>Ga0182745_1000492_pt1 | contig 44249 bp, 29 predicted proteins | sample eDN3rd30CKraftBY_FD_128523 | JGI IMG/M metagenome (GOLD analysis project Ga0182745, IMG submission 128523) | Enriched backyard soil microbial communities from Emeryville, California, USA - eDNA 3rd pass 30_C Kraft BY (version 2) (version 2) | ecosystem: Environmental > Terrestrial > Soil >...
CGGCGTGTCTGGACGCGCTGAGGATCGAGCGCTTCGCGCGCTAGGTCCCCGGCTGGATGTAGGGGATGGCCGAGAAGAATTCGCGCTCGTCGCCGCGCGGATCGTCGGCCTGGCGCGACACGACATCGAACAGCATGGTCTGTCGTCTCGGCAGGTCGTAGCGCTCCCAGCGCGCCAGGCCGACGTGGTTCGGATCTCCATCCCGCGCCAGGGCGATGAAGGCGTCGCTCATCGTATCCGCCACCGTCTGAGCGCCGGGTTCTGGGGCGCCCACGGCCACATTGTCGAACACCAGCGGAATGTCGGCGGTATGGAAGGCGCCCTTGCGCCCCGAAGCCATCGCGCTGGCGAAATCCAGTTGATAGACCCAGGCGGGGGCGCCGGCCTTCGTCCGCTCCTCGGCCTCGATCACAGCTCCGCGCCAGGACCGGCCGGCCGTGGTCGCGGCGATCAGGACCTGATCGGGCGACCAGTCGGGATGCATCCGGCGATAGCCGGCGATCACGGCCTCGGGCGTGATGTCGATCCGCATGACGGCGGGCGTGATGCGATCGACCAGAGTATCCCAGGTCAGGCCGACGTTGGCCGGATCGTCGCCCATGAAACCCAGGGTCTCTTCGCGGGTGTTGCCGATGATCATCGGAATGGTCAGGCCCTGCGGGGCAGCGTCCGGATAGAAGGGATGGCGCGGCAGGTGGCGGAAATCCAGCACGGGGCCGAAGTAGACGCCGCCGAAGCCCAGGACGGGATCCGTCTGCGTCTGCGCCTCGAGCAGTCGCTCGACCGGCAGGGTCGCGGCCTCTCGCGCCCGGTCAGGCGTCAGGCCCAACGCCTTCAGCCAGGCCTCGGCGCGTGCGGTGGCGTTGAGAGGGCCGGACGCGGTGACCTGCTGGCCGCTCATGGTGGCGGCGCGGTGGAACAGGCCTCGGGCCGCCGGCATGGCCATCAGGGTGGCGATCTTGGCGCCGCCGCCCGACTGTCCGAACAGCATGACGCGGTCGGGGTCGCCGCCGAAAGCCGCGATGTTGTCACGAACCCAACGCAGGGCCAGGATCAGATCCAACTGGCCTACGTTGCCTGAATCCTCGAATCCGTCGGCCAGACGCGCCAGATAGGCGTAGCCCAGGGCGTTCAGCCGATGGTTCAACGTGACCACCACGACGTCGCCGCGCGTGGCCAGGCGCGTTCCGTCGTAGAGCGCCGCCGATCCCGAGCCGCTCGAATAGCCGCCGCCGTGGATATAGACCATCACGGGGCGTCGTCCGGCGTCGACGCCGGGCGTCCACACGTTCAGGAACAGGCAGTCCTCGCTCTGGTTCGGCTCCCGCCCTCGCTGAGGGCTGGCGGCGCCGAAATCGCGAGCCGGCGCCGGATCGCGCCACGGCGTCGGCGGCTGAGGGGCCTGGAACCGGCGCGTCGGGGCGCCATAGCGGATGCCCTTGAAGACGTTTACGCCGCTTTGGCGCAGGCCCGTGACGGGCCCGGCGGTCGTATTCACGCGCGGGTCGCCCCGATCGGGCGCCATAGCCAGGCCAGACGTTGGAAACCCGGCAAGCGCCAGGGTTGAGAGGCAGGCCGCTCTTCGTGTGATCATCGTCGCTTCCCCCTAGGAAACCGGTATCATCACCCTATCAGGATAAACTTGACCAGCTCCAGAGTTGCGAAGAGACAAGGCGGCTCATCTATTCGCAGAGCTGGCTGCGAACTATCGAGGAGGCCGAAAGGTGAAGACCAACCGTGTGGCGATCGTGACGGGCGCCGCAGGCGGCATCGGCGAGGGCATCGCCGAGCGGCTCGCCAGGGACGGGTGCGCGGTTGCGCTAATCGATGTCGACGGCGACCGGTGCGCGGGCGCCGCCGCCCGGCTCGGCGCGTTCGGTCAGACGATGGCCGCCCAGGCGGATGTGAGCGATCCGCAAGCGGTGGCGAACGCCGTTGATCGCGTGGTCGAGCAATTCGGCGCGCCCACGATCCTGGTCAACAACGCGGGGTTGGCGCGCGACAAGCCCTTCGACCAGATGAGCCTGGAAGAGTGGGATCTCGTTCAGGGCGTGCATCTGCGCGGCTCCTTCCTGATGTCGCGCGCGGTCGTGCCCTATATGAAGGCGCAGCGCTGGGGACGGATCATCAACATCTCCAGCATCTCGGCGTCCGGCCATCCGGAACGCGCGAACTATTGCGCCGCCAAGGCGGGCGTGGAGGGCTTCGTGCGGTCTCTGGCCGTGGAGCTGGGGCCGCTGGGGATCACGGCCAATGCGGTGGCCCCCGGTCTGGTCGTGACCGCGATGACCCACGCCACCGCAGCCAGGCGCAAGCTTTCCCTGGAAGACCATCTGGCGGACACGGTGAGCCGCATTCCGGTGAAGCGCCCCGGCACGCCTGGAGACATCGCCCATGCCGTGGCCTATTTCGCCAGCGAGGAGGCCGGCTTCGTCACAGGTCAGGTGCTGACGGTGTCCGGAGGGGTGATCGTCTGACGTTTCTTTTGGCGTGAAGGCGCCTCTCAGGCGGTCGGCCCGATCTTGGCCCATAGCGCTTCTGCAGAACGATCCATCGGCGAGGCGGGACGGATGACGACGACATCCAGCGGCACGCTCCAGCTTTCGTCGCCGCAACTCACCAGCCGTCCGGCAGCGATGTCCTCGTTCACCAGGGTGCGGGGAAGCCAGGCGATGCCGCGCTGCTCCCGGGCGAGCGAGCTCAGCGTCGCCGCCAGATGCGACGTCACCACGGTCTTGAGCGGGGTCACCCGACGATGGCGCATCACGGTTGTGTCCAGGATGCGCCGCAGGCCCGATTCCGAACTGTAGGCCAGGTAGGGCGTCGGCTCCATGTCCTCCTCAAGTCGCCACAGCGGCGCGCCATCGTCGTCGGGCGCGCAATAGGGCTCCAGGCGATCCGCGCCTACGATCTTGGTGAGAAAGCGCGGCGCGGCGAACCGACCGCGGTCGTTATGATGCTGATGACAGAGCAGGAACTGAGCGTCGCCTTGCATCATCAGGGCTTCGCAGCCGCGCAGGCTGTCGGACGCCAGGCTCAGAGGGCCCAGGGGAGAGTCGCGCTCCAGCTCTCTCATCCAGTTCGGCAGGAAGGTGAAGGACAAGGCGTGGGTGGCGGCGAACAGAAGCGTCGAGCCTTCGTCTCTGGACAGTCGCCGAATGTCGCGTGCGGTCTGACGCATCCGGCGAACGATATCCTCGGCCGTGGGATGCAGCACCCGTCCCGCCGGCGTGAGCGTCGTTCCGCCGCCGCCGCGCTCGAACAACGGCGCGCCCAGCCGATCCTCCAGGCTGCGAATCCGTCGGCTGAATGCAGGCTGGGTGATGTGTCGAGCCTCGGCGGCGCGAGAGAAGTTGCCCAACTCGGCCAGGGCGAGGAAATCTTCCAGCCAGACGATGTCCATGGGCCTTTCTCCTCGGTTCGCGATGTGATCCTCCTATAGGAGGTTGGTCGCAGCTACTATGCAATATCGGCATGGGTCGGCGATGAAACAGCATTGGCGGCGCGGGCGGTCAGAGACTTAGGTGAAGGGGAGGGAGCGAGGGCGTCATCTAGCAAACGTCGTCGCACCTTGCCGCCAGATCTCCTTAATGCGGCTCTTTGTCGGGCACCTGCCGACTCGCCCGAACGCGAAGGCCCTGTGGGGCCTTCGCGTTTTCTTCACCCGCGCCTTTCGGCTTCATGCTGGTAAGGCATGATCAAAGGGGGCGAGCGATGGGTCGGCTCCGACGTTCTTTGCCGGAAGATTCATGCGCATCATCGACATCCGCGAGAAGACCGCCTCGATCGCCTCGCCCATCGCCAACGCCTATATCGATTTCTCCAAGATGACCTGCTCCGTTGTCGCCGTGGTCACCGACGTGATCCGCGACGGCAAGCCGGTGGTCGGTTTCGGCTTCAATTCCAACGGACGATACGGCCAGGGCGCGCTGATGCGCGAGCGGTTCATACCGCGTGTGCTTGAAGCCGATCCTGACGCCCTGATCGACCGCGAACACGACAATCTGGATCCCTTCGCCATCTGGAAGACGCTGATGACGAACGAAAAGCCGGGGGGGCATGGCGAGCGTTCGGTGGCCGTCGGCACGCTGGACATGGCGGTGTGGGATGCCGTGGCCAAGATCGCCGGCGTGCCGCTCTATCGGCTGCTGGCGGACCGCTATCGCGGGGGCGTGGCGGACGAGAAGGTCTGGGTCTATGCGGCCGGGGGCTACTACTATCCGGGCAAGGACCACGCCCAACTGAAGGCCGAGATGCAAGGTTACGTCGATCGTGGCTATCGCGTCGTGAAGATGAAGATCGGCGGCGCGTCTCTGGATGAAGATCGGCGCCGGATCGAGTCGGTGCTGGAGGTCGTGGGGTCGGGCGATCGGCTGGCGGTTGACGCCAACGGACGGTTCGATGTTGAGACCGCCATCGCCTATGCCGAAGCGCTGAAGCCTTACGGCCTGTTCTGGTACGAAGAGGCTGGGGATCCGCTGGATTATGCTCTCCAGGCCGAACTAGCCGACCACTACGATCTGCCCATGGCGACAGGCGAGAATCTGTTCTCGCACCAGGACGCCCGCAACCTGCTGCGTTATGGCGGAATGCGGCCGGACCGTGATTTTCTGCAGTTCGACTGCGCCTTGTCCTACGGTCTGGTGGAATACACGCGGACGCTGGACGTGCTGGCCGAACAAGGCTGGTCTTCGCGAAGGATCGTGCCGCACGGGGGACATCAGATGTCGCTGAACATTGCGGCTGGCCTGCATCTGGGCGGCAATGAATCCTATCCCGACGTGTTCCAGCCTTTCGGCGGCTTCGCCGACGGCGTGGCGGTCCAGGACGGCTATGTCGGTCTGCCTGACGTGCCTGGCGTCGGCTTTGAAGCCAAGGCGGCGCTCTACGCCGTCATGCGCGACTTGGTCGACTGAGCGTGGAGCGGCCGGGCATCCGACCTTGGCGCTGGTTGCGCCCCCTGTATATGCAGGTGCTCGTGGGCATGGCGTTGGGCATTGCGCTCGGCGTCATGGCCCCCGACATCGGCGCCGCCATGAAGCCGCTCGCGGACGGCTTCATCAAGCTGATCCGCATGATGCTGGCGCCGGTGATCTTCGGCACCGTGGCCTTGGGCATCGCCCGCATGGGCAGCCTGAAGGAGGTCGGGCGCATCGGCGCCCGGGCCCTGATCTATTTCGAGGTGGTCTCGACCGTGGCGCTGGTGGTCGGCCTGGTTGTCGTCAACCTGGTCAAGCCGGGCGCGGGCATGAACATCGACGTGGCGGCGCTCGACGCGGCTTCGATCGAAACCTACGCCAACGTCGCCAAGTCCGAGAGCGTCACGGGATTCCTGCTGAACATCATTCCCAACGCCTTCCTGAGCGCCTTCGTCGACGGGCATATGCTGCAGGTGATCCTGCTGGCGCTTCTGGTCGGCATGGCGCTGACTCAGATGGGCGCCAGGGCTGAACCGCTACTGGACGGTTTCGACCGCGCCATGGAGGTGCTGTTCCGCATCGTCGGGATGATCATGCGTCTGGCGCCGCTTGGGGCGGCGGCGGGCATCGCCTTCACGGTGGGGGCCTATGGCCTGGACAGTCTGTGGTCGCTGGGCCGACTGATCCTGGCTCTCTATCTGACGACGTTCGTTTTCGTGGTGGTGGTTCTGGGCGGCGTCCTGTGGTGGGTCGGCCTGCCTCTACACCGCTTCCTGCTGTATTTCCGCGACGAGATTCTGGTCACCTTTGCGACCTGTTCGACCGAGACGGTATTGCCGCGGATGATGCAGAAGCTGGAGGCCCTGGGCTGCGAGAAGTCCGTCGTCGGCATGGTGCTTCCCGCCGGTTACACCTTCAACGCCGACGGCACGGCGATCTACCTGACCATGGGCGCGATCTTCGTCGCTCAGGCCACCAACACGACGCTCAGCCTGACGGATCAACTGCTGATCCTCGGCGTGCTGCTGCTGACGTCCAAGGGGTCGGCTGGCGTGGCGGGCGCGGGATTCATCACCCTGGCGGCGACCTTGTCGGTGGTGGGGCATGTGCCGGTCGTGGGGCTGGTCCTGCTGCTCGGCGTCGACCGGTTCCTGAATGAAGCCCGGGCGGTGACCAATCTGATCGGCAACGCGGTGGCCACGGTGGCCGTGGCCAAATGGGATGGGACGCTGGACCTGGCGCAGGCGCGGTCGATGGTGGCCGTTCCTGCGATTTCACAGGACTGACGATTCTATACCTGAAGAGCGAGGGAGACGACGATGGGGGATGCGAACACGGCTTTGTCGCGACGGGGCGTTCTGGCGGCGGGAGCAGCCAGCCTGGCCCTGGGCCTCGGCCCCCGAGTCGTGCAGGCTGGACAGGGCGAAGGGCCGGCGGTGGATCGCGCCGCAATCCTGGCGACGATGAAGCGGGCGACACGGTTCATGACCGATACGGTGGCGGTCGGCGACGGCTATGTCTGGGCCTATACGCCCGACTTCTCGCGACGCTGGGGCGAACTGGAAGCCTATCCCAGCATGATCTGGGTTCAGCCGCCGGGCACAGCGACGATGGGGCACCTGTTCCTCGACGCCTATCACGCGACGGGAGACGAGGATTACTATGTCGCCGCGACGCGCGTCGCCGACGCGCTTGCGCGGGGGCAGCATCCCTCAGGCGGCTGGCACTATATGATCGACACGGCCGGCGAGGAGTCCCTGAACCGCTGGTATGACACCATTGGCAAGAACGCCTGGCGACTGGAGGAATTCCAGCATCATCATCCGAACGCCACCTTCGATGATGTGACGACCGCAGACGCCGCCATCTTCATGCTGCGCGTCTTTTGGGAGAAGAAGGACGCCCGCTATCGGGCGCCGCTGGACAAGGCGATCGCTTTTGTCCTCGACAGCCAGTATCCGATCGGCGGCTGGCCGCAGCGTTATCCGCGGGCGCCGAACGCCGGTCTGCATGGAATGCCCGACTATACCGGCTACATCACCTTCAACGACGATGTGTCGGCCGAGAATATCAAATTCCTGACCTTCTGCCGCCAGACGCTGGGCGGCCCGGGCCTGGATGATGCGATCCGGCGGGCGATGGATTGCTTCATCGCCACCCAGCAGCCGGCGCCCCAGCCCGGCTGGGCCATGCAGTATACGGTCGATGATCTACAGCCCGCAGCCGCCCGGACCTATGAGCCGCGCGCCCTGGCCACCCATGCGACGGCGGGTAACCTCGATCAGATGATGGATTTCTATGTCCTGACCGGCGACCGCAAATACCTGGCGAGGATTCCCGAAGCCATAGACTGGCTGGAGAAGATCGCCCTGCCGCCCGAGCGCCGACGCGACGGCCGCAGTCACACCACCTATGTCGAGATCGGCAGCAACGACCCCCTGTTCATCCACCGACGCGGATCGAACGTCGTCAACGGCCGGTATTATGTGACCAAGAAGGCCGACGACATCGTGGTGCACACGGGCGGTTTCCGCTCCATCGATACGGAGGGCCTGCGCGCTCGCTATGAGGAACTGGCGTCGCGTCCGCCTCAGGTGGTCAGCCGGGGCTCGGCCCTGCTGGCGCGTCCGGGGACCGTGCCCCTGCCGAAATACTATACGACCAGGGACTTTCGCGTATCCGACCTGAACAGCGGCGGTCTGGGGACGCACGCTGAGGCGACGGGAGCCGAACGGGTCGCGCAACTGGTCGGCGGTCTGAACGCCGAAGGCTACTGGTCCTCGCCCCTGGCCTCGATCAGCAATCCGTATGTCGCGGATTCGACGGACGCCGTGGCGCCGGGCGAGTTCCGCATCACCCGCGTCGGCGACGCCTCCGACACCTCGCCCTATTTTACGGACTTCCCTCAGGAGGGGATTTCGACCGGCGTCTATATTCGCCACATGGGCGAACTGATCTCAGCGCTTGAGTAGGCGGATGAGAGGCCTGCCGGTCGCCGCCTTGGTTGCGGCCCTGACGATGGCGGCCTGCGCTCGTTCCGGCCTGGAGAGAGGGCCGGCCGGCGTCGACGTCTTCTTCGTCGGAGGCGCCTATCGGCCGGACATGACGCGGATGACCGGTCAGGCCCACGTTATGCGTCTGACGCCCGAGGTCGTGAAGTATCGGACGCCGCTGGTCTTCATTCCCGGCCAGGGGCAGACCATCGTCAACTTTCTCGGCGCGCCCGATGGGCGTGAAGGTTGGGCGACGCAGTTCGTGCGGCAGGGCTTTGTCGTCTATCTCATGGATCAGCCGGGGCGCGGCGCGTCGGGCTATGACGCCGACGCCTATGGCCCGTCCTCGCGGCAGGGGCCGGCGGTGCTGGAGCGGCGCTTCACCGCCACTAGGGATTTCGCGCCTGAACCTGGCGAGGCCCACGGCTGGCCGCAGGCGCGGCGGCATCATCAATGGCCAGGAGCGGGGCGTGCGGGCGATCCGGTCTTCGACCAGTTCTTCGCGTCTCAGGTCGAGTATGCGGCAGGGACGACGTCTGCCAAGCTGGTGGCGGACGCCGGCGCGGCGCTGCTGGAACGGATCGGACCGGCGGTGCTGGTCACTCATTCCCAAGCGGGCGCCTTCGGCTGGGGCATCGGCGAGCGGCGGCCTGATCTGGTGCGCGGCATCGTGGCGATCGAACCCAGCGGTCCGCCTTTCGTCAGCGCGCCGGCGCCCTGGGGCGATGGATCGCCCGACCGCGTCACTCGGCCCTGGGGCCTGACGACGACGCCGTTGGCCTATGATCCGCCCCTGACGCCGGGAGAGACTCTGGCGCGGGAGTGGGCGCCCTCCGAGGACCCCGAGCTGACCGGTTGCTGGCGGCAGACCGAGCCTGCCCGACGTCTGGCCAATCTGGCGCAAATCCCTGTGCTGGTGTTGACGGCCGAGGCCTCCTACCACGCTGGTTATGACCACTGCACCGTCGACTACCTGCGACAGGGCGGTGTTCAGGTCGATTTCGTGCGACTGCAGGACTGGGGCCTGCGCGGCAATGGCCACATGGTGATGCTGGAGCGAAACAGCGTGGAGATCAGCGCGCGCCTCGGGCTCTGGCTGGCCGAGTGGCGGCGCATGGACGGGGCGCAGGTCGTTCGGCGTTGAGCGGTCTGAACGTCTCGTGCGCCCCTCATTCGCGGCGTCCGTCTAGGGCAGCACCACCTCATTGTTGCGACGACTGATCTCGACCGGATCGCCGTCCAGCGTCAGCCTCACCTTGAGGCCGGACGTCGAAACGCCGGCGGGCAACCGCAGACTGACGGCTGAGGTCTTGGGCAACAGGTCGGCAGGCGCAGCCAGGGCCGGGAAAGGCGCGTGAGCGACCCCGCGGCCGTCAGCGTTTTCGATCACGACCCGCCCAGCCGGAGCATCAATCGCACCGAGACTGTGGACCGTGACCTGCACCATGCGACCGCGCACCACGACATCTTCCGGGTCCAGACCCACGTCGGGACGGGAGGCCATCGGCTGACCGGCTTCGGCCAAGTCGAATTCCAGCACTGTGGCCTGCTTGGGCGCCAGCGTCAGCGGAACATCGGCGCCGGGTTCGAAGTCGATGATACGCTGTTGCGGCGCGTCGGCCTTGTCGTCGCCGTCCGCATCCAGGCCTTCGCTCATTCGCCACTGTCCCGGCGTGACGCCGGCGCCGGTCAGGGTCGCCTGGACCGGATGGTCCCTGACGTTGAAAATGATGACCTTGAAGCCTGTCGGCGTGGCGTAGGGCGTCAGGACGGCCACGCTGTCTGCGCTGTCGTCGCCGCCGAAGCGCCAGGAGATGACATGGCCGGGGTAGGTCTGGCCGCGTCGGCTCGCTACCCCGCCCAGGCGTGAGCGCTGCAGCATCTCGGTGGGAACCTGAACGCGGTCGGTCCATAGTTCGCCGGTCGTCATGATCTCCATGCGCTGGGCGGCGGACTGGATTTCCTCGGCATAGAGGGGCTCCAGATAGGCTTTGTCGCCTGTCATCTGCCAGGCGCCGAAACGCGACATGGCCAGGGGGGAGGCCACACGTCCGCCGACGGCCGAGCGGCTGTAGCCTTCGACCGCATTCGCTCGTTCGACCATCTCAGGGCCCCAGACCTCCCTCTTATTCAGACCGGTCAGCATGTCGGGGCCGACCGCAGCCATGCGTGTTGCGCCATCGGGCAGCAGGGGTTGAATGTATTTCTCGTCTCCCGTCCATCGCCAGGCGGCCAGGAAGGATGATGTGGCGCCGGCCAGTCCGGCGCCGCCCGCGCCGACCGCCGTCACGATGTTCTCGTCGCTGGGCCAGTCGATCTGCGCGGGCAAGGTCACGCCCGGCCCCTTCGTCGCCGGACTCTGGTGCGCCAGATAGCCGTCGAGCGTTTGCAGGATGATGTCGCGCACCTGCGGCGCGCCGTTCCATTCCACCAGCAGGATGCCGGGATGGAATATCAGGAAGTTGTTGCCCTTCTGGCGTTGCCACGGTCCCTCGCGGGTCGCCTTGTCGTGAGAGAAGGAGTTGGAGACGAAGTGCCTGTGCCCCGCAGCGTTCACTTCGGTCAGGAAGTCGTAGCGCCGCGCCGTCTCCATCAATCTCTCGACAGCTCGCGGGCTGTCGCGATTGAGCTGGGCGTATTGAGCGACGGCGTTGACCCCTTCCTCATAGGAATGAAGCTCGTCAGCGCGGATGGTGTTGAGCCCGTCGGTCATCATGCCCGAGCGGTAGATGGCCTCCATGGCGGCGGCCTGGCTGGCTCTGATCTTATCCGGCTGCGCGCCCATCAGGGCGAGCGGCGGCCATTGATGCAGCAGGTCGGAGTCGTCGGACAGACCACCGCCGAACTCGCCGTTGGCGATCTGGCGGTTGTCGATCCACCAGTTCACGAAATGCTCGGCCTGCTTCAGATCCTCGATCTGCCGATGCGCCCAAAGCGGCACGCCCGCCGCGGGCTCCGTGTGCTGGAACTCGGGATAGGGTTGGCCGGGGTTCTGTTCGTTCCAGTAGAGGCGCGCGGTCGCATGATCGGGGGCGACGCGGAGCAGGTCGCTTATGTCCCGATCGAACCGTTCGTAGACGGGCAGAAGCCGGTTGTTGGGCTGTTCCTCGACCAGGTTGGCGTGGTTGTCCTGGACCTGCTCCAGTCGATCGGCCACGTGCTCGATCAAGGCCGCTTCGCGTGGCTTGAACACCAGACGTACGCCCATCCCGTCGAGGGCGGCGGCGTCGAAGTCCGGACTGGCCGATGCGATCTGAAGATACAGGCTGCTGTCGTTGGGCAGAAGCCGGTCGCGGATATCCAGCCACAGGGTCCGGGCCTCGCCGGGTTTCACCGACACATTGATGTCCAGCATGTCCCGATCGGGCCAGATCGGGTCCTTGATGCGAATGTTCAGGGGGATCAAGCCGTCGTGGGTGGCGGCGGCCTGCAAGGCGGGCAGACGCAACTCAAGCCCATCCAGGCCGTCGCGCATATTGGCCCAACCGTAAGAAAAGCGAGCCGGCGTTCCGCCCGCCTCCACCGCCCTGAAATCCGCAGGGATCAGAACGTGGACAAGCGGCATGGACGGCCCCGTCGCGGCGCTGCGCTGGGTCTGCGGCGCGCCCGCGGGCAGGGCGACGACCGTGGTCCGCTCGTCGGCCACGAAACGGCCGGCGATATAGGCGTTCAAATCGCTCAAGGTCGGGTAGGTCGGCGCCGCTGAAGTCCTGACGACGTACTCAAGGCTGGCGGATCCCTGCGGCGCCTCGCCCGGTTGAACGTCAAGGAAGCCGATTTCCCGGATCGGGGTCTCCTGCACGCGGTTGTCAAAGCGAACCGCGCCGCCTGTCACCGCGTGCGGCAGTTGCAGGGTGGTGCGTTCCTGTCCCTTGGGGCGATGTCCCAGGACGGTTTCGCCCGAAGCGTCGATCCGGGTCAGGGCGCCGTCGGCCGCACCCTGGATTTCAATGCGGTTCCAGGAACGCTCAGGCAGACTCAGGGTCAACGTCTTGCCGCCGTTCTCATAGACGTTCCAGTCAGGCAGCGCGAAATAGTCGTGACGGCCCGGCAGCCGAGAGCGGTTGAAGACGCCCGGCCAGGTCGTTTCGCGCAGGCCGTCGTTCCCCTTCCAGAACCGTTGCTTGAGGTCGCGCGCCTCGTTGGGACGAACCACGCTGAACCGCGTCGAGGGCGCCGCCAGATAGGGCGGCGGATCGTTCCGGCGGTTGAAGCCGTAGCGCTGGTTCCAGGCGTCGCGCCAGGCGGCCTGGCTCATGTCGCGCACGGGCGGCCCGGCGTCGGCGGGCGTCTGGCCGCGCGCGAGAGCGGCGACCTGGCCGGGATCCAGCATCCGGGCGAAGGTCGTAAGCTCGTCGATGTCGCCGCCGCGTTGATAGTCATAAGCGCTCTGGACCTGATAACCGCTGATGATGCGGCTGTGCGGACCGAAGGCGTAGAGCGCGTTGTCCAGGACCGAGGTCGTCTCGCGCCGAGCGGCGGGCTTTCCATCGACATAGAGGGTCAGGCCAGCGGTCTCGTCCCAGGCGATGGCGAAATGGGTCCAGGCGTCGGCCGCTGGAGCGGGCGCGTCAAAAGACACCCGCACCCGGGCCAGGTTGGCGTCGGTGACGAAGGCGTCGAAACCGTGGCCGTTCCAGTCCAGCCGAAGGAAGGCCATGTCCCAACTGGTGTGATCGGGATAGCCGACGCGGAAGATGACGAACTCCCGCTCGCCGATCGGCTGATGCGACCGCCAGAAGAAGGCGATGGTCCCGCGTTGGGCGTAGAGGTTGCCGGGTGCCGACCACGCCAGCACCTGATTGTCGGCGGCGCGGGCGCCGCCGCCGCGCACGCCGTCGGCGACGATGTCCACGTTGTCGACGAACAAGGGGCGCGGCTCGCCGCCGGCGCGGTCTGCCTTGAACCCCGCGTCCAGCGAAGCGTGGAAAAGCGGTCTGTCGCCTGCGGTCTGGGCGCTGACGTCCGCCGAAAACGTCGTGGCGGCGAGCAGGGCGGTCGACGCCAGCATGGCGGTGCGCGTGTGCATGATCCTTGCCTTTCCTGGAAAGAAGCGGGCGAACCCGTCGCCTGACGCAGAAGGTTAGTTCGGACGGCCGGTGGTCATTCCCAGGCGGTATGGCGGCTGGCCGGCCGTCACGGGCGGGGGCGTGTCGGGCGGGATCAGACGGGCGGCGCCGTCAAGACCGCGTCCCGTGACGTTGTCGATCGCCAGCCGGGGGCCGCTGAAGACGTTGACTGTGACGTTCTCGATGACGACGTTGGTCATATTGGCCAGGGTGATCCCACGCCCCGCCGTGCCGGTGACGTCGCGCAGCACGAATCCGTCCAGCGGTTTGTCGGGATGGATGTTCACCGCCTCGACCAGGATGGGCGCCTCCGTCACGCGGATGCGCTCAAAGACGAAATTGCGGACGGTCGGGATGCCCTCCAGCCCCGGCACGGGGAATTGATCCTGCTTGCCGCTGTCCAGGAAGTTCAGGCGCAGGAAGCCATAGCCGGCGCCCGAGACCTCGAGGTCGCGCATGACGACGTCCTCGATGAAGGCGCCGCGTCCGGGACGGGATTTCAGGTAGATGGCGAAGGTGCGCGCCTGCAGGCATCGGCATCGCTCCACCAGAACCCGTCGGATGCCCGCCGAGGTCTCGCTGCCGATGCCGATGCAGGCCCAGTGCTGGTCGCGGAAGACGCAGTCGGTGATGGTTACGTCCTCGGTCGGGCGGGCGATGACATTGCCCTCCATGCCGCGTCCGGACTTCAGCGAGATACAATCGTCCACCGTGTCGAAGTCGCAGCGTTCGATGATGACGCGACGACAGGAATCCACGTCGATGCCGTCGGCGCCGCCATGCACGGTGACGCCCCGGAACACCACGTCCTCGCAATAGACCGGGTGGATCGACCACATGTCGTTCTGCTCGGTGAAGACGTCGGTGACGCTGAGGCCGCGCACCTCGACGAATTCGAGCAGGCATGGGTGACGCAGGCCGGTCGCTTCCTCGATGCGGCGCTTGATCGCCTTGGAGGCCAGGATCTTGCCCTGTCCGGCGATGCCGATGTTGACGGCGTCCTGAGCCCACACCAGGCCGATGTAGCCGGGAACCCAGCGTCCCTCCCAACGCACCTGCATGACGGGATAGTCCGCCAGGTCCGCCGAGCCCTGAAGCGTCGCGCTCTCCTGGATCCGAAGGATGGTGTTGGAGCCGATGCGGATCGGGCCGGTCAGAAAGACGCCGCCGGCCAGCACCACCTCGCCGCCGCCCAGAACCGCGCATCGGTCCAGAGCCTGCTGGATGGCCCCCGTGTCCTTGGTCGCGCCGTCGGCCTTGGCTCCGAACTCGCGCGGATCGAGCGTCAGGCCGGTCGCAGGCGGAATGAAGGGCGCGGCGGCGGCCGGCATGACCTGGGCCCGGGCGACCGGACCTATCGCAGCCGAGACCGCCCCCATGCTGACGGCGGCGAGAAAGGCGCGACGATTGGCGGGAACGGGCATCAGCAGCTCATTGGCGAGAGGAGGACGGCGGTGCGGCGGGATCCCGCCCGTTTCGGAAGACTACCGTGGCGGCGGGCGCGACCTGGGCTGCCTCAACTGCGCTCAGGGGTTCGCCGATCGCGTTGGCGGGATTGACCAGGATCAGGCGATCGCCCAGCACCTCCATGAGGTCGGGCAAATCGTAACGACGCAGCACGCCGGGCAGATTCACTTCGGCCATGTCACGGCTGATCGGCCGGTCCACGAACTCGCGATAGGCGACGATGGAGCCGATCGTGGTCACCTGGCCGATGCGGTCGTCCAGCACAGCGGCGTGCAGGGCCACGGGGCCCAGCGCGCCAGGGCCATGGACCGCGACGCCGCGTGGATCGACGTCCGGCCGCTCGCTCAGCCAGTTTATCGCCGCGATCGTATCGTCGATGCGCAGTCCGACCGGCGTACGCCCGACCAGCAGCGTCCGTAGCGACAGAAGGGTCCAGTCGCCGGTGAGAGGCGACTTGATCTCCTCGGCGCCGCCGGCGCCGCGCGGCTCCAGCGCCAGAACATTCCAGCCCGCGCGAGTCCAGGTGGCGAACAGACCTTCCAGGGTCGTGGATGGTGGATCGCCGAGCAGCAGGAGCGAGGGTTTGCGTCCCGGCGCGCCATCCGTGGCGAAGGTCGCCATGACATCCATGCCGCCGACCGACAGGGTTACGGGCGTGGACTGAAAGCCGTTGTGACGGGCGATCGCGCCCAACGTCGCCTGGACCGTATCGCCGGGCGCTGTCCTTGTGCGTGTAATGTCGCGGATGGCGACGCGCAGCCGCGCCAGGCGTGCGGAATCGGTTTCTTCGGCTGGGGGATCCGGCCGCTCGCGGTCTGCCTGGGCGCGGGCCAGGGACTGGAGGGTTTCGCTGCCGATGGAGCTGGAGAGCTGGCCCGTCTCGGTGACGCGCAGGCGAGATGCGTCGCCGACTGCTACGGGCGTGAAGACGGGCGGCGTCACGTCGTCCTTCAACCATCTGGAGAAGAAGGCCAGGATCTGAGGCGCGACGGGGCCCAGATTGCCATGACCTCCTGGCCCCTCGATCATGGTGATGCGGTCGCCGGCGTTCATGGCCGCGTAGAAGCGTCGCGCCTCGGCATAGGCCGCGCGGGCTCCGGCGATGGGGAACATGTCTTCGGTGGTGGAAACGATGGCGTAGGGGCGCGGCGCCGCCAGTTCGATCCAGTCCGGCAGGTCCAGTCCGCGCTCGAGGAAGAAGGGAATGGACTGCTCCGCGTCCTGCGCGCCGGTTTCGCCGGGAGCCAGCAGGTGGTCGAAGTCGTTGACGTAGCAGGCGCTGGCCGTCGCCTTGATGCGGGGATCCAGCGCGGCCAGATAGGCCGTCATCGTACCGCCGCCGGAACAGCCGAAGGCGCCGATCCGCTGATCATCCACATCGGGCCGAGCCATCAGATAATCCACGCCGCGCATGGCGTCCTGGATGAAGTAGCGTGACACGTGTCCGCCGGTCGGCAGGGACTGGCCGAAGCCCATGCTGTGCTCGCCGGTCGGTCTGCCGACTTTCGAGGCGCCGATCTCGGGATCGAAATGCTGGAGACGTTCCCCTTCGCCTACGATGTCGATGGCCAGGACGATGAAACCAGCGCGAGCGAAATTGGCGGCGAAGCCGTAGTTGCTGACCTTGCCGTCCACGCCATGACCGGGCTGGACGATGATGGCGGGGTAGGGGCCGGCGCCCGTGGTCGGGCGGTACAGGTTCGCCGTCACGCGATAGCCGGGCAGGCTTTCGTACCAGAGGGCCTCGATGTCGAAACCATCTTCATGGAGGACCTTGCTCGTGTCAGAGACGACCGGGCCCGAGGAGGTCTCGAACTCGATCATCTCCGAGAGCAGGGCGCGTACGCGCGCCTGACGGGCGCGCGCCTGGTCCTCCGTCGTGATGGCGGCGACCACGTCGCGACGGGCCGCGGTATGACGCGCGGCTTCCTGATTGAGCCAGGCGGTCAGCCGATCCCGACCGGACTGCGGGGCGTCCATTCGAGCGCTCGACTGTGCGAGAACCGACGACGGCGACGCGGAAACAGAAACTGCAGCAACGACGGCGATCGCCAGAGCCGCCGACAAGCGGGATATCGACATCCGAACCTCCTGACGATCATCCATGTCGGTTGGCCGGCCGCACCACGGCCCCAGGGGTTGGGCCATCGACCGCCTGCCCGTTGCGGCGGACGTTCCGATAGGTCAGGCCTTCGACGTTCGACACGATGTCAGGCTCAGCGGCGCGAGCGAAATCGCAGTCCTTGACGGTGATGTTGCGCAGGGGCGCGTGCGAGAAGCCCTGCAGGTCCAAGACCCGCTCACAGCGTCCGACCAGCACGCGTTCCAGCGTCAGCCCGTCGAAGACCGGGGTGAAGTCGCCGTTCGCCCCCTCGCCGTAGTTGTAGTCCACCGTCACGGCGGCGCGGGCCACCTGGCCGATCGTCACGTCGCGGACATGGATGTCGGTCAGAGCGCCGCCGCGCATGGCGTTGTTCTTGAAGCGGATGGCGGTGGCCAGTCGGGGGCTGTCCATGCGGCAGTTCTCGACAAAGACCTTGCGGACGCCGCCGCTGATCTCGCTGCCCAAGGTCACGCCGCCGTGGCCGTCCATCATCACACAGCCGGCGACGATGATGTTCTCGCTGGGCTTGTTGATGCGCCGGCCATCGGCATTGCGGCCCGATTTGATGGCGATGCAGTCGTCGCCCGTATCGAAGACGCAGTCCTCGATCAGGACGTCCCTGCACGATTCCGGGTTGCATCCGTCATTGTTGGGGCCGTGGCTGGATATGTTCACCCGGCGCACGGTGACGTTCTCGCACTCGACGGGGTGGATCTCCCACATCGGCGAGCGAAGGATGGTGACGCCTTCGATCAGCACGTTGCGGCAGCGATACGGCTGGATGAACTGCGGTCGGATGGTCGCTTCAGGGCCGAAGACGCGTTGCTCGACGGGGGCGCCTTCTTCTGCCAGTCGCCTGAGGCGGGCGGGGTCGCCTTCTTCGCCATCGGCCCCGCGCTTGTGCGCCCACCAGTTGTCGGCGCCGGCGCTGCCGTCCAGGACGCCGTGGCCGGTGATGGCGATGTTCTGTTCGCCATAGGCGTAGATGAAGGGCGACACCCCCATGAACTCCGTCCCTTCATAGCGGGTCAGGACGGCGGGGAAGTAGTCAGCCGGATTGGTCGAGAAGCGCAGGACGCTTTCGCGATCGATGTGCAGTTCGACGTTGGACAGCAGCCGGATGGCGCCGGTCAGGAACACGCCGCCCTCGAACACCACGCGGCCGCCTCCGGGCGCTTTTGAAGCCGCCTGGATGGCCTGGCGAATGGCGGCCGAATTGTCGGTCACGCCGTCGGCGACGCCGCCGAACTGCTGCGGGGTGAAGCGGTTGGCGCGCGGGAAGGACGGCGGCCGAATACGCGTTCTGATCGCGGCGGCCTCGGCCCAGGGATCGGGGAGCGTCTGGGCTGTCGCATCTGTGCGCGACCAGCTTGCGGCTGCGCCGCCCGCCAAAAGAGCGATGCCGTATCGCGCCAGGTCGCGACGCGCGGGTAGAAGGGGAGAATGAGTCAATTCCGCTGTCTCCGAAACGAAGGCGGCGACCTCGGATGAGGCCGCCGCAACAAGGTTTTCGATCAGAAGGCGTAGCGAACGCCGGCGTAGATCTGCCGACCGCTCTGGAAGTAGTCGGTCAAGCGCTCGGCTTGGGAGTCGGTGTAGGAGACGTTGACCTCATCGGTCAGGTTGATCCCTTCCAAGGTGAAGGTGACGTTGTCGCCCCAGCGGTAAGAGATGGAGGCGTCCACATAGGTCGACGCTCGCACGCCCGCGACGTCGATGCTGTAGGACGCCGGAACCGACGTCAGATAGGGATCGCGATAGGCGGCCGAGACGCGCGCCTGGAACGGTCCATCCTCATAGTAGAGCGTGCCGTTATAGGCGACCTTGGACAGGTTAAGCAGCGGCTGGGTCACGATATTGATGACGCCGCCTGGTCCGCTGACCTGATAGTCGATATCTGATTTCACATAGGTGTAGTTCGCCAGGACGCCGAAGTTCGACCATCTGCCCGGCAGGAAGGTGAACGCCTGCTGGAAGTTGAGCTCGAAGCCTTTCAGGGGGCCTCCGGGCGTATTCACCACAGTCGAAACCTGGAAGATATCGCTGCTGTTCACGCCTGTTCCCGCCAGAAGCGAGTCGGGCAGGCCGGTGGAGGCGTACGACGCCGACGTCGTCAGGTTCTGGATGTAGGTCGAGATTTCCTTGTAGAACAAGCCGGCGGACAGGATCGATCCGCGACGCGGATACCATTCGACCGCGAAGTCGTAGGTATTGGCGCGATACGGCTCCAGATAGGGGTTGCCGGTCGAGACCGAACGGCCGCCGCCCGAGACGCTGACGTTGGTCGCGGCGGAGATGCTGCCTAGGCCGGGGCGCGCCATGACCTTGGCGGCGCCGAAACGCAGCAGGAGGTCGTCGCGCGGCTCAACCACCAGGTTCAGTGAGGGCAGGTTGTCTTCGTATTCCCGGCCGACCACGGTCCAGAGGAAACCGGAGGGGTCGACTGCCGTCGGAACGGTCGAATAGAAACCCGATTCCTGCTTGGTCTTAACGTAACGATAGCCGATGTCGCCACGAACCGGCATGCCCGCCAGTTCCAGGTTGAAGTCGGCCTGGACATAGGCTCCGAGGTCTTCTTCGGACACTGTGCGGTTGTCTCCGCGCGCGCTGGACACCGTCTCTGACAGTGCGAAACGCCCGCTGTTGCTGAAGACCCCGTAGGCCTCGGCCATCGCGCCCAGGCTGGGAGTGCGCCAGCAATTGGGCGTGCCGCTGGGCAGAGACAAACCCTTGAAACCGCAATAGTCCTCGGTCAGGTCGGCCATGCTGTAGCCGGCTGGAATGGCGGGGATATTGGTCTCTCCCGCAGCGAAGCGCATGCCGCGGCCCATGAATTCATACTTCTTGGCCTGGACCCCGCCGCGGAACGTGAGGACCGGCGTGGCTTCGTAGGTCAGATCGAACTGCGCCGTCTTGTAGGTGTTCTCGTTCCAGTTCGGGCGCAGGCGAATGTCGGGGCCGCTCGCCCCTGTGCCGCCGCCGGGCGCGATCCGCGTCGGGCCGATGTACCACTGGTCGGGGTCCGTGACGTCGAAGCCGTAGTTGATGGCCGGGAAGTCCATCCCATTGGGACGCATGTCATAGGAATAGCCATCAGCATTCTGATGGTCCATCTGGACGATGTATTCCATGAAGTTGTCGAAGTCGTTATTGACGTACCCGCCGAGCAGTCGAACGGAGAGTTTATCGGTCAGCTGATGGTCGATCTTGAGCGTGTACTGCTGGAATACGGTCGAGTATTCGTCGACATAATTTTCAGATCGAATGTCGACATTGTCCATCGTCATGGCGATGGCGGTGCCGTTGTCATCCAGCACGATGTCGCGGACGATGGTCTCGGGTTTGCCGCCTTGCGAGGCGCCGCGGCTGAGGCCGATGGCTTCCAGCTGGCGTTCGTTCCTCTGTCCGTCGAACTTGGAATAGAGAACGTCCAGGCTGACCTCGGTCCGGTCGCTGGGACGCCACTGGAAGGAACCCGTTACGCCTAATCTCTGAGTTTCCAGGTTGTAATCCTGGTAGCGCAGGAAACGAGGATAGCGCGTCGTGTTAGCCGAGGCGATGGCGAACAACGCCGGATCAGCGTCGCCGCACAGGCCTGGATTTGTCGCTGGATTGCACCAGCCGTTGTCCTGGGCGCCGAAATTCCACTGACCGGTCGATGCGCCGTTTTGGAGCGTGGTCTTCTCCGAATAGGCCAGCGAAGCGGACAGGCCGATCTCGCCGAGTCCGGTCATCCAGCGATTGCTGCCCAGAACTGCGAAGCGGGGATCCACCTTGCCGGAAAGGTCATTATAGCCGGCTTGCGCCGAGGCCGCGAAAACCGGGCCGCTGGAGTCGAACGGCTGGCCTGTGCGCAGATCGACCGTAGCGCCCAGCGAGCCTTCTTCGACGTTGGCCGACGGCGTCTTGCGCACGTCGATCTGATTGAACAACTCGGAGGCGAAGACGTTGAAATCGAAGCCGCGGCCTCGATTGCCTCCGGTCGTGGCCTGGGCTTCGATGCCGTTGATGCGCACACGGGTGAAGTCCGGCCCCAGGCCTCGCACCGAGATGGCGCGGCCTTCCCCGCCGTCGCGCGTGATCGTCACGCCGGGGACGCGCTGGATGGATTCGGCCAGGTTATTGTCGGGAAATTTGGCGATGTCTTCAGCGACGATGCTGTCGACGACGGCGTTGCTGTTGCGCTTGTTCTGCAGAGCGCGCTCAAGACTGCCGCGGAAACCGGTGACGACGATCTCGTCGACCTGGGTCGCCTCTTCCTGGGCGATGGGGTTTTGATCCTGCGCGTTCGCCGTAGAGGCCGTGGCGAGAATGGCGGCGGTAGACATCAGCGCGCTCGCACCCAATAGGCGCGAACGACCCTTAGCGGCTTTCACGGTTTTGACCCTCCCCAGGGACTTTTTGTGCCTGGTCCTTTAGCGGACTCTTTGATGACACCGGTGTCTAGCAAGGTCAGCTTGCGGCCATATTCTGGCGGTGTCAATCAGGATCGCGTCGACGGAGGAACCGCCCCTTCCAGTAGGGGACGACAGGCGAGCCCGGCGGGACTGTCATGATTCAACCGCTCTAGCGTCTGGCCCCCAGTTCCGATTTCCGGCTCAGGGGACAGCTATTTCGACCGGAACGTACTGATCTCGACGCCATGGCGTCTCAGCTTGTCGTAGAAGGTCTTGCGAGGCAGCCCCAGCAGGTCGGTCGTCGCGCGAGCGTCGCCCTCGCAGAGCATCAGAGCTTCCTCCATGAGGTGCTTTTCGTAGGCGGCGACGCGCCCCGCCAGGTCAGTCGAAGCCGTGGGGTCATGATGTGTTCCGTCCTCTACGCCGAGGACGGCTTTTACGGCCAGATGACGAAGCTCCCGGACGTTCCCGGCCCATTCCTCCTGCATCAGGCGATGGCGGACTGCGGCGCCTATCTCGGGGACTGGTCGCTTAAGCCGGGCGCAGGCGTCTTGGATGAAGTGGCTGAACAGCGGAAGGATATCGCCTCGCCGCTCGCGCAGGGCGGGCACCCGGATGCGCCCTACATCCAGCCTGTAGTAGAGGTCCGAGCGAAAGTCTCCGCTGGCCACCCGCGCCGCCAGACCCGCCTTGGCGGAGGCGATGATCCGCAGCGACAGGGCGCGAGGCTCATTGGCGCCGATGGGCGTCACCTCTCTCTCCTCGATCACGCGAAGCAGTTTGGCCTGGAGGGAAGGCGTCAGGGCCTCCAACTCGTCCAGGAAGAGCGTTCCGGTGTCGGATGCTTCGATCTGGCCGATGCGGCGGCGCACCGCGCCGGCGAAGGCGCCGGCCTCGTGACCGAAGAGCTCCATGTCGGCGTGTGCGGGATTCAGGGCCGCGCAGTCGACGACGACGAAAGGCTGTCGGCGTCGTGGACTTTCGCGATGCAGGGCGCGGGCCACCAATTCCTTTCCCACGCCTGTTTCACCTTCAAGCAGCACATCCACCTCTGCCGCCGCTAACTGGCGAACCTGTGCGCGCAGGGTCTGGATGGCCGGAGAATCCCCTATCAGGCCCAGATCGTCGGTCGGGGCTTCGGCGACGGTATGAAGCCGACGATTCTCTAGAACCAGCCGACGCTTCTCCAGGGCTCGATTCACCACCGCTACCAGATGCTCGGTGGGAAAGGGTTTGGAGATGAAATCATAGGCCCCGTCCTGCAGCGCCCGCACGGCTTCGGGAATATCCCCGTGTCCGGTGATCAGGATAACGGGCAGGTCCGGATCCAGCGCACGCACATGGCTGTGGAGTTGATGGCCGTCCATTCCGGGCATCCGGATGTCTGAAACGACTACCCCTTCGAAACCTTCATCAAGCGCACGCAGGGCGGTGTCGGCCGAAGCGTGAGCGTGGACTGTCCAGCCGACCAACTCGAGGGTCTGAGCGGCGGCGCGACGGAGGTCAGCGTCATCATCGATGAAAAGAACCAGGCCCGGAGCGTTCACGACGTCCTCCTCAGGGTGACGATGAAGACGGCTCCGCCGCCCGGTTCCGGGTCGGCGAGAGTCAGTTCCCCTCCGAAGCCGCTGACGATGTCGCGCGATATGACCAGTCCTAGTCCCAGGCCGGTCGGCTTGGAGGTGACGAAGGGCGTGAACAACTGGGCGCGAAGCGCCTCGGGCGTTCCCGGGCCATTGTCGGAGATGATCAGGCGGACGACCTCGCTGGAGGTCTCCACACGTAGCGTGATCGATGGATCTGGAGTGGTTTCCACCGCTTCAAGGGCGTTCTGAAGCAGGTTGACGAGCACCTGCTCCAATCGAACGCGCTCGGCGAGCACGCAAAGCCCTGTCGTCGATCCGACGCGTTTCCATGCGATCTTCAGTCGGCGGGCGTGGGGTGCAAGAAGCAGGAGAGCGCCGGCGATCGGCTCCTCCAGCAGGGTCGACCCAGGAGAACCCGTGCTCTTGCGCGAGAAGGCGCGAAGCTCGTCGGTGATGACGCCGACACGTCGTGTCATGTCGACGACCTGGCTGAGATTGTCCTCAGCGGTTGCGGCCTCGCCCCGTCGCATCAGCGTGCGGGCGTTTTCGGCGTAGGCCCGGATAGCGGCGACGGGTTGGTTGATCTCGTGCGCTACTCCGGCCGCGACCTGGCCGAGGACGGCCAGTTTGCTGGCCTGGACCAGTTCGTCGCGCAACAGATCCAGTTTCGTCTCAACCTGCCGGCGTTCCTCCATTTCCACGACCAGTCGCTCGTTGGAGGCGCTTAGCTCGGCCGTACGCGCCTCGACGCGCATTTCCAGTTCGGCTCTGGCGGCTTCACGCTCGACTTCGAGGGCCTCGGCGCGGCGACGCCGATACAGCAGCACGCTCAGCCCGGCCAGGATGGAGAGGCAAATCGAGAAGGTCAGCGTCCGTGCGGTCGCCACGCTGTTGGGAATATAGGGATCGGTGGCTTCCAGAAGATGCAGCGTCCACCCGGGAGAAGCCGTGTCGGTCACAGCCTCTACGTAACGTCGCGAAGAGGTCGAACCGGGCAAGGTCACCCGAATTTCCCGATCTGCGGCGCCTGAAACGATCGGCAGGGGACGCAAGCCCGTCGCCGCCATCTGCAGATGCGTCGCCAGCCGCTGTCGTCGGGTCGGGGTTAGCGGGCCGGCGACGCTGAAGCGCCATTGCGGCACATCGGTGATGAGCACGACGCCGTCCGTGTTCACGACAAACGCAGGCTCGCCCGACTGGGACCACTCCCGCTCCAGCGCGTCGAACTCGACCTTGACCACGATGACGCCCAAGGTGCGCGACCCGCTCTCCACGCGGCGGGCCAGGAAGAGGCCTGGCCGGCCGCTGACAGCGCCCAGGGCGAAATACTCGGCCACTTCATCGCGCATGGCGTTCTGGAAATACGGGCGGAAGCTGTAGTCGGTGCCGACAAAGCTGGTCGGCAGCCGCCAATTGCTGGCGGCTACGGCGACGCCTTGATCGTCCAGCAGATAGATGACGGCGGCTCGAGTGCGGACGCTGAGGCCTTCCAGCTTCATGTTCAACTGGACCAGATCGGCTGGACTGGTTTCGAGCAGGGCTTGGTGGAGCTGCAAGTCTTCGGCCAGGACGAAGGGCAGGGAGCGATGCTTTTCCAGTTCGGACCGTAGAACTGTAGCGTGGAGCTGAGCTGCAGTGTTTGCCCGGCGCGTCACTTCATGTCGGGCGCGAGCGTCCGCGAGTTCGCCGACAGACCAGGCAGCCGCCGCAGACGCCAAGAATCCTGCTGCGATCAAAAACGTCCAGGTCGGGCGACGTCGGAATTTTTGAGCCATTTTCAGCACAGATGAGGGTCGCCGTGGATGGAAAGTCGCATTCCTGACTGAGCGGATTTAGGCAAACGCGTTTTAATTCAGGAGATTATGATCGATCTTCAAAAGCTTGGCTAAATCGGAAACCGGTGTCATTAGTTTCACATGCGCCGCCGAAGAGCAAACAGAGCGCACGAGGAAACAACAGCGGTTGGCTAGGATCGCGCCCGAGGGGACCTTTCGTGGCCCAAGATACGCGCGCGGCTGCGCCCAAGCGGGCGTTGCACCGACAACTCTATGTGCAGGTTCTGGCCGCCATCATTCTTGGCGGCTTGATCGGTCATTTCGCACCGACCACAGGCGAGAGCTTCAAACCGCTGGGCGACGCCTTCATCAAGCTGGTGAAGATGGTCATCGCGCCGGTCATCTTCTTGACCATCGCCACCGGAATCGCGGGCATGCGGGACATCCGCAAGGTCGGCGGCGTGGCGCTTAAGGCGCTCGGCTATTTTCTGGTGGTGTCGACCTTCGCCCTGATCCTTGGGTTGATCGTCGCCAATGTGGTTCGACCCGGCGCCGGCATGAACATCGACCCGGCCAGTCTGAACGCCGGCGCGGTCCAGCAGTATGTTCAGGCGGCCCACGACAGCACCATCGTTGGCTTTCTGATGCATGTCATTCCGAACACGGTGGCGGGGGCCTTCGCTGACGGCGAGATTCTGCAGGTCCTGTTCTTTTCCATACCGTTCGGCCTGGCCCTGGCCATGATCGGTGATCGGGGACTGCCCGTGCTGACGGTGCTGGAGTCCTTGAGCGAGGCCTTCTTCAAGCTGGTCGCCATGTTCATGAAGGCCGCGCCGATCGGCGCTTTCGGAGCCTTCGCCTTCACCATTGGCCGTTACGGCATCGGCTCGGTCGTCAATCTGGCCGCCCTGGTCGCGACCTTTTACGTCACCGCCATTCTGTTCGTGGTGCTGGTTCTGGGCCTGATCGCCCGCATCCATGGCTTCTCGATCCTGAAGTTGCTTCGGTATCTGCGCCAGGAGCTTCTGCTGGTGCTGGGCACCTCGTCGTCCGAGGCGGCGCTGCCTAGCCTCCTGGAGAAGCTGGAAAGGGCGGGATGCCCCAAGACCATCGTCGGCCTGGTCGTGCCGACGGGCTATTCGTTCAATCTCGACGGCACCAACATCTATATGACGCTGGCGGCGCTTTTCATCGCGCAGGCGGTAGGGGTTCACCTGTCGCTGGAGGAGCAGCTTCTGCTGCTGGCGGTCGCTATGCTCAGCTCCAAGGGCGCGGCCGGCGTAACGGGCGCGGGATTCATCACCTTGGCGGCGACCCTGACGGTCGTGCCCTCGGTCCCGGTCGCCGGGCTCGCTCTGATCCTCGGCATCGACCGCTTCATGAGCGAATGCCGGGCTCTGACCAACTTCATCGGCAACGCCGTGGCCACCATCGTGGTCTCGCGTTGGGAGGGCGTTCTGGACGTGGAGCGCCTGGATCGTGCGCTGGAGACGTCGCCGCAGAGATCGAAGGCCGTCGTGACGGAGGTCGCGGCCGCGAGCGCGCCGATCGACTGAAACGCAGGCGGGGCGCGGCCGCGTCACGTCGAGAACTTCGACCGGGTCCGGACCGGTCGCGGACAAGAAGGGGAGGGGACCTATGAAGGCCGAACTGACAAAGAACATTCGTCGATGGGGGTTGCTGGCGGGGTGCGCGGCCCTGGCGCTGGGGACGGCCGTCATGGCCCAGGAAACAACGCCGAACGTCGTCGCCGTGGCGAATCCAGCCAGCACCACAATCATGGTGGACGCTCCAGCGCCGGTTCCGGCCTGGGCGCTTGCGCAACGCGCTGTGATCGCGGCCAACGCCGAGGGGGTGAAGACCTTCCTGGACGCCTTCGTCGACGGGCGCGGCTACCTGCGCGGTTTGGCGCATTACGGCATTACCGACGGCGCCGATGATGCGATGGAGCCTATCCGCAACTGGCCGATCGCTCATGCGGTCGGCGGCGACGAGGCGATCATCGAGGCCTGGAGCCATGTCTGGGAGAACCACCTGGACCAGTACTCGCGTGCGAGGGTTCCTGAGGTCGAGGCTGTATCGGAAGGCGTCTATTATCGCGAATTCATGCCTCAGTTCGACTGGGAGCATATCAGCGAAGGCATGGCCGGCTTCTACTTCTACGGCCTGAGCCGGCCCTATGACCGACGCTATGAGACGCGCCTGCGGCGCTACGCCGGCTTCTACATGAACGAGGACCCCTCGGCGCCGAACTACGATCCCGAGCACAAGATCATCCGCAGCCTGTTCAACGGCAGTCGGGGACCTCGCCTGACGCCTCCCAACGCCACCGACTGGGACGGACCCGAGATCCCCGGCGGCGAACCCGGTCGCCGCACGCGTTTCCTGAAGTCGGAAAACATCTTTGGCGATCACCCCCTGAACCTGAACACGGTTCAACTGGCCTTCCACGCCTATCTGGTGACTGGCGAGGACAAGTACCGGAATTGGGCGCTGGAGTACGTTGACGCCTGGCGCGGCCGGATCGACCAGAACGGCGGCAACATTCCCTCCAACATCGGCCGAGACGGTACGATTGGCGGGGAGTGGGGCGGCAAGTGGTATGGCGGGGTCTTCGGCTGGAACTCGCCGGACGAGGGTGTCCGCAACTATGTCTTCCGCGGCCCGCCGGAAGCTTTTGGCGACGCCCTGCTGCTGACGGGAGACCAGGCGTACACCGGCGTGATCCGCCGTCAGTTGGACAACCTTTACGCCCAGCGTCGCGTCGTCGACGGCAAGGTGCAGGTGCCGCACTACTACGGCGATCAGGGCTGGTACGGCTTCTATGATGTGGACGGCCGTTCGCCCGGGCTGGGCAACCGCCGACGGGTCGAGGCCGACGTCTATATGTGGGGCCTTGAAGCCCGCGATCTCGCCCGCCTACCGAAGACCGGCTGGATCGGCTTTCTGCAGGGACAGGCCAAGGACTATCCGGTTCAGGCCTTCCAGGCGGCCCTCGAAGAGATCCGCGTGGCGGCTCAGCGTATCCGCGACGACGACACCACCTTGCAGTATCCGGTCGGCATCACCCGCTGGGAGCGCTCGAACCCGGTGGCGACCGAGGCCCTGGTCAACCTTACCATGGGCGGGGCTGATCCAGGCGGTTCGGGACACGGTCCAATGCCGCTGCACACCCAGGTGCGCCACTTTGATCCTGATGCGCGCCGGGCCGGTCTGCCGCCGGACGTCGCGGCCCTGGTCGAGAAGATAGAACCAGGCTCAGTGGTGCTGACGCTGGTCAACACCAGCCCGCTCACCACGCGCACGGTGACGGTGCAACTGGGCGGCTATGGCGAGCACCGCTGCACTTCGATCCGTACGCGCTCGGGGACCGTCGGCTGCGACGGCCGGGCCTTCAGCGTGCGGCTGACGCCGGGATCCAGCGAGACGCTGACGATCGGGATCGATCGCTACGCCTATCGGCCGACGCTCGACTTTCCCTGGGATCAGGGGGCGCCGGCCACGAACTGAGGGAAGGCGGCTACGGCCGCCGCCTCGATGGGGGAGCCGCACACCTAAGAGGCGGCGGGAGGAGAGGATCGATAATGTTCAGGAATCGCATCGAACAGGTGAGAAACGGCGCGTGCGTCGCCGCTCTCGCCCTGGCTGCGGCCACGGCCGCCGCCGCGCAGGAGACGCCACAGGAGCCGACCGAGGTCGGAGAGGTCGTCGTCACCGGCTTCCGCGCCAGCCTGCAGAGCGCCACCAACATCAAGCGTAATGAAACCGGGGTCGTCGACGCCATCGTCGCGGAGGACATCGCGGCCTTCCCCGATATGAACCTGGCGGAGTCGCTGCAACGGATTCCTGGGGTGGCCATCACGCGCGTGGGAGGGGAAGGGCGGCAGATCTCCGTGCGCGGCCTGGGACCCGACTACACTCGCGTTCGCATCAACGGCATGGAGGCCCTGGCCACTTCGGGCGGCACCAGTTCAGGCGGCGCAGTCGGCAACAACCGGGGCCGTGGCTTCGACTTCAACATCTTCGCGTCGGAGCTGTTCAATCGTCTGACGGTGCGTAAGTCCGCTTCGGCCGATGTCGAGGAAGGCTCGCTGGGCGCTACGGTCGACCTGAATACCAGCCAGCCGTTCGATTATCGGGAGCCGACCTTCGTTGCGGCGGCCCAGATCGGCTACAACGACTTCTCCGGCAATTCCGACCCGCGCATTGCACTTCTGGGGACGCGGACCTGGATGGACGGCAAGATCGGCGCCTTGGTCAGCGTGGCCTTCGGTCAGCGTAACACCTTGGAAGAACTGCACGGCACCACCCGCTGGGGACCGGCCGGGGCCAACAACGGTTTCGCCGACACCAGCGCCCTACCGGGTTATGACTGGACGGCCAATTCGGCCAACGGCGTCTTCCACCCCCGCAATCCCAGCTACAACAGCTACGAGCATTCCGAGGACCGCCTGGGCGTAACCGCTGGTCTCCAGTTCCGGCCCTCCGATCGGACGCTCATTTCGCTAAACGGTCTGTACGGGCGACTGAAGGGCGAGCGTGACGAGCGTCTGCTGCAGGCCATCTCCTTTTCTCGAAGCGGCGTGGCGGGCAAGAAAGGCACCACCATTGTCGATGGCGAGATCGACGAGAACAACAACCTGATCTACGGCCTGTTCGACGGCGTGGACATGCGCAGCCAGGCTTCGCGTCACGAACTGTCGACCACCTTCAAGCAGGCGACTCTCGATTTCCGCCATGATTTGACCGACCGCCTGACCCTGACGGGCATGATCGGTCGAGCGGAGTCTGATTTCGACTCGCCGGTGAACGTTACCGTCACTTTCGAGAATCTGGACGCCAACGGCTATTCCTACGACTATCGCGGCGGTCGCCGTGCGGCGGCCGTGGCCCTGGGATTTGATCCGACTGACCCGAGCAACTGGGCGACGGTGGCGGGGAACTCCGCTCTGAACATCGATCAGAACGAAGTGTCGAACACCTTCGACAACGCCAAGCTGGCGCTGGCCTACGAGGTCAGCCCCCACCTGCGCGTGCATGGCGGCGTCGATTGGAGAAAGTTCGAGTTCGCCTCGCAACAGAGGCTGCGGGTTGCGGGGGAGACCGACATTCCGGTGCTGACGCCGGCGCAGCTAGCGCAACTGTCCACGGTCTTCTCCGGCTTCGGCGACGGCCTGGACCTGCCGAACGGCAGTCCGACGGCCTGGCTTGTTCCCGATGTGAAGGCTTACATCGATGCCTTCGATGTCTTCAGCAACACGGGCCTGTTCGAGATCGGGGACATCGAACAAGCCGAGGCGCGCGGCGGCAACACCTGGGTTACGGAAGAAAATTTCGGAGCCTATCTGCAGGCTGATTTCAACTTCGCCCTGGGACGTTTTCCGGTACGCGGTGATATCGGGATGCGCTATGTGAAGACCGACCAAAACTCCTCCGGCTATGCGGCCGTGGGGTCGATGATCCAACGCGTCGACGCCGAACGCAGCTACGAAAAATGGCTGCCGTCGATGAACCTGGCCCTGGAGTTGTCCGACACCACCCTGGTTCGTTTCGCGGCCGCCCAAACCATCGCTAGACCGCCGCTCGGCAGCGTCAGTCCTGGCGGCGACATCAGCGTGCAGGGCGGCAACCGCAGCTATTCCAGCGGCAACCCCTATCTTGAGCCGACGGAGTCCAACAATCTGGACCTATCCTTTGAATGGTATCCGCAGGAGGGCGGCCTGCTCTCGCTGGGACTATTCTACAAGGACATCTCCACCTTTGCGCAGACGCTTCGGACGACGGCGCCCTACAATACCTTGGGCCTGCCGCTGGAGTTGCTGAACGGCACCATCGCCGTCCCGACCGATGATTTCGAGGTGACCCGGCCGGTCAACACCGACGGTGGGGAACTGTCGGGGGTGGAACTCAATGTGCGTCGAGACTTCGATTTCCTGCCAGGTCTGTGGTCGAACCTGGGGGCGATGGCGAACTACACCTATGTGTCGTCGGATATCGAGTATCTGACATCGTCCACTCCTGGCGCCCCGACCGTGAATTCAACTCTGGTCGGCCTGTCCAAGAACGCCGCCAACGGCACCCTCTACTATGAGGACGACCGGCTGAGCGTAAGGGGATCGGTAGCTTATCGCTCAGGCTATCTGACCCAGGTTCCGGGGCGGAACAGCAACTTTGAGGAAGGCGCCAATGAGACGGTGAACTTCGATATGAGGATCAGCTATCAGCTGAATGACAGTCTCGAGGTTTCCCTTGAGGGCATCAACCTGACAGATGAATTCGAGAGCCGCTATGTCGATGTCAGCAACCGACCGTGGGTCTATTCGCATACCGGGCGCCAATTCTACCTGGGCCTCCGGTACACCTACTAGGCCGCAAGGGGTCTAGGCCCTGATTTCTCCCGTCAGGGTTAATGGGCGCCGCGACCGCGGCGCCCATTTTTGTTGCCCGAATCCTCGGCGTTATCGGCCGCTTTCCTTGGCGATCGGAAGGTGTGGAGCCCGGGACCGCCGGGCTGTGAGCAGGACCATGCCGAAGCCGCTTGCCGCCAGCAGGCCGCCCGCGACGGGCACTGCCGCATAGCCCAGGTTCAGGCTGATGACGGCGGCGCCGACGGCCGCGCCCAGGGCGTTGCCCAGGTTGAACGCCCCCACATTGATGGAGGAGGCCAGGCCCGGCGCCTCGGACGCCGCTTCCATGACGCGCATCTGCACCGGAGGGACGATGGCGAACGCCGCACCGCCCCACAGCAGCAGGCCGATCGCGACGCCGACGTGGCTGCTGAACACGAACGGCAGGACAAACATGATGAGAGCCAGGGCGCCGAGGAAGATCTTGGTCGCGCCGTCCAGCGACCAGTCGGCCAGTCGTCCGCCCAGCCAGTTGCCGATGGTGAAGCCGACCCCGATCAGGGCGAGGCTGAGGGTGACGAAACCGTTCGAGGCGCCGGTCAGGGTCTGAAGGGCCGGGGCGACATAGGTGTAGAGGGTGAACATGGCGCCGGCTCCCATGACGGTCGTCGCCATGGCCAGAAGCACAGGGCCGCGGGTGAGAACGCGCAGTTCGTGTCGCAGGTCCGGCATGGCGTCGCGCTCGCCCTTGGGCAGGGCGAACCACAGGGCCGCGATGGCGAGGACGCCGATCAGGGCCGTGCCGGCGAAGGCCATGCGCCAGCCGATCTGCTGGCCGATCCATGTCGCGGCGGGCACCCCTCCGATATTGGCGATGGTCAGGCCCATGAACATGGCGGCGACGGCGCTCGCCTGCTTGTCCTTGGGAACGACGCTGGCCGCCACGACGGCGCCCAGGCCGAAGAAGGCTCCGTGGTTGAGGCTTGTCACCAGACGCGCGGCCAGCAGGGTGAAGTAGCCGGGCGCCATGGCCGACATCAGGTTGCCGATGGTGAAGATCGACATCAGCAGGATGAGGGCCGTCCGCTTGCCGAAGCGGGTGAAGGCCAGCGTCATGATCGGGGCGCCGATCATGACGCCCATGGCGTAGGCGCTGATCAGCAGGCCGGCCTTGGGGATCGAGACGTCGACCCCCTGGGCGATCACGGGCAGCAGGCCCATGGGCGAGAACTCGGTGGTGCCGATGCCGAAGGCGCCCACGGCGAGCGCCAGCAGGGCCCAGCGGGCGTGCGCGGGTTGGGCGGCCGGCGTTGCGGTCGCGGAAGCGGTCATGTCCATCTTCATCTTCCTCAGGGCCCGGATTTCCTAGGCGTCCCAGGCGGGGGCGAGGCCGGCGGGGCTGACGAGGCGGCCGTCGGGCCGAGCCAGGGCGGCGATGGCGGCCATGTCGGCGTCGTCCAGGGCGAAGTCGAAGATGGCGATGTTCTCGGCCGCGCGCGCCGGGTTGGCGGTCTTGGACAGGGCGATGTAGCCCTGCTGGATCAGCCAGCGCAGGCCGACCTGGGCGGCGCTTTTGTCGTATCTGGCGCCGATCCGCTGCAGGACCTCGTCCTTGGGCACGGCGCCGTCCGCCATGCTGTAGTAGGCGGTGACGGCCACGCCGGCTTCCTTGGCGGCGGCGGTCAGGGCGTGCTGCGGCAGATAGGGATGCAGTTCGACCTGGTTGGTCACGATCGGGGCGGCCGAGCGTTCGATCGATTCCCGCATCTGCGCGATGTTCTGGTTGGAGACGCCGATGAAACGCGTCTTGCCGGCCGCCTGGACGGCGTTCAGCCGTTCGATCTGTTCGGCGATCGGAACCTGATCGGCAGGCCAGTGCAGCAACAGGAGGTCGACCTGATCGACCTTCAGCCTGTCCAGGCTCTCGTCGACCGAGGCGGCGAAGGCGTCGGCGCTGTAGTTGTCGACCCAGACCTTGGTGGTCAGGAACAGGTCGTCGCGACGGGCTCCGGCGGCCTGCAGGGCGCGACCGAGCGCGGCTTCGTTCTGATAGATCTGGGCCGTGTCGAAGTGGCGGAAACCGGCTTCGAGCGCGGCGGGAACGACGCGTTCGACCTCTGCGTCGGACATGCGGAAGACGCCGAAACCAAGGGCCGGAACGGCGGCGCCGTGAGCGGTGACGGTCTGCATCTGAAGCTCCTCGCTGTTTCTGAAGGTGCAGCGGAAGTAGGGCTTCGGTTCAAACTTGATAATCGCGCCGAAATTCCCATCATCTGTGAAATAAAATCATGGACGATGCGGCGATGGATAACCGAGCCGGCGAAATGCAGGTCTTCCTGCGCGTGGTGGAGAGCGGCAGCTTTTCGGAAGCGGCCCGCCTTCTGGGCATGACGCCCTCCACCGTCAGCAAGCTGATCTCGCGCGTGGAGGATCGGCTCGGCGTTCGCCTGATCGAGCGCTCGACGCGGCGCCTTTCCCTGACCGCTGAGGGCGAAATCTACTACGAACGCAGCCAGACCTTTTTGCAGGACCTCGACCAGATCGAGCAGGAGTTGTCGCAGGGCGCGGCCGCCACGGGCGGGCGAGTTCGGGTCAACGTCTCGGTGGCGCTGGGCGTCCTGGGTCTGGAGCCGCTGCTGCCGGAGTTCTGGAAGGCCTATCCGAATATCGTGGTCGATCTGTCGCTGTCGGACGAGATCGTCGACCTCTATCTCGACCGCACCGATATCGCCTTTCGGGTCGGCCGACTGCCGGATTCAGGCATGGTCGCGCGTCGGATCGGGACGGCGCATCGCAAGATCGTCGCTTCGCCCGCCTATCTGGCGCGTCATGGCGCGCCCCGGACGGTCGATGATCTATCCCGACACAACTGCCTGGGCTTCAACTTTCGTCGGGCCGTGCCCGTCTGGCCGCTCAAGGAACGAGGCCGTGTGGTCGAACGCGTCGTCCACGGCTCCTTGCTCGGCAACAACGGCGAGACGGTCCGGCGCATGGCCCTGGCCGATGTCGGATTGGCCCGCATGGGCGACTACCACGTCCGGGCCGATCTGGCCGCGGGCCGCCTGGTGGAGGTCCTGGGCGACGTGATCGAGCGGGACGAAGAAGAAATCCACGCCGTCTTTCTGGGCGGACCGCGCATGCCGGAGCGAGTTCGGGTCTTTCTCGACTTCGTCGTGCCGCGACTCCAGCAGTTCCTGAACGGCTGAGGCCGGGACGGCGATCACCAGGCGTCGGGTTCGCGCACCATGTGGACGATGTTGGCGGGATTCATGATCCAGCCGCCGCGAAACGCTTCACCGAGCGGCTCGATCGGATCGCAGCGTACGGCGCCGCCGTCTTCCAGTCGTTTCAAGGCGGAGGCGTGGTCCGGCGTGAACAGTTCCAGCCAGACCTCGGCCTGGGTCATGGTCTCGACTTCGTCGATCCAAAGTTGGTTCGGGCCGAGCTTGAAACCGACTGCCGGCGCCTTTTCCGCGATAGGCTCCAGGCCGACCACGTCCCGGTAGAAGGCGATGACGGCCTGATACTGATGACTCGGCACCTTCATGGCGATGTTGACGCCGCCTTCGATCTTCACACTCATCCGGGAATCCTCGCTTATCGGGTGCTGCGGGTGGAGGGGACGGGGGCCTCTGCTTCTGCGGCGGACGGCGCTGCAGACTCAGCATGAGGGCGCACTTCATTGACCAGGGTGAGGAAGGCCTTGCCAGGCTCCTCGACCAGCATCTCGTGCGCTGAATGCTCGAACCAAACGAGTTGTTTGTGCGGCGCGTCGAGTCTGGCGAACCATTCCGCAGCAACTCCCGCCGAGACATTGATGTCGTGCCGACCCAGCAGCAGGAAGGTCGGAACCTCGAGTTCGGCCAGGGATGACATGGAGGTCTCCATGATTGCGGGCATCAAGCGTTCGACGGAAACGTCTTGGGCTTTCCAGACCTGCTTTACATCCTGATCCGTATAGTCGGGAGACAGGGCTATGGCCGCCCCTTCGAAGCTGGCGTCCGGGCGATTGTAGGCGGCGCCGCCGAAGGCGTTGACCCATTTGCGTTGCAGGTACAGCGACGATGTCGGGACCGGGGTTCCGCCCTCAGCGTAGGGCGCGATGGACTGGAGCTCGGATATGGCTGTCTCATTGCCCGTGTCGCGAGCGCGAGCCAACGCCCAGGCCCAGCCCCGACGTTCGCTCTCACGCATGTCGATGACCTGGCCCGCGCCGATGTAGGCATGGAGCCATTCGGGATGACGACGCGCGACATCAAGACCCAGCCAGCTTCCCCAGCTGTGGCCGAGCAGGAAGATCTTGCCCTGTCGCGTCTCGGAGCGCACCCAGCCGATGACGGCGTCGATATCCTGTTTCATCTGATCGATGGTCAGGTCGGTGACGGGATGGTCCGGGTTGTAGGATTTTCCGGCTCCGCGCTGATCCCATTGCACGACGGTGAAGTATTCGTCCCAACCCTGGGCGAAATACCAGGAGGTCGGCATGGCGACCCAGCCGGGACCGCCGTGAACCACCAGCAGGACCGGATTGCCGGGATTGCGGCTCCGCACGGAAATCCACTGATCGACGCCGTTGATATTCACGGCCTCCAGTCGTTCGATCCCGTCCGGCGTCACGATCTGTCTCAGGCCAGCGATGATCCTGACCGCCTCTGCACGGTTGCGCGGCGCCGTGTCGGATTCAGCGTGGGCCGGGAGGGAAGAGAGCAGTAACGATACCGCCGCCAAGATCGGAAATGAGAAACGCAGCACAATATTCTCCCCAAGAAGGCGAAGCGCCAGATCAGTCGGTCGGCCAGGCCAGCATGGCGGCGTCGATGATCATTCGGAGCTTCTCTGCAGAGGCGCCGTCCCGCGCCTGGATCGACAAGCCCTCCAGCACTGTGGTGTAGAAGGCCGCCAGGCGGTCGAGGTCGGCGGAGGGCGCCAGGTTCCCCTGCGCGACGCCCTCGGCGAGGCGAGCTCTGAGGGCGGCCTCGCCGTTCAGTCGATTCTTCGCGAGGAAGGCGCGCACGCCCGCATTTTCCGGGGCGCCGAGCAGGGAGGACAGGACGATCATGCACCCGCGCGGGCCTTCGGTCTCCGTATAGGCGCGGGCGTTCGCCAGCAGCATGGCCTCGACCGCTTCGCGAGCGGTCGCCGCCTCGGCGAGGCTTTGCGTGGTCGCCCGACCCTCAAGGCGGTCGTAAAGCTCGACGGCCTCTCGAAAAACCTCTTCCTTGCAGCCGAAGGTCGCATACAGGCTCGGCTTGTTGATGCCCATGGCGGCGACAAGGTTCTGGATCGACGTCCCTTCATAGCCCTGCGCCCAGAAGGTCCGCATGGCGGCGATCAAGGCGGTTTCCCTGTCAAAGCGTCTCGGTCGCCCGAGCGGCGGGCGCGGGGTCTTCTGCGGTTCGTCGAGAAGCGTCATGTTTCCATCACCCGCAGCCCTGCCACGCCGATCATGATCAGCGCCAGAAAGATCAACTTCGTCCCTGAAAGGGGTTCGCCGAGGAACAGCGCCCCGAACATCGCGACGCCGAAGACGCCTATGCCGACCCAGATAGCATAGGCGATGCTCACGGGCAGACTCTTCAGGGCGACGCCAAGCAGAACCAGACTCAGCAAGGCGACGCCGACGCCGATCAGGCTCGGCCATAGCCGCGTAAAGCCGTCCGCCTGTTTCAGCGCGAGGGCCCAGACAATCTCCAGCAGGCCGGCTACGGCCAACAATCCCCAGGCCATCGGATGTCGTTCTCCCTTGGGCGGCGGCATTGGTGCAGGCGAGCACGGGCTAGGCCGCAAAGCCCCCGTCGATTGCCAGCGAGCTTCCGGTGATGAACCGGCTTTCCTCCCCCGCGAGGAAGCCGACGGCTGCGGCGATTTCGGCGGGCTGGGCGTAGCGCTTGACCGCCATCAACTCCAGTTCCGCAGCAACGGTGGGGCCGTCGATGGGGTTCATGTCGGTCTCGGTGGAGCCGGGGTCGACAATGTTGACGGTGACGCCGCGTTCTCCGACCTCGCGCGCCAGGCCTTTGGTGAAGCCGATGAGGGCGGATTTGCTCATCGCATAGAGGGTCACGCCGCCATACGGCACGCGCTGGGCGAAGCAGGACCCGATGGAGATGATCCGTCCGCCGGCCCTCATGTGCGACAGCGCCGCTTGCGAGGTGATGAAGACGGCTCGTGCGTGGATCGCCAGAGTATCGTCAATCTCCTGAAGCGAAACGTCTTCGATCGGCCCTGCGGGGAAAACGCCGGCGTTGTTGACGAGTATGTCGAGGCGTCCGAACGTTTCCGCCGTCTGGTCCACGGCGTCGCGGATCGCGGTCGGATCCCGGCTATCCGCCTTGAGGCCGAGAAGCCTGCCGCCGTGAACCGTCAGGGCGTCAATTAACGCCTCGGCCGACTGGTCGGAGGTCGCATAGGTGAAGGCGACGTCAGCGCCTTCGGAAGCCAGGTGTCGAACGATTGCGGCCCCGATGCCGCGCGCGCCCCCGGTAACAAGCGCGGCTTTGCCTTGGAATTTCATGCCTTCACCATTTTGTACCAATAGGTTCATTTCTGGCTGTAGGCGAAGATCCAGCTCCCATCAAGTTTTTTGTACCGAATGGTATGATCGAGTTGAGGCGTCCGGATAGAGGCGTGATGGCGACGACCCTTCAGAGGTCTTCGATCCTGAGTTGTCCGGCCAGGAGGTCGACAAAGGCGCGAACCTTGGCGGGGGGGAGCTTGTTCTCGCGCCATAGCGCGTGGATCGGGACGGGCTTGGGTTCGAAGTCCTCGAGAATGACCTGCACCTGTCCCGTTTCGACGAGGCGCCGGATCTGCCACAGGGGCGAATACCCTAGGCCGAGCCCATAACTCACCGCCGCATAAACGCCAGGCATGGTGTTGCATCGAAAGGCGCCGCGAACGCCGATCCGCCTCGTCTTGCCGTCAATCTGGAACGCCCACTGATCCGACTTTTGTGCGGCGGTCCTGACGATGCAGGCGTGCTGGCGCAGATCGGCCGGACGGGCTGGCCGTCCATGTCGCTCGAAGTACGACGGCGCGCCGAAAACCACGCGACGAAGGGCGCCTAATCTTCGGCCCTGAAGACCGGAATCTGGCAGGTCGGCGATACGCACCACGAGATCGAGTTCTTCGGCGGCGAGATCCACGAAGGAATCCGACAACTGAAGATCGATCTCGACCTGCGGATGGGCCGTCATGAAGTCGGCTATGATCGGAACCAGAAAATCGGGGCCGAACAAGGTGGGCGCGCCGATGCGAAGTACGCCTGAAGGCGCGGATTTTCTATCGGCGGCCTCGAGCCGGGCCTCCTGAATATCCAGCAGGGCAGGCTTCACGCGTTGGTAGAAGGCGTGGCCCGCCTCGCTCAGCGCTGATTGTCGCGTAGTGCGATGAACGAGTTGGACGCCGACGTCGTCTTCAATGGAGGCGAGAGAACGGCTGACCGCCTGCAGCGATCGGCCGAGGCGCCGCGCCGCAGCCGTCAAACTGCCCGTCTCGGCAATGCGAATGAAGGCTTCGAGATCTTCCAGGCGGCTCATTCGGTATCTCGATAAGTGGAAGTCAGACTTCCAGATTGAACAAATAGTCTCGAAGATCGAGAGAATTTATCGTCGCTCCATTGTCATCGAGCCAAGGAGATAGCGATGAAACGCGTGGAATCGTCCGTACTTGTCATTGGGGCCGCAGGACGGGTAGCCGGACTGGTTGTCCCCGAGTTGCAGCGTCGCGGCGCCGTCGTCCGCGCTCTGGTGCGCGATGAGAACGAGGCCGCTCTCGCCCGTTCGAGAGGCGCCGCCGAGATCGCCATTGGAGACCTGCGCGATGCCGGGAGCCTCTCGGAGGCGACACGGGGCGTGGATGGGATTTTCCATATCGGTCCGGCCTTCGTGGTCGACGAGGCGGCGATGGGCCTGGCCCTGGTTGAGGCTGCGGAGCGAAGCGGCGTCAGGAAGTTTGTCTTCTCGTCGGTGATCCAGCCGACCAATACGCGCTTGAGCAACCACGCAAGCAAGATTCCGGTAGAGGAAGCGCTTTATTCCTCCAGGCTCGAGTACACGATCCTGCAGCCTGCGAACTTCATGCAGAATATCGCCATGGCCTGGCCGTCGATCCTTTCAGACGGCCGTTTCGGCGAGCCCTTTCCCAATGACGTCAGGATCGCGCGCGTCGATTACCGGGACGTGGCGGAAGCGGCTGCAGTGGCGCTTACGCAAGACGCATTGGCGTTCGCTACGCTGGAGCTATCGGCGGGCATGTTTAGTCGCAACGACATCGCTGCATTGATTTCGAAGGAAATCGGTCGACAGGTCGAGGCCGTCGAGCTGAGCTTCGACGAATGGTCCCGTCGTGTCAGCTTGCCCTATTCGGAAGACCAAATTGATCTGCTTGAAAAAGTGTATGAGCACTATTCGAATTACGGCATGGGCGGCAACAGCCTGGCCTTGACCGCTGCGCTTGGACGGGCGCCGCGATCCATGGGGCAGTATCTCAAGGACCTGGCCGCTCAGCATCCAGCGAACTGACGCGACAGCGAAGGCGACGACGAAGGCCCTCGGGACGAGCCCGAGGGCCACGACGGGTCAGTCGCGGTAGTTCAGCGCCGGAGCGCGGTCGCCCAGCAGGGCGCGGTATTCGAAGTTCGGACCGCGACGCTGCTCGAACTCGGCCTTGGCGGCGGCGATGGTGTCCGGGCTCTGGAACAGTTCGGCGGTGGTCAGGGCCAGGGTCTTGGCCGCCAGGTGCGCGCCCTTCAGACCGATGGTCGTGCCGGCGGCCACCACGTTCTGCCACGAGTGACCTGCTGAACCGGGAACGAAGGTCGCTGTCGACAGACCGACCGTCGGCGTGACCCAGGATACGTCCGAAACGTCGGTCGAGCCGCCGAAGTCGCCGCCGATCACGGCGTCCTCGATCTGACCGACCGAGGCCAGGTCAGGCTGGGTGGTCAGGGTCTTCTGGATCTCGGTCGCCAGGGCGATCTCCTCGGGCGTCCAGGTGATGCCGCCGACGCTGCGCAGGTTGCGGTCCATGACATGCATCAGGGCCTCGTTAGGCAGCATGGAATAGACGCCGCCGATGGCTTCGAACTCGACGCGGGTGCCCGTGCCCAGGGCGGCTCCGTCGGCCGCCAGCTTCACCCGCTCCAGCACGTCGCGCACGATCTCCGGATCGTTGTGGCGGACGTAGTAGTAGGCTTCGGCATAGGCCGGGACGACGTTCGGCGCCTTGCCGCCGTCGGTGATGGCGTAGTGGATACGGGTGCGGTCGGGCACGTGCTCGCGCATCATGTTGACCATGTAGTTCAGGGATTCGACGCCATCGAGCGCCGAGCGGCCCTTGTCGGGCGCGGCGGCGGCGTGGGAGGCGGTGCCGTAGAAGCGGAACTTGCCCGAGACGTTGGCCATGGTGTCGCCCTGGCGGGCCGAGTTCACATTGCCGGGGTGCCAGTGCAGCGAAACGTCGACGTCATCGAAGAGGCCGTCGCGCACCATATAGACCTTGCCCGAGCCGCCTTCCTCGGCGGGCGTGCCGTAGACGCGCAGTTCGCCCTTGATGTTGTTGGCCTCCATCCAGGCCTTCACGGCGATGGCGGCGTGGACCGAGGCGGCGCCGAACAGGTTGTGGCCGCAGCCGTGGCCCGCGTGGCCGCCCGCCGATTCCTGGACCGGGCTCAGGGTCTGCGACAGGCCGGGCAGGGCGTCGTATTCGGCCAGGACCGCGATGACCGGGCCCTCGCCGGTCTTGAAGCTGGCGAGGAAGGCGGTCGGCTCATTGGCGATGCCGGGGGTCACGGTGAAACCCGCGTCGCGAAGTTGGCCCTGGAGCAGGGCCGAGCTCTGGGTCTCCTGATAGCCCAACTCGGCGAACTTCCAGATTTCCAGCGCGGCGCTGTCGAGGGCGGCCTGGTTGCGGTCGACGGTCGAGGTGATCTGTTGTTGCGCCTGGGGCGACAACTCCCCGGCAAGGGCGGGGGCGGCGAAACCGACGAGGGCGGCGGCGAGGGCGAGGGTTCGCATCGAGACGGGTTTCATGGGGAACTCCGGAAGCAGAAAAAGCAAAGGGGCGGAAGGCGTCTTCGCCTGCCGCCCCTGAACGATGAAAGGCTGATCAGAAGGTCTTGCGGATGCTGGCGTACCAGTAACGACCGTAGGGCTGATAGACCGTGCCGACATAGCCGGCGCCGGACAGCGGCGGCTGCTCGTCGGTGATGTTGCGCAGGCCGACGCGAACCGCCGTGTCGGACAGCAAGCCGTCGTCGAACTGATACTCGGCGTACAGGTTGGCCGTAATGGTCGAATCCACCGTCCAGTAGTCGCCGGCCGAGTTGACCAAGCTGCTATCGTACAGCGACGAGATGTACTGGGTGAACGCGCCGACCGTCAGGTTCTGGTAGCGCCAACTGCCCGACAGCGACCACTTCCACTCCGGACGGCCCAGATCGGCGATCATGTCGCCCATCCGTCCGCCGAAGGTGATGGCGGGGTCGATCTCGCCCGACTCGCGCGCGGCGGTCAGGTCCGCCATGCCCGGCGACATCTCCAGATAGTATTTCAGCAGATGAGAGACGTTCAGGTTCAGGCTGAAGTCGCCGATGCTGGTGCCGCGCAGGCTCCACATCGCGCCCAGATCCAGGCCCTCGACCGTCTGGGGCTGCTGGTTGGTATAGGCGTCGGTGACGTAGAGGACCTCGCCCGCCGCTTCTAGGCCGGTGCCGGCGAAGATGGCCTGATCAGCCGCCGTGGCGTCGGCGCGGATGACGTTGGGATTGAAGCTGCCCTGCTTGCGCAGCAGGTAGTCCAGGATCAGGGCGTTCTGGCCGCGGAACAGGCCCACCATGCCGGTCTGTTCGACCTTCCACCAGTCGGCGGTGAAGGTGAAGTCGCCCAGTTGCTCAGGCAGGAAGCGCGGCTGGACGACCAGACCGAACGACAGGGTTTCTGACTCTTCGGGCTGCAAGTCCGGGTTACCCGAGCGTCGCTCGGCGGTGAGCTTCCGGACGTGGGTGGTGCTGATGCTGGTGTAGTCGGGGAAGCTGGTCGGCGGCGTGTAGGAGGCTCCGCACTGGTTCATCCCGGTCATGGCGCCGCGACGGATCAGGGCCTCGCAATAGGCATAGTCGTTGGAGCTGTTGGAGCGGGTGATCACCGTGGCGTTGATCTGCTCAAGGTTGGGGGCGCGGAAGCCCTGGGCCCAGGAGCCGCGGACGCGGAAGCCGTCGACGAGGTCCCAGGCGGCGGCGATCTTGGGCTTGGCCACGTCGCCGAAGTCCGAATAGTTCTCGAAGCGGCCCGCGAGTTGGACTTCCAGGTTATGCACCAGAGGGACGCCCATTTCGGGCGAGACTAGCGGGGCGGCGAACTCGAGATAGGCCGAGAAGACGTCCCGTTCGCCGTAGGTGTCGGGGTTCTCTGCCGAGTTGATCAGGTCGCTGTAGGTGGCGCCGGACTTGTCCGTATAGCGGATGGTCCCGTCGATACGGCTGTCACGGTCGTCCAACTGGGTCTCGGTGCGGAACTCGATTCCGGCGGCCATGCCGACCGGACCGGCGGGCAACTGGAACAGGTCAGGGCGCGAAACCTTGAAGTCCCACAGGCCCAGCTCCGTCTTGGTCTTGCGCACCATGTCGACGCGAATGGCGTCCAGGGCCGCCTGGTCCGACGGGGTGGCGTCGCCGAAACGCGGGTTGGCCGGATCGCCGCCGTTGAAGAAATTATAGGCGTCAGGCGTCGACTTGGCCGCCCACTCGGCCAGTCGGGTCGTCGAGATGTTGTCGGACACGTCCTTGGCTGAGGCCTCGGACCATAGCAGGGCCGATTCCCAGTTCCAGCCGCGCCAGTCCCCGCGCAGGCCGCCCAGGATGCGGTATTGCTGATTGGTGACGTCGACGTTGATCGGCCCCATGTCGTTGAAGCGATAACCTGTCAGGCGGATGTCCTGGCCGAAGGGGTTGTAATAGTTCGTGCCCGGAATGGTCATGACGACCGAGGACAGGGTGTTGATCGGCGCCTGGCGAGCGTGGGACTTGGCGTAATATCCGCCCAGTTCGCCGAAGGCCTCGATCGCGTCGTTGATCTGGTAGCGGCCGGTCAGGAACAGATTGAAGCGATCGACTTCCGGGATGACCGTGAGGTCTTCCTGTGCGGTGTCAGCGCGAAGGGCCGGGTCCACTGTCGTCGTCTTCTTGAGACACAGGCCGTTGCCTAGGCTTGCGGCGCAGTTCGCCATCGAATCCGGCTGGATGGTGAAGGTGGTGAAGGATTCGCCGCCGTAGGTGGCCGGGCTGTTCAGGGTGAACTGTCCCCATGGCGTGAGGGAGGACACGCCGTTGAGCGAGGAATTGTTCTCGAAACCGGTTCCGGCGAACAGCGGCCGCTTATCGTCGGAGGCGGTATAGTCCTGCTCCAGCGTCGTAAGCTCGTCGCGGTGGTCGTAGTTGAAGAACAGGGAGACGTTGCCGCGCCCCTCGGCGATGTCCTTGCCGCCATAGAGGGAGAAGTTGAACTCCCGCATGCCGGTGCCTTCGGCGCCGCCATATTGACTCGACACCGTCCAGTTGTTCATGTCGTCGCGCAGGACGGTGTTGACCACGCCGGCCACGGCGTCGGCGCCGTAGATGGCGGCGGCGCCGTCGCGCAGCACCTCAAGCCGCTTCAGGCCCGAGACCGGAATGGCGTTGGTGTTGTAGGTCAGCACCGGAACCAGATGCTCGTTCGCCTGCGACGTCGGGTGGCCCACCACGCGGCGGCCGTTCAGCAGCACCAGGGTGTTGCCGATGCCGAGGTTGCGCAGGTTCACCGAACCGGTGTCGCCCCGCGCCGAGTTGGAGGTAGCGGGCAGGTAGGAGGAGTTGAAGGTCACGTCGCCCATCTGCGGGATGGAGCGCAGCAGTTCGTCGCCGGAGGTGGCGGCGGTGGCCTGAATCAACTCCTCGCCGACAACCGTGACGGGCAGAGCCGCCGTCACCTTGGCGCCCCGGATCTGCGAGCCGACGACGACGATCTCGTCGACCTGGGTGGCCTCCTGCGAGGCCTCCTGGGCGGTTGCCGTCGTAGCGCCCAACAGGGCTGTGGTGGCCAGCAGGGCCGTTTTCATGCTGTGACGCGCAAAGATTGAACTCATGACATCTGCATCCCCGTTTGCGGTCAGTGCGCAGCCCCTTTGATGAGGCGTCTGTTACCCGACCAAATTTTTTCGAAGAGACGAAATCCTTGAGCGCCTCCGGATGGAATCCTGCGCGCGCGGCGACTTGCCTCGGTTCGGACTAAAAGCGGCCACAGACGAGGCGTCAACCTCTGAGGGATAAATATTGCTGATATCTGAGATATTGAGCGCGATAATCGCTGAGAAACACCCTTGAGGTGCGCTTTTCAGCAATGCTATCGCTATGGATATTGACAAGGTTGTCCTGTCGTCAGCGCCGAGGCTGTTTTGTCGGCGGCTGCGGGCGGGATTTGCGGCGGGGGAACAGCATGCGTTTTGGTTTCACGAGAGCGGCGACGGCGGTTTCGGCGGCGGCGCTCATGCTGCTGGCCGGGCCCGGCCTAGCGCAGCAGGCGGCCCAGGTTCGTCCGACGACGGGCAGCGGCGGCGAC
>Ga0182745_1000495_pt1 | contig 44124 bp, 40 predicted proteins | sample eDN3rd30CKraftBY_FD_128523 | JGI IMG/M metagenome (GOLD analysis project Ga0182745, IMG submission 128523) | Enriched backyard soil microbial communities from Emeryville, California, USA - eDNA 3rd pass 30_C Kraft BY (version 2) (version 2) | ecosystem: Environmental > Terrestrial > Soil >...
GGGCGCGGCTGGATCGCGCTCGTCCTCGTGCTGCTGCTCGCGGCGGGCGGCGGCACGGCCGGCTGGTGGTTCAGCATCGGGCCAGGCGCCCAGGTGGCGGTCCCGAGCGGCCTCACCGGCATGTCGCCCGAGGCGGCGGAGACCGCGATCGTGACCGCGGGACTCGTGGTCGGTGAGCGCACCGAGGAAGCATCCGTCGAGGTGCTCGCAGGGAACGTCATCCGGACCGACCCCGTGGAGGGCACCTCGGTGCTCAGGGGCTCCGAGGTCGGGCTCGTCATCTCGACCGGTCCGCGGAGCATCGCATTCCCGAACGTCGTCGGTCAGCCCCTCCCCGAGGCGCTCGTCGCACTCGCCGACTTCGCCGTGCAGGACGACCCGGTCCGGCAGTTCACCGCCGACGTGCCGGCGGACATCGTGCTCGCCGTGTACCGGGTCTCGGACGGCGCGGACCTCGCCGGGACGACCGAGCTCTTCGAGCAGACCCCCGTCGCCCTCATCGTCTCGGCTGGACAGCTGCCGGGCGTCGCCGGACTCCCGCTCGATGCGGCGCAGAACGTCATCGAGGCCGCCGGGCTCTTCCTCGGCGCGACCGACGCGCGCGAGTACAGCAACGACATCCCGGAGGGCGCGGTGATCCGCCTCGCGCCGACGACTGATCCCGTCCGCGTCGGCGACACGGTCGGGGTCGTCATCTCGCAGGGTCCCGAGCCCGTCGTCGTGCCGGACGTCATCGGCCAGACGTGGGCCGACGCGAAGCCGCAGCTCGTCGAGCTCGGCTTCGACCTCTCCTACTTCGCGCCTGCGGACGCCAACCCGCAGCTCTTCGTCGTCTCGAGCCTCAACCCGGCCGCCGGATCGAGCGTCGCCAAGGGATCGAAGCTCGCCGTGACGTTCTCCGTGTAGGCACGCGGGTCGAGTAGCGCCGCAGGCGCGTATCGAGGAGACCCGCGGGTCGAGTAGCGCCGCAGGCGCGTATCGAGACCTACAGCCGCCGCAGCTCCTCCGCGACCAGGAACGCGAGCTCGAGCGACTGCATGTGGTTCAGCCGCGGGTCGCAGAGCGACTCGTAGCGGGTCGCGAGCGTCGCCTCGTCGATCTGCTCCGAGCCGCCGAGGCACTCGGTGACGTCATCGCCCGTGAGCTCGACGTGGATGCCGCCGGGGTACGTCCCGACTGCACGGTGCGCCTCGAAGAAGCCCTTGACCTCGTCGACGACGTCGTCGAAGCGTCGCGTCTTGTAGCCGGTCGGCGTCGTGATGCCGTTGCCGTGCATGGGGTCGGTGACCCACACCGGCGTCGAGCCCTCGGCCTTGATCGCCTCGAGCAGCGGCGGGAGCGCCTCGCGGATCTTCGCGGCGCCCATCCGGGTGATGAACGTCAGCCTCCCGGGCTCGCGCTGCGGGTCCAGCTTGTCGACCAGTCGCAGCATCGTGTCGACGTCGGTCGACGGGCCGAGCTTGACGCCGATCGGGTTGCGCAGGCGCGAGAAGAAGTCGATGTGCGCGCCGTCGAGGTCGCGGGTACGCTCGCCGATCCAGAGGAAGTGGGCCGACGTGTCGTACGGCGTGCCCGTCCGGGAGTCGATCCGGGTCAGGGCGCGCTCGTAGTCCATGAGCAGGCCCTCGTGCGCCGACCAGACGTCGGCGCGCTTGAGCTCGTCGGAGTAGGCGCCGGCCGCCTCCATGAACTTGATCGCTCGGTCGATCTCGGCGGCGAGCTGCTCGTAGCGCCCCATCATGGGGTTGGCCGCGAAGCCGCGGTTCCAGGAGTGCACCTCGCGGAGATCGGCGAAGCCGCCCTGTGTGAAGGCGCGCATGAGATTGAGCGTCGACGCCGAGGTGTGGTACGCCTCGAGCATGCGTCCCGGGTCGGCCGCACGCGACTCCGGGCTGAAGTCGTAGCCGTTGACGATGTCGCCGCGGTAGGCCGGCAGCGTCACCTCGCCGCGCGTCTCGCTGTCGCTCGATCGCGGCTTCGCGAACTGGCCCGCCATCCGGCCCATCTTCACGACCGGCTTGGACGCCGCGTACGTGAGCACCACGGACATCTGCAGGATGGTCTTGACGCGATTGCGGATCTGGTCGGCCGTGGCGCCCGCGAAGGTCTCGGCGCAGTCGCCGCCCTGGAGCACGAAGGCCTTGCCCGCCGCCGCGCCCGCGAGCCGCTCGCGGAGGTTGTCGACCTCGCCGGCGAAGACGAGCGGCGGCAGCGTCCTCAGCGTCGCGGCGACCTCGGCGACGCGCTCGGAGTCCCCGTAGACCGGCTGCTGCTTGATCGGCAGCTCACGCCAATAGTCGAGGCCGGCGATGACGCTGGGCTCGGCTGCGACGAAGGGCTCGGAGATCTGGGACACGGGGAACGAGTCTACCGGGGACGCTATGCGCTCTTGGCCCTCGCCTTTGCGCTGGAGGCGTACACGTCGACGTACTCCTGGCCCGACAGCCGGGCGATCTCGTAGACGATCTCGTCGGTCACCGCGCGCAGCACGAAGCGATCGGATTCGAGGCCCGCGTACCGGGAGAAGTCGAGGGGCTCGCCGAATACGACCCCGACCCGATGGATCCGCGGCCACCGCGAGCCGAGCGGCATGACCTTCTCGGTGTCGAAGACGATCGCCGGGACGACGACCGCACCCGACTCGAGCACCATGCGCGCGATGCCGGTGCGCCCTCGATAGAGCCGCCCGTCGGGGCTGCGGGTGCCCTCCGGGTAGATGCCGAGCTGATCGCCTGCCGCGAGCACCTCGAGGCCCGTGTTGAGCGAGGCCTCCGACGCCTTGCCGCCCGCACGGTCGATCGGCAGCTGGCCCGCACCCGTGAAGAACACGCGCATGAACCAGCCCCGGATGCCCTTGCCGGTGAAGTACTCCGACTTCGCGAGGAAGGTGACCTTCCGGTCGAGCACGAGCGGCATGAAGATCGAGTCGAGGAACGACACGTGGTTGCCGGCGAGGATGACCGGCCCCTCTTTCGGGACGTGCTCCACACCGCGCACCCAAGGGCGGAAGACCGTCCAGAGGAACGGGCCCACGAGGATGTGCTTCAGGAACCAGTAGAACATCGCGCGGACCAATCTACTGCCCCGGCGCCTGCACGGCCCCGCATAGACTTCATGAAACCTCTACGGTGCCAAAGGAGTTGCTGTGAAGGAATTCTCGACCCCTGCCGTCGTACCCGCCGACCCGGAGGCGAACGCGACCGACCTGCTCGTGGCGCGCGTCGCGGCGACACCCGACGGCCCGCTCTTCGCCGTCCCCGACGGAGCCGGCTGGCGGGACGTCTCGGCGAAGACGTTCTACGACGAGGTCATCGCGCTCGCGAAGGGCTTCGTCGCGGCCGGCATCGAGCCGGGCGAGAAGATCGGACTGATGGCGAAGACGTCCTACCAGTGGACGCTCATCGACTACGCGACCTGGTTCGCCGGCGCCGTGCTCGTGCCGATCTACGACACGAGCGCGCCCGTGCAGATCCAGTGGAACCTGACCGACTCGGGCGCGACCGCGGCGATCTTCCACACCAGCGAGCACTTCGCGCGCTTCGACGAGATCCGCGCCGACGTCCCGGAGGTCACGAAGGTCTGGCAGATCGACGCCGGCAACCTCGACCGGCTCGTCGAGCAGGGCAAGGACGTCCCGGACGAGGAGATCGAGCGGCGCCGCCGCCTCGCGAAGGGCTCCGACATCGCGACCCTCATCTACACGTCGGGGTCGACGGGGAACCCGAAGGGCTGCGTGCTCACGCACTCGAACTTCGTCGAGCTGTCGCGGAACGCCGTCGCGTCGTTCCCCGAGGTGCTCAACCCGGACTCGTCGACGGTGCTGTTCATCACGCTCTCGCACGTCTTCGCGAGGTTCATCTCGGTCCTGGCGATCGTCGCGGGCGCGAAGGTCGGGCATCAGCCCGACACCTCGAAGCTCGTCGAGTCGCTCGGGAGCTTCCGGCCCACGTTCCTGCTCGCCGTTCCCCGCGTCTTCGAGAAGGTCTACAACTCGGCCGAGCAGGTCGCGGAGGCCGGCGGCAAGGGGAAGATCTTCCGGAAGGCGGCGGCGGTCGCCGTCGAGCACTCGAAGGCGCTCGACGCCGGCAAGGTGCCGTTCGGGCTGCGGCTCCAGTTCGCGCTCTTCGACCGGCTCGTGCTCTCCAAGCTGCGCGCACGGCTCGGCGGCCGCGTCCAGTACGCGATCTCCGGCTCGGCACCGCTCGGGCTGTACCTCGGCCACTTCTTCCGCAGCCTCGGCGTCTCCGTGCTCGAGGGCTGGGGACTCACCGAGACGACCGCGCCGGTCACGGTCAACCTGCCCACCAAGTTCAAGATCGGCACCGTCGGCATCCCGCTGCCGGGCAACGCGGTCCAGCTCGCCGACGACGGCGAGATCCTCGTCAAGGGCGTGTGCGTCTTCGACGGCTACTGGCAGAACGAGGAGGCGACGCGCGAGGCGTTCGACCCGAACGGCTGGCTGCACACCGGCGACCTCGGCTCGATCGACGACGAGGGCTATGTCACGATCACGGGTCGCAAGAAGGAACTGCTCATCACGGCCGGCGGGAAGAACATCGCGCCGGCGCAGCTCGAGGACCCGATCCGGTCGAACACGCTCGTGGGCCAGGTCGTCGCCGTCGGCGACCGGAAGCCGTTCGTCGGCGCGCTCGTCACCCTCGACGAGGAGATGCTGCCCGTCTGGCTGGAGAACAACGGCGAGCGGCGGGACCTCTCCCTCGCGGAGGCCGCACACAACCCCAAGGTCGTCGCCGAGGTGCAGCGCGCGATCGACGCCGCGAACGCGAAGGTGTCGCGCGCGGAGTCGATCCGCAAGTTCGCGATCCTCGACACGACGTGGACGGAGGCGAGCGGTCATCTGACGCCGAAGCTCTCGATCAAGCGTCACGTCATCACGCGGGACTTCGCCGACACGATCGAGGGCCTCTACTCCGACCCCCCGACCGACACCCACTCCGTCACCACGCACTCGTAGGCGGGGCCCTTCGACTCGCTCCGCTCGCCCAGGGGGCCGCTATCTCCTGCCCAGCTGCGGTTCCCTGAGCGAGGGAGCGCAGCGACCGAGTCGAAGGGCGCGCTACCGCCCGCGCGCGCGGCGCGAGTATCCCGCAAGGTCGCCCCACCGCCCCTCGATGAGCGACTCCTTCTTCGCGCGGGACCAGCCGTGGAGCTTCCGTTCCCACCCGTAGGCCTCCACGAGTGACTCGAACTCCTGAAACCAGACGAGCTCGACCGGCAACCTCGTGCTCGTGTAAACGGAGCCGAGCCCTGTGCCATGCTGCTCGACACGTGCGTCGAGGTCGAGAGTGCTCCCCGCGTAATACGAGTTGTCCGCGCAACGAAGCAGATAGGTGAATGCCATCGCTGGACGCTAGCGGGCCTCGGGAAACCGGCGCGAGAGTTATCCACAGGCTCTGGTCGCGCGCCCTTCGACTCGCTCCGCTCGCTCAGGGAGCCGCTATCTTCTGGCAAGCTGCCGGTCCCTGAGCGAGGGAGCGCAGCGACCGAGTCGAAGGGCGATCAGCCCTGGGCGCGGTACCAGTCCTGGGCGCGGATCTCCCGCATCGCCTCGCGCTTCACCTCGGGCGCGAGCCCCTCGATGTAAAGGTGCCCTTCGAGGTGGTCGCACTCGTGCTGCAGCATCTGCGCCATGAGGCCCTCCCCCTCCACGACGACCGGCTCGCCCGCGAGGTCGACGCCCTCGACGCGCGCCCACGGGTGGCGCAGCCGCGGATATCCCACGCTCGGGACCGACAGGCACCCCTCGTCGACCGGCTCGGGCTCACCCCGCACCTCGACGAGGACGGGGTTCAGCACGTAGCCGACGTCGCCGTCGATGTTCCAGGAGAACGCCCTGACCCCCACGCCGATCTGGTTCGCCGCGACGCCGGCGCGACCCGGCAGCCGCACCGAGTCGAGCAGGTCCTCGACGAGCGACTCGTTCCCGCGCGCGCCGATCCGCACCGGATCGCATGCACTGCGCAGGACGGGGTCGCCGAAGAGGCGGATCTCCCGAACCGTCATCCCGCTTCTTGATCGGGAAGGCCGTCGACGACCGACGCCGCGAGCTCCCGGATCGACTCCTGCGTGAGCGGCTTGAGCCCGGCGAAGTGGATCGTCGCACCCGTCGCGAGCAGCGGGTCGTAGGGAATCCGGACGATGTCCCGGACGCGGCTCGCGAAGTGCTCCTCGAGCTCATCGAGGATGAGCAGGTTCGTGCCCTGGGTCGAGGTGTTGAGCGCCACGACCGCGTTCTTCGCGAGGTCCTCGTAGCCGTTGTTCTCGAGCCAGGAGATCGTCTCCGAGGTGAGCCGCGCCTCGTCGAGGCTGCCGCCCGACACGACGACGAGCTGGTCGGCCCGATCCAGCGTCGCCTTCATGACGGAGTGGATCATGCCCGTCCCGCAGTCGGTCAGCACGATCGAGTAGAAGCGCTTCGCGAGCTCGGCGACCGTGTTGTAGTCGTCGGCGTCGAACTCCTCCTGGAGATTCGGGTTCGTGTCGGACGCGAGGATGTCGAGTCGCGTCTCATCGCGCGAGACGCGCTTCTGGAAGTCGGAGAAGGCGTGCACGTCGGCCGCGTGATCGACGAGGTCGCGCACCGTCTCCTCGGTCGTCTTCGTGATGCGCTCGGCGAGCGTGCCGCGGTCGGGGTTCGCGTCGATCGCAACGACCCGGTCCTCGCGGATGCTCGCGAGCGCCATGCCGAGCAGCGTCGAGACGGTCGTCTTGCCGACCCCGCCCTTGCGGGAGAGCACCGCCACGAAGCGCGCGGGACCGTCGAGCCGGCGTCCGATGCGCTGCTCGAGCGACTTGCGCGAGCGCACCGGCTTCGCGTCGCCGGGGTGATACGCGTGGAAGGTCAGCTCATAGACGAAGCGCTGCAGGCCGCCCTCCGGCGGCTTCGGCTTCGCCTTGCCACGGGTGCTGACGAGGCGGTCGGGGGTGAGCATCGCGGGCGTCTCCGGCCCGCTCGCGACCGCGTCGGCCACCATGGTGATCGTCGTCGTGACGACCTGCTCCACGGGCTTCGCGAGCACCGGGTCGACCGGTACGTCGTCGAGTGCGATCGCCGCCTCGTCCGCCGGCGTCTCGTGGACCGTGGGTGGGAGATCGATCGTGATGATCTGGTCGGTGCCCGACTTCTTCGCCGGTTCGCCGTCCTCGGATCCCTCGCGTACTGCCATTTCGCCTACCTTTCGGTCGCGTCAGTCTAGCGAAAGCGAGGTGCGGCGGCGTCACGCGATCTCGACGATGAGGTCACCGGCCTCCACGCGCGCGGTGCCGGCGACCGCGAGACGTCGAACCGTGCCGGCGACCGGCGCGGTGATCGCGGCCTCCATCTTCATCGCCTCGATGACGGCGACCTGCTCGCCCTGCGCGACAGCGGCGCCCGCCTCGACCTTGAGCGTGACGACGCCCGAGAAGGGGGCGGGGACCTGGCCGGGGACGCTCGTGTCCGCCTTCTCGGCGCTGCGCGCCTCGACCTGGATCGACTCGTCCCGCACGACGACGGGGCGCAGCTGGCCGTTGAGCGTGAGCATGACCGTGCGCATGCCCTTCTCGTCCGCCTCGCCGATCGCCTCGAGGCCGACGAAGAGCTGCACGCCCGGCTCGAGCGGCACGACGTGCTCGGTCTCGGGCTTCAGCCCGTAGAGGTAGTCGAGGGTGTCGATGACGCTCACATCGCCGTATGTCGCGCGCCAGTCGGTGAAGGTGCGCGTCGGGCCCGGGAAGAGCAGGCGATTGAGCGCCGCACGCCGGGTGGCCGCGTCCGCCGTGAGCTCCGCCTCCTCCTCGGCCGTCAGCGGCGTGACCTCGATCGAGCGCTCCCGACCCGCAAGCGCCTTGGTCCGGAACGGCTCCGGCCAGCCGCCGGGCGGATCGCCGAGCTCGCCGGCGAGGAAGCCGATGACACTGTCCGGGATGTCGTAGTGCTCCGGGTGCTGCTCGAAGTCGGCGGGATCGGCGCCGGCCGCGACGAGTGCGAGGGCCAGGTCCCCGACCGCCTTCGAGCTCGGCGTGACCTTCGGCGGCCGACCGAGAATGCGGTTGGCCGCCGCATAGGCGTCCTCGACCCGGTCGAAGTGCTCGCCCTGCCCGACGGCGATCGCCTGCTGGCGGAGGTTGGAGAGCTGCCCGCCCGGGATCTCGTGCTCGTAGACGCGGCCGGTCGGGCCCGGCAGCCCCGACTCGAACGGGCGGTAGGCGGAGCGCACGGCCTCCCAGTACGGCTCGAGGTCGCTGACAGCCCGCAGGGACAGACCCGTGTCGCGCTCGGTGTGCGCGAGCGCGGCGACGAGCGCCGAGAGGCTCGGCTGCGAGGTCGTGCCGGCCATCGGCGCTGCGGCGACGTCGACGGCGTCCGCGCCGGCGGCGCTCGCCGCGAGCAGCGTCGCGAGCTGGCCGCCCGCGGTGTCGTGCGTGTGGACGTGCACGGGCAGGTCGAAGCGCGAGCGCAGCGCCGTGACGAGCCGCGCGGCCGCCTCCGGCCGCAGCAGGCCGGCCATGTCCTTGATGCCGAGCACGTGCGCGCCGGTGCCGACGATGCGCTCGGCGAGCCGCAGCCAGTAGTCGAGGGTGTAGAGGTCCTCCGCCGGGTCGAGCAGGTCACCCGTGTAGCTCATCGCCCCCTCCGCGATCGCCGTGCCGACGCCGAGCACCGACTCGATCGCCGGCCGCATCTGCTCGACGTCGTTGAGCGCGTCGAAGATCCGGAAGATGTCGACGCCCGTCGCGGCCGCCTCGCGGACGAACGCGTCTGTCACGAGCTCCGGGTACGGGGTGTAGCCGACCGTGTTGCGGCCGCGCAGCAGCGCCTGGATCGCGACGTTCGGGCTGGCCTCCCGGATCGTGGCGAGCCGCTCCCACGGGTCCTCGCCGAGGAACCGCAGGCTCACGTCGTACGTCGCCCCGCCCCAGGCCTCGATCGACAGCAGCTCGGGCGTCAGTCGGGACAGCGCCGGCAGGACGGCCGTCAGGTCGGTCGTGCGCACCCGCGTGGCGAGCAGCGACTGGTGCGCGTCGCGGAACGTCGTGTCGGTCACGGCGAGCGCGGTCTGCGCCCGCAGCGCAGCCGCGAAGCCCGCCGGGCCGAGCTCGCGCAGCCGCTGCCGCGAGCCAGCCGCCGGCGGGACCGCGAGGTCGAGCACCGGCAGCTTCTCGGCGGGACGGACCAGGCCGGCGCCGGCGCCGTGCGGCTGATTGACCGTCACCTCGGCGAGCCAGCGCAGCAGTCGGCTCGCCCGGTCCTGCGAGTGGCGGGAGTCGAGCAGGTACGGCCGCTCCTCGATGAACGCCGTCGAGAGGTCGCCCCGGAGGAACGCCGGGTCGTCGAGCACCGCCTGGAGGAACGGGATGTTCGTCGCGACGCCGCGCAGCCGGAACTCCGCGAGCGCGCGCCGCGTACGGGCGACCGCGGCATCCCACGTCCGCCCGCGCGCGATGAGCTTGACGAGCATCGAGTCGAAGTGCGGGCTCACCTGCACGCCGGCCGCGACCGTCCCGCCGTCGAGCCGGATGCCGGCCCCGCCCGGCGAGCGGTACGTCGTGATCCGCCCGGTGTCCGGTCGGAAGTCCTGCGCCGGGTCCTCGGTCGTGATCCGGCACTGGATCGCGACCCCGCGCACCGACACCGCGTCCTGTGCGAGGCCGAGGTCCTGCAGTGTGGCACCCGCCGCGATCCGCAGTTGCGAGACGACGAGGTCGACGTCGGTGACCTCCTCGGTCACCGTGTGCTCGACCTGGATCCGCGGGTTCATCTCGATGAAGACGTGCTCGCCCGCGCGCTCCCCCGCGGTGTCGAGCAGGAATTCGACGGTCCCGGCGTTCACGTAGCCGATCGACTTCGCGAACGCGATCGCGTCGCGATGCAGCGCCGCGCGAGTCGCCTCGTCGAGGTCCGGCGCCGGGGCGATCTCGACGACCTTCTGGTGGCGGCGCTGGACCGAGCAGTCGCGCTCGAAGAGGTGGATCGTCTCCCCCGTCGCGTCGGCGAGGATCTGCACCTCGATGTGGCGGGGCCGCACGACCGCCTGCTCGACGAACATGCGGGCATCGCCGAAGGCGCTCGCCGCCTCGCGCATCGCCGCCTGCAGCGCCTCGGGCAGGTCCTCGCGGCGGTCGACCCGCCGCATCCCCCGTCCGCCGCCGCCCGCGACGGCCTTCGCGAAGATCGGGAAGCCGATCTCGTCGGCCGCCGCCACGAGCGCGTCGAGGTCGTCCGTCGCAGCCGAGGAGCGCAGCACCGGCACGCCGGCGGCGATCGCCTTCTGCTTCGCGGCGACCTTGTCGCCCGCCATCTCGAGGACCTCCGCGCCGGGCCCGACGAATGCGATGCCGTTCGCCGCGGCCGCGCGCGCGAGATCCGCGTTCTCCGACAGGAATCCGTAGCCGGGATAGATCGCGTCGGCGCCCGACTCGAGCGCGACCCGGATGATGTCGTCGACGTCGAGGTAGGCGCGGACGGGGTGCCCGCGCTCTCCGATGACGTACGCCTCGTCCGCCTTCTGGCGATGGATCGACCCGCGATCCTCCCAGGCGTAGACGGCGACCGTCTTGATCCCGAGCTCGTAGCACGCGCGGAAGGCGCGCACTGCGATCTCGCCACGATTGGCAACTAGGACTTTGGCGAACACGTCGCTCCTCGGCGGGGTGGCGAGTCAGTCAGGAGGGTCGCAGGTCAGCCTAGTAGTCTCGATTTTCGTGCACGTTGTCAGCGTCAGCTCGCTCAAAGGAGGCGTCGGGAAGACGACCGTGACCCTCGGTCTCGCGTCTGCCGCGTTCGCTCGCGGCATCCGCGTCCTCGTCGTCGATCTCGACCCGCAGGCCGACGCGACCACCGGGATGGCCGTCGACACGACGAACCGCACGAGCATCGCCGACGTCCTCGCCAATCCCAAGGAGAAGTCGGTGCGCGCCGCGATCGCCCCGAGCGGCTGGACGCGTGCCCACGCCGGCGTCGTCGACGTCGTCGTCGGCTCCCCGCTCGCCACGAACTTCGACGGTCCGCACCCGACGGTCCGCGACATCTGGAAGCTCGAGGAGGCGCTCGCGACCGTCGAGTCCGACTACGACCTCGTGCTCATCGACACCGCGCCATCACTCAACGCGTTGACGAGGACCGCGTGGGTCGCGAGCGACCGCGTCGCGATCGTGACCGAGCCGGCTCTCTTCTCCGTCGCCGCCGCCGACCGGGCGCTGCGCGCGATCGAGGAGATCCGCCGCGGCCTGTCCCCCCGGCTCCAGCCGCTCGGCATCATCGTCAATCGCTGGCGCGAGCACTCCGCGGAGCAGCAGTTCCGCCTCCAGGAGATGAAGGAGATGTTCGGGCCGCTCGTCCTGGAGCCGCCGATGCCGGAGCGCACCGCGCTCCAGCAGGCGCAGGGCGCCGCGAAGCCCGTCCACCTCTGGCCCGGCGACAACGCGGTCGAGGCGGCGAAGCTGTTCGACTCACTGCTCGAGCGCGTCGTGGTCTCCGCGCGTCATGCGCAGAACCCGATCGAGCCGGAGAAGGCCGAGAGCCGGCAGACCGAGGGCTAGGACGCGGCGCGAGCCGCGCGGCGCTTCGCCAGCTCGTCGACCGGGTCGTCCGCACGCAGCGAGTCGAGGCCCACGAGGCTCGTCTCCACCTCGCGCAGCACCCTGCCGACGGCGATGCCGAAGACGCCCTGGCCGCGGTGCACGAGGTCGATGACCTCGTCGTCCGAGGTGCACAGGTAGACGCTCGCGCCATCGCTCATGAGCGTGATCTGGGCCAGATCGCTGATGCCGAGCTCGCGGAGCTGGTCGACGGCGGCGCGGATCTGCTGCAGCGAGACCCCCGCGTCGAGCAGGCTCTTGACGATGCGCAGCACGAGGATGTCCTGGTAGCCGTAGAGGCGCTGCGAGCCCGAGCCCGATGCGCCGCGCACGGTCGGCTCGACGAGCGCCGTCCGCGCCCAGTAGTCAAGCTGGCGGTAGGTGATGCCCGCGACGCGCGAGGCCTCGACCCCGCGGTACCCGACGTCCTCCGAGAGGGCGGGCAGGCCGTCGGTGAAGAGCATCGGGGATGGCTGCTCGAACTCGCTCATCAGACCCTCAACTCTCACTTGAACCTTTGGGACATCTGCAACGCTAGCCCTCGAGCGGCCCCTCATCGCGCCACCCGCCGCCTACGGCGTGTCGTATCGACGGTACCCCACTCGGAGCCGAGGTTCGACTCCTCCGGGCTACCGATCGAGGCGCTCGAGCGCAGTCCGGACCAGCGCCGTGCGCACCAGTTCGAGCCTCGCCGCGATCTCCCGCGCGAGCTCCGCCGCCCGCGCGCGCGAGCCCGCTCCCGGGCGCCGGCGCACCGTGTCGACCGCCGAGTCGATGAGCCCGACCTCGCGCTCGGCCGCCTGCCGGAAGCCCCGGAGGTGCCGCGGCTCGAGGCCGGATCGCTGCAGCTCGACGAGCGCCCGCATCAGGACGACCGCGTCCTCCCCGTAGGAGTCGGCAGCCGGCAGCAGCGAGTGCGAGATCGCGTCGGCGAGCAGCGCGGCCGTCGCACCGGACTCGCGCAGCAGATCGGCCCGCGTGAGCCGGCGCTCCGCGTCGAGGATCGAGCCGGAGATGCGCGCGGGGGCGGCGAGCTTCTCGGTGCGGCCCGCGTCGAAGTCCTCGAGCTGCACGCGGATGACCTTGAGCGGCAGGTAGTGGTCGCGCTGCATCGTCAGGACGAAGCGCAGCCGCTCGATGTCGGCGTGAGAGAACTTGCGGTAGCCGGAATCCGTCCGAGCCGGTGCGACGAGACGCTCGGCCTCGAGGAAGCGCAGCTTCGACGGGGACAGATCCGGGAACTCGGGCATGAGCTTCGCGAGCACCTGACCGATGGAGAACAGCGTCGGCGCGGTCCTCGCCTGTGCGGGCCTTGCAGCCGCCATCAGCCCTCAGCCCCCGCCAGGTCGAGGCGGGACGCGTAGAACGTGAGACGGAACTTCCCGATCTGGACGTCGACCCCGTCGGCGAGCACGGCCGAATCGACCAGCTGCCCGGCGACGTAGGTCCCATTGAGGGAGCCGAGATCACGCACGGTGAACAACGTACCGCTTCGCGTGAACTCCGCGTGACGGCGGGAGACCGTGACATCGTCGAGGAAGATCGCGGCGTCGGGATGGCGACCGGCGAGCGACGAATCGCTGTCCAGCAGGAAGCGCGAACCGCTTCCGGGGCCGCGCTCGACGATGAGGATCGCCGATCCGGATGGCAGCGCGCCGATGGCCGCGAGCGCCTCCGGACCGAGATCGGATCCGTGGGCGGCGAGCTGCGCGGCGAACTCCTCGCCGTAGCGGGCGGTGCTGTCGTCGTGGCGCGGCCCCCCGGCCCCGGCTGCGTCCTCAGTCATGCCGCCCCTCCTCGTCCAGCCACGGTAACAGATGGCGGTTGCCGCGGAAACGGGCCGATGGCACGTTCTTCGGCCGGGCTACGCTGATCGTCATGACCCCGTTCCTGCTCGCCGTCATCGTCGCCGGCGCCGCGTCCGCATTCTGCTGGATCGCATCCCTGATCACCCGCGACACCTCCTGGGTCGATCGGCTCTGGTCGATCGTGCCGGTCGTCTACGTCTGGATCTTTGCAGCGGGTGCGGGGCTCGCGGATCCGCGTCTCGACGTCATGGCGATCCTGGTCACCGCGTGGGGCGCGCGCCTCACCTACAACTTCGCGCGCAAGGGCGGCTACTCGGGCGTCGAGGACTACCGCTGGCCGATCCTGCGGGCGAAGATGTCTCCCTTCGGCTGGCATGTCTTCAACCTGTTCTTCATCGTGATCTTCCAGAACGCCGTCCTGCTCGCGATCGCGCTGCCCGCGCAGACGGCGTTCGAGCACTCCGTCGTCTCGGCCCAGCCGACCCCGTTCGGCGTCATCGACGTCGTCCTCGCGCTCGCGTTCCTCGCGTTCCTCGCCGGCGAGACGATCGCCGACCAGCAGCAGTGGGACTTCCACAAGGCGAAGCAGGCGGGCGGGCCCGGCACTTCGCCTTCTGAAACCCGGCCGCGCTTCCTGCAGACCGGCTTGTGGCGGGTCAGCCGCCACCCGAACTACTTCTTCGAGCAGGCGCAGTGGTGGGTCGTGTTCGGCTTCGGGGCGGTCGCCGCCGGCAGCGTGCTCATCTGGACCGCGGTCGGGCCCCTGCTCCTGCTCGCGATCTTCATCGGCTCCACGATCTTCACGGAGTCGATCACGCGCTCGAAGTATCCCGAGTACGCGGACTACCAGGCGCGGGTCTCCCCCATCGTCCCGTGGCCGCCCCGGCGCACGGTCGCCGTCAAGTCGCGGGCGTAGGCTTACGGGATGTCTGAATCCCCCCTGACGATGTACGGCGCGGCCTGGTGCAGCGATTGCCGGCGGTCGAAGAAGCTGCTCGACGCCTCCGGCGTCGCCTACGAGTACGTCGACCTCGAGGCGCGTCCCGAGGCGGCCCACATCGCGCGCGGCATCTCGGGTCGGACGAGCATCCCCGTCATCGTCTTCCCCGACGGCTCTCACGTGGTCGAACCGACCGACGACGAGCTCCGGGGGCGACTGACCGCCCTCGTCTGAGACTCACGGCGTCCCCATGGTGCTCGACTGCCTGTGCATCGGCGGCGCCGCGGCCGACGGCTCGTTCCACTTGACGAGCCCCGCCGTCCTCGGGACCTCGAACGTCGCGACCGCCGAGTCGGGCTTCGGCGGGGTCGCGCGCAACGTCGCCGAGTCGCTCGCCCGGCTCGGGGCGCGCGTCAGCCTGCTCTCGGCCGTCGGCGCGGACGCGTCGGGCTGGGAGCTCATCGAGCACGCGACCGCGGCCGGTATCGACGCCGGCCTCGTCCAGGTCGTCCCCGGCGAGCAGACCTCCCGATACATCGCCCTCATCGATCCGGACGGCGAGCTCGTCATCGGGATCAACGCGATGGGCGTCCTCGCCCGGATCCGGCCCTCGGACATCGCCGACGCCCCGCTCGACGAGGCGCGCTGGGTCTTCGCGGAGTGCAACCTCGACGCCGAGACGCTCCTCGCCGTCATCGAGCGGCGGCGCGAGGGCGGCGCCTTCCGGCTCGCCATCGACGCGATCTCCACCCCCAAGGCGCAGCGATTGCCCGCCGACCTCACGGGCATCGACCTGCTGTGCGGCAACGTCGACGAGGCGAACGCGATCCTCGGGCGCAGCGAGCCCGGCACGCCGGACGGCGCCCGCTCGCTCGCGCGCGGGCTCGTGGCGCGCGGTGCCGGCGCGGCGATGATCTCCATCGGCCCCGGCGGCTGCGTCGTCGCGACGCCGGACGACGCTTGGGTCATCAGTGCCGTGCCGGCCGACGTCGTCGACGTCACGGGGGCCGGCGACGCCCGCATCGCGGGCACCATCCACGCCCTCCTCGACGGCGAGCCGATCCACCAGGCCGCGCGCCGCGGCTCGCTCCTCGCGGCAATCGCCGCGGAGTCCCCGACCACGATCGACGCCGCGCTCGGCCCACAGCGCCTCGCCGCAAGCTCGAACCGCCTCGCCGAGGCGACCGTATCCCGGCTGACCCCGGAAGGACCGCTCCCATGACCAGCACCGAGCTCCGCATCGAGCCCTCCGTCGCCACCGCGCTCGCCGCGGGACGCGCGGTCGTCGCACTCGAGTCGACGATCCTCACCCACGGCATGCCGTATCCGGACAATCTCAAGATGGCGCGGGACGTCGAGGCGATCATCCGATCCGAGGGCGCCGTCCCCGCGACGATCGCCGTCCTCGACGGCGAGATCCGGGTCGGGCTCCCCGATGCCGACCTCGAGCGGCTCTCGCAGGTCACGGACGCGCGGAAGGTCTCCCGCGCGGACCTGGCATTCGCGGTCGCGGCCGGCGTGACCGGTGGCACGACCGTCGCGGCGACGATGCTCGTCGCGCACCTCGCCGGCATCGACGTCTTCGCGACCGGGGGCATCGGCGGGGTCCACGCCGGCGCCGAGACGTCGTTCGACGAGTCGGCCGACCTCGCCGAGCTCGGGCGTACCGACGTCATCGTCGTGAGCGCCGGCGCGAAGGCGATCCTCGACCTGCCGAAGACGTTCGAGCGGCTCGAGAGCCTCGGCGTCCCCGTCGTCGGCTACGGGACCGACATGCTCCCGGCGTTCTGGTCCCGGACCTCGACCGTCGAATCCCCCATCCGGCTCGACACGCCCGAGGCGATCGCGCACTTCGAGCGCACCCGGCGGGCGATCGGGGGCGGGGTCGGCGGGATGCTCATCACCAACCCCGTGCCGGAGTCCGCGGAGATCCCCGTCGATGAGATGGCGGTGACGATCGCCGCGGCGCAGGCCGACGCGCAGGCCGAGGGCGTGCACGGCAAGGACGTCACGCCCTACCTGCTGCAGCGGATCCTCGAGCTCACCGACGGCCGGAGCCTCGCGACGAACATCGCGCTCGTCGAGCACAACGCGCACCTCGCGGCGCGCATCGCGGTCGCGCTCGCCTCCTAGGCCGAGGGCCGCCGCCGCGCCCCGAGCGTTGCCGCGCCGCCGGCCAGCAGCAGCGCGAGCGCCGTCAGGACCAGGGTCGTCGTCTCGAACCCCGTGATCGCGAGGCCGAGCGCCGAGACCGAGATCCCGACCCAGCCGTAGACCGTCGAGGTCCCCGCCGCGACGACCACGACGTAGTGCGCCCCCGCCGGCGTCCCCGCCGGGATCGTGACGGCGATCGTGCCCGATGCGCCGAGCGTCCCCGTCGCGACGAGCGTCGGCGTCGAGTAGAGCCAGACCTCGACGAGCTCGCCCGCGAGCGACGGGTCCGCTTCGACGGTGACCGTCTGACCGGCGGTCGCCGACGACGGCGCGCTCAAGCCGCCCTGATTCGCGGGCGTGAGATCCGCGAGCGCGACGGGCGGCGTCGTGTTCCGCGCCGTCAGCGTGCCGGTGCGCAGCGACTGGGACGCCGCGCCGTCGGCGAACCACCACACGGGACGCTGCCCGCCCGCGATGAAGCCGGCCGGCGCCGTCGCGAAGCCCTCGTTGTTGAGGTTGGGCATCCCGCTCGGGCGCGCGACGACCGTCGTGCCGGGCGTCGCGGTCCCGTTGAATGCGAGCTGCGCGGCGCTGCCGAGGCAGCCGTCGTCGCAGACGACCCAGAGCACGTCGAAGACGGTGTCGTAGTCGAGCGCCATCGCCGCGCCGAGGCCGGGATCGATGTCCGCGACGAGCTCGAACGCGCCACCACTGCTCAGGGCGAACCCGTACACATGCCCGTTGTCCTCGAGCGCGACGAAGAAGAGCCCGTCGCCGTGGCCGGGATAGTCGGCGGGCGCATACGCCTTGGCGCGCGTCGTGTCCCAGAGCTTCCCGGTGAGGTCGGCGTCGGCGACCCACTCGACGGCCTCGATGCCGAGGTTCGCGTCGACGGCGGGCAGCGCCGAGGTGATGTCCCACTCGTCGATCGCGACGAGGTCGGGGCCGGCCGCGTCGGGATCGACCTTGAGGATGACGTTCCAGTTGACGCCGTTGTTCGCGTTGTCGCGCTCGGAGGCCGCGTAGACGAAGCCGTCCCCGTCGAGCGTGATGCCCTCGGTGTCGGGGCCGGCCGCACCGGCGTTCCCGGCGTCCTTCTGGAACCGCACGCGCTTGCCGTCCGTCCAGCCCGGGGCGAACGCGATCGAGCCGTCCGAGTCGACGGCGAGCTTCCAGAAGGTGCCGCCGGAACCGTTGTCGATCGCGTAGAGGTAGGTCCCGGTCGCGTCGGTCCAGGTGTCGAGGCCGGAGCTGTCCTCGAGGAAGGTCGGTGTCGGGTCGAGCACCGTCACGGCGGTGCTGCCCGGCCAGACGCGGCCCTCGGGCTGCGGCGCCGGACCCGGGTCGCCGCAGACGTTCGCGGCGCCCTGCGTCGGCGACTGGGCGCCCCAGACGCCCGTCCCCTCGGGGCAGCGGCCGACCGTCGCGGAGATCCCGACGCTCCAGCCGTAGCTGTCCACGGCGGTGGCCGTCGCGGTGAGGAGCGTGACGGACTCGCCAGCGTTGTTGCTCAGGCCGAACTGGAAGTGCCGCTCCGTCGAGGTCTCGCCGAGGAAGACGAACCGGGCGCCCGCGGCGAGGCTCGTGCCGGCCGGGAGCGGGTTCGTCTGCGCGACGGTGTGTGAGGCGTCGCCGTCGAGGATGTACCAGCCGGTCAGGTCGACCGCGGCGTCGCCCGTGTTGATCACCTCGACCCAGTCGGCGCCGTTCGGGTTGATCTCGTTGAGCGCGACGCTCGGCAGGGCGCAGCTGCCGGCGTTCGACGCGCCCTTCGTCCTGCTCGCCTGGAGGAACCCGCCGACGCCATCGACGCAGCGCGCATAGCTGCCGTTCGCCTCGGTGCCGACGAAGGCGTGCTTCGACCACTGGAAGGTCTCGTCGATGAGCGCGCCGCCGGCGTCGTAGAGGCGGATCCGGTCGTCGCCGCCGATGCCGCCGACGCCGCCCGCGAAGGTGCCGGACACCCAGGCACTGCCGTTCCACACCTGACCGACCGTCGCGCCCTCGACGACGAGGAAGGCGCCGGCGGCGATCGTCGTCCCGGGCGCGAACCGCCACCGGTGATCGTCGTCCTTGTCGCGCAGCTCGTAGTCGGCGATGTCGAGCGCCGCGCTGCCGGGGTTGAAGAGCTCCACCCAGTCGTCGGGCGCGGAGTCGACCTCATTGATGCGGATCGCACCGCCCGAGGGCTCCGGGTCCGGGTCGGAGCCAGCGGCGTTGAGCGCGCCGGGCGAGGCGGACGGCAGGAGCGCGAAGGAGCCGGTCCCATCGGGCGAGCGTCCCCAGGTGTGGAGATGGAAGTCGCCCCAGGCGTACTGGTCGATCTGCGTCGTGCCGTTCGCCGCGAGGAGCGTCACGGTGTCGTTCTTCTTCAGGCCGAAGGAGAGGTTCACGAGGAGGACGCCCCCGGCGGGCACCACCGCTGGCGAGGACAGCACCTGGTTGCCGGCGTTCCCGACGCTCTTGATCACCGCGCCCGTCGCATCGACGGCCGTCGCGCCGGTGTTGAAGAGCTCGACCCAATCGGGCGAGCCGTCGGTCTCGATCTCGTTGAGCCGGAGGACCGACAGGTCGGCGTTGAGCGCGCCGGGCGAGGCCGCGGGCAGTGGCACGAAGGCGCCGGCGCCGTCCGGGATCCGGCCATGCGTGTGCAGATGGAAGTCGCCCCACGCGTGCTGATCGAGCTCGGTGGTGCCATCCGTGTCGAGGAGCGTCACCGTGTCGTTCTTCTTGAGCCCGAACGAGAGATTGACGAGCAGCACTCCGCCCGCCGGGACGACCGACGGCGAGGGCAGCACCTGACTGCCGGCATTGCCGACGCTCGTGATGATCGCGCCACCGCGTCGATCGACGTCGGGCCGGTGTTGATCAGCTCGACCCAGTCCGGGGAGCCGTCGGTCTCGATCTCGTTGAATCGGAGCGTCGACAGCTCCGGCGCCGCGGAAGCGGACACGGGGACGGCGAGCAGGGCAGCGGCGACCGCGATGGCGGCGGTCAGCGAGAGACCACGACGAAGAGAGGGCACGATGCTCCTGGATCGGGCGGGCGGGACTCGCCCATGCAATCCGGCTCCGGTGTCGCGGACTCGTCGCGGACGTGAACGCGGGCTGAACGATCCCGCGTCAGGCGGCCTGGGGGCGCGCGCCGCGCATGACCACGATCACGACGGGGATCGCGACGGCCGCGAGCAGGGCGCAGACGATGCCGAGTCCCGCGTAGCCGATCCAGGCGAGGAAGAGGCCGGCGAGCACGCCGCCCAGCGCCCCGGCGAGGCTCATCGTCGTGTCGGCGACGCCCTGCGCGGCGACGACCACGTCCCTCGGCACCGAGTCGACGATCGCGGTCGAGCCGGCGACGGTCGCCGCCGACCAGCCGACCCCGAGCAGGACGAGCCCGATCGTGGTGAGCACGGCATCGGGGCCCGACAGTCCGGCGATGAGCGCCGCGGCGAGCACGATGAGCAGGCCGCCCGCCGCGACCGTCATCGCGCCGATGCGGTCGGCGAGGAGGCCCATGACGGGCGACAGGGCGAACATCCCTGCGATGTGGAGGCTGATCGTCAGCCCGATCACGGTGATCTCGGCGCCGTGGTGCAGCAGATGCACCGGCGTCATCGCCATCACGGCGACCATCGCGAAGTGCGCGACGACCATCGCCACGAGCGCGCCGCCGGCTCGCCGGTGCTGCGCGAGCGCGCGCAGGCCGTCACGGAAGCGCGGCCGAGCGGGCGGGGCGCCGATCGGCTCGAGCTCGCGGGCGAGCAGGAGCGGGTCCGGCCGCAGCCCGATCCAGATGACGAGGAACCCGAGCACCATCGCCACGGCCGAGATGACGAACACGCCGCTCAGGTCCGGTATGCCCAGGGTCTCCGCGATGGACTGACCCGGCGCGATGAGGTTCGGTCCCGCGACGGAGCCGACGGTGCTCATCCAGACGATGAGCGACAGGTCGCGCCCGCGGTGCCGCGGCTCGCTCAGGTCGGTCGCGGCGAACCTCGCCTGGAGGTTCACCGAGGTGCCCGCGCCGATGAGGAGCGAGGCGATGAGCAGCAGCCAGAACTGCCGTGTCGAGGCCGCGGCGATCATGAGCACCGCGCCGATGAGGGCGGCGGCGAGGCCCGCCGAGAGCGTGATCCGGCGGCCCCTGGCGACCGCGAGTCGGATGAGCAGCGCGGAGGCGATCGCCGCGCCGAGCGTCACGGTCGTCGAGACGGAGCCGGCCCAGGCCTCGGAGCCGGACAGGTCGACCGCGAGCAGCGAGCCGACGGAGAACGCGGCGCCGGTCGCGACGCCGCTGAACACCTGCGCGAGCGTGAGGAAGAGGACCGTGCGGCGCTGAACGCGCTTGATCGCCGGCGCGAGCGTCGTCATTCGTTCTCCTGTGCAGTGTCTCGGAACTCCGAGGAGCCTATCCGGGCGCCTCCCCGCGACCCGATCGACCGGCCGGCCGCGGATGCACGCCGTAGGGTGGATGCGGGCGATTGGCGCAGCGGTAGCGCGGCACCTTTACACGGTGATGGTCGCCGGTTCGATCCCGGCATCGCCCACCAGGGGCTCCTCGCGCTCGCCGATCAGGATCGGCGGCGGAAGAGGCCGCGGAAGACGTTCAGGACGCCGAGCACGACGAGCGCGACCCCGAGGAACCACCACAGGAACACCGCGCCCCAGAGCGGGCTGGTGACCAGGGTGAAGCCCGCGACGATCGAGACGATCGCGAACAGGACCGTGAACAGCTTCGATCCGGCTGAGCCGATCGTGAAGAGCGACGCGAAGCCCTCGATGATCCACAGGACGCCGAGCATCAGGGTCAGGAACAGCGCGAGGAAGGCGGCCGATTGCTGCAGCTCGCCGAAGGCGAAGACACCGGCGACGACGTAGAGGACGCCGAGGATGACGTGCCCGAGCCGGCCGCCGAACCCCAATCCCTTGGAGAAGAGCCCCATCCCCGCATAGATGACGCCCGCGATGATCGCGTAGATCGCGATGATCGCGGTCAGCACGACCGCGGCCTTCGTCGGCCAGACGAGGACGGCCGCGCCGAAGAGCACCGCCACGATCCCCCCGGCGATGAGGGCCAGCCGGGCGCTGCGCTGCGGGGCCGTGATTGTGGTCGTCATGCGGTCATCCTAGGGCGGCGAGCGCCTCGCGGTAGGCCGAGATCGGGCGCGGCTCCCCCGGCGCGTTCACGAACGCGGCGCGGACGGTCAGCGTGTCGTCGATGACGAACGTCGCCCGGGTCGCGACGCCGCGGTCCTCGAGGAAGACGCCGTAGGCGCGCGCGACCTCGCCGTGCGGCCAGAAGTCCGAAAGCAGCGGGAAGTCGAGCTGCTCCTGCTCCTTCCACACCCGCAACGCCGCCTTCGAGTCGACGCTGATCCCGAGCAGCTGGACGTGCGTGTCGTTGAAGAGCGAGATGTTGTCCCGCAGCTCGCAGTACTCCCCCGTGCAGGTCGCGGTGAACGCGGCCGGCACGAAGACGAGGACGACCGGCCGGGTCGCGGCGATCTGGCTGAGGCTGACGGCCTCGCCGTGCTCGTTCGGCAGCGTGAAGTCGGGAGCGGTGTCGCCGACCTGGAGTGGGATGAGGTCCTCGAATGCCATGGCGCCAGACTAACGCGGCACGCGCAGGTGGGCGCCCGCGTCGCGCGGCAGGCGCAGCACGCCGACGAGCGAGACGAGCAGCACGAGCGCCAGGACGACGAACGACCAGCGCACCGCCGCCTCCGGGCCCGACGCGCTGACGAACTGGATGACGGCGACCGAGGCCGCGGCGAACGCGATGCCGAGGCCGTGCGCGAGCTGCGTGAACGTCGACGCGACGGTGTTCGCGCCGGTCATGAGCTCCTGCGGCACGTCGGCGAACTGGATCGTCAGGTACCCGGTGAAGCCGATCGAGCGCGCGATGCCCGAGACGAGCATGACCAGGCAGGTCAGCACGATCGGCGTGGCCTCCGGCAGCAGGGCGAACGCGACGAACGACGTCGCGACGACCGCCGTCGAGAGGCCGATCATCCAGCGGAAGCCGATCGCGCGCAGGATCGGCGTGGTGAATGGCTTGATCGCGATGTTGCCGACGAAGAGCCAGAGCAGGACCGCGCCCGCCTGGACGGCCGACCAGCCGAATCCGGCCTGGTAGAGCAGCGGGATGAGGAAGGGCGCCGCGAGGACGCACGCGCGGTACAGGGTCCCGGCCGAGTTGACGAGCCGGTACGTCGGGAAGCGGTACGCGCGGAAGTCGAGGATCGCGCCGGGGACCCGCCTGCCCCGCACGACGGTCCAGACCACGGCGCCGGCGGCGACGGGCAGCAGCACCGCCGCGATCGGCCAGCGGGTCGGGTCCACGAGCCACTGCAGCCCGAGCACGAGCGCGACGATCCCCGTGATGGCGATCGCGAGTCCCGTCTTGTCGAGCCGATCGGGACCGACGATCGGCTCGCGCGGGAGGTAGCGCAGGCCGGCGAAGAACAGGACCGCCGTGATCGGCAGGTTCATCAGGAAGATCCAGTGCCAGCCCCACAGGTCGGTGATGAGCCCGCCGACGAACGGGGCGATGACGGGCGCGACGAGCGCCGGCCAGGTGAGGTAGGCGATCGCACGGACAAGGTCCGGTTTCGGCGTCGAGGCGAGGACGATCAGCTGCCCGATGGGCACCATGAGCGCGCCGGCGACCCCCTGCAGGACGCGCGCCGAGCCGAGCATCCAGAGCGAGGTGCTCGCCGCGCAGGCGAGCGACGCGACCGCGAAGAGCACGACGGCGAACAGGAACACGCGTCGTCCGCCGAACCTCGCCGCGAGCCACCCGCTCATCGGGATGAGCGCCGCGACCGAGCACAGGTAGGCGGTGATCGCGATGCCGACCGCGTCGGCCGTGACGCCGAGCTCGGTCGCCATGACCGGCGCCGCGGTCACGATGACGGTCGCGTCGAACACCTCGAGGAAGAACGCACCGGCAACGGTCAGCGCGACGGCACGGGACCACATCATTGAGAACACTAGACTCGAATGCGGCCCCACCCGGGCCATTCCCTCTCCTCCACCACCACGGAAACGAGGTCGCCAACGATGGCCGTGCACGATCAGGACCCCTATTCGGTCGGATACGTCGACCCGGACCCGGTGGAGACCTCCGAGTGGATCGAGGCGCTCGACGGCGTCGTCGGCGACAAGGGTCACGAGCGCGGCCGCGAGATCATGCTCCACCTGCTCGGGCGCTCCAAGGATCTCCACCTCGGCGTGCCGATGATCCCCGTCACCGACTACCTCAACACGATCGCCCCGGGCGACGAGCCGGCGTTCCCAGGCAACGAGGAGATCGAGCGCCGCTATCGCGCGTGGATCCGATGGAACGCCGCGATCACCGTCCATCGCGCCCAGCGGCCTGGGATCGGCGTCGGCGGGCACATCTCGACCTACGCCTCGAGTGCAGCCCTCTACGAGGTCGGGCACAACTGGTTCTTCCACGGCCCCGACCACCCGAGCGGCGGGGACCAGATCTTCTACCAGGGACATGCCTCCCCCGGCATGTACGCCCGCGCATTCCTCGAGGGGCGGCTCTCCGAGGCGCAGCTCGACTCGTTCCGCCAGGAGAAGTCCCGTGCGCCCTTCGGCCTGAGCAGCTATCCGCACCCGAGGCTCATGCCCGAGTTCTGGCAGTTCCCGACCGTGTCGATGGGCCTCGGCCCGATCAACGCGATCTGGCAGGCGCAGTCCAACCGCTACCTCGCCGATCGCGGCATCAAGCCCGAGGCCCGCGACCAGCGGGTCTGGGCCTTCCTCGGCGATGGCGAGATGGACGAGGTCGAGAGCCGGGGCGCGCTCCAGTGGGCGGCGAACGAGGGACTCGACAATCTGACGTTCGTCGTCAACTGCAACCTGCAGCGTCTCGACGGCCCCGTCCGCGGCAACGGCAAGATCATCCAGGAGCTCGAGTCGTTCTTCCGCGGCGCCGGGTGGAACGTCATCAAGGTCGTCTGGGGTCGCGAGTGGGACGCACTGCTCGAGCAGGACCATGACGGCGCGCTCCGCGACCTCATGAACCGCACGCCCGATGGCGACTACCAGACCTACAAGGCCGAGTCGGGTGCGTACGTCCGGGAGAACTTCTTCGGTCGCGACCCGCGCACGCTCGCGATGGTCGAGGGCTACTCGGACGAGCAGATCTGGAACCTCAAACGCGGCGGGCACGACTACCAGAAGGTCTACGCGGCGTTCAAGGCGGCGACCGAGCACAAGGGCCAGCCGACCGTCATCCTCGCGAAGACGGTCAAGGGCTACGGGCTCGGCCCGACCTTCGAGGGGCGCAACGCGACCCACCAGATGAAGAAGATGAAGCTCGAGGACCTCAAGCAGTTCCGCGACGTCATGCACATCCCGATCACGGACGCGCAGCTCGAGGCCGACCCGTACCAGCCGCCGTTCTACAACCCCGGCCCGCAGGACGAGGCGATCCAGTACCTCCAGGAGCGCCGTCGCGAGCTCGGCGGCCACCTCCCGCAGCGACGCGCGACGCACGTGCCGATCACGATCCCCGACGAGTCGGTCTACGCCGTCGCCCGCCGGGGCTCGGGCAAGCAGGAGGTGGCGACGACGATGGCGTTCGCCCGCCTGCTCAAGGACCTCTTCAAGGCGGAGGACTTCGGCGCCCGGATCGTGCCGATCATCCCCGACGAAGCGCGCACGTTCGGCATGGACGCGTACTTCCCGACGCAGAAGATCTACAACCCGCACGGCCAGCACTACACCTCGGTCGATCGCGAGTTGCTCCTCGCCTACAAGGAGTCGCCGCAGGGCCAGATCGTCCATGTCGGCATCAACGAGGCGGGCGCCGTCGCGGCGTTCACCGCGGCCGGGACGCAGTACGCGACGAACGGCCAGCCGCTCATCCCGGTCTACATCTTCTACTCGATGTTCGGCTTCCAGCGCACGGGCGACGCGTTGTGGGCGGCCGGCGACCAGATGGCGCGCGGCTTCATCATCGGCGCGACTGCCGGCCGCACGACCCTGACCGGCGAGGGCCTGCAGCACGCCGACGGGCACTCCCCCGTCCTCGCGTCGACGAACCCCGCGGTCGTCTCCTACGACCCGGCGTTCGCCTATGAGCTCGCGCACATCGTCCGATCGGGCTTCGAGCGGATGTACGGCGGGACGCATCCCGACCCGAACGTCATGTACTACCTGACCGTCTACAACGAGCCGATGCTGCAGCCGGCCGAGCCGGAGGACGTCGATGTCGACGGCATCGTGCGCGGGCTGCACCGGGTCGCGCCGGCACCGGAGGCCGAGGGCGCCAAGCCCGCGCAGATCCTCGCCTCGGGCGTCGCGCTGCCATGGGCGATCGAGGCGCAGGAGCTCCTCGCGGGCTACGGCGTCGCCGCCGACGTCTGGTCCGTCACGAGCTGGACGGAGCTGCGCCGCGACGGCCTGCGCGCCGACGAGCACAACCTGCTCCACCCGCTCGACCCGCCGCAGACGCCGTACCTGACCGCGAAGCTCGCGGATGCGGCCGGGCCCGTCGTCGGCGTGAGCGACTACACGCACACGGTGCCGGACCTCATCCGCAAGTACGTGCCGGGCGACTACGCGACGCTCGGTGCCGACGACTTCGGCTTCTCCGACACCCGAGCGGCCGCGAGGCGCTACTTCTTCATCGACGGCCCGTCGATCGTCGTGCGCGTCCTCAAGTCGCTCGCCGAGCGCGGCGAGATCGAGCCGGCCGTCGTCGCGAAGGCCATCGAGGACTTCCGCCTGTTCGACGTCACGGCGGGGACATCGGGGAACGCCGGCGGCGAGAGCTGAGCATGGCGGAACGCACGAAGGCGCAGACCCTCTCCTGGCTGCGGGCGAACGCCGGCGAGTGGTCGACCGCGACGCTCAAGCGCCTCGACGAGACGCTGCCCTGGTATCGGGACATGCCGCCCGGCCGGCGCTCATCGGTCGGGCTCGTCGCCCAGGCCGGCATCACGAGCTTCATCTCGTGGTTCGAGGACCCGAAGGCGACGCAGTGGATCGCCTCCGACGTCTTCGGCGCGGCGCCGCGCGAGCTGCTGCGCTCCGTCTCGCTCACCCAGACCCTCCAGCTCATCAAGACCACGGTCGACGTCATCGAGAGCCGGATCCCGCAGGGCAACGAGCCGCTGCGCGAGGCGTTCCTGCTCTACTCGCGGGAGATCGCGTTCGCGGCCGCCGACGTCTACGCGCGCGCCGCCGAGTCCCGCGGCCTCTGGGACGCCCGCCTCGAGGCGCTCGTCGTCGACTCGATCCTGACCGGCGAGTACGACGCGGAGCTGCCGAGCCGGGTCGCCGCGCTCGGCTGGAACGGCCACGGCGAGGTCGCCGTGCTCGTCGGCGTCGCGCCGAGGCAGCTCGACGTCGACCACGTGCGTCGCACGGCTCGCCACCTCGCCTCCGACGTGCTCATCGGCGTGCAGGGCAATCGGCTCGTCGTCGTCGTCGGACGCGCCGAGGCGGCGGGGCCCGACCGCGACGAGAGCGCACTGCTCCCCTTCCGCGACATCGCGGCGGCGCTCGAGCCGAACTTCGGCGACGGCCACCTCGTGCTCGGTCCCGAGGTGCCCGCGCTCGTCGACGCCGCCCGCTCGGCGCGCGCCGCGCTCGCCGGCTTCGCGGTCGCGAAGGCCTGGCGCGCCGCCCAGCGACCGGTGCTCGCCGACGACCTGCTCCCGGAGCGCGCCTTCGCGGGCGACCCGCTCGCCCGGCACGCGCTCATCGAGCGGATCTACGACCCGCTCAAGGCGCAGTCGACCGACCTGCTCCTGACGCTCTGGTCCTACCTCGACAACGGGCGCTCGCTCGAGGCGACCGCGCGGGAGCTCTTCGTGCATCCGAACACGGTCCGCTACCGCCTCAAACGCATCGCCGAGACGATCGGCTGGGACGCGACGGGACCGCGCGAGGCGCTCATCCTGCAGTCGGCGCTCATCGTGGGCGCCATCCAGCAGCCGGACCACCAGCGCCGCCGCCGGCTCTAGTCACACCGCCTGGGCGAAGCCGCCCTCGGTGTCGGCCGCCTCCGCGAGATGCTCGAGCCCGGCCGGGATCGGCCGGCCCTTCGCGAGCATCGACTTGGCCCAGAGCCGACCCGCACGATAGCTCGAGCGCACGAGCGGACCGGCGAGGACGCCGAGGAAGCCGATCGACTCGGCCTCCTCCCGGAACGCGACGAACTCCTCGGGGCGCACCCAGCGGTCGACGGGGTGATGCCGCGAGCTCGGCCGGAGATACTGCGTGATCGTCACGATGTCGCAGCCTGCCTCGTGCAGGTCGCGCAGCGCCTGGCTCACCTCGTGCGGCTCCTCGCCCATGCCGAGGATGAGGTTGGACTTCGTGATGAGACCGGCCGCACGCGCCTGCGTGAGCACGTCGAGCGAGCGCTCGTAGCGGAACGCCGGGCGGATCCGCTTGAAGATCCGCGGGACCGTCTCGACGTTGTGCGCGAGCACCTCCGGGCGCGACGAGAACACCTCCGCGAGCTGGTCCGGGTCGCCGTTGAAGTCAGGGATGAGGTTCTCCACGCCCGTGCCGGGGTTCTGCCGGTGGATCTCGCGGACCGTCTCCGCGTAGAGCCAGGCCCCGCCATCCGGGAGGTCGTCGCGCGCGACGCCCGTGATCGTCGCATACCGGAGGTCCATCTTGCGGACCGACTCGGCGACCCGGCGCGGCTCGTCGGTGTCGTAGTCGGCCGGCTTGCCGGTGTCGATCTGGCAGAAGTCGCAGCGCCTTGTGCACTGGTCGCCGCCGATCAGGAACGTCGCCTCGCGATCCTCCCAGCACTCGTAGATGTTCGGGCACCCGGCCTCCTGGCAGACCGTGTGCAGTCCCTCATCCTTGACGAGCGCGCGCAGCGAGAGGTACTCCGGACCGGTCTTCGCGCGGGTCTTGATCCACTCCGGCTTCTTCTCGATCGGGACGGCGGCGTTCCGCGCCTCGATCCGCAGCAGCCGGCGTTCTCCCGCCTCGCCCTCGACCCGCACGCCGTTCGTGATCGCGCTCATGCGACGACCGCCGTCCGCGCGAGGCTGGGCCCGACGACGTGCTCGAACCGGGCCTCGATGATCGGCACCACGTCGCTCGGCGTCACCTCGCGGCCGAGCTCCCGCGTGATGCTCGTCACCTTCGCGTCGGGCAGGCCGCAGGCGACGATCGCGTCGTACGCCTCGAACGAGTTCGAGCAGTTGAGCGCGAAGCCGTGCGTCGTGACGCCGCCGGAGACGCGGATGCCGATCGCCCCGATCTTCTCGATGCCGCGGACCCAGACGCCGCTGCGGCCCTCGACCCGCTCGCCGACGATGCCGAGCTCGGCGACCGTCTCGATGAGGAGCTGCTCGAGCCGCCGGACGTAGGCGACGACGTCGATCGGCTCGGCGAGGCGGACGATCGGGTAGCCGACGAGCTGCCCGGGGCCGTGCCAGGTGATCTTGCCGCCGCGGTCGACGTCGACGACGGGTGTGCCGTCCGTCGGCCGCTCGTGGGTCTCGGTGCGCTTCCCGGCGGTGTACACGCTCGGGTGCTCGAGGAGGATGACGGTGTCCGGCGCCAGGCCGCTCGACACTGCCGCGTGCGTCGCACGCTGCTGCTCGAGAGCCGTCGAATACGACACGGAATTGGCGCTTAGTCCCGTGTCGACGAAGTCGACCATGCCGCAAGCTTATGCGCACGGCGTGCTCTTGTAGGCCTCGCACAACGCGACGGCACGGCGTTCGCGCGATTCCTCCACGGCGCTCCCGCGAGCTCCTGCGAGGATGGGACGGTGATCGTCGTCGTCGCGCCCGGACAAGGCTCGCAGACCCCCGGCTTCCTCGCCCCCTGGCTCGAGCTCGAGGGGGCGCGCGAGCGGCTCGAGGCGTACGCGGATGCATCCGGCGTCGACCTCGTCGCCGCCGGCACGGACTGGGACGCCGACGCGATCCGCGACACGCAGGTCGCCCAGCCGCTCATCGTGGCCGCGAGCATCCTCGCCTGGACCGCGCTGACCGATGGCGGCGCGAAGCCCGCCGGCGTCGCAGGCCACTCGGTCGGCGAGATCGCGGCGCTCGTCGCGGCCGGCGTCCTCGGCGACCTCGACGGGCTCCGGCTCGTCGGCGTCCGAGGGCGCGCGATGGCCGAGGCGGCCGAGCTCGAGCCGACCGGCATGAGCGCGATCCTCGGCGGTGAGACGGACGAGGTCGTCGCGACGCTCGCGACGCTCGACCTGACCCCCGCGAACTACAACGGCGGCGGCCAGATCGTCGCGGCGGGGGCGCTGCCCGCGCTCGCGGCGCTCGCCGAGGCGCCGCCGGCCGGTGCCCGCGTGATCCCGCTCCAGGTCGCCGGCGCGTTCCACACCCGGTACATGGCGCCGGCCGTCGAGGCCCTCCGCGCCCAGGCGGGGGCGCTTCCGACCGCGGACCCCGTGCTGACCCTCTGGACGAACCGCGACGGCTCGGTCGTGACGAGCGGTGCACAGGCCATCGAGCTCCTCGTGGGTCAGGTCGCGAACCCCGTCCGCTGGGACCTGTGCCAGACCGCGTTCTCCGACGCGGGCGTCACCGGCATCATCGAGCTCGCCCCCGCCGGGACGCTCGTCGGTCTCGCCCGCCGCTCGCTCAAGGGCGTGCCCACCATCGCGATCAAGACGCCGGACGACCTCGATGCGGCGCGTGCCATGATCGATGCGGCGAACGACGGGAAGGCGTGACCATGGCGGAACTCGCCCAGACGACCGGGTCGAGGGGCTCGCGGATCCTCGCCTACGGCGCGGCCCGGGGTGACCTCGAGGTCCCGAACGATGAGCTCGTCGGACCGATCGACTCCTCGGACGAGTGGATCCGCCAGCGGACCGGCATCGTGACGCGCACCCGCGCGAGCCACGACGTGCTCGCGCTCGACCTCGCGACCGACGCCGGCCGCGAGGCGATCGAGCGGGCTGGCATCGACCCCGCGCAGATCGATCTCGTCATCGTCGCGACGATCTCGAACGTCCGCCAGACCCCCTCGATCTCCGCGGTCGTCGCCGACCGGGTCGGCGCGAACCCGGCCGCGGCATACGACGCGAACGCGGCGTGCGCCGGCTTCTCCTACGCCGTCGCGCAGGCGGACGCCCTCATCCGCGCGGGAGCGGCCCACTACGCCCTCGTCATCGGGGCCGAGAAGCTCTCGGACATCGTCGATCCGACGGACCGCTCCATCTCGTTCCTGCTCGGCGACGGCGCCGGCGCGGTCGTCATGGGCCCCTCCGACGAGGTCGGCATCGGCCCCGTCGTGTGGGGCTCGGACGGGTCGAAGGCGGACTCCGTCGGGATGAACGCGACCCTCATCGAGTACCGCGACGGCGAGGCCGAGTGGCCGACGCTGCGCCAGGAGGGCCAGACCGTCTTCCGCTGGGCGGTCTGGGAGATGGCGAAGGCCGCGAAGCAGGCGATCGAGGCCGCGGGCGTCACGCCAGAGGACATCGCCGCGTTCGTCCCGCATCAGGCGAACATGCGCATCATCGATGAGCTCGCGAAGCAGCTGAAGCTGCCCGAGCACGTCGTCATCGCCCGCGACATCGCGACGACCGGCAACACGTCGGCGGCGAGCATCCCGCTCGCGACGCACCGGCTGCTGCAGGAGCACCCGGAGCTCTCTGGCGGCCTCGCGCTCCAGATCGGCTTCGGCGCCGGGCTCGTGTACTCGGGCCAGGTCGTCCGACTTCCGTAGCATTGCATCAACCAACCCAAGGAGAACCCCAATGGCGCTGTCCACCGAAGACGTCCTCGCCGGCCTCGCCGAGCTCATCAACGAAGAGACCGGCATCGCGACCGACGTCGTCGAGCTCGACAAGTCCTTCGTCGACGACCTCGACATCGACTCGATCTCGATGATGACGATCGTCGTCAACGCCGAGGAGAAGTTCGACGTCAAGATCCCCGACGCCGAGGTCAAGAACCTGAAGACCGTTCGCGACGCGGTCGACTTCATCGTCTCCGCCCAGGGCTAGATGACCAAGCGAATCGTCGTCACCGGCATCGGCGCGACCACACCGATCGGCGGCACCGCCCAGGAGTCCTGGGAGGCGCTGTTGCGCGCCGAGTCGGGGGCGCACACCCTCACCCAGGACTGGGTCGCCGAGCTCGACCTCCCGGTCACCTTCGCCGCCGAGGCGAAGGTGCGCCCGGAGGACGTGCTCGAGCGCGTCGAGGTCAAGCGCAACGACCCGCAGGCGCAGTACGCCCTGATCGCGCTGCGCGAGGCCTGGGCCGACGCGGGTGCGCCGGACGTCGAGCCCGAGCGGCTCGGCATCGACTGGGCGACCGGCATCGGCGGCCTGTGGACCCTGCTCGACGCGTGGGACACGCTCAAGGCGAAGGGACCCAGGCGGGTCCTGCCGACGACGGTGCCGATGCTCATGCCGAATGCGGCGGCCGGCACGGCGCTCTCGATGGAGATCCACGCGAAGGCCTACGCGAGGACCGTCGTCTCCGCGTGCGCATCGAGCACGGAGTCCATCATCAACGCCTACGAGCACCTCCAGGCCGGCTACGCCGACGTCGTGGTCGCCGGCGGCTCCGAGGCCGCGATCCATGGCATCACGCTCGCGTCGTTCGCCGCGATGCAGGCGCTCTCGAAGCGCAACGACGACCCGGCCACGGCCTCCCGCCCGTACGACATCGACCGTGACGGCTTCGTCATGGGCGAGGGCGCCGGCGCGATCGTGCTCGAGACCTACGAGCACGCGAAGGCGCGCGGGGCGAGGATCTACGCCGAGCTCGCGGGCGGCGGCGTGACCTCCGACGCGTACCACATCACCGCACCCGACCCCGAGGGCTGGGGCGCGGCGCGCGCGACGCGGTTCGCGCTCGAGAGCGCGGGCGCGACCGAGGCGGATGTGACCCACATCAACGCCCACGCGACGAGCACGCCCGTCGGCGACATCGCCGAGTACAAGGCGCTCCGAGCGGTCTTCGGCGAGGCCGTCCACGGCATCCCGGTGACGGGCACCAAGGGCTCGACTGGCCACCTGCTCGGCGGGACCGGCGCGGTCGAGGCGATCTTCTCGATCCTCGCGATCGCGAACCGCACGGCGCCCCCGACGGCGAACCTGACGAATCAGGATCCCGAGATCCCGCTCGACGTCGTCACGACGCCGCGCGACCTCGGATCGGGCGATCAGCTGGTGCTGAGCAACTCGTTCGGTTTCGGCGGCCACAACGCGGTCGCGGCGTTCCGGTCGGTCTAGCGTCCGCGGGTCGAGTAGCCGCGCAGCGACCTCCTTGCGACTCCCTGAGCGAGCGCAGCTGCGTCCTTGCGGCTCCCTGAGCGAGCGGAGCGAGTCGAAGGGTCAGCCGACCTTGTGCAGCCAGACCACGGGCGCGTCGGCGTGCGCGTGGCGGAAGGCCTCGAGCTCGTCGTCCCAGGCCTGGCCGAGCGCGATGCGCAGCTCGCGGTGCAGCTCGAACGCGTTCGCGCCGGCCGACTCGAGGGCGTAGCGCACGCGATCCTCCGGGATGACCATGTTGCCCGCGGTGTCCGTCTGGGCATGGAAGACGCCGAGGTCGGGCGTGTGCATCCACCGTCCGCCGTCGTGCCCGTGGCCGGCGTCCTCGGTGACCTCGTAGCGCAGGTGCTCCCAGCCGCGCAGCGCGGACGAGATGGCCGCTCCGGTTCCCGGCGCGCCCTCCCAGACGTAGACGGCGCGCTGGGCACCGGGCATGAGCGGCTGCTCGCGCCAGGCGAAGTTGACGGCGAGGTCGAGGGCGCGACCGGTCGCCCACTCGATGTGCGGGCACAGTGCCTTCGGCGCGGAATGCACGTACAGCACGCCGTGCGAGACGGGTCCATAGGACGCCGAACGAGCCACGATCTCCTCCATTCGAAGCCGCGTCCCCGGCGGGTGCGGCTTCCCCTCCGACCCGTGGGATGGCATGAATGGCGTTCGTGACGACTATTCGGTTGCGCACCCAGTATGCGACGACGGACCGAGGATTACAAGCGTGTCATTCCGGCGTGGCGGGCCTCGCCTTGCGGCCCCGCTTCGGCGGCGGCGCGAACCCGAACGGCACGACCTGACTGAGCCGGGTCCTCGCGGCGGCGAGCCACTCGAGCTCCGCCTGGAGCGATCCCCGGCGGCGCGCGAGCACGACGTCGGCGAGCAGATCGTCGGGCGCCTCGGCGAGCGCCCTCGCGAGCTCCCCGCGGGCGAGCGCCGACTGCGCGTTGATGAGCGAGCGCAGGTCGGCGCCCTGGAGGGTCGCCGCGAGCGTCACCTTGAGCGCGAGCTCGTCGCGGGCGCCCGGCGCGTCCTGCGGGACGGGCGCGGCGAGCCACTCCTCCGCCTCGGTGCGCCCCTGCTCGGTGAGCTCGTACGGGACCTTGCCGGACGAGTCCTTCGGCAGCGGCGCGATGACGCCGTCGCGGTGCATCCGCTTGAGGGTCATGTACATCTGCGCATCGACGACGTCCTCGGCCCCGCCCGTGCGGCGCCGGAACTCGTTCGCGAGCTGGAGGCCGTACGCCGGGCCAATGGTCAGGATCGCCAGGAGGGCGCTGCGCACGGACACGGAAAGAGCCTACCGAGCGGAATGATTTCCGCGTGCGACCTCGAGCCGGTGACTATTCCGCGTCGCACCTCGTCAGATCGGTCTCCGCGAGCGGCTCGCCCTGCTGGATCAGGTACGTCACGTCGAGGATGACCGGCTCGGTGCCCTCGTTGACGCCCTCGTGGATGTAGTCGGCGCCCTCGATGATCGCGTCGCCGGCGACGTACTGGTGGACACCGCTCGGATAGATCGGCGCGTAGTGGGTGAGCACGCCCTGCCGGACGACCCCGACGAGCTGCCCGTGGTGGCAGTGCTCCCCCGTACCCGCGCCGGGCTGGATGGTGATCTCGCGGACGACCACCTGGACGCCCTCGGAGTCGGCGACGCTCACCTCGACCGAGCTCGGGTACGCGCCCGTGGCGATGTCCTTCGCGGCGATGGGCGCCGCGGCGGCGCAGCCGGCGAGGGCGAGCACGACCGCGCCCTGAGCGAGCACAGCGAGCCGAAGGGCTCGACTGCGACGCTTCGAATCGCCTGCGGCTCGCTCAGCGAACGGAATCATTGCGGGACCTCCGGGGGTCGTCGTCGGCGCGGGGTGAGGCGCACCGTGGGCAGCGGCGGCGCGGGGATTCGCGCCCCCTCGTGGTGCGCGATCGGCGGGCCGAACCGGTCCGCGCCGGCCTCCCAGTCCTCGCGCGCCTCCGCGATCTCCTCGTGGGTCCGACCGACGAAGTTCCACCACATCACGAGGTCCTCGCCGAGCGGGCGTCCGCCGAGGAGCAGCACGACCGCGCCCTCGGCACCGGCCTGGATCGTCAGGGTCTCGCGGTCAGCCCCGAGGTAGAGAAGCGGACCGCTGCCGAGCGAGGTCCCCTCGACGACGACCTCGCCCACGGCCGCGAGCACGCCGTGCTCGAAGTCGGGGCGCAGGGGCAGCCGCGCCTGGCCGAACGGCTCGACGCGGACCTCGGCGCCGACGAGCGGCGAGTAGGTCGCGGCGGGCGACACCGCGCCGTCGAACTCGCCCATCAGCACCGTCGCCGACCAGCAGTCGCCCGAGGCGACGGGCAGGTCGGAGTGCTGCTCGAAGTGGGGCGCCTGCCAGCGCGACTCCTCCGGCAGCGCGATCCAGAGCTGCAGCAGATGCAGGGGCGCCGGCTCGTCGCCGAGCGTGAACTCGGAGTGCGCGATGCCGCGCCCCGAGGTCATCAGGTTGAGCTGCCCGGGACGGATCTCCGCGACGCTCCCGACGGTGTCGCGGTGCATGATCGTCCCCTCGATGAGCCAGGAGACCGTCTGGAGGCCGATGTGCGGGTGCGGGAGGAGGTGCGAGACGTACGGGGCCGGGCCGGCCTGGTCGAGGAAGCACCAAGCCCCGATCGTCGGCAGCGAGCGCTCCGGGATCGTCCGCGTGACCTCCATGCCGCGCGGGCCGCCGAGCGGCACAACCCGCTCGGGCACGATGCGCGCGACGGCGCCGGGCAGGCCGGCGCCCAGGAGATCGAGCTCCTGCGGATGGCGTTCGAGCGTGCTCATGGCTGCGAGCCTAGGCGCGGCCCGCAGCGGTGGTCGAGATCGACGTCACTGGAGCTGCGCGAAGCGCTCGACGCGCTCCGTCGACCCGGTGACGAGGATCGCGTCCCTCGGGCCCAGCACCGTATCGGCCGTCGCATAGGTCCAGCGCTCATCGGGCGGCTTGACCGCGGCGATCGTCACGCCGTAGCGGGAGCGGATCTCGAGCGTGCCGAGCGGCTCGCCCGTGAGCGGCACCGGCGGCTTCATCTTGACGAGGGAGAAGTCGTCGCCGATCTCGAGGAAGTCCTGCATCGAGCCGCGGACGAGATGCGCGACACGGCGGCCCATGTCGCGCTCCGGCCGCACGACGTGCGCGACCCCGAGCTGCTCGAGGATGCGAGCGTGCGGCTCGGAGACCGCCTTGGCCCAGAGCTCCTTGACGCCGGCCTGGAGCAGGAGCGACGTCGTGAGGATGCTCGCCTCGATGTCGCTGCCGATCGCGACGACGACGCGATCGAAGTCGGCGACCTCGAGCTGGTCGAGGACGTCCTGCTTCGTCGAGTCGGCCTGGACGACGCGGGAGAGCTGGCCGTTGAGGCTCTGCACGATCTCCTCCGTGTACTCGATGCCGAGCACTTCGACGCCGGCGTCCATGAGCTCGAGTGCGAGGGCTGAGCCGAATCGCCCGAGCCCGATGACCGCGACCGTCGTCGCCGGCCCGGTGTAGTGCGGGATGCGCTGTCTGCGATTAGCCAATGACGGGCCTCTCCTTCGGGTACTGATACATGATGGTCCGCGTTCGCAGCGCGAGCGAGGACGCGAGCGTGATCGTGCCGATGCGGCCGACGATCATCAGGAGGCACAGCAGCATCTGCGCGGGCCAATCGAGCGTCGGGGTGATCCCAGTCGAGAGGCCGGTCGTCGCGAACGCGGACACCGCCTCGAAGAGCACCGGGGTGAGCGAGTCCCCCGTCATGATCAGGAGCGCGACCGTCGAGGCCGCGACGAACGCGACGGCGAGGAGCACGACCGTGATCGCCTCCCGGTGCACCGCGCGCGAGAGCCGCTTCCCGAACACGTTGACCGCGGTGTCGCCGCGGATCTCCGCGAGGAGGATGAAGAACAGCACTCCGAACGTCGTGACCTTGATGCCGCCGGACGTGCCGGCCGGGCCGCCGCCGATGAACATCAGGACCGACATCCCGAACAGGGTCTCGTCCTGCATCGCGCCGATGTCGACCGTGTTGAAGCCGCTCGTCCTCGTCTGCACCGACTGGAAGAAGCCGGCGAGGATGCGCGACCACGGGTCGAGCCCGCCGAGCGTGCGCGGGTTCGCCCATTCGATCGCCGTGATGAAGAGCCAGCCGGCGACGAGGAGCGCGCCGCTGATGGCGAGGACGAGCCGCGTGTTCATGCTCCACAGCCGCGGCGTCCACAGGTGCTTCCTCAGCTGCATGAGCACCGGGAAGCCGAGCCCGCCGAGGATGGTCGCCCCCGCGAGCGCGAAGTTGATGACCGGATCCGAGACGAACTGCGTCATGCTCGGGTCGAACAGGCTGAACCCGGCGTTGTTGAACGCGGAGATCGAGTGGAAGACGCCGAGCCAGATCGCCTCGAGCGGCTGCCTGCCGTAGGCGATGCCGAACTGGAGCGCGAGCACGATCGCGACGACCGCCTCGATGAGGAATGAGAGCGCGACGACGGCGCGGATGATGGACTTCGCATCCGTGATCCCGAGCGACCGGTTCTCCGTCGCCGAGGTGAGCCGGGCGCTCAGCGAGATCTTGCGCACGACGAGCAGTCCGACGAACGTCGCGAACGTCATGATCCCGAGGCCGCCGAGCTGGACGAGGACGATGATGACGACCTGCCCGAACCCGGTCCAGTACGTCGAGGTGTCCGTGACCGTCAGCCCGGTGATGGACACGCTCGAGACGGCGGTGAAGAGCGCCTCGTTCCAGGAGGCGCCCCCGGGGCCCGCTTTCGAGATCGGGAGGGCGAGGAGCAGCGCGCCGACGACGATCGCGCCGAGGAAGCCGATCGCCACGATTCGGGTCGGTTGGATCGCGTGCCGGAGTGCGAGCACGCGGCCGGATCGACGCGGGGCCACCTGGTGATGGTAGACCCGGCTGTCACCCTTCGTGGGACTGCCGGGCGCGTCTTCGCGCAGATAGGCTCGGCCCCGACATGGACGTCCAGCGGGGAACTCGGGTCATCGGCATTCTGGTGCCGTCCTCGAGCGACCTCGACCTCTCCGCGACGATCCGCCAGGCGATCGCGTTCCACGGTCGCGGCGCGGACATCGTCGACCTCGACATGCTGCCGGGAGGACCCTTCGCCGGCATCGACGAGGACGCCGTCGCCCTCCTCGTGCGCGGCCTCGGCGAGGCGGGAATCCCGGCCTCGGTCACGACGACCGACGCCTCGGTCGCCCGGATCGCCCTCGCCCACGGCGTGCGCTGGATCATCGACCCGTCCGGCACGACGGCCGATCCTGAGATGTTCAGCGTCGCGCGCCGCCCGTCGCTCGCGGGCTGGATCATCGGTCCGTGGTCGCCGCGCTTGGTCGCCGAGCGCGGCATCGACGCCTACAACGAGGGACTCGTCCGCAACCTCGCGGCGCTCCTCGAGGCAGGGGTGCATTCCGACCGCATCGTGCTGAACGCGAGCGCGGGACTCTCGGCGACCGCGAGCGATCCATGGCGGATGCTCAATCACCTCGACCGCATCAAGGCCCTCGGCTACCCCATCCTCATCGACGCGCGCGACGAGCTGCTCGCCTCGATGTCATCCGACGATTCCGCGGCCCGACTCGAGGATGCGGCGGTCGGTCTCGCGGTGCTCGCGGCCGGCGTCGGGGCGTGGGGCATCCGCACGCGCGGCGCCGAACGCGTCGCCGGTGCCGTCCAGCGCATCCTGGAGCCCCGGCGAAGCGCCTGAGCCGATAGGATGACGAGCATTCGCGTGGGTCGGCGCCCCGCGTTCTAGGCGCTCGGAGGGCCAATGGGAGACGTGCTTTCGTTCCGTGTCGCACGCAAGGGCGGCTACGAGACCGCGGACGTCGATCGCGCCATCTCCGACATCCGCTCGCAGCTCGACGGGCTGGAGTCCGAGCGGTCGAAGGACTCCAAGACGATCGAGCGCCTCCAGCGCGAGCTCGACGAGGCGCGCAGCGCGGTCCAGCGGGCGCGGGCGAAGCCGTCGTTCGCCGACCTCGGCTCCGCGTTCGAGCAGACGCTGCGCCTCGCCGAGGAGCAGGCGGCGAAGATGATCCGCGAGGCGTCCGCGGAGTCGAAGGCGCTGCGCGACGGCGCGAAGGCCGAGACCGAGGAGCTCCGTCGGGCCTCCACGCAGGCCGCCGAGGCGCTGCTCCAGGAGGCCGACCAGAAGTCGGCCGAGACGATCAGCCGCGCCGAGCGCAAGGCCGCCGAGATCGAGAACCGCGCCGACGCGCTGCTCGTCGAGGCGAAGAGCGCGCTCGACAGCGCCGAGTTCAAGGCCGCCTCGATCCGCGCGGACGCCGAGCGCTACGCCGCCGACGTCCGCACCCAGATCCACCAGGAGACCGAGGACGCGAAGGCCGAGGTGGCGCTGCTCCGGCAGATCGCCGAACGCGATGCGCTCCGGGCCAAGAGCGAGATCAAGGTCCTCCAGGAGCAGGCCGAGCAGGACCGGCTCGCGATCCACGAGGAGGCGAGCCGCCACGTGAGCCGACGCACGGAGGAGGCCGACCAGATGCTGGCCGACGTGACCGGGCGCGCGAACGCGCTCAACACGGAGGCCGAGGACCACCTCGAGCGCGCCAAGGGCGAGGCCGGCCGGCTGCTCTCATCCGCGCGTGAGCACGCGAAGGACCTGCTCGCCAGGGCCCGCAGCCGCGCCGACCAGATCGCGATCCGCACGAACGAGCACTCCTCGAAGATGCTCGCGGATGCCGAGCTGCGGCTCGCGATCCTCGAGGAGCAGCGGCGGGTCGTCGACGAGTACGTCATCGAGCTGCGCTCGCTCTCCAGCGCCGATCAGCTCATCACGATCGACGAGCCGCAGGCGCAGCTCCAGCTGCTCGCGAGCCTCGAGGACGAGGACGACGACGCTTAGGCGTTTTGCGGGAAGCCCAGGTTGAGGCCGCCGTGCGAGGGGTCGAGCCAGCGGCTCGTGATCGCCTTCTCGTTCGTGAAGAAGCGGAAGCCGTTCTCGCCGTACGCCTTCGCGTCGCCGAAGAGCGAGTCCTTCCAGCCGCCGAATGAGTAGTAGGCGACCGGCACCGGGATCGGCACGTTGATGCCGATCATGCCGACCGTCACCTCCTGCTGGAAGCGTCGCGCGGCCCCGCCGTCGTTCGTGAAGATCGCGGTGCCGTTGCCGTAGGGCGAGGCGTTGATGAGGGCGACGCCCTCCTCATACGAGTGCACGCGGATGACCGCGAGCACCGGGCCGAAGATCTCGTCCTCGTAGACCTTCGACGTCGTCGGCACCTTGTCGATGAGCGTCGGACCGAGCCAGAAGCCGTTCGCGTCGCCGTCGGGGTTCACGTCGCGGCCGTCCGTGACGACCTCGGCGCCGTCCGCGATCGCGACGTCGATGTACGAGGCGACCTTGTCGCGGTGCTCGCGCGTCACGAGCGGGCCCATGTCGCAGTTCTTGCGGCCGTCGCCCGTGCGCAGCGTCGCGACGCGCTCCTGGATCTTGGCGACGAGCTCGTCCGCGATGGTGTCGACGACGACGAGCGCGGAGATCGCCATGCAGCGCTCGCCGGCCGAGCCGAAGCCCGCGTTGACCGCCGCGTCGGCCGCGAGGTCGAGGTCGGCGTCCGGCAGGACGAGCATGTGGTTCTTCGCCCCGCCGAGCGCCTGGACGCGCTTGCCGTGCGCGGCTGCGGTCGAGTAGATGTAGCGCGCGATCGGCGTCGAGCCGACGAACGAGATCGACCGCACGTCGGGGTGCTCGAGGAGCCCGTCGACGGCGACCTTGTCGCCGTGCAGGACGGTGAACGCGCCGTCGGGCAGACCGGCCTCGGTCAGGAGCGCGGCCATCCAGTTCGCCGCGGAGGGGTCCTTCTCCGAGGGCTTCAGCACGACCGTGTTGCCCGCGGCGAGCGCGATGGGGAAGAACCACATCGGCACCATCGCCGGGAAGTTGAACGGCGAGATGATGCCGACGACGCCGAGCGGCTCGCGCACCGAGTACACGTCGACCCCGGTCGAGACGTTCTGGCTGAACTCGCCCTTCGTCAGGTGCGGGAACGACAGCGCGAACTCGACGACCTCGAGCCCTCGCGCGATCTCGCCCGCGGCGTCGGAGAGGACCTTGCCGTGCTCGGAGGTGAGGATCTCGGCGAGCTCGGCCTTGCGGGCGTTGAGCAGCTCGCGGAAGTTGAAGAGCACGGCGAGGCGCTTCGTGATCGACAGCCCGCTCCACTCGGGGAACGCCGCCTTCGCCGATGCGACGGCCGCGTCGACCTCCTCGGGGCTCGCCAGCGGGACGCGCTTCGTGACGACGCCGAGGGCCGGATCGTAGACCGGCGCAGTGCGCCCGGAGGTCCCGTCGACCGGCTTGCCGCCGATCCAGTGCGGGAGGTTCGTCGTCGCCGCGGCCGAGCCGCCGGCATTCTGCGCTTCGGTGATCGTCACAGCTCAAGGTTACTCGCCCTCCCCTAGGGTCGAGGCATGGTTCGTCCAGCCGAACTGCCCGCGCGCATCCAGGCGGCGCTGCGCGATGGCCTCGACGCATCGTCGCTCGAGCTCATGACGATCCGCGCGGGCGACACCTTCGCGACCGCCCAGCGGCGCGACGAGCCGTTCGAGGGCGTGGCCGCGCTCGATCTGACGATCACGGACGCGCCGGGCGCCGTCGAGCGCGTGCTGCCCGTCGTCGTCAAGGCGGGCCGCGACGCGCGCGAGGTCGATGTCTACCGGCGCTTCTCGGGTCCTGCGGCGACGCATGGCCTCCTCCCGGCGTTCTACGGCGCGCACATCGCCGACGAGGAGACGCTGCTCGTCATCGAGCGGATCCAGAACGCGATCCTGCAGGACACGGCCGACGACGTCGCCGCCTGGCACCCGCCGATGCGCTGGCGGATGATCGACGCGCTCGCGCCGATCCACGCGAGCGGCCTCGGCCAGGCGCCCGCCGCGGAGCGGGGCGCGCCCGATGCAGCGCAGCTCCTCGGCTTCATCGACGCTGGGCGACGGCGCCTCCCGCGCATCGTCACCCCTGAGGTGCACCGGCTCGCGTCCGGGCTCGTCGACACGATCGGCGACTGGTATCCGCCGGGCGACGCGCTCCCCCGCACCCTCGTCCACGGCGACTTCACGGTGCGCAACCTCTGCTTCCGCGCCGACCGCACCCCGGTCGCCTATGACTGGGCGCACGCCGGGTGGGACATGCCGCAGCGCGACCTCGTCGATCTGCTCGCCTCGACCCTCCAGCCCGGCGCCGAGCAGGCCGCCCTGCGCGAGCCCGTCGAGCGCCATCGGCTCGCGCTCGGCCGAGCCGCCGGCGTCGAGCTCGACCCCGATGCCTGGCAGCAGGGCTTCCGGATCCAGCTGCGCCTCGGACTCGTGGACCGCGTGGCGCGCCAGTGGGCGGGCGCTGCCGGTCCGTACCTCGCACGGCTCACCGCCGTCACGACGGAGCTGCTGCGGCGGATGTCCTAGCGGGCGGCCCTGACGACCGCCGCGATGCCGACGCCGAGCGCCGTCAGGACGGGCAGGCCGAAGGCGAGCAGCGCGATCGGGTTCGGGCGGAAGACGAGCCGCCCGCCGCGCCGGAGGTACGCGCCCACAGGGATCGAGACGCCGCCTCCCCCGCCGCCGCTGCCCGAGAAGTCCTGACCGTTCGGGGCGCCGACGCCTTCGCCCGCCCCGAACCCGTACCCGACGAAGGAGACCGGGATGATCTCCTCGCCGCCCAGCGTCCTTGACTCGCCGTAGGCGAGCTTGATCCCGAACTCGGGGATCCGGGCGGCGATGCGTTCGACGAGCGTGGCCATGGCCTCACGCTACGCCCGGGATCCGCGACCCGCTACAGATTCTCAAGCACCTCGGAGGTGGCCGCGATCCGCGCGAAGCCGCCGCCCTGCAGGTTCACGGCGGTCGCCGTGGCGAGCTCGTCCGCGGTGAGTGCGGCACCCGCCGGGCCGGCGAGGTCGAAGGTGTGCGTCGCGTCGAGCGGCACCGTCACGTCGTAGCCGAGATTGCCGGCCATCCGCGCGGTCGTCTCGACGCACATGTTCGTCTGCACGCCGACGATCACGAGCTCGCGGGTCGCGCGTTCGCGCAGCCACGGATCGAGCGCGGGCTCGCCGTAGAACGCCGAGTTGACGGACTTCGTGACGAGGAGGTCGCACGGCAGGACGGCGACCTCGGCTCGCAGGTCGTTGCCGGGCTGTCCGGGCGCGAGCGGCGAGCCGGGGCTCACCGAGTCGTGGCGCACGACGACGATCGGCCGGCCGGAGGCGGCCCAGGCGGCGCCGAGGACGGCGATGTTCGCCTCTGCGAGCGGGTTGTTGCGCGCGCCCCACACGGGATCCGCGAACCCCTGCTGCACATCGATGACGAGCAGGACGGCGTTCTCGGCGAAGCTCACGGGTCCATTGTCGCCCGGCGCGCTCTCGCCTCAGGGGCTGGTCGGCAGCGTCAGCGTGAACTCGGTGCCGGCGCCGAGCTCGCTGCTGACGTCCATCGTGCCGCCGTGCGCGACGACGACCGCGCGGGAGATGGACAGGCCGAGGCCGACGCCCGGCACCGCCTCCTGCGTCGCCGTCGAAGCGCGGAAGAAGCGCGTGAAGAGGCGGCTCACCTCATCCTCCGGCACGCCGATCCCCGTGTCGCGCACCGCGATCGTCACGCAGCCCGGCTCGACCGCGAGAGTTAGCGTCACCTCGCCGCCGCGTGGCGTGAACTTGATCGCATTCGACAGCAGATTGTCGAGCGCCTGGCCGACGCGCTCAGGGTCGAAGCGGAACACGGGGGCGGCATCCGGCACCCGGGCGTACAGCTCGACGCCCGACTGGTCGGCGACGGGCCGCGCGGACTCGACCGCGGCGAGCACGATCGGGAGGATGTCCCCCTCGCGCATCTCCAACGGGAACTGCCCCGACTCGACCTTCGCGGTGAAGAGCAGATCGCCGACGAGCTTCGCGAGGCGCTGCGCGTTGCGCTTGATGACGGCGAGGAACTGCTGCTGCTCCTCGTCCAGCGGGTGGTCGGTGTCGTGCTCGAGCAGCTCGAGGTAGCCGAGGATCGAGCTGAGCGGGGTGCGCAGCTCGTGCGACACCATGCCGACGAACTCGTCCTTGAGCCGGGCGACCTCCGTCGCTCGCGTCTCGTCGTTGATGACGAGCAGGTAGCCGATCTGCTCCCCCATCTCATCGCGACGCGCGGTCACGGTCAGGCGCATCGGTACGACGGCGTTGCCCGTCCGGAGGAGCTCGAGATCGCGGTCGACCTGCTCCCCGTCGTCGGCCTCCGCGAACAGCCGCCGGACACCGAACTCGAGCGGATCGTCGGCCGCGGGCTCGGGCGAGCGCCCCGCGAGCAGATCGAGCGTCGCCTGCGGGAAGAGCTCATCGACCCGCAACACGCCGGCGACCTCCTCCTCGGCGCGGCCGAACA
>Ga0182745_1000496_pt1 | contig 44120 bp, 47 predicted proteins | sample eDN3rd30CKraftBY_FD_128523 | JGI IMG/M metagenome (GOLD analysis project Ga0182745, IMG submission 128523) | Enriched backyard soil microbial communities from Emeryville, California, USA - eDNA 3rd pass 30_C Kraft BY (version 2) (version 2) | ecosystem: Environmental > Terrestrial > Soil >...
GCCGCCGGCGTCGGCGCCGCCGCAACAGTTGGACGCAGCGCCGCGATTGGCGGTGCCCGGGCCGCCGGTTCGGCATCGACCGCCTATGCCCGCGGCGCCGCCGGGAAGCAGGGAGGATTGGCGATTGCAGGCGGCATGGCGGAGGTCGGCCGCTCGGCTGCGGGCGCCGCGGCTGCGCCCGTCCGGAAGGCCGCAGACCGCATTCGCGAGAGCTTCGCTGCCGGCAAGTCCGGTGCTGCCGGGGCTCCCCCAAAGGTCGCAGACGGGCCACCCGCCTGGGCAACCTCGCTCCGCCGCCGCCAGACCATGACGCAAGGCGCGACGATCGCGACACACACGCTGAAAGGCGGCGACAGCCATGGCGCCGGCAGCGCGCCCGATATCAGCGAAAAGGAGTAAGCCATGTTTCGAAGGCCATCGACCCGATACGGGCATTCGCCCGTACCGGTGACCCCATACCAGCGCGCGGCGCAGATGTGGGACGACCGGATTGGATCCGCCCGCGTCCAGGCGAAGAACTGGCGTTTCGCCTTCTTCGGATGCCTTGCGCTGTCGGGCGGTCTCGCCGCCGGTCTTGTATGGCAGTCCGCGCGCGGGACGATTACGCCCTGGGTGGTCGAGGTCGACAAGCTCGGCGAGGCGAGGGCGATCGCTCCCGCCGATGGCGACTGGAATCCCGCCGACCCCCAGATTGCGTTTCACCTCGCGCGGTTTGTCGAGCATGTTCGCTCGATTCCGGCGGATCCGGTGGTGCTGCGCGCGGACTGGCTCTCGGCCTATGACTTCGCGAGCGACACCGGCGCGCAGGCGCTCAACGACTATGCCCGGAACAACGACCCCTTCGCCGAGGTCGGCAAGTTCCAGGTCGCGGTCGATGTCTCGAGCGTCATCCGGGCGTCGCAAGACAGCTTCCGCATCGCCTGGACAGAGCGCCGATATCAGGACGGAAGCCTGATCGAGCGCTCGCGCTGGTCTGCGATCCTGACGGTCCGGATCCAGCCCCCGCGCACCCCTGATGCCCTCCGGAAGAATCCGCTCGGCCTCTTCGTCACCGCCATCTCCTGGTCAAAGGAACTTAGCCAATGACAACCCGACTTCTCTTCCTCGCCAGTGCTGCGGCGCTGCTGGCATCGAGCGCGTCCGCCGAACCCGGCGATCCGCGCACGCGCGTCGGCAAGGCCAATGCCGAAGCCCGCGTCCAGCCTGACCGCCAAGGCTATCGCAACGCCATCCAGCAATATGCCTGGTCGGACGGCGCGCTCTTCCAGATTTACTCGGCGCCGGGGCAGATCACCGACATCGTCCTGCAGGAAGGCGAGCGGCTCGTCGGACCCGGGCCCGTTGCTGCCGGCGACACCGCACGCTGGATCATCGGCGATACGGTGAGCGGCGCGGGTTCATCCGAGCGCGTTCATATCCTCGTGAAGCCGACGCGGGCCGACATTTCCACGAATTTGATCATCAACACCAATCGGCGCACCTATTATGTCGAGCTGCGTGCGACGCCCTCAAATTATATGGCGTCGGTATCCTGGACCTATCCCGCCGACGAGCTGATCGCGCTGCGGGTGGTCGAGGACGAAGCGGCACGCGTCGCGCCGATCGCCGGCGGCATCGACATCGCCGCGCTGAACTTCCGGTACCGGATCGGCGGCGACAAGACCGACTGGCGTCCGCTTCGCGTCTTCGACGATGGGCGTCAGGTCTATGTCGAGTTTGCGGGCGATATTGGTGTCCGCGAGATGCCGCCGCTTTTCGTCCTCGGGAACCGCGGCGAGGCCGAGCTTGTGAACTACCGCGTCCAGGGCCGTTACATGGTCGTCGACCGCCTCTTCGATCGCGGCGAACTTCGCCTCGGCGCCGGGAAGACGGCACGCGCCGTCCGGATCGAGCGCGAGAGCGCTCCCCGCCGAGGCCGGTCATGATCGCCTCCGATCAGGCGGCGCAAGCGACCGCGCCCGAAGAGGCTGAAGCAGTCGGCCCTGTCGCGCCGGCGAGCCTCGATGGCTTTCGTCTCAAGGGCGATACGCCGCGCGTGATGCGCCTGTCGCGCAAGACGCTCGCCATTGCCGGCGGCGTTGCGGGAACTGCGATTGGCGGTGCCTTGCTGTGGGCACTGCAGCCGGCCGCGCCGAAGGCGCCCGACAATCTCTATCGGGCGGACGCGCGCAACCGGGCCGACGTCGTAAAATCGGCGCCGGTTGACTATGGATCGATCCCCAAGCTTGGGCCGCCGCCGCCTGGAGATCTCGGGCGCCCCATAGTTTCGGCCCAGAAGGAAGGAGAGGTGGTTCCGGTGCCATCTGTCGGGGCGCCTCCGCCACCAGCTCGCGACCCGGCCCTCGATGCGCGCGAAAAGGCGGCGCAGGAGCGCGATGCAGCACGCTCGAGCCAGATATTCCTCGGCGGCAGCTCTGGGGCGGCCGAGCGGCAGATTGCCGATGTTGCATCGGCTGCGGGCCAAGATTCGCAAGCGACCGCAACAGCCGCTGCGGCGACCGCGACGGAAGGCCGCAAGGCGTTCATGGAGAGCGTGGGGCGTGGTGCCGAGAGTCTCGAGCGCGTTCGTGCCCCGTCCTCGGTCAACATCCTCCAGGCGGGCAGTGTGATCCCGGCAGCCCTCATTACCGGCATCCGTTCGGACCTCCCAGGGCAAGTGACCGCTCAGGTCACCCAGAATGTCTACGACAGCCCTACCGGACGCACGCTGCTCGTCCCGCAAGGCGCGCGGCTCATCGGCGAGTATGACAGCGACGTCTCCAAGGGGCAGGACAGGGTGCTTCTCGCTTGGGATCGATTGATCCTGCCTGGCGGCCGATCGATCCAGCTCGGCCGTGAGCCCGGCGCCGATGCAGCCGGTATGGCGGGCCTCTCCGACCGGACCAATTTTCATTGGGGTCGGATGCTCACGGCAGCTCTGGTCTCGACGCTGCTGGGTATCGGGTCGGAACTCGGAGCGGATAGCGAGGATCGGCTGACGCGTGCGCTTCGCGAAGGAGTACAAGACACTGCAGGGCAGACGGGCCGGCAGGTCGTCGAACACGAACTGAGGGTGCCACCGACTATCACGATAAGGCCGGGGTTCGCATTGAGGGTGCTCGTGACCCGCGATCTCATCCTTGAGCCGATCGTCCCCGCAGGCCGGCCATGACGAAGCTCAGGCTCGGTCCCATCGTCGAGGAGAAACCGGTAAAGCTGAGCATCGAGCTCTCCGGCGCGCTGATGCGTGATCTGACGGACTACGCAAAAGTTCACGCCAAGGCGAACAACCTCGCCAATCCCTTGCCGCCCGAGAAGCTCGTGGGCCCGATGGTCGAACGCTTCATGGCAACCGACCGGGTGTTCGCAAAGCTTCGCCGCCGATCCTGATTGCCAGCGCATTGTCTAAAAATGGTCCCGCCTTGGAGAGGAGCAATCCCTGGGCGGGACCATTGCCTTTTGGCGAGAGGAAGAATCGAACCGCCCCTGCCGGCGCCTGCTCGAATGGCCGAGCTGGATGTAATGGGCAAGAGGTTCGTCCTTCGCGGGCGGCGACTGATTTTGCAGGTGGCGAATCTCGCAGCAGCGCACTGCGGCGTAGGATAGCGAAGTCCGAGCGGATGATTATTTTTACCGTTCTAATTACCGTTCTAATTGGGTTTCTAGAACGGTGCGAAATTCCGGATTTGAGAATTTATCAATGTTTTCAAGGGGAAGAGTGGTGGACGCACTAGGGCTCGAACCTAGGACCCGCTGATTAAGAGTCAGCTGCTCTACCAACTGAGCTATGCGTCCACTTGCCGGTTTGCGGCAACGCCTGCAGCGTGGAGGGAGACCCTCTTTGCTGCGAAGCGAGCGGCCCGCTATCATGGCGTTGCGGGGATGGCAATGGCTTTGCCGAGAATTTTTTCAATGAAAGCGGCGGCTGCCCGTTTTGCTGTCGTTTTCGATCGCGAGGATGATGCCGACGCAGGTCATGATCGTCAGCATCGACGAGCCGCCGTAGGAGAAGAGCGGCAGCGGGATGCCGACCACGGGCGCGAGTCCCATCACCATCATCAGGTTGATCGCGATGTAGAAGAAGATCGTCATCGTCAGTCCCGCCGCGACGAGCTGGCCGAAGCGCGTGCGCGCCCTCAGTGCGACCCGCGTCGACCAGCGCAGCAGCAGGAAGAAGGCGATGAGCAGCGCGAGACCGCCGATCAGCCCCCATTCCTCGGCCATCGTCGCGAAGATGAAGTCGGTATGGCCTTCGGGGAGGTAGTCGAGATGGCTCTGCGACCCGTTGAGGAAGCCCTTGCCGCCGATGCCGCCCGAACCGATCGCGATCTTCGACTGGCTGATATGATAGCCGGCACCCAAGGGGTCGCTTTCGGGATCGAGGAAGATGAGCACCCGCTTCTGCTGATAGTCGTGGAGCATCGAGAAAAGGATGGGGAGCGCCGCCGCGCCGGCGAGTGCGGCGCTGCCGAACCACCACAAGGGCAGGCCGGCGAGGAACATGACCACGGCGCCGCTCGCACAGATGGCGAGCGCGGTGCCGAGGTCGGGTTGCAGCATCACCAGCGCCGCCGGAATGCCGATCATCACCAGCGCCGGCCATAGCGCGGTGAAGGTGCGCGTGTTTCCGGGCGGCAATTGCGTGTAGAAATGCGCCAGCGCGAGGACGATCGCGACCTTCATCAATTCCGACGGCTGGAGGTTGAGGAAGCCGAGGTTGAGCCAGCGTTGGCTGCCGCCCCCGACGAAGCCCAGAAGCTCCACCGCGACGAGCAGGATCGCGACGCCGATATAGCCGATATAGGCGAAATCCTCGAACAGGCGCAGCGGGAAGCGCCCGAGGATCAGCGCGCCGATCAGGAACATGATGAAGCGCACGCCCTGCTGCCACGCCCAGGGCGACAGGCTGCCGCCGGCGGCCGAATAGAGGACGAGCAGGCCGAAGCCAGTAATCGCGCTGAGGAGGGCGATCAGCTTCCAGGGGATGCGTTGGACGGCGGGTGGGACGGGGATCATTGCGGCACTCCCGGCGCGGGATCGCTCGCGGCGCCCGCCTTCCACGCGGCGAAATCGCGGTTCATCCGTTCCTCGATGGAGCCGCCCCAGCCGGCCTCGAATCCTTCGAGCGCGGCCATCGCCTTGTCGCGGTCGAAGAGGAAGGTGAAGATGTCCTTCGCGACCGGTGCCGCGGCGCGCGAGCCGCCCATGCCATGTTCGATGACGACCGACATCGCGTAGCGCGGATTGTCATAGGGCGCGAAACCGACGAACAGGCCGTGATCGCGATATTTCCAGTCGCCGCCCTTGCCGTTGCCGCCCGACAGGCCGCGAACCTGCGCGGTCCCGGTCTTGCCCGCCATCTGGATGTCGTCGAAAGGCAGGCGGCTGCGCCCCGCGGTGCCGGCGCCGTTGACGACGCGCCACATACCCCCGCGCGCGATCTCGAACTGCTCGGGCGTGAAGGGGAGCGCGTGATGTTCGAACTGCCGGTTGATCAGCCGCGGATACAGCGTCTGCCCCGACGCGATCCGCGCCGCCATCACCGCGAGCTGGAGCGGGTTAGCGAGGACATAGCCCTGGCCGATAATGGCGTTGAGCGAGTCCGACGCCGACCATTCGCGGCCGTATTTGCGCATCTTCCACGCGCTGTCGGGGATGGTCCCATAGCGCTGATTGCTGCCCGCGAGCTTATATTCCTCGCCGAGCCCGAGCAGCCGCGCGGTCGGTGCGATCGCATCATAGCCCAGCCGGTGACCGAGCCAGTAGAAATAGCTGTTGCAGCTCTTTTCGATCGCGGTCTGCATGTCGATCGTGCCGTGAGTGCCGAGACAGCGAAAGAAGCGACGGCCGAGGCGGTAGCCGCCGATGCAGGTGTGTTTCTCGCCCGGGTCGACCCCATGCTGCATCGCGGCGAGCGCGGCCATCGGCTTCAGCGTCGATCCGGGCGGATAAAGACCGCGCGTCGCCTTGTTGATCAGCGGCTGGTGATCGTTGGCGCGTAGCCAGGCATATTCCGAATTGCTGATGCCGTCGGAAAAGCTGTTGGGGTCGAAGCTCGGCATCGCGATGAAGGCGAGGATGTCGCCGGTCAGGCAGTCGATGACGATCGCTGCGCCCGATTCGCGGCCCATGCGCCGCGCGGCATATTCCTGCAGGTCGGCGTCGATCGTCAGGTGGACCGTTTTGCCCTGCACGTCGGGCTGGGTGCTGAGATCGCGGACGACCTTGCCGCGCGCGGTGACCTCGACCCGCCGCGCGCCGGGTTTGCCCTTCAGCATCGGTTCGAAATATTTCTCCAGCCCGTCCTTGCCGATCTTGAACCCCGGAGTGATGTAGAGCGGGTCCTTGACCTTCTCATATTCCTCGGCGTTCGGCGCGCCGACATAGCCGATCAGATGGCCAACGGCGGCGCCGGTCGGATAGTTGCGCGCAAAGCCGCGCGCCGGCGCGATGCCGGGCAGGTCGGGCAGGCGGACGAGCACCGAAGCATAGTCGGCCTCGCTGACGTCCTCCTTCACCGCGACGGGCTGAAATCCCGAGGCGGCGTTGAGATCGCGCTCGATGCGCTCCATCGTGTCGCCGTCGAGCCGAAGCAGCGTGCGGAGCTGGGTGAGCACCGCGTTCTTGTCGTGCAGCCGGTCGGGAATGATGTCGATGCGCAACGACACGCGGTTGTTCGCGAGTGCCTTGCCGTGGCGATCGACGATCCAGCCCCGCCGCGGCGGGACGAGTGTCAGGTTGACGCGGTTGCTTTCGGATTCAAGCACATAGCGGTCGTTGTCGACAATCGAGATATAGGCCATGCGCGCGCCGAGCGCGACGCCGACCGCCGCCTGCGCCCCGCCGACGACGAGCGCGCGACGCGTGAAGGTGATGCCTCTCCAGGCTTCGGTGATGGGCGGCTGTCTGCGCTTCATGAGGGGCCAGAGTCAGTCTATCGGCGTTTCAGGCGGAAATTGTCAAACTTGCCGGTCAGGCGCAGGAATAGCGGGACGAGCAGCACCGATATGATGATCTGCGGCACGACGAGGCCCAGCACATGGCCACTGGGGGCGTGCGGATGGACGATCAGCGCGGCGAGCGCCTGGACGGCCGCGACGAGCAGCGCGGCGATCGCCCAGTCGTGAAAGAATCCGCGCCAATAGATGCGCTGCGACAGATAATGGATCGCGATGCTGGCGATCGTCCACAGGCCGATCGCGGTGCCGATCGGTGCGCCGCTGAACAGATCGTCCCACAAGCCTAGCGGCAGGCCGATCCACACCGGCCACATTTCGGTGCGCAAGAGCTGCCAGCAGAGGAAGAACAGCAGCCCGAGCGGCGGCAGCACCGGCGAACTGGCGACGAGCGGCAGCATCAGCGGCAGCGCCGAAGCGATCAGGACGGTGGCTAACGGCACGATCCGCATGCGCCAGAGCGATGCGGGCTCGCCGAGACGCGGGCCGGTGCGGTTCATGGTACCCCTGCAGGCGCGGGGGCGGGGGCCGCCTCGATATTGTCGGGCGTATAGGGCCGCAGCACCGAGACCGCGTCGACCTTCGCGGGATCGGCGAGCGGACGCGCGAGCGCGCCGTCGTCCTGACGGCTGACGACGATCGCGACGGGGATATTGGGCGGATAGAGGCCGCCGGTTCCCGAGGTGACGAGAATGTCACCGGGCTTGAACGGGTTGTTGGCGATGTTGAGCGTGCGTACGTCCAGATTGCCGTTACCGCGCCCCGAGGATAGCGCCGGCAGGCCATCGCGTGCGCGGCGGACGGGAACGACATTCTCGACGTCGGTGAGCAGCAGCACCTGCGAGACCGAGGGGCCGGCGCTCAGCACGCGGCCGATCAATCCGTCGGCGCCGCGCACCGGCTGCCCTGCGGCGACCCCCATCTTGCGCCCGATGCTGAGCAGCGCGATGCGCTTGCTGCTCGTCGAGGTCGAGGTGAGCAGATAGCCGTGAGCGAGCGCCGCCTTGTCGATCTGCTGGAGCTGGAGCAGCGCCTTCAGCTGACGATTCTCTTCCTGCAGCGAGCTCGTCGCGACCAGCTTGCGCCGCGTATCGGCGAGTTCCTGGCGCAGCCGCCGGTTTTGCGTTCCCGCCTTCACATAGGCCGAGACATTGTCGTCGATGCCCGAGATCGATCCGGTCACCGAACGGGTGACGCGCGCGACCGGCGCCGCGAGTTCCTGACTCGCGATGCGAAGCTGTGCGAAGCCCACGGGATCGACGACCGAAAGCAGCGCCAGCAGCAGACCGGCCACCGCCCCCGTCACCGCAATGACATAGGCGACGAACAGGCTGTACTGGGCCTTTCGGGATTGCCCCGGACGCCGATGTGCCGGGCGGACCATGATGCAGCGAGCCTCGGCGATCAGGCTTGCTGGAGCACGCCGCGGAAGGCGGGGTCCTCCATCGCGCGACCAGTGCCGATCGCAACGCAGGTCAGCGGGTCTTCGGCCACGGTGACGGGCAGGCCTGTGGCGTCGCGGAGCAGCTCGTCGAGCTCGCGGATCAGCGCGCCGCCGCCGGTCAGCACGATGCCCTGGTCGACGATGTCGGCGGCGAGTTCGGGCGCGGTGTTCTCGAGCGCGATGCGCACGCCCTCGACGATCGTGCCGATCGGCTCGGACAAGGCTTCGGCGATCTGCGCCTGGTTGATCGAGATTTCCTTGGGCACGCCGTTGACGAGGTCACGGCCCTTGATGTGGATCGTCAGGCCGACGCCGTCCGACGGAATGCGCGCGATGCCGAAATCCTTCTTGATCCGCTCGGCGGTCGCCTCGCCGATCAGCAGATTGTGATGGCGGCGGACGTAGGAGACGATCGCCTCGTCCATCTTGTCGCCGCCGGCGCGGACCGAGGTGGTATAGGCGAGGCCGCGCAGCGAGAGCACCGCGACTTCGGTCGTGCCGCCGCCGATGTCGACGACCATCGACCCGATCGGTTCGGTCACCGGCATGTCGGCGCCGATCGCGGCCGCCATCGGCTCCTCGATCAGCCAGACTTCGCTGGCGCCCGCGTTCGATGCGGCGTCGCGGATCGCGCGGCGCTCGACGCTGGTCGAGCCCGAGGGAACGCAGATCACGATCTCAGGGCTGCGGAACGCGTTGGGCTTGCCGCCGTGGACCTTGGTGATGAAGTGCTTGATCATCTGTTCGGCAACGTCGATGTCGGCGATGACGCCGTCGCGCAGCGGGCGGATCGCCTCGATGCTGTCGGGGGTCTTGCCCATCATCAGCTTGGCGTCATCGCCGACCGCCTTGACCCGCTTGATTCCGTTCAGCGTTTCGACCGCGACGACCGAGGGTTCATTGAGCACGATGCCCTTGCCGCGGACATAGACGACCGTGTTCGCGGTGCCGAGGTCGATCGCCATGTCTTGGGAATTGAATTTGAACCAGCGGGAAAAGAAGGACATCGATACTGCTTCCTGTCAACGAAGCCGCGCCCTCGACGGACACGCCCCCTGTCGTGATGTGCATCCGCGTGCCCGGCGGCGACAGAACCAATCAGGGGGGAAGATTCCGGCTCGTCCGCGAAGGGCTTGCTGGACAAAATGATCAGGCTGTGCGGGTGGGTCGCGATTTGCGTCCGACTGCGCTAGGAGAGCCTCTATGTCAATACGCCGCCTGCCGGAAAAGCTCGTAAATCGGATCGCAGCCGGTGAAGTGGTCGAAAGACCCGCCGCCGCGCTCAAGGAACTGGTTGAAAATGCCATAGATGCCGGTGCGACTCGGATTTCCGTGCGAATCGCCGAAGGGGGAATCGCGCGGCTCGAGGTCGAGGACGATGGCTGCGGCATGACCCCGCCCGAGATGGCGCTGGCGCTCGAACGCCATGCGACGTCGAAGCTGCCCGACGAGGCGATCGAGGCGGTGACGACACTGGGTTTTCGCGGCGAGGCGCTGCCCTCGATCGCCAGCGTAGCACGGCTGACGCTCGACAGCCGGGTGGCGGGCGGCGACGGCTGGCGGCGCGTCGTCGACAATGGCGCGCTCGCGGGCGAGGGGCCCGCCGCGCTTGCGAAGGGTACGCGCGTCCTCGTCGAGGATCTGTTCGCGCGCGTGCCGGCGCGGCGCAAGTTCCTGCGCAGCGGCCGCAGTGAATACGCCGCCTGCCTCGACGTCGTGCGGCGGCTCGCGATGGCGCGGCCCGATATCGGCTTCACGCTTGAACATGACGGGCGCCGCGTTATCGACCTGCAGGGCGGGCAGGACCGGCTCGCGCGCGTCGCCGCGCTGACCAGCCGCGATCTCGCTGCGAACAGCATCGGCGTCGATCTCGACCGCGGCGAGGTGCATCTGGGCGGCGTGATCAGCCTCCCGACCTACAATCGCGGCATCGCCGACCATCAATATCTGTTCGTCAACGGGCGCCCGGTGAAGGACCGGCTGCTCGTCGGCGCGCTGCGCGGTGCCTATGCCGACCTCCTCGCGCGCGACCGGCATCCGGTCGTTGCGCTCTTCCTCGACGTGCCGACGAGCGAGGTCGACGTGAACGTCCATCCGGCGAAGACCGAAGTGCGCTTCCGCGACCCGCAGCTTGTCCGGGGGATGATCGTCGGCGGGCTCCGCCGCGCGCTCGACGAGCATGGTTTTCGCAGCGTCCAGCGCCCGGCCGAGGCCGCGCTCGCGGCATGGCGGCAGGAACCGGTGACCCCAGCCCCGACGACCGGATTCCTGTTCGGTCACGCCGCGCACGAAGCGCCCGCCGCGCATCTGTTCGGCGCCGAGACCGCGCCCGTGCCCGATGCGGCTACCGCGCGCGTCTACGACCGCATGACGCCGTTCGCGCCTGCACCGCTTGCAGGCCGCGCCGAGGTCGCCGAAGCGCCGCCGCCGCAGGCCGAAGACCATCCGCTCGGCATCGCGCGCGGGCAGATCGCGAAAACCTATATCGTCGCGGAGGCCGAGGACGGTCTCGTCATCGTCGACCAGCATGCCGCGCACGAGCGGCTGGTGCTCGAAACACTGAAGCGCGGCATGAGCGGGCAGGCGGTGCCGTCGCAAGGGTTGCTGCTTCCGGAAATCGTCGAACTCGACGAACCGGCATGCGACCGGCTCGAAGCCGCGGCCGCCCAACTCGTGGCGCTCGGCGTCGAGATCGAACGCTTCGGTCCCGCCGCGGTGATGGTGCGTGCAACGCCCGCGATGCTCGGCCCGATCGACTGCCACAAGCTGATCACCGACATCGCCGACGACCTCGCGGGCTACGACGCCGCGCTGGGCCTCAACGAGCGGCTCGAACTGGTCGCCGCGACGATGGCGTGCCACGGCTCGGTTCGTGCCGGGCGGACGTTGAACGTCACTGAAATGAACGCGCTGCTCCGCCAGATGGAGGTCACGCCGCATTCGGGCCAGTGCAACCACGGGCGGCCGACCTGGGTGAAGCTGGCGATGGACGATGTCGAGAGGTTGTTTGGCAGGAAGTGAACGGAATGCTGGTTCAATGACGCTCGTTCGACGCTCTATCGATCCCATTTCCTGCGGATTGGTTGTGGGGTGTGCGGCATGGCTTGTCCCTCAGCAATATGTGGGGGCCTATCGAGGCCTGTTTTCGGTATCCGTTCAAACCTTCTTGTCGCTGACGATTTTGGTCGGGCTGGGAGCCTGGGCATTTCAGGTCGTAAGGCTCTCGGTGTCAAACCGTGCCTTTCCGTGGGGAGCAGCAGCGCTGCTCCTGGTTTCACTTGCGGGAGTCGAACTGATCTGGCGGTTGCTCATAGCGCCGCTGCCGGACGGTGATTCCAAAATCGCGTGGCTGACCATGCTGTTCATTCAGCCGGTCTTGGCGGCGCTGAGCGCCTTTATTTTGGCGCGGTCGTGGCGTAGTTTTTTCTCGCGTCGCGGACGCGGCCGCTAAACCAGCAGTTACGTATTCGCCAGCGGAAAGCTCACCGACACGCGCGTTCCCCGTCCGGCCTCGCTTGCGATGTCGAGCTGCCCCTGGTGGCGCTCGCTGATATGCTTGACGATCGCGAGCCCGAGCCCGGTCCCTCCGACCGAGCGGCTGCGCGCTTCGTCGACGCGGTAGAAGCGCTCGGTCAGGCGCGGCAGATGGTCCGGCGCGATGCCGTCGCCCTGATCGCCGACACTCAGGCGCACGCGCCCGCCCTCGCGTGCCAGGTCGACGGTGACCGGCGTTCCCGCGCGGCCGTATTTCATCGCGTTCGAGATGATATTGTGCGCGAGCTGCCCGAGCTGCGCCGCGTCGCCCAGCATCGGCTGCGGCTCGCCGCCCAGATTGGCCTCGATATCCTTGGCGCGCGCCTCCTCGCTGTCGCGCAATTGCGCGACGGTATTGTTCACGATCGCGGCGAGATCGACCGGGGTCGTCGGACGGCGGAAGCGGTCGGCCTCGACGCGCGAGATCGACAGGAGGTCGATGACGAGCTGCTGCATCCGCCGCGCCTCGCGGTCGATGATCGACAGGAAGCGGTGGCGCATACCGGCATCCGCATCGCCGTTCATGTCCTGCAGCGTCTCGACATAGCCGAGGATCGCGGCGAGCGGTGTGCGCAGTTCGTGACTGGCGTTGGCCACGAAGTCCGACCGCATCCGGTCCGCGGCGTCGATCGCCGAGCGGTCGGAGAGGATGATGATGCGATCGCCGCCCGACAGCGCCGCCATCCGCATCGTCCAGCGCTGGCCTGGGCGCGGAAAGTCGACAAGACTGATCTCCTGCGGCGTGTCGGCGTCCGCCGTCTTCGCGAGCCATTCGGTCGCCGCAGGGTGGCGGATCGCGGTGCGGATGTCGGCGCCGACGATATGGCGGCCGAGCAGCCGAATCGCGGCGTCGTTCGCGACCGTCACGATATTGTCGGTGGTGCCGAGCAGCGGATCGGCCTCCTGATCGGCGCGGCGCGCGAAATCGGGGTGGCGGAGCAGCGAGGGGAGCGGGGCGGGCGGCGGCGCGGCGGTTTCGGCGCGTGCTTCGATCACGGGGGCCGGCGCGGCGGCGTGGACGATCGCGGTGGCGGCGAAGCCGGCCAGGGCGAGAATGGCGATCGTCGACGCGTCGCCCCCCGCCAGCGCGGCAAGGATCGCCGCAATGGCAATCAGCGTCAGCGCGATGACCAGGCTGGACAGGCGGTCGAACATCGCGTCTGCGCCTCGCATGAGCGACGCGCCCGCGCAAGCCCATTAGCACGGCTTAAACCCCTGAGGTGCGATTGTCCCAAAGCGGGATGACGGCGCGCGGCCCCGCGGCTTTTGCTTTTCGCGCGCAGGGCAGATGGGCTATGCGCGGCTCCATGGAAAAGAGCGAAACTCCGGTCGAGGGCCTCGGCAGCACGGACGAGCCGGTTCCGTCGCGTCGCAGGATGCTCGCGCTCGGCGCCGTCGGCGTATCGGCGGCGCTGACGATCCGCCCCGCGTTCGCGCAGACCGCCGTGTCGGTGATGAACTGCCAGATTCCGGTGCCCGACGTCGCGGGGGCGGGGCAGTATATCGATGGCAATGGCCAGCTCGTTCCGGCGGGAACCAAGGGGGCCTTTCCTGGCTCGCCGCGGCCGTTCACCGGCGAAGAGGTCAAGCGCGCGTTCCGCGGTCAGACGCTGCCCGGCGCCAGCTATGACCAGTCGCAGGCCTATCTTCAATATATCCGGCGCTTGCAGGCGGGGCAGAGCGGCTTTACCTGTTTCGCATCGATCCAGATGCCCCGCTGATCATCGCCGTCCTTGCCGGCGATGGCGGCTTTTCCCCGCATCGCAGACAAAGGATGTTGCGTGAAACTAGCTTCGCTCAAGGCCGGCCGCGACGGTCGGCTCGTCGTTGTTTCGGATGATCTCGCCTGGTACGCCGACGCGGCTTCGGTGGCCCCGACGATGCAGGCAGCGCTCGATAATTGGGCCGAAGCGGGACCGCGCCTCATCGCGCTGGCCGAGGATCTGAACCACGACGCGATTCCCAAGGAGCGCTTTCACGAGCGCGACGCGGCGTCGCCGCTGCCGCGCGCCTATCAATGGGCCGACGGCAGTGCCTATGTGAACCATGTCGCGCTGGTGCGGCAGGCGCGCGGCGCCGAAATGCCCGATAGCTTCTGGCACGATCCGCTGATGTATCAGGGGGGCAGCGACGCCTTCCTCGCCCCGCGCGACCCGATTCCGCTCGGCGATCCGGCGTGGGGCTGCGATATGGAGGCCGAGGTCGTGGTGGTGACAGACGATGTCCCCGCGGGCATCGACCCGGTCGCGGCCCGCGACAAGATATTGCTCGTCGGGCTCACCAACGATGTGTCGCTGCGCGGCCTGATCCCGGCTGAACTCGCCAAGGGTTTCGGCTTCTTCCAGTCGAAGCCGTCGAGCGCGATGTCGCCGGTGTTCGTGACGCCCGCGGCGCTTGGCGACCGGTGGAAGGACGGCAAGCTCCACGGGACGCTCAGTGTCGACCTCAACGGCCAGCCGCTCGGCCGCGCCGACGCGGGCGTCGATATGACCTTCGACTTCGGCCAGCTCGTCGCCCATGCCGCCAAGACGCGCAACCTTGGTGCCGGAACGATCATCGGTTCGGGCACGGTGTCGAACCGCGATGCCGGCGGCGGCCCCGGCAAGCCGATCGCCGAGGGCGGGCTCGGCTACTGCTGCCTCGCCGAAGTGCGGACGGTGGAGACGATCCTTAAGGGCGAGCCTAAGACGCCTTTCATGCAAAAGGGCGACACGGTTCGTATCTGGATGGACGACGATCGCCACCACAGCATCTTCGGCGCGATCGAGCAGCAGGTCGCCTGATACGAAAAGGGCGGGACGCACGGTCCCGCCCTTTCTGGTCCCGATTGCCTTCGGGCGCTCTAGGACATCGATCCCGTCAGCGCGTCCTTGAGCGAGCAGGCCGCGGGCCCCAGGATCACGATGAACAGGCACGGCAGGATGAACAGGATCAGCGGCACCGTCATGATCGCGGGCAGCCGCGCCGCCTTTTCCTCGGCGCGCATCATGCGCTCGTTACGGAATTCGGCCGAGAGGACGCGCAGCGCGCTGGCGAGCGGGGTGCCGTATTTCTCGGTCTGGATCATGGTCGTGACGACGCCTTTTACCGAATCGAGATTGACGCGATAGGCGAGATTCTCGAACGCCTGCCGGCGCTCGGTAAGGAAGCCGAGCTCGATCGAGGTCAGCGCGAATTCCTCGCCCAGTTCGGGGTAGGCGCGGCCGAGCTCCTTGGCGACGCGGCTGAAGGCGGCGTCGACGGTCAGGCCCGCCTCGGCGCAGATGACCAGAAGGTCGAGCGCGTCGGGAAGCCCTTTGCGGATCGCGTCGGTGCGTTTCTGCCGCTTGTTGTCGACGAACAGGTCGGGCGCCTTGTAGCCGAGCAGCAGCGCCGCCATCGTCGCGCCCGAGCGTTTGAAGGGCGTGAGGTCGGGCCACAGGTCGATGCCGTAGATCAGGAAGGCGGCGAGGCCGCCGAGCACGATCGGCAGCACCAGCCGGCCAAAGATCACCGCGACCGCGAGATCCTTCGACCGGATGCCGGCCTGTGCGAGCTTTTGCTGCACATCCTTGATCTGCTCGTCCTGAAGGACCTGCAGCTTGCCGAGGAAGCTGCGCATCTTGTCGGCGGTCTGGTTCTTGCGAACGAGCTTGACGCGGCGCTTCGCGGTCGAGGCGGTGATGCCGGCCTTGAGCTGTTCGCGGCGTTCGTTGAGCGCCTTGACGCGTTTCGCCATCGGGTCGCGGACGGTGAGCGCGCCATAGACGGCGAGCAGCACGGCGAAGACGCCGACCGCTGCGAGCATGGTCGCCGCCCAGACGACGTCGACGCCCATCAGCGTCGGCCCGGCCTGGCGTCCCGAGAAGGCGGCGAGGAGAAGGTTGCTGTTCATGGCGATCCCTCCCTCAAATCTCGAAGCTGATCATGCGCGACATGATGAACGCGCCGATGCTCATCCACACCAAACCGCCGAGTCCGGTGATGATCAGCCGCTGTTCGTGGAAGAAGCCGGCGAGATATTCGGGGTTCATGGTCCACACGATGCCGAACACGAAAAAGGGCAGGGCACCGACGATATAGGCCGACGCCTTGGCTTCCGACGACATCGCGCGGATCTTGAGCTTCATCTGGGCGCGCTTGCGCAGCACGTCCGACAGGTTGCCGAGCGTCTCGGCAAGGTTGCCGCCGGTTTCGCGCTGGATCGCGATGGTGATGCAGAAGAACTGGAATTCGGGCGTTCCGAGCATCTCGGCCGATTCCTGCAGCGCCGCCTCCATCGTGTTGCCGATACGGATGCGCTCGACCACCCCCTTGAACTCCTCGCCGACCGGTCCCGGCAGCTCCTGGCTGACGACCTGGAAGGTTTCGGTGACCGGCAGGCCCGATTTCAGGCCGCGGACGAGCAGATCGATCGCATCGGGAAAACGGGTATTGAAGGCCGCCACGCGCCGCTTGATCAGCCGTCCGGTCACCAAATTGGGCAAACCCACCGCCGCCATCACGCCGACCAGCACCGCCAGCGGGAAGGGCGCGCGAAGCACAAGCAGCGCGCCCGTCATCACGACGAACAATGCCATCGACGCGAACATATATTGACTGACCGTCCAGCTCTTCCCCGTTCGCCGGAGGCGCAGCTCCATCTGTTCGCGGCGCGGCATCAGGTTCGAGAGGCTGTTCGCGCCTTGCCCGCCGGCCTGGATGGTCTTGCGCATCTGGGCGGCGACCACGGCTTCGGTCGAAGCGGCGTGCCGATCCTTCATCATCGCCAGACGGCGGGTCTTGGCCTTGCCGACCGACGGCCCGCCGAACAGGAGGATCACCAGGACGAAAACCAGGAAGCAGGCTGCGATAATCAGGGTGGGCAGGGTCATGGTCGGCGTATCCGATTAGCGATAGGGGCAGGGGAGGCCGCGGCTTGCCGCAGCCCCGTTATCCCTGTTTTGCGGTCTTTTTCGTCACCAGATTGCCGATGCCGCCGAGCTTTCCGAGCAGCGAGCCGCCCGATTTCTCGCGCGTTGCGGCCGGTGCCTCTTCGGTATCGTCGGCCCCGTCGAGGATGAATCGCATCAACTGCGTCCATACCTGACCCGCCTTGGTGCCCTTGCAGATCTCGGCATAGGATTTGCCGAGCTTCGCGGACTGGCTCACCAGCTTGGGATCGAACGGGATCGTCACGTCGATGTTGCGTTCGATCGACGATTCGAATTCCTTGCGGGAAAGCTCGCCGATCGCGCTCTGGAACTTGTTCGCCACCAGGATCACGCGCGCGCCCGGAACATTCTGCTTGAACCACGACAAGAGACGGATCGTGTCACGCGCGGCCGCGAGCGTCACGTCGCTGACGAGCAGGATCGTTCCCACTTCCGACACCAGGTGCGGGAAGGGAATCAGGACCTGGCGCGGAATGTCGACGATCGTCATCTCGAATGCGTTGCGCAGTTCCTCTTCCAGCTGGAAGAAGGCAGAACCGTCGGTCATCACCGGCTGGTGGATCGGGGCTTCGGCCGACAGCAGGCTGAGCTTGTCCGACGCGCGCACCATCGCGCGTTCGATGAACAGCCCGTCGATGCGGCTCGGATTGTCGATCGCGTCGATCAACCCGCGGCCGGGCTCGAGGTCGAGCGTCAGCGCGCCGGTTCCGAAATGGATGTCGAGATCGAGCAGCGCCGTCTGGCGCCCCGCCTGTTCGCTCATCGCCCACGCGAGCGAGGTCGACACCAGCGAGGCGCCGACGCCGCCGCGCACGCCGACCACCGCCATCATGTGATGCGGCTTGTCGTCGAGCATCTCGGCATGCTTGGGCGCCGCCAGCATCGCCTGCGCCATCGTCAGCGATTCGCGAACCTGGTCGAGCGACAAGGGTTTCAGCAGATAATCCTGAATCCCGCTCGACAGGAGGTCGCGATAGAGGCGGACGTCGTTGACCTGCCCGGCGGCGATCACCACGGTGCCCGGCTCGCAGACTTCGGCGAGGGCGTTGATGTCGTTGATCGGGTCACCCGATTCCGACATGTCGACGAACAGGATGTTCGGGCTTGCCGACACCGAAAGCGACTGAACGGCGTTGCGCAGGCCGCCTTTGTTGCATTTCTCGATCGGCCAGCCCATGTCGCCCGCTGCGACGCGGATCAGCTCCAGCGTGTCGTCGTCACACACGAAGGCGTTGAAGGGTTCACGCAGCCCGGCTGCTTTGAAAGGCGCGTTCACTTGCCACCTCCGCTCGTCGATTCGCTACGCAGTTCGCCGGCTCCCGTCGGCGGCTTTTCGCGATAGGTCTTGATGGCCCGGGTCGCGGTGGTCGGATCGTGGCGTTCGTTGGTCGCGCCCTTGATCAGGTCGTTGGGGTCCGAAACCATCGCGGCGAGATTGCTGTTCGTCGCGCAGCCATAGTTGGACGAAGTCGCGTTGTTGAAGTTGATCGACGATTTTCCCGACCAATCGGGGCAACCCGGCACATGGGCCGACGCCCGCGTCACGACGATGCGCATATGGCCCGGCGGCACGGCGCCGGTGGTGACCGGCGCGTCGGTGCCGACGAACAGGCCGCGGCGCTCGACCATCGCCCGCACTGTCGCTTGCGCGACATCATTGCCATAGGCGGCGGGGTCCTCGATCGCGATGCGGTCGCCGTAACGAACCCCCATCGCGTCGAACCAGCCCTGCAGGCGGCCCTGCTCGCTGGGAGCCAGTTCACCGCCGGTCGCGGCGACGTCGAACTGGTAGATCTGATTGCGCACCACCGGCTGGTGGACCGAATCGAGGCCCGTGTTGCTGTTCGCGCCGCCCGTGCATCCGGCGAGCGAGGTCGCCAGCGCCAGAGCCGTCCAAGTTGCGATTTTCTTCATCACTTTGCTCCTGAAAACCAGCGCGTCACTTGATGCTGAAGCCCGGCGAAACCTCGTCGCCGCCGCGCAGGCGGTCGGCGTCGCCCGCCGACGTGTCGAGTCGCGGTTTCGGCCGGTCACCGCCGCTCACGCCGTTGCTCGTCTGTCCCAGGAACAGCCGCGCCGCGTCGTTCGCATCCTGATAGGCGTCGGTCGGCAGCTTGATGTCGTTCGCCGACACCGGGTTCACCAGATAGGGCGTGACGACGATCACCAGCTCGGTTTCGCCGCGGCGGAAGCTGTCCGACTTGAACAGGGTGCCGAGGATCGGCACGTCGCCAAGGCCGGGCATCTTGTCGATCGCGCCGATCGAACGATTGTTCATCAAGCCGGCGATCATGAAGCTCTCACCCGAACCCAGTTCGACCGTCGTTTCGGCGCGCCGGATGGTCAGCGCCGGGATCTGGAAGCCTTCCATCTCGATCGCGCCTTCGGTCGACAGTTCCGACACTTCGGGGCGCACGCGCAGGCTGATCCGGCCGTTCGACAGCACCGTCGGCGTATAGGCGAGGCTGACGCCATATTTGCGATATTCGATCGTCGTGCCGGCGAAATTGCCGGGGATCGGGATCGGAAATTCGCCGCCGGCCAGGAAGTCGGCGGTTTCGCCCGAGATCGCGGTCAGGTTGGGCTGGGCGAGCGTCACCACCATTCCCGAGCGCTCACCCATGTCGAGCGAAGCGATCAAGTCGAGACCGAACAGGCGGCCGGCCCCTGCGATGCTGCGCGTGCCGCTCGGCGTGGTGATCTGATAGCCGGTCGAGCCGGCCGGAAGCGGCGGCTCGCCTTCGCCGGGATAGAGGATCGTGCCCGCGGTACGACCACCGAACACGCCGCCGAGAAAGCCGTTGCCGAGCGGGCCATCGCGGTCGCGGGTCAAGAGGTTGCCGCTGATTTCCTTGACCAGCGAGCGGTTCACCTCGGCGATGCGGACCTGCAGGTTGACCTGCAGCGGCGTCGCGGTACGCAGACGCGAGAGCACCTTGGTTTGCTCGCCGACGAACGCCTGCACCAGCCGTTCGGCTTCGGCGGCATCGTCGGGCGATTGCACCGTTCCGGTGAGCAGCACGAAGCCGTTCATCGTGTTGGCGGAGATCTTCGCCTCGGGCATGGCGAGCGAAAGCATCTGATCGATCGTCTCGATATTGTTTCCGACGCGCGCCACGGTCGAATAGACCACGCGGCCGCTCGCGTCGGTCGCATAGATGCTCGTTTCGCCCGGCGCCTTGCCGAAGATATAGAGCTGGCGCGACGAGCGGACCTGCACATCGGCCACCGTGTCGTTGGCGACGAACACGTCGACCATCGCCGCGGGCAGGCTGATCAGGCGGCCACGGCCGACCGACAGGTCGATGCTCGAACTCGCATTCTGGGTGGCTTGCGCCGACGCCTGCTGCGAGGGGGCGGAGATCAGGGCGGCCGCGACCAGGCCGACGGCCAGGGTACGGGCCAGCGCCGCCGCCTTCATTTTGGCTTTGCTGTTCATCTTACTTCCCCCCAACCGGAACTTCGGTGGTCTTGTCGCCGCGGGTCACGCGAACAACGGGTCCGCTGGACATCACCGGCGCTGCGCGCCCGGCCCCCGCCGGAGCGCCGCTATATGCGGGCTGCTGCTGGAGCGCTCCGCTGCCGCCGACGCGGCCGCGAACGGGTACCCAGAAGCGTGACACGTCGCCGCCGGTCGTTGCCGAGCTGCGGCCCGAGGTCGGGCGTGCGGCGACTTCGGCCAGCATCTTCCGCTCGGCGGCAGTGCCGCCCTTGGCGGGCACGTCGACCTCGCCCGAGGCGATCGCCGCTTCGAGGTCGCCGCTGGTTTCGGCGAGCGGGCGCAGCGCGAGCGAGAGCCTGCCCATATTCTGGGCGACCGCGATTTTCTCGGCGATCTCGGGAGTCGCTTCGAGCGTCACGGAACCGAAGGTGCGAACCGGCGTCTTGCCGGTTTCATCCTTCGCGTCGTAACGCTGGTCGGTCGCGAGAACGCGCACGTTGCGAACGATCGTTTCGGCCGTGAACAGCTGATCGTCGGGATAGGTGCCGCCCTCCTTGACCTCGATGGTCTGCGACAGCACCACGTCGACCCGATCGCCGGGAAAGACGAAGCCTGCGACGCCCTGTTCCTGCGAAACCTTGACGGTCACCGCGCGCATGCCGGGGCCGAGCGCCGCGGCCAGGAAGCCGCGGTCGTCGGGATGGACGAGCGCGCCTTGCGTCAGCGGTTCGCCCGCGGTGATCGGAAAGCGGACGACCGTGCCCACCAGCGTGTTCACGTCGGTCTTGTCCTTCAGGAAATAGGCCTTCTCGACCAGATCCTTGGGCCAGGGCTGAAAGCGGAAACTGTCGGGCCCGATAATCGTGCCCGCCGGCAACTGCCGCGTGGCGACGAGGATGGTCGGGCCGGAAAACTCCGGCGCCGCCGCCGCTCGAGCCGTCGGCGCCGATGCCCCGCGCATCATCTGGTTGACCCCGAACGCCGCACCGACCGCAATGACCAGCGCGCCGACGATCAGCATTATCTTTCGCGTATCCATGACGATTTTTCGCCTCCTGCACTCACCGGATGCGGCGGTGCTTTCCCTCAGGTCGATCCGATAGACTGAAACTGGTTAAGATAGTGTTGGTGAAGCGCCCAAAGGCCCGCAGCCGCGATGGCGACCCCGTAGGGCACCTCGACGGGCTTTTCAGAGGGACGCATCTTGATGTGGACGAGCATGGCACCCGACAGCAGGCCGCCGGCGATCGCCATGACGGTCAGCGTTGGGACGAACAGCGGCAGTGGAATCCAAAGCATCACCGCGCCGATCATCTTGACGTCGCCGCCGCCCATCGCGCCGATCGCGAACAGCCCGGCAAAGAGCAGGAAGACGCCGAAGGCGGCGCCGAACTGGATCGGCACTTCGGGCCAGGCCGACAGGCCCGTCGCAATCCAGAAGGGGATGGCGAGCAGCGCGATCGCGGCGTTCAGCCCGTTGGAAATCGTGCGCGACCGCAAATCGCTGATCGCCGCGGCGATCATCAGCGCGGCAAGCAGGGCCATCAGGCCAAGAGCGATCGGAGTGTTTCCCACAGCTTTTCCAATAGCGACGATGGCTTACCAAAGCGTAACCATGGCGCCGCGGCGCGGGTGCCCGGCTTGCATTCCCGCCGCGAGCCGATATGCGGCGTGCCATGACCGACAAGCCGCCCTCGACCACCGACGTGCTGATCGTGGGCGCCGGTATCGCGGGCGCCAGCCTCGCCGCCGCGCTCGCGCCCCACCGGCGGGTGGTGATGATCGAGGCAGAGGACCGGCCGGGCGTTCATGCCACCGGGCGGTCGGCCGCCTTCTGGCACGAAAGCTATGGCGGGGTCGGGGTGCAGCCGCTCTCGGCCGCTTCCTTCGCGACCCTGGCACGGCCTCCGGCTGATTTTTCGGATCGCCCCTTTCTGGCGCCGCGCGCCGCGCTGACCATCGGTCGGGGTGAGGAAAAGGCGGCTGTCGATGCCTTCACCGCCGAATTTGCCGCAAAGGGCGTCGACGTCGTGCGTCTGACCGCCGCCGATGTGGCGGCAAGGGTGCCGGGCATCCATCCCGACTGGACCGAAGCCGCTTATGAAGGGGCGTGCAGCGACATCGACGTGGCGGCGCTCCACGCCGCCTATCTGCGCGCGGCGAAGCGCGCAGGGGCCGCGCTCGTCACGCGGGCGCCGCTGATCGCGGCGAGCCGGCGAGGCGGGCTGTGGCATGCGCGCACCGGACAGGGCGACATGACGGCGGCGCTGATCGTCAATGCCGCCGGCGCCTGGGCGGACGGCGTCGCGGCCGCCTGCGGCGTCGTGCCGGTCGCGATCCAGCCCTATCGCCGGACGGTGCTTCAGGTCCGCCTCGGCGTGCCGGTGTGCGCTGCCCTGCCGCTGGTGGTCCATGTCGGCGGCCAATTCTATTTCAAGGGCGAAAGCGAAGGGCGCGTGTGGCTGAGCCCGCATGACGAAACGCCTTCGGATCCCTGCGATGCGGCGCCCGAAGAGATCGACGTCGCGCTCGCGATCGAGCGCCTGCAGTCGGTGGTCGACTGGCCGGTTGCGGCGGTGGAGCGGAAATGGGCTGGCCTGCGCAGCTTCGCGCCCGATCGGCTGCCGGTGTTCGGCGCCGACCCCCGCGAGCCCGCCTTCGTCTGGTGCGCGGGGCAGGGAGGCTTCGGTATCCAGACCGCGCCCGCGATTTCGGGCCTGCTCGCCGCGCAGCTCGGCGGGCCGCAGCCCACGGACGCGATCGGCGCTGTCGATCCCGAACCTTATTCGCCGGTTCGTTTCGCCTGATCGATTGAACGGCTTGCGCCCGCCGATCAACGGCTTAACATGGGTTAGCCGCGCACCCTGGCGGCTCCGCTTCGTGGAGGTACCCCATGGCTCATTATTTCGAGATCAAGAAGAACAAGGCGGGCGAGTTCGTCGCCTATTTCAAATATAACAGCGAAACCATCTTCTGGACCGAGGGCTACAGCAGCAAGGCCTCCGCGAAGAACGCCATCGATTCGATCAAGAAAAACGGGCCGGGCGCCGAGACGCGCGAAGCCGAATAGCCACACTCACACCGCGGCGCGGGCGTTCAGCGCGTCCGTGCCGCCGCCAGCGCGGCGTCGCTCGCCAGCTTGTCGGCGAGTTCGTTGTCGCCGTGCCCGGCGTGGCCCTTGACCCACAGCCATTCGATCTCGTGCCGCTTCGCTTCGGCAGCGAGGCGCTGCCACAGGTCGGCGTTGGCAACCGCCTTCTTGGCGGCGGTCTTCCAGCCGTTCTTCTGCCAGCCGTGGATCCATTTGGTGATGCCATCGCGGACATAGACGCTGTCGGTCGACAGCTCGATGCGGCAACCGCGCTTCAGCGCCGCCAGCGCCTCGATCGCGGCCATCAGTTCCATGCGGTTGTTGGTCGTCTCGGCCTCGCCGCCCGAAATCGTCTTCACGACGTCGCCCCAGCGCAGCACCGCGCCCCAGCCGCCCGGCCCGGGGTTGCCCTTGCACGCGCCGTCGGTGGCGACGATCACGGTCTTGCCCGTGATCATGCCTTGAACAAGCCCGGGGCGTCCGGGGCCTGATAGCGCCGCAGCCGCGCGAGAAAGGGCGAAGGATCCTTGCGGGTCACCAGCGCGTCGGCGGGCGTGTGAATCCAGTCGTGCGCGCGCGTCAGCAGGAAGCGGAGCGAGGCGCCGCGCGCGAGGAGCGGCAGCGCGGCGACCTCGGCTTCTGTCAGCGCGACCTCGCGCGCATAGCCGTGCATCAACGCGGCCGCACGGGCCGGGTCGCAGCGCGTGCCGTCGTGGGAAAAGGTCCACGACGCGTGGGTGACGGCAAGATCGTAGGCGCGATAGTCGGTCGCTGCGAAATAGAAGTCGATCAGTCCCGTCACCCGATCGCCGAGCATCAGCACATTGTCGGGAAACAGATCGGCGTGGATGACGTGCGTGGGCAGACCGGCGGGCCAGTTCGCGTCGAGATAGTCGAGTTCGGCTTCGACGATCGTCCTCAGCCCCGGCAGGACCGTGTCGAGATCGCCCGCCGCGGCAGCGATATCGCGCCAATGCCCATGCCCCATGCTGTTTTCGCGGGCGCCCGCGAAATCCTCGAGCGCGCGATGCGCCGCGCCGAGCGCCGCGCCCGCCGCTTCGCATTGCGCCGCGGTCGGCCGCGTCAACGAGATGCCGGACAGGAACTGGATGATGCACGCCGCGCGCCCCGAAATCTGCTGGATCGCGGCGCCTTCGCGGTCGCGGATCATCGCCGGGACGGGGCAGCCCTTGGCCGCCAGGTGGCCGAGCAGGTCGACGAAGAAGGGCAGGTCGTCCGCCCGAACGCGCTTTTCGTAGAGCGTCAGGATGAAGCGCCCGCCCGTCGTTTCGAGCAGGAAATTGCTGTTCTCGACGCCTTCGGCGATTCCCTTGCACGACTGGACCGTCCCGATGTCGTAGCGGGCGACGAGGGTGGCCAGATCGTCGGGGTCGACCTCGGTATAGACCGCCATCAGGGTTCGAGCCCGCGCGGCAGCTTGAAGATCATATTCTCCTGCGCGGTGACGACCACTTCCTCGACGATCGGACGGTGGGCGGCAACGGCGTCGATCACTTCGCGCACCAGCGTCTCGGGCGCGCTTGCGCCCGCGGTGATGCCGAGCGTCGCGATGCCCGCCAGCCATTCGGGCGCGATGTCCTCGCCGCGCTGAACCAGATGCGCCGGGGTGCCGAGCCGTTCGGCGACCTCGACGAGACGCAGGCTGTTCGAGCTGTTCGGGGCGCCGATCACGATCATCCGGTCGCACTGGCCGGCGATCGCCTTCACCGCCTGCTGGCGGTTCGAGGTCGCGTAGCAGATATCCTCTCCGCGCGGACCCTGGATCGTCGGGAAGCGGTGTTCGAGCGCGGTGACGATATCGCGCGTATCGTCGACCGACAGCGTCGTCTGGGTCAGAAAAGCGAGCTTCTCGGGATCGGGCGGCGCCAGCGCAGCCACGTCGTCGACCGATTCGACGAGCGTCATCGCGCCCTCGGGGAGTTGCCCCAGCGTCCCGATGACCTCGGGGTGGCCGGCGTGGCCGATGAAGACGATATGCCGTCCGGCCTCGCTCGCGCGTTCGGCCTGACGATGCACCTTCGACACCAGCGGACAGGTCGCGTCGATATAATCGAGCCCACGCGCCTCGGCCTTCGCGGGCACGGCCTTTGGGACGCCGTGCGCGCTGAACACCACCGGAACGTCATCGGGAACCTGGTTGAGCGATTCGACGAAGATCGCGCCCTTGGCCTTCAGCGATTCCACGACGTAGCGATTGTGGACGATTTCATGGCGCACATAGACCGCCGGGCCGAAGCGGTCGATCGCGAGCTCGACGATGCGGATCGCCCGGTCGACGCCCGCGCAAAAGCCGCGCGGCGCCGCGATCAATACCCTGAGTTCCGCCGTTTCGCCTTCATTGGCGGGCGTCATTTTAAGGGGTTCGTTCATGATGCGGCGCTCTAGCGCAGCAGGTCCCATGGGGTAAAGCGGCTTATGGCTCGGACGCCTGCCTGTTGCGCCCCGTTCATCGCACCGATAAGAAGCGGCGCGCATGGAGCCGGAACGACCCGTCCCGTCCCGCCGATTGGAAAGCCTGACCGATATGAAGCCGACCCCTTCTTCGCCCCGCAAGATCATCGCTGTCCTCTGTGGGGTGGCGGCCGTGGCGACGACGGCTGGCTGCGGCCGCGACAATGAACTCGACATCTCGGCAGGCGTCGGCATCACCGCCACGCGCAGCAAATGCCCGGCGGTCGCCATTCCGCTGCACACCGGCGACATTACCCTGTTCGACCCGGCGACGAGCCGCGACGCGAGCGCGATCGACGTCGTCGCGACGATCACCAAACTGACGCCGCAGTGCAACGATACGGGCGAGAAAATCTACCAGCTCGCCGATTTCGACGTCGTCGCGACGCGCCGGGATGCCGGGCCGGCGCGCACCGTGACCTTGCCCTATTTCGCCACGGTGGTGCAGGGCGGCACCGCGGTGGTCGCGAAGCGCCTTGGCCAGGTGAGCGTGACTTTTGCAGAGGGCCAGGTGCGCGGAACCGGTCACGCCCAGGCATCGGCCTATGTCGATGCCGCCGCGGCGACGCTGCCTGCCGACATCCAGGACCGCATCACCCGCAAGCGCAAGGCCGGCGACGCCGATGCGGCGGTCGATCCGCTCAGCCTGCCCGAGGTCAAGGCCGCGGTGCAGCGCGCGAGCTTCGAATTGCTCGTCGGCTTTCAGCTCACGCAGGACCAGCTCGAATATAACGTCCGACGATAGGATATTGCGGCGGCGCGGCGGCGCCCGTCGCTTTCATTTCACCCTGCGGGCGCCGATCGGGCGACGCAGGGCTTTTCGCGTTGCCCAAGCTGCGATAGGGCGCGCGCGAACCTCCTTTGATCGAAGATAGGCCCCACTCGTGACCCTGTTCAGCCGCTTTTCCGACCATATCGGCGCAGCGCTCGATGCGCTTGCCGCTAAAAATGCCCTGCCGGCCGGGCTCGACCGGAGCGCGATCAGCGTCGAGCCGCCGCGCGATCCCGCGCACGGCGACGTCGCGACCAACGCCGCGATGGTGCTCGCCAAGCCCGCCGGCATGAACCCGCGCGCGCTTGCCGACCTGCTCGTCGCCGAACTCGGCGCGCTGGGCGAGGTGACCGAGGCGAGCGTCGCCAGCCCCGGCTTCATCAACCTGCGCCTGGCCGACGGCAGCTGGCGCGAGGAACTGGCGCTGATCCACGCCGAGGGGGCCGATTACGGCCGCTCGGCGATGGGCGAGGGGCGGCGGGTCAATGTCGAATATGTCTCGGCCAATCCGACCGGCCCGATGCACGTCGGCCATTGCCGCGGCGCGGTCGTCGGAGACGCGCTCGCCGCGCTGCTCGAATATGCGGGGCACGAGGTGATCCGCGAATATTATGTCAACGACGCGGGCGCGCAGGTCGACGTCCTCGCGCGCTCGGTGCACATGCGCTACCGCGAGGCGCTGGGCGAAGACATCGGCGCGATCCCCGAAGGGCTTTATCCCGGCGACTATCTGAAGCCTGTCGCGGACAGGCTCGCGGTCGAATATGGCGACCGCTTCGTCGGCGCGCCCGAAAGCGCGTGGCTCGGCCTGTTCCGCGCCGAAGCGGTCAGCGCGATGATGGACATGATCCGCGCCGACCTCGCCAAGCTCGGCATCCATCACGATCTCTTCTCGTCCGAAGCCGAACTGCAGGCCGAAGGCAAGCCCGCTGCCGCCGAGAAATGGCTGCGCGAACAGGGGCTCGTCTACGATGGTCTGCTCGAAGCACCGAAGGGCGAGACGCCCGAGGATTGGGAGCCGGTCGAGCTGCCGCTGTTCCGCTCGACGCAGTTCGGCGACGATCAGGACCGCCCTATCAAGAAATCGGACGGCAGCTGGACCTACTTCGGCGCCGACCTCGCCTATCATTTCCAGAAAAGCCAGGGCGCCGACGAGCTGATCGATATCTGGGGCGCCGACCATGCGGGCACGGTCAAGCGCATCAAGGCAGCGGTCGCGGCGCTCACCGGCGGAAAGACCCGGTTCGACGTCAAGCTGGTGCAGATGGTTCGCCTGCTCAAGAACGGCGAGCCGTTCAAGATGTCGAAGCGCGCGGGCAATTTCGTGACGCTCGCCGACATCGTCGACGAGGTCGGGAAGGACGCCGTGCGCTTCACCATGCTGACGCGCAAGGCCGACGCGCAGATGGATTTCGACTTCGCCAAGGTCGTCGAGGCGTCGCGCGACAATCCCGTTTTCTACGTTCAATATGCCCATGCGCGGGTCGCGTCGCTGAAGCGCAAGCTCGCCGAGGCGGGTATCGCGCCCGCGAATCCCGATCCGGTACGCCTCGATGCCTATGAGCTGGGTCTCGTGAAGCTGCTCGCCCAGTTCCCGCGCATCGTCGAATCGGCCGCGTCGGCGCGCGAGCCGCACCGGATCGCCTTCTATCTGGGCGAGGTGGCGGCGGCCTTCCATGCCTGGTGGAACATGGGCAACGACCGCCCCGACGCGCGCGTCATTCTGGCAAATGACCCCGAACTGACCGCGACGCGCCTTTATTTGGCCGACGGAATCGGGCAGGTTATCCGAAACGGGCTGCACCTCATGGGGGTGGACGCGCTCGAGGAGATGGCTTGATGGGCGATAACGGGGATGCGGGGCTGGGGCTCGACGACGAGGATCGGCTGCCGTGGCTGGAGGCGGCCGACGATTATGAGGACGATCCCGAGGTTTCGCCGACTCGCCTTCTGGTGATGGTGCTCGGCGGGCTGCTCCTGATCGGTGCGGTGCTCGGGGGGCTGTGGTGGCTCCAGAATGGCGGCGCGCGCGGCAACGGCGAACTGATCGCCGCGCAGCCGGGCGACTATAAGGTCGTACCGAAAAACGACGCATCGAGAAGCTTCGAGGGCGAAGGCGACGCGAGCTTCGCTGCGAGCGAAGGTGTCGAGCCCGCGGGCCGCGTCGATCCGAGCCGGATGCCCGAGGAGCCCGCGGTGACGCCCGCTGCGCGCGAGGCCGCGGCGACGAAGCAGGCGGCGGACAAGGCGGCCGCGGCGAAAGCCGAGGCGGCGCGCATCGCAGCTGCCGACAAGGGCAAGCCCGGTCCCGCCGCGATGTCGGTAAAAACCGCCGGTGGCGATGCCAAGGCGGCTCCGGCCGCGGGCGGCGGTGCGCTGGTTCAACTCGGCGCGTTCAGCAGCGAGGCGGCGGCGAACAAGGCGTGGGCCAGTCTTTCCAAGCGTTTCGCCTATCTGGCCGAGCTCAACCGGTCGGTATCGGCGGCGGATGTTGGCGGCAACAAGGTCTATCGCCTCCGCGTCGGGGCCGGGACGGCGGCTAATGCGCAGAATCTATGCGGGAAATTGCGTGTGGCGGGGGAGAATTGCGATATCGTCCGCTGATTCGGCCCGTTTCGCCGCAACCGGCGTTGGTTCGCACCTGTCGCTATGGCATGATGCCGCCCTTGGTTGCCGCGTGAGGGGGCGCCAGCCTATGGAGGTTGACGCATGATACCCGCGATTTTCGGCCTGTCGGGCCTGACGCTGACCGACGATGAGCGCGCCTTCTTTCGCGACAGCGAGCCCGCAGGCTATATTCTGTTCGGGCGCAATATCGAGAATCGCGAGCAGCTTCGGCGCCTGACCGACGATCTGCGGTCGCTCGACGGGCGCGCCAACCTGCCGATCCTGATCGACCAGGAGGGCGGGCGCGTCGCGCGCATGAAATCTCCCGAATGGCCCGATTTCCCCAGTGGTGCGGCGTTCGACGCGCTGTATGAGCGCGCTCCGGCGAGCGCGATCGAGGCGGCGCGGCTCAACGCGATGGCGCTCGCCTCGATGCTGTCGGAGGTCGGGATCACCGTCGACTGCCTGCCGCTGCTCGATGTCCGTCAGCCGGGCGCCAGCGACGTGATCGGCGACCGTGCGCTCGGCAGCGAGCCGATGCGCGTCGCCGCACTCGGCCGCGCGATCCTGAGTGGGCTGCAGGACGGCGGCGTGGTCGGTATCGTCAAGCATATTCCCGGTCACGGCCGCGCGCTGCTCGATTCGCATGAGGAGCTGCCCGTCGTCTCGGCGTCGGATCGCGATCTGCAGAGCGACCTCGCACCCTTTGCGGCGCTGCGCGATGCGGCGATGGCGATGACCTGCCATGTCGTGTTCAACGCCTGGGACCCCGATCGTCCCGCGACGCTGTCGCCGCTGATCATCGACAGCGTGATCCGCCAGCGCATCGGCTTCCACGGCCTGTTGATGACCGACGATCTCGACATGAAGGCGCTGTCGGGCGACGTGCCGGCCCGCGCCGCAGCCGCGGTCGCGGCGGGCTGCGACATCGCGCTCAACTGCTGGGCGAAGATGGACGACATGATCGGTATCGCCAAGGCGCTCGACCCGATCGGCGAGAAGGCGCTCTCGCGCCTCGAAGGCGCGATGGACCGCGTCGCCGGCGCCCGCGACCCGCGCCAGTTCGCGACGCTTGTCGACCAGCGCGACGCGCTGCTGGCGATCGCCTGAGGCGCCGATGGAGGAACTGCCACTCGATTTCGAGCTGGCTCCCGCGGCGGCGGAGCGCGAGGACGCGCTGCAACTCAGCCTTGAAAGCTGGGAGGGGCCGCTCGACCTGCTGCTGACGCTGGCGCGGGGCCAGAAGGTCGATCTGCGGCAGATATCGATCCTCGCGCTCGTCGAGCAATATTTGGCCTTCATCACCGAAATGCGCGCGCTGAAGCTGGAGGTCGCGGCCGACTATCTGGTGATGGCGGCGTGGCTTGCCTACCTCAAGTCGGCACTGCTGCTTCCCAAGGACCCGACCGAGGATCCCTCGCCCGACGAACTGGCGCTGCGGCTGCAACTGCGGCTCCAGCGCCTCGCGGCGATGCGCGAAGCCGCGGCGCGGCTGCTCGCGCGCGACCGGATCGGCCGCGACGTGTTCCTGCGGCCGAAGCCCGAGGGGCTGCGCGAGGTGCGGGTGCGGCGCTGGGACGCCAGTCTCTACGACCTGCTCGCCGCCTATGGGCAGGTGAAGCTGCGCACCGAACCCGTCGTCCATATGGTCGCGCGGCGCCCCGTGGTGACGCTCGACGCGGCGCTCCACCACCTCGAACGCATGATCGGGATCAAGCTCGACTGGGCCGAACTGTCCGATTTCCTGCCCGCCGATTATGACGGGCCGCTGCGCCGGTCGGCGATCGCGTCGAGCTTCCTCGCGGCGCTCGAACTCGCGCGGCAGGGCCGCGTCGACTTGAAGCAGGACGGCGCGTTCGAACCACTCTATCTGAAGGCCGCATCCGCATGACTCCCATCGACGACCGCGAACGCGCCATCGAGGCGATGCTCTTCGCCAGCGACGAACCGCTCGACCCGCGCCAGCTTGCCGGCAGGCTCGGCGACGAATCGACGCCGGGCGAGGTGCGCGCGATCGTGCAGGCGATCGCCGCGCGCCACGCCGGCAGCGGCATCGAACTGGTCGAGCGCGGCGGGCACTGGCATTTTCAGACGCCCGCCGATCTCGCCCATCTGCTGCGCCGCGAGCGCGACGATCCGCGCAAGCTGTCGCGCGCGGCGTCGGAGGTGCTGGCGATCGTCGCCTATCACGAGCCCGTCAGCCGCGCCGAGATCGAGGCGATTCGGGGTGTCCAGACCTCGAAGGGCACGCTCGACGTTCTGATGGAGGCCGAATGGATCGCGCCTGCGGGTCGCCGCGAGGTGCCGGGGCGCCCGCTGATCTACAGGACGACTGACGCTTTTTTGCAGCATTTCGGCCTTAGCAGCCGCAAGGACCTGCCGGGCATCGAGGATTTGCGCGCGGCGGGCCTGCTCGACCCCGTCGACCTCGCTTTCGAGGAGGCGGTGGGCGAGCTGGACCTAGTCAAGGACGGCGAAGAAGCTTAGGGCTTTTTTGACGTCGCCGCGTGCATTCGGCGCCGGCTCTCCCTATATGGGCGGCGCAAGGAGATTTTGAGATGGGTGGTTTGAGCATCTGGCACTGGCTGGTCTTCGGCGTCATCGTCCTGCTGCTGTTCGGCAAGGGACGCTTCTCCGACATGATGGGCGACGTCGCCAAGGGCATCAAGAGCTTCAAGAAGGGCATGGCCGACGACGACGCGTCGCCCGCCGCGCCGAAGCAGATCGAAGGCCAGCGCGCGCCCGATCCGTCGGTGACTCCGGCCCCGACCGCGGAAACCGAAAGCCGCTGATTTTCGGCCGTCTGCGGGAATTGGGCTGGTAAATGTTCGACGTCGCGCCCACCGAACTGCTGCTCGTTATCGTGGTGGCCCTGGTCGTTATCGGCCCCAAGGACCTGCCCAAGGCGATGCGGTTCGTCGGCAAATGGGTCGGCAAGGCGCGCGGGATGGCGCGCCATTTCCGCGCCGGGCTCGACACGATGATGCGCGAGGCCGAGCTCGAGGAGCTCGAGAAGCAGTGGCGCGAGCAGAATGACGCGATCATGCGCGAGTTTCCGCGCGTCGATGCGGAGGCGAACCCGCCGCTGATTTCGGCGCCGGCCGATGACCCTGTCGTGGACCCCGATCAGGTGGCGGCGGCAACGCCCCCCGAACCCGCTGAAACCCACGCCGTGCCGCCGAAGGACGGGCCGCTGCCGTGACCGCCGAAACGCCTGTCACGGCTGGCGAGGACGACGGCGCCGGCGGCAAGATGCCGCTGCTCGACCATCTGATCGAGCTGCGTTCGCGACTGCTCAAGTCGTTGCTCGCGATCGCGATCGCCTTTGGGGCGTGTCTCTATTTCGCGCGGCCGATCTTCGGCATTCTCGTCCAGCCGCTGGTGCGGGCAGGGCAGGGCAAGCTCATCTATACCCAGCTGTTCGAGGCCTTCTTCGTCGAGATCAAGGTCGCGCTGTTCGCGGCGATGATGATCGCCTTTCCGGTGATCGCCAACCAGCTTTGGAAATTCGTCGCGCCGGGGCTCTATCGCAAGGAAAAGCGCGCGCTGCTGCCTTTCCTGTTCGCGACCCCGGTGCTGTTCGCTATCGGCGCCTGCTTCGCCTATTTCGTGACGGTCCCCTTGGCGCTCAAATTCCTGCTCGGTTACCAAGGCGACATCGGCGGGGTGACGCAGGAGGCGCTGCCGTCGGTCGGCAATTACCTCAGCTTCATCATGCAGTTCATCATGGCGTTCGGCATCGCCTTTCTGCTGCCGATCCTGCTGATGCTGATCGAGCGGTCGGGGCTGGTGACGCGCGAGCAGCTCGTGTCGGCGCGGCGCTACATGATCGTCGCGGCGTTCGGGATCGCCGCGGTCGCGACGCCTCCTGACGTGCTCAGCCAGTTCCTGCTCGCGGTGCCGCTGATCCTGCTTTACGAACTGTCGCTCTTCGCCATCTGGTTCACGCAGCGCCGCCGTAACAAAACAGGCGCCGAAACGGCGCCTGTCGAACCTCTCGAAGAGGTTTAGGGTAAGCGGGTCAGAACCCGGTCAATGGATGGCATCGCTGCCAGCCTGACCGACTGACTCGATGTCGCGGCCTGCTCCTTTGACGGTATTGCAGCCAGCGACCAGAAAGCTTGCCATCAATGCCAGGATGATTGCGCGAAAACTCGTCATCGTTCTTCACCTTGTTATCATATCAGGGTGCAAAATGGCCCGGCACGCGTTCGAGGGGGGGGAGGGAATGCGGGCCGGGCCAATGTTGCTGAGCAGCGCTGCGGGGGGGCGATGACCGCTGCTCGAGAAGGAAACGAGCCTGGCGGTGGATAAGTTCCCAAAAAAATGCAGGCCGCTGCACTTTTTTTCCCGAATCTTTTGAATCGGTTGGATTCCAGCGCTTTGCCGGTCAGAGGCTGGTGAGCCCGCTCGCCACCGCGAGCCCCAGAAAGGCCAGAAAGCCCATCGAATCGGTCGTCATGGTAACGAAAATCGAACTGGCGACCGCCGGATCCTGATCGAGCCGGTCGAGCAGGAGCGGGATCGCGACCCCCGCGACGCCGGCGACGAAGATGTTCACGATCATCGCGGCGGCAATGACCGCACCGAGCGCGGGATTGCCGAACCAGAGCGCGGTCGCGACGCCGGCGATCAGCGCGATCGTGCCGCCGTTGAGGAGCGCGATCTTCATCTCGCGCCAGACCGCGCGCCAGCTATTCGAATCGGTGAGCTGGTTCATCGCCAGCGCACGGACGGTGACCGCGAGCGTCTGCGTTCCCGCATTGCCGCCGACCCCGGCGACGATCGGCATCAGGGCGGCAAGCGCGACCATATGCTCGATCGCGCCGCCGAACAGGCCGACGATCGACGAGGCGACGAGGGCGGTGCCGAGATTGGCGATCAGCCAGCGTACCCGCGCAGCATAGGTTTCGCGGATCGGCTCGTTGATGTCGCCGTCGCCCGCGCCCGACAGGCGCAAGATGTCCTCGCCCGCCTCTTCCTGAATGATGTGGACGATATCGTCGACGGTGATCATGCCGACGAGCCTGCCGGCTCTGTCGACGACGGCGGCCGAGATCAGGGCGTATTTCTGGAAGCGGAGGGCGACTTCTTCCTGGTCCATATCGACCGGAATCAGCGTCTGTTCGCGCTTCATCACGTCGCTGATCGCGATGTCGCGCGGGGTGCGCAGGATCCAGCTCAGCTGGCAGGTGCCGACGGGGCGGTGCATCGGGTCGACGACGAAGATTTCCCAGAAATCGCTCGTCAGGTCGGTATCTTCGCGCAGCCGGTCGATGACGTCGCCGACGCTGACATGCTCGGGCACCGCGACCAGGTCGCGCTGCATCAGGCGACCGGCCGATTCCTCGGGGAAGGAGAGGGCGTCCTCGATCGCGGCGCGATCCTCGGGCTCCATCGCCTGGAGGACGGCCTGCTGCTCGTCTTCCTCCATGTCCTCGATGATCGCGACGGCGTCGTCGGTATCGAGTTCGGACGCGATTTCGGCCACCTGTTCGGGCGCGAGCAGGTCGATCAGCCGCTCGCGCACATGCTCGTTCATCTCGGCGAGCACGTCGGGCGACAGCAGATCGCCGAGCACCGAGGCGAGCAGCGGGCGGTCCTCGTCGGACACCAGCTCGAACAGGTCGGCGATGTCGGCGGGGTGAAGGCGGCCGATGCGTTCGCGCGCCGTTTCATGCTCGCCCGCCTCGGCGAGCGCGAGCACGTCGCTGACGAATTCGGGCTTCAGCCGATCGTCCTCGTCGAGCTCGGTATCGGGCTCCTGCGCCGTGGGGGCGAGGCCCCGGTCACGGTCATCGGTCAGGACATCGTCTTGCGGGGGCAGGGAATCTTCGCGTTCGTCCATCGCGCGGCCCTCCCTGACATGATCGGCCGAAACAGCCTCGTGAACCGAGTTTCCCCCTAGTCCGGGAGCCGCGGCTTGGCAACGCTACCAGAGGCGGCGCGGGCAATTAATGCGTGGCTTTGCCGCCCGTGCCCGCTATGGCACCGCCAACCCAATCTTGAGGAGCCTTCCATGTCCGATCAGACCCTTACCCTGTCGCTGTCGACCGGCGACGTCGTCATCCGCCTGCGCCCCGATCTCGCCCCCAAGCATGTCGAGCGGATCAGTCAGCTCGCCAGCGAAGGCTTCTACGACGGCGTCGTCTTTCACCGCGTGATCCCCGGCTTCATGGCGCAGGGCGGCGACCCGACGGGCACCGGCATGGGCGGCAGCAAGCTCCCCGACCTGCCCGCAGAATTCAATAGCGAGCCGCACGTCCGCGGCGTCTGTTCGATGGCGCGCGCGCAGAATCCGAACAGCGCGAACAGCCAGTTCTTCATCTGCTTCGAGGATGCGCGCTTCCTCGACAACCAGTACACCGTCTGGGGCGAGGTGATCGAAGGCATGGACAATGTCGACGCGCTGCCGAAGGGCGAACCGCCGCGCGAGCCCGGCAAGATCGTAAAAGCGACGGTTTCGTAAGTCGTTTCGTCGATCCTCCCCGTGCCGAAGGCATGGGGAGGGGGACCATCCGAAGGATGGTGGAGGGGCCGCGAGCGCAGCGAGCGCTTCGCGCTCGGCCCCTCCGTCAGCCCTGCGGGCTGCCACCTCCCCATCGCTGCGCGACAGGGAGGATCGGCTCGTCAATCCTCCACGAACCCGTTCAATCGCTCACAGGCGGCGATCCAGTCTTCCTTGAAGGCCTGGACAACCTGTCCGGCGCCCATCGCCTCGTTCATCAGCCCGACGCCCTGGCCGACCCAATAGGTTGCGAGCGCTTTCGCGCCTTCGTGGCCGCCTTCCGATAGTTTATCGACCTTGCGCAGCGCCGGTTCGCTGACCAGCGACTGGAGCGGCATGGGCAGAGGCCTGGGCGCGCCTTCGGCTTCCCATGCGTCGGTCCACGGCGAGCGGAGCTGGCGCGAGGGCTTGCCGGTGCGGCTCTTCGATCGCACCGTGTCGCGCGCGCTCGCGGCGAGCATCTTGTCCTTTACCACCGGGTTGGTCTCGGCTTCGGCGGTGGTCAGCCACACCGATCCGCACCAGGCGCCGTGCGCGCCCATCGCCATCGCGGCGGCCATCTGGCGCCCGGTGACGATACCGCCCGCGGCGAGGATCGGCGTCGAGTCGCCGATCGCATCGAGCGCCGCCGCGACCTCGGGCACGAGCACCATCGTCGCGACTTCGCCGCAATGGCCGCCCGCCTCACCGCCCGCGACGACGAGGATATCGACCCCGGCGCGCACCTGCGCCAGCGCGTGATCGCGGGTGCCGACCAAGGCGGCGACCGGCACGCCGTGCCGCTTGCCGAGGTCGAGCATCAGTTGCGGCGGCACGCCGAGCGCGTTGGCGATCAGCTTGATCGGATGGCGAAAGGCGACCTCGAGCAGTTTCGCCGCGCCATCCTCGTGCATATTCTCGCCAAAGCTCTGCCGCGCCGCCATCGCATCCTCGAGCCCTTCGGCGTCGACGTCGAACTTGCCGAGAATATCGGCCGCGAACTGCAGATGCGCCTCGGGAATCCGGGGCGTGCCGGCCGATGGTGCTTCGCCCTTGCCGGCGAAGCTGTTGGGGACGATCAGGTCGACGCCATAGGGACGCCCGCCGATATGCGCGTCGATCCACGCCAACTCCTCCTCGAGCCGTTCGGGCGGCAGCGCAGCGGCACCGAAGACGCCCATGCCGCCCGCTTTCGACACTGCGACGATGACGTCGCGGCAATGCGAGAAGGCGAGGAGGGGGAATTCGATGCCGAGCAGGGCGCAGATGGGGGATTGCATTCTTCTTCTCCCGATTTCCCGTTTCGTCATTGCGAGCGGAGCGAAGCAATCCAGGGCGGTACCCGCCGCTCTGGATTGCCGCGTCGCCTTCGGCTCCTCGCAATGACGAACGCTGGGCTTGGTTGTCGATGCCCATGTCAGCGCCAGTTGACGTAAACGTCAAGTTGATTTGCCGGACCCAGCCTTTATCGCGGGGGCCATGACCGATTTCACGCTCCCCGGCTTCGACCTCGACGCCTTCGTCTGCGCCACGCTGTCCGAGGATCTCGGCAGCGGCGGCGACATCACGTCGCTGGCGACGATTCCCGCCGATGCGCGCTTCGAGGGGGTGATGGACAGCCGCGACGCGATCACCGTCGCGGGGCTGCCGATCGCCGAGCGCTTCTTCCGTGCGCTCGCGCCCGACATGGCGATCGAGGTGCTGGTCGAGGAGGGCGCGCAAGTTGCCGCCGGCACCGATCTCGTTCGCCTGTCGGGCAATGCGCGCGCGATGCTGACCGCCGAGCGGTCGGCGCTCAACACCGTCCAGCATCTGTCGGGCATCGCGACGATGACGCGCACCTATGTCGACGCGATCGCGGGCACGGGCGCGACGCTGCTCGACACGCGCAAGACGATCCCCGGCCTGCGCGTGCTCGAAAAATATGCGACGCGCATGGGCGGCGCGACCAATCATCGCATGGGGCTGTGGGACGCGGCGATGATCAAGGACAATCATGTCGCGGTCGCCGGATCGGTCGAAGAAGCGGTGCGGCGTGCCGTCGATGCGAAGATCACGAACATCATCGTCGAGGTCGACCGCGTCGACCAGGTGGCGTCCGCGCTGGCCGCGGGTGCGACGCACCTGCTGCTCGACAATATGGACCTCGCGGCGCTGCGCGAATCGGTCGCTCTGGTCGCGGGCCGCGTCCCGACCGAGGCGTCGGGCGGGGTGCGGCTCGACACGATTCGCGCGATCGCCGAAACGGGGGTGACCTATGTGTCGGTCGGACGGCTGACCCAATCGGCGCCGGCCGCCGATATCGGGCTCGATTTTGCGCTGGCCTAGCGCCGCCGCGGCGCTGCTGGCGCTCGCGCCAACCGCCGCCCATGCGCAGGCGCTTGCCTGCACGGCGCCCGACCGCGTTTCGGTCCCGCGCATCGAGAAGCCGCGGCGCGGCGAACCGGCGCGCAGCCCGAAGATCGCGGGCTATCTGCTCGCCATGAGTTGGTCGCCGCAGCATTGCGCGAGCGTGCGCAATCCGAAGGCGCCGCGCGACCGCTTCCAATGTGCGGGCGAGGGCGGGCGCTTCGGCTGGGTGCTTCACGGATTGTGGCCCGAATCCGATGGCCCCGCCTATCCGCAATGGTGCCGCCCGGCGAAGATCGTGCCCACGGCGATCCTGCGCCGCCATATGTGCATGACTCCCTCGGCGCAGCTTCTGCAGCACGAATGGGCGAAGCACGGCACCTGCATGAGCCCGCATCCCGCCGCCTATTTCCGCGCCGCCGAAATCCTGTTCAGCGCGGTGCGCTTTCCCGACATGCGGGCGCTCGCGGCGCAGCCGCAGACCGCGGGGTCGGTTCGCGGCGCCTTTGCCAAGGTCAATCCGGGGGTCGCGCCGTCGATGATCGCGGTGGCGACCGACCGCAAGGGTTGGCTCGACGAGGTGCGCATCTGCCTCGGGCCGCGGATGCGGCCGCAGCGCTGCAAGCCGTTCCAGGCGGGCGCCGGCGACCGGCGCGCCGTGCGGATCGCCGCGCCGCCGCGTTAGGCGCCGCGCAGAAAGGCGTCCCGCGACGGGACGCTCGCCGCGTTAACGACTTTTTAACCTTACCACTTCGTTAAGACCTTCCTAGCGTTGGGGCATGGACCGACTCGACCCCGATCTCCGCATCGACATTCGCGGCCGCGTGCGCGACCATGGCGCACGGCAACTGGCGATCGCGCGGCTGAGCGCGCCGCAGGACTGGCAAGGCGCGCTGCGCCGCGCGCTGGCCGAGGAACGCCGCCCGCGACCGATGTTCGCGAGCAGCAGCGAGGTGCGGCTGTTTCTGGAGAGTTTCGCGGTGTTTTTTACCGCGACGATGATGTTTCTGCTCTGAGGCGTGGGCCGGTAGCGGTTATGTCGGCTTTGGGGTGGGAAGGATCATTGGATGGCGATGTAGCGCTTTTAATCGAGCGGCGGACCGTCCAAGATTTCGCGCATGGTTTTGCCCTCACGCACAGCGGCCCAAGCACGCCGGTCGGTCATCATCTTTCCCAAGTCGCACTTGACGCCTGATGCATCAAGAAGGGCTAATCGCTTTTTATCTAGTCGCTTGAACGCACTCCATGCGTGCCAAGAAACGAAGGCGATCCACGCCCCGTAGGTGAGAAGCATCAGCAGAAATATGGCATTTGGGATTGCGATCCACCCGACCATATGAAGGAGCACAGACAAGAAAAGCGGCAAAATCGGCTTAGCGATTTCCCATTGTAGCCAACGCCCCCATTCCTGATCACCTCGACGGTAGCTCGCCAGCAAAACTGATCTCATGCGGATGCGTTGACGTTGTGTTCTGAGAAACATGCCCTAGCCCCGAAAGTAATCGTCAGCATTTTTACTGGTTTGTCGACGTCCGCAATCGGTCGGAAGTTGCCGCCTAGTCGCAGGCCTTGTGGAGTTTCCAGGCGAGCCAGGCGGAAACGAGGCACATCGCCGCGACCATCAGCAGCGTGTCGTCGATCGTCAACCCCATGCCGATCAGCACGCTGAGGATCAGCGTCGCCGCCACCATGAACCCCGAATTGACGATATTGTTCGCGGCGATCGTCCGCGCCGTCTGCGACTTGGCGACCGTGGTGGTCAGAAAGGCATAAAGCGGCACGACGAACATGCCGCCCGCGATCGCGATGCCGAGCAGGTCGAGGATGATGCGGTCGCCCGCGCGCAGCGACAGGAATTCGCGCCACGCCATCAGCGTGCCGTCGGCGTGCTGCCATCCACGCACCGACAGCCACAGGTCGACGACGAACACCCCCATCACGATCACCGATCCCGGCGAATAGCGCGCCGACACATGCCCCTTGAGCAGCCGGTTGACGACGATCGAGCCGATCGCGACGCCCACCGAGAAGATGGCGGTGAACAGGGTCGCGACGGTGTTGTCGGCGCCGAGCGCATTTTTCACCAGCGGCGGGAATTGGGCCGCGAGGATCGCGCCGATCGCCCAGAAAAAGCTGATCGAGACGATCGCGAGGAACAGGCGCGGGATGTGCATCGTCGAATTGACGATCTGCCACGACGAGCGAAAGACGTTGTGATCGATGACGAGATCGCGCGCTTCCGCCTCGGGAGGCGCGGACGGCACGAAGCCGGCGGTCAGCCGCCCGACCAGTGCCACCGCGATAATGCCGACGATCGCGAAATGGGGCGGGGTCAGCCCGCCGACGATGGTGCCACCGAGGATCGCGATATAGGTCCCCGCCTCGACCCAGCCGGTGCCCGCGAGCACCTCGTCCTCGTGCAGATGCTGGGGCAGGATCGCATATTTGATCGGGCCGAAGAAGGTCGAGTGCATCCCCATCGAGAAGAGCGCGAGGAGCATCAGCGGCACGTTGTGGAGCCAGATTCCGGCGCCGCCGACGATCATGATCAGGATTTCGGCGCTCTTGATGATGCGGATCATCCGCGTCTTGTCGGTGCTGTCGGCAAGCTGCCCCGCGAGCGCCGAGAAGAGAAAGAAGGGCAGGATGAAGAGGCCCCCCGCCAGCGCGTTGAACCAGGCCTCGGTCTCGGGATCCTTGTAGATGGTGAAGGTGACGAGGATCACCATCGCCATCTTGTAGAAATTGTCGTTGAAGGCGTTGAGGAACTGGGTCGCAAACAGGGGCAGGAACCGGCGTTGCTTCATCAGCGCAAAGGAACCGGTCATGCGTAACCCACTTTTTCCACCCCAACTCGCTTCGCCACCGGCCCCGCGGGGCAATATGGTTGTCGCCCGGGGGGCTTATCGGTTAGGGGAAGCGGGGTCAAAGCCCATTTTGGAACAGTCGCGCCGCCGCGGTGGAAATCGGGGATCATGCTCAGCCTTCCCAATCTTTTGACATTGTCGCGGATATTGGCGGTTCCCATCCTGCTCTTCCTGCTGTGGCCCGGCGTCGTCGAAGGCGGGCATCAGCCGAAGCCGATCGATTACGCCTTCGCCTTCGGCCTCTACTGCCTGATGGGCATTACCGATTATTTTGACGGCTATGTTGCGCGGGCGCGCGGTACCGTGTCGCGGCTCGGCATCTTTCTCGACCCCATCGCCGACAAGATCATGATCGCGGCGGTGATCCTGCTGCTCGTCTTCACGCGCGACATTGCGGGTTATCATGTGATCGCCGCGCTGGTCATCCTGCTGCGCGAGATCATCGTGTCGGGCCTGCGTGAGTTCCTCGCGACCCTGCAGGTGTCGATGCCGGTCACCCGGCTCGCCAAATGGAAGACCGCGTTCCAGCTGATCGCGTTCGGCGCGCTGATCCTCGCGGGTGCCGTGCCCGCGATGGCGTGGGTCAAGACCGTCGGGCTCGCCTCGCTGTGGGGCGCGGCGGTGCTGACGCTGATCACCGGCTGGGATTATCTGCGCGTCGGCCTGAAGCATATGGATTGAGGCGGACGATGCGGATCGCCTATTTCGCCTGGGTGCGCGAACGCATGGGAATCGCCGAGGAAGCGGTCGAGCTGCCCGCGGGCATCGCGACGGTCGGCGATCTGGTGCGCTGGCTCGCGACGCGCGACGAGCGCGGCGCGCGCGCCTTTGCCGAGCCGCATCGCATTCGCGCCGCGCTCGGCGGGGCGATGGTCGGCGCCGATGCCGTCATCGGCGATGCCGAGGAGGTCGCGCTGTTTCCGCCGGTGACGGGGGGATGATCCGCGTCGACGTCCGCCCCGAGCCTATCGACGTCGCGGCCGAACTCGCGGCGCACGATGCGGGCGGACATGGCGCGAGCGCGAGCTTCATCGGCCGCGTTCGCGGCGATGACGGGCTCGTCGAGCTGTTCCTCGATCATCATCCGGTGCTGACCGCGCGTGGGCTCGACGAGCTGGCGGCGCAGGCGGCGGCGCGCTGGCGGCTCGGGGCGCTGACGCTGATCCACCGGGTCGGGGCGATGGCGCCGGGCGACACCATCGTCCTCGTCCTCGCGAGCAGCCCGCACCGCGCCGAGGCGCTGGACGCGACCGAATATCTGATCGACCGGCTGAAGACCGACGTGATGCTGTGGAAGCGCGAGACCTTCGCCGACGGACGCGCGGCATGGGTCGAGCAGCGCGACGGCGATCATGCGCGTGCGGAGCGGTGGGATTGAGTTCTGCCCAACACCATCGTCATGCCGGACCTGATCCGGCATCGATGCCGTAGCGGCGCTATGCACCCCGGATCAAGCCCGGGGTGACGCGAAGAGTTTGGGTGCTTAATTCGCCTTATGCTTGCGGAAGATATCGGCGAGCATCTTGAACTCGTCGGCGCGCGGGCTGCCCTTGCGCCAGACGAGCGCGATGGTGCGCCAGTCGTGCTCCGAATCGAGCGGTCGGGTGTCGATGTCGGTGTGGTCGAGGATGCCGGCTTCGATCGCCATCTGCGGCAACATCGTGATGCCGAGGCCGTTGTCGACCATCTGGACGAGCGTATGGAGCGAGGTGCCCATCATCCGCGCCCCGGCACGCAGCTCGGGGCGGTTGCATGCGGCGAGCGCATGGTCCTTCAGGCAATGACCGTCCTCGAGCATCAGCATCTGCGCGGGGTCGATCTGGTCGGCGCTGACCATGGCCGGCAGCTCCTCGGCCTGGTCGCCCGGGAAGGCGACGAACAGCGCGTCGTCGAACAGCGTCTCGGCCTCGACGTCGCCGCACGCGTAGGGGAGGGCGAGAAGCACGCAGTCGACCGCGCCATGATGGAGCGACTCGCATGCCTGCGCGCTCGGTTCCTCGCGCAGGAAGAGCTTCAGCGACGGCCGCTCCTTGCGGAGCCGGGGCAGAAGGCCGGGGAGGAGGAAGGGGGCGATGGTCGGGATGACGCTCATGCGCAGTTCGCCGACGAGCGGCGCCGCGGCGGCGGCGGCCATGTCGGCGAGTTCCTCGGCCTCGCGCAGCACGCGGTGCGCCTTTTCGACGATCGCATTGCCGAGCATGGTGAAGCGCACGACGCGGCGCGTGCGCTCGACCAGCGTCTGGCCAAGCAGCGTTTCGAGCTCGCGGATGCCCGCCGACAGCGTCGACTGGGTGACGTTGCAGGCGTCGGCGGCGCGCCCGAAATGGCCGTGCTCGTGGAGCGCGACGAGATATTGCATCTGCTTCAGCGAAGGGAGGTAGTTCTGCATTGATCGGATATAGCAATGATGGGGGCGGTTTTGAACAATCTTGGCGATCATGATTTGCCACCGATCTGGCGGCGTCGGTTGCGGGCGGCCGCCGCGGCGTGATAGCGTGATTCCAGCCGGGCCGACCGGCGCGGGGGATGGGGGATGGCGGTTTCACGTTTTCTGATCGGCGGTGTCGCGAGCGCGCTGCTTCTGACCGGCGGTGTCTTCCTGTGGAAGGGCTATAGCCAGATCGCCGCGGACGAGGTCCTGCCCCAGCCGCCGCCCGCGCTGCCCGCGATTCCGGTGGCGGGAAGCGGCGCGCCGAAGCGTGGCGCCGCGCCGCCCGCCTTGCCCGCCGCCAAGGCCGAATCGCGCGAGGAACGCCGCTTCAACCGCTACGACCGCGACCGGAACGAACGGATCAGCCGGGTCGAGATGATGTCGACGCGTACCGCGGCCTTTCGCAAGCTCGACAAGGACGGCAATAATCTGCTGAGCTTCGAGGAATGGGCGGCGGCGACAAGCGATCGCTTCGCGGGCGCCGATGCCGACAAGTCGGGCGACCTGACGCGGGTCGAGTTCGCGACCACGGCGCCGAAACGGGCGGCGAAACCGAAGTGCAGTTGTTGAGTATCTGCAAACGACCGGAAATGGACACCCAGCCAACCTAACCCGTTCGCATCGAGCGAAGTCGAGATGCCCCTCGGGCTAGACTGAGGATCAGCGTGCAATAGGCACCCCCTTCGTGGGGTGATCGGCGTGCAAAAAGGACCCCTTCATCCCGGGGATTTAGTCGGCCGACTGGTTTTGATCAGTTGGCGAGAACGGGATGTTGA
>Ga0182745_1000497_pt1 | contig 44091 bp, 36 predicted proteins | sample eDN3rd30CKraftBY_FD_128523 | JGI IMG/M metagenome (GOLD analysis project Ga0182745, IMG submission 128523) | Enriched backyard soil microbial communities from Emeryville, California, USA - eDNA 3rd pass 30_C Kraft BY (version 2) (version 2) | ecosystem: Environmental > Terrestrial > Soil >...
GAGATCAGGTGGCTGCCGTTCGCGATGAAACGGTGGGCTTTTTCTGCCTGCTCATAGTTCAGGCCGCGCCCTTCACCCACAATCACGTAGTCCGGCTTTTCGCTGGTGATGGCATAGTTCACATCGGCGAGTGCGTTTAGCAGTCCGCCCTCCCCAATTACGAATGCCGTGCCATCAGGTTTCTGTTGTCGCACCCAATCCGCAGTTGCTACGGCGGAAGTATAAACATGCTCCCGGGTAGTGTCGATATCAAACTTGCGTAGTTTCACAACTACGTCATGCGGGGTGTAGGCCGAATTGTTGGTAAGAAACAGGTAAGGGATGCCTTCCTGCTGCAGATAGCGAATAAATTCAGCAGCACCGGGAATTGCTTCCCCGCCGCGATAAATCACGCCATCCATATCAATTAAATATCCGTGTTTCATTGAGGTCTCCCCTCAACCAATAGTATCGAAGCAATGTTTCAATATAACAAATCAAAAGAACTTTGCTTGGGTATAAGTTCTATGTTTTCAGTAGATTCCTGCGTGCCATCGTAAAAATTCATCGATCTCATCCGCATTGCAAATAACCCCCGTTGGAGAGATACTTACCTTGACGTCAAGACCATGAAACCCTCTGCCTATTTTCACGATCTAAGTAAGGAAGAACGGATTCAGTCTGCCCTGACTCGCCTCTCGATTGAGGTGCCTTCATGGGGGTTCGCCAACACGGGAACCCGCTTCGGGAAGTTCATTCAGGAATCCGCGGCCACGACGACTGAAGAAAAGCTTCAGGATGCTGGGGAGGTGCACCGGCTAACCGGGTGTTGCCCCACCGTCGCGCTACACGTGCTGTGGGACTTTCCTGATGGGCTCGATAGCGTGGAGGTGACGACACACGCTGCGAAAAAACACGGGGTGGCCATCGGAGCCATCAACCCCAACGTGTTTGAGCATCAGATGTATAAGCACGGGTCCTTGGCCAACCCGGACCCCGAAGTACGGCACGAAGCCATTCGGCACATTGAAGACTGCATCGAAATTGCCAGCCGCACGCGAAGCCGCGATATTTCTCTCTGGTTTACAGATGGCTCCAGTTATCCCGGAGTCGCCAATATTCGGGAACGTAAGCAATTATTCTCTGAATCGTTACGAACTCTACACGGGCAATTAGATCCGGACCAGCGCCTGCTGATCGAATATAAACCCTTCGAGCCCGCTTTCTATCACACCGATATCGCGGATTGGGGCATGGCCTACATTCTTGCGAAAGCTGCGGGACCGCAGGCCAAAGTTCTTGTGGATACCGGACATCACTACCAGGCGCAGAACATCGAACAGATCGTAGCCTGGCTCCTTAGCGAAGGCCTGCTCGGCGGCTTCCATTTCAATGACCGTCGCTATGCCGACGACGACCTCACTCTGGGCTCCATCGACCCCTATCAGGTCTTTCGCATCTTCGCCGAGATCTTCAGCTACGAGTTCGACACCGGCCAGCCCGCCGATCTCGCATACATGGTCGATCAAAGCCACAACCTGAAGAACAAGGTGGCGGAGATGATCCAGACTGCCATGACGGCACAGGAACTATACGCCAAGGCCGCGCTCGTCGATTTCCGCTCTCTGCGAGACCTGCAGCGCCAAGCCCAACTCGTCGAAGCCGAGGAACTCTACCGGGAAGCCTTTTTTACGGATGTGCGCCCCTGGATTCGGGAATGGCGTCAAACTCGAGGCTTGGCCGAGAATCCTTTGGAAGCCTTCCGGGAAAGCGGCTACACTGAGGCACGGGCAGAAGAGCGTGGGGAGCGTAACCGCGCGCAGACTGCCTCTTACGCCTGATGGGCCTTGTTGCCTGCCTGATCAACGCCCCCTCGCGGCGGCGTCGTGTCCGATAAGCGGGGTCCTTGTCGATTCCTCCGTCGGCATCCCCATGGATGCTGCGCGGTTCGCTACCCTTGTGGCTGCGCACTGCGAAAATTCCGCCGGTGCAGGGAAGGGCTGATCACGCGTGCGTTCTTTCATCGAACGATACTTTGAATTTCAGAAACTCGGCACGACCTTAGGTACGGAAGTGATGGCTGGTCTGACGACCTTCCTCACCATGGCCTATATCATCTTTGTGAACCCGTCCATTCTGAGTGAGACGGGCATGCCGCTTGCGGCAGTCACAGCCGCCACCTGCCTTTCCGCGGCCTTCGGCAGCGTCTTGATGGGGGTGCTCGCCAAGTATCCCATCGCTCTCGCCCCTGGCATGGGGTTGAATGCCTACTTCACCTATGTCGTGTGTTTGGGCATGGGGGTGCCCTGGCAGACGGCGTTGGGCGCGGTCTTTCTCTCTGGCATTGCCTTTCTGGTGCTGACGCTGGTTGGTGTCCGCCAACTTGTCATCAACGCCATCCCCAAAGAACTCTATGCCGCCGTCGCCTCCGGCATCGGCTTGTTTATCGCCTTCATCGGCATGCGAAATGCAGGGCTGATTGTCGCCAATAATGCCACTCTGGTTTCGATGGGTAGCCTCGCAGAACCCTTGACCTTGCTGGCCGTCGGCGGGTTGATTCTAACCTCTGTTCTGATGGCCTTGCGTACAAGCGGAGCCATCCTCATTGGGATGCTAAGTACCGCAGTCGTCGGAGCCTTGGCTGGCCTTGTCCCCTGGAATCCGCAGCCCTACACATTTGCCGAACTATCCGCCACCGCCTTCCAGTTCGACATCCAGGCAGCGCTCCACATAGGGCTGCTGGAAGTGATCTTTGTCTTCCTATTTGTCGATCTCTTCGACAACATTGGCACGCTCGTCGCTGTCGGCAAACAGGCCAAGCTCTTTGATGCCGAACATCGCATCCCACGCATCCAGCGCATTCTTTACGCCGATTCCGCCGCGACTCTGGTTGGCGCCTCCACCGGCACCTCTACCGTCGTCAGCTATATCGAAAGTGCCGCTGGCGTCGCCGCTGGTGGACGCAGCGGTTTTACCGCCGTCATTGTGGGATTATTGTTTCTCGTAGCTACCTTTGTGGCTCCCTTGTTCGGAGTCATCCCCGTAGCCGCCACGGCGCCCGCACTCATCATCGTGGGAGCCCTGATGATGACCACGGCGGCGGAAATCGAATGGCAGAACCCGGTGATTGCCATCCCTGCCTTCCTCACCATGATCTCGATTCCGCTTACCTTCAGCATTGCCAATGGCCTCGCCTTTGGTTTCACTAGCTACGCACTCATCCGGCTCTGTCTGCCAGGCCGCACCAAGGTAAATTGGTTGGTATATGCACTTGCCGCGCTTTTCCTGGTCCGCTTCATTTATCTGGCGCAGGGGGAGTAGCGTTCTCGCTCTCAGCCTCTTCGTGGCTCTTTTTCTGACTTCCTGCGTTCGGGAACGCGGCGAAGCTCCTTCCGCGGGTGAAACGGCGCGCGCGGATATCCTGGTGCAGGGCGCGGAAATGTCAGAACTTGGCCCCTTCCTGGAAGCCCTGGAAGGCCGTCAGGAATCGCACATCGCCTCCTGGTATTTCTGGGAGGGGACCATGGGCGGCAAGCGGGTCGTGGTCTCGTTGACCGAAGTCGGGCCAATGAATGCATCGGTTGCCACCGCTCTTGCGATTCAGAAATGGAATCCCCGCGTCATTCTGAACCAGGGAACCTCCGGCGGCCACGATCCTCGTCTGCAAGTCCATGACATTGTCCTAGGCATCCGCAATGTGGAATTCGGCGCCTTCAAGATGGCCCCGGCCCCGAAAGGCAGTGGGGTCTCCCTCGATCGCATTCGTCCCACCACCACCAAGCTCCGCATCGGCAGCGTCGATAATCGCGTCGCCTTCCGCGAATTCCCCGGTAGCATGGATATCGCCGAGCAGGCCCTGAAGGTTCCTTACAAAAAAGGGCGCGTCCTCACCGGTGTTGTCGGCAGCGCTCACCAATGGAACCGGGAAATTGACCGCCTCGAATGGCTGCGCAACACCTACAACACCGATACGGAAGATATGGAGAGCGCCTACGTAGCCGCTGTCGCCTACGCTTTCCAGATTCCTTTCCTTTCTATCCGCATCGTGTCTGACAACGAATTTCACAGCCCAGATTTTGTTAGGGAAACCGGGGCGGAATGTGCTGCGTTTGTCCTCGAATTTGTAAAGCGCTTGGATGTTTCGAAAGTGGCCCCCGTGGAGCATCTTCCAGCGCATGCCGAGGGGCCGGCAAACGATGCCCCCGCCACCGATGCCGTTCCTGCTGCAACCGTTCCTTAGCGTTCTGGATGGTTGGCCAATCCGTGCGCATACCGGCGCATCAAGCGCTCTGGAAGGACAATGCCTCACCCCATCAGCGCGGTTGTGGCTGATTCTTCCTGGGCGAATTCCTTGACATCATTCCCGCAACTCTCATATCGTTCTCAGATCTATGGACGCATTTGCCCTAGTGGTTTGGGAGCAAAACTACATTCCCGTAGCGGGTAGCCTACCGGCCTCCACGCTTCTCGCCGCACTACCTTTGCTGAGCGTGCTCCTGCTGCTCGGGGTCTTTCGGAAACCTTCCTGGGTCGCCTCTCTCTCTGGCTTCGGCGCCGCTGTCGTCGTCGCCTTGTTTGCCTATGGCATGCCCGTGGAGTTGGTTGTCAGCGCCGGTCTGATGGGCGCGGCCTTCGGCCTCTTCCCCATCGGCTGGATTCTCTTCAATGCCATCTTGCTCTACCAGCTCACCGTGCGGGCTGGGAAGTTTGAAATCATCAAGCACTCCCTTGGTAGTCTTACTGCTGATCGTCGCCTGCAGGCTCTTCTGATCGCTTTTGCCTTCGGAGCCTTCCTCGAAGGCGCCTCCGGCTTTGGCTCCCCGGTCGCTGTCGCTGCGGCGATGCTCGTCGGTCTGGGCTTCTCCCCCTTCTACGCTGCCGTGCTCTGTCTGCTTGCAAACACGGCGCCGGTGGCCTTCGGCTCCATTGGCATTCCCGTGGTTACGCTGGCCGGCATCACCGGGCTCCCTCTGGATCGCCTCAGCGCTGGCGTTGGCCGTATCTGCGCTCCACTCTCTGTTTGGATTCCTGCCTATCTTGTTCTGGTGATGAGTGGTGTCCGCGGTCTTGCTGGCGTCTGGCCTGCCGCCCTTGTGGCCGGCGTTGCCTTCGCCGGAGCCCAATTTCTGGTGTCCAACTTTCTCGGTCCACAGCTCACCGATATTGTGGCGGCTCTGGCCACGATCATTGGTTTGATTGTTTTGTTGCGCCTCTGGAAGCCGCGTGAAATCCAGACAGAGTTGGAAGGGGATTCCGGCGTGGCGCAGGAATCGTACATCTCTTATGCTCCGCGTGAGATCATCCTCGCCTGGATGCCCTATCTATTGCTGGTGGTTTTTATCCTCGCTTGGGGGATGCCGGCCGTAAAACCTTATCTGGATTCCGTCACCACCCAGTTCGCCTGGCCCGGCCTTGACGGCAATGTGCTCCGCAGTGCGCCGCTGGTGGAGGTCCCATCTCCTTACCCGGCGATTTACAAACTTGACCTGCTCGCCGCCGCTGGCACTGCCTGTCTCTTCGCTTGCATCGCCACGGCCCTGCTTCTGCGCATTTCCGTCGCTCAGTTTTTCGGGACGGCAAGAGACGTGGCCATTCAGATGGCCAAGCCCATGCTGACCATCTGTTCCGTGCTGGGCCTCGCATTTCTAATGAATTATTCGGGCGCCACCATGACGTTGGGCCTCGCGTTCGCGGCCACGGGTGTCCTTTTTCCCTTCTTCAGCGCCTTGCTGGGCTGGGTCGGCGTCTTCCTGACCGGTTCTGACACCTCGGCCAATGCGCTCTTTGGGAATCTGCAGGTCGTTACCGCCAATCAGCTTGGCCTGAACCCGGTCCTGATGGCGGCGTCTAACTCCAGCGGTGGCGTCATGGGCAAGATGATCAGCCTACAGAGCATTGCCGTGGCTGTAGCTGCCGCAGGCATGGCTACCTCGGAAGAATCCCGGCTCTTCCGCTACACCATGCGTCATAGCATCTTCCTGGCTTCGCTAATCGGGCTTATTGTGGTGTTCTATGCCTACGTCTATCCGGCGTGGGCGCCCTAGTCGGCTTTGTGTCCGGTATGGTGCGCCTTGGCCATGTGCATCCAGCGCGCTCTACCTGACGCACATGGCCAAGGCGTTTCCGTTATCGGTAGTGTTTGACCGCGAGCGCCGCAATGCGCGCAATGATTGCCGAACGTTCTTCCGAAGTCGCGCGGGAATCTCCGACAAATACCGCGACAGCGATCTGTGCGCCGTCAGGGCTCGTCAGTACGCCCACATCGTTTGTTGCGGCAGTCAGGCCTTTCCAGGAACTGCTCGTCCCGGTCTTGTGCGCTACTTTCCACGGCGCGGGCGCGCCCGCAGGAAGTCGATTTGGGAACGTCACACAATCTTCCATCGCTTTCACCATGAAGGTCGTGGATGACTTCGATAGCAGGTTGCCCGCAAACAGCCGCGACAGTAGGCTTGCCATTCCCCTTGGAGTGGCCGTGTCGCGTTCATCACCGCGGTAAGCGCCATACGCCTCTTCGCGAACCGACTCCGGCGCCGCTGCGATAGCCTTGTCCAGCACTGCGGCATCGACAAACTCCGCTCGCCATGTAAGACCTACAATCTCAGTCTGCAGGTGGCGTTCATCACGGTCCAGTCGCACTTCCTTTAGGTTCAATCGGTTCAGAGTGGCCTGCACGGCTTCCGGACCGCCCAGGCGAGCAACCAGAACATCCGTTGCAGCGCTATCGCTGTGTATCACGGCGCGTCGCACCAGATCGCCAATCGTGGTTTCGAACCCCTTGTCTCCCACCAGTTTCGCGAGCGGTTGCACATATAGGCTCAGGTCCTCCCGGCGAACCGTCACCTTCTCTTCCAAGTCCCATCCCCGACGGTCCACGGCATACAGCACCGCGATTCCCACCAAAAGCTTCATCACGCTCTGCAGGGAAAACCGTTCCGTTGCCCGTGTGCACGCTGTCTCTTGTCCGAGTTCGATGCAAGCGCCCACGCGACCGTCAAATTCGCCCGTGATCTGCTCGATGTCGTGTTGCAAACTTTTTGCATCGAGCGAAGCGCTCAGACCCGGCTTCGGGCAGACAAAGAAGACGATGATAAACGCAGCCAATGCGGCCGTTCTTAAAAACATTCCTTTAGGGTAAGCGCGGTTGAACCGGGAAGATCTATGCCCGCCGCTCCAATTCCTTGGCTACGACCCGTGCGGCGGCATCATCTGGCATGGCGCGTTGGCGCTTCTCCTGCGGTTATCCTCATATCGGACCTAAAGGGCACAGAATGTGTGGACGCCCAGCCGTCCGCCATGATACCCTGACATCTTGCACCGGGTTTGCCGTCAGGAACCTGTCTGCCTGCCTCAAGTTATTGATTCCAGGGCCTTGAACGCCTTGGTCACGCGGAAGATTCGGAATGGATCAAATACTCGGAAACCTAGGCGAGCTCTTCGTCGGAGCGCTCCCCAGCGCGATCCTTCTGCTCCTATTGTATTTCTACCTTCGTGTAGTCCTCTTTGCTCCTCTCGAAAAGATCCTGGCGGAACGTCATTCCAAGACTGGCGGTCGGGAACAACAGGCTGAAAAAACTCTGAAGCTGGCCGAGACGAAGTTGCATGACTATGCTCAGGCAATTCACGCTGCCAAGGTGGATATCTACGCCGGGCAGGAGAAGCTACGCAAAGAGCTGGAAGCGTCGCGGGATAAGGCGATTGCCGATGCCTCCGCCAGCGCTCGTGCCCACGTGGCTAGTTTGAAAGAACAATTGCAGCGCGAAGTGGAAGTTGCACAACAGACCGTGGAAACGGAAGCCAAGAGCTTGGCGCAGTTGATTACCCAGAAAGTCCTGGCCGGAGGCGTATCCTAATGCGCCGCGCACGGTTCGTTCTGCTGGGTGTTATCGCCGCGCTTGCGATGGCCTTGGCCGTCGGAAGCGATTTTCTTGACAACGGCTCTGCGATGGGTGGGCGTGTCGCCTACGCCGCAGAAGCCCACGGCGACGGTCATGCTGAACACGATGCCCATGGCGATGGGCATGGAGACGTACTTGGCGGTCCGAATGCCACCATGTGGAAGACCATCAACTTCCTGGTTCTCCTCGGCATTGCTGCCTACATGCTTCGTGGCAAAGTCGCTCCCTTCTTTGATGCTCGCAACAAGGAAATCGCCCGGGAAATTACTGCCGCGGCAGAGCGGGAAGCCGAGGCGCAAGAGCGCCTGAAAGCCGTCGAAACCAAAATCTCCGGTCTTGAGTCGGAAATTGCGCAACTGCGGGAGCATTCCCGTGATGAGATGGAGCGGGATCGGGAGCGTGTGGCTGCCGAAACGGCTTCCGCCATTGCTCGCATTCAGGAAAACAGCGCGCGTGAAATTGAATCCGCAGGCATCATTGCCCGCGCTCATTTAAGCAAGCATGCTGCCAGCCTTGCTTTGGACTTGGCGGAACAGCAAGTTCGTGCGCAGACGGCGCAACCCGGCATGCAAGATCGCTTGCTGAATCAGGCGCTTGAACGCGCGTCCCGGGCTGCGGACGCCTCCAGGAACTGAGGGAGGAGTAGCCCAACTGCTCCGGGAACTGCAATATGGCAAACGTCCTCGCAACAAAGTACGCACGAGCCCTGCTCAGCCTCTCCACCAGCCGTCCTGCGGCGGAGCAGCAGCAGGTGCTTGCTGATGTGATCGCGTTCCGTAATGTGTATGCGGCTTCGGAAGAGTTGCGCGCCGCCCTGGCGTCACCCGCCGTCGTCATCGCGCAGCGCCAAAACGTCATTCAGGAGTTGGTGAGCCGCCTTGGTCTCCATGACCTGGTCCGTCGCTTCCTGCTTGTGGTGAATGAGCACGGTCGCCTGCCCCTTTTGGCGGAAATCGTCGCGGCTTACGAAGAGTTGATCGACGAGGAGTTGGGTATGGTGACTGCCGATGTGCATGTCGCCACGGAGCCCAGCCCGGAACAGCGGTCGGCGTTGGAGTCTCGCCTCGCCAGCATCACGGGACGACAGGTTCGCGCAAGATTTTCTGTGGATCCTGCCCTGCTCGGCGGGTTTCGCGCTGAAATTGGTTCTACTGTCTATGACGCGTCCGTTCGCGGCCAGTTGGACGCACTCCGCCATCGCATTCAAACGGTGGCCTAACCTAGCGGAGAATGTTCGATCTCTGGTCGCTGCTGCCATGCAGCCCGACGCAGGATCAGTAAGGCAATTGCAAGATGGCACAAGTACAGGCTGACGAGATCGTACAAATCCTTCGGGATCAGATCCAGAATTACGACAGCGCGGTGAACGTCGCCGAAATCGGCTATGTAAAGTCGGTGGGTGACGGCATCGCTCGTGTGCATGGTTTGGAAAAAGCCATGTCAGGCGAGCTCCTGGAGTTCCCGCATGGCGTGTTTGGCATCGCTCTGAATCTGGAAGAAGACCAGGTCGGTACCGTGCTGCTGGGTGAGGCTTACGCGATTAAAGAAGGCGACGAAGTTCGTCGCACTGGTCGCATCATGAGCGTCCCTACGGGCCGCGCCATGATCGGTCGCGTCGTAAATGCCCTCGGACAGCCCATTGATGGCAAAGGTCCCATCGCCAGCGAAGAGTTCAGTCCTCTTGAGCGCATCGCTCCCGGCGTCGTCGACCGTCAGCCCGTCGAAGAGCCGATGATGACCGGTATCAAGGCTATCGACGCCATGATTCCCATCGGTCGCGGTCAGCGCGAGTTGATCATTGGCGACCGTCAGACCGGTAAGACCGCCATTGCGCTCGACACCATCATCAACCAAAAGGGCGGCGACGTTATTTGTATCTACGTCGCCATCGGCCAGAAGCGGTCGACGGTGGCCCAGGTGGTGAAAACCCTTGAAGACATGGGCGCCATGGAATATTCCGTGGTCGTCGCCGCCACAGCGTCTGATCCTGCTGCCATGCAGTACCTGGCTCCTTACGCGGGTTGCGCGATTGGCGAGTTCTTCCGGGATCGTGGCGGCCATGCCCTCTGCGTTTATGACGATCTTTCCAAGCACGCCGCAGCTTATCGCGAGATCAGCTTGCTGCTGCGCCGTCCGCCAGGCCGCGAAGCTTACCCCGGTGACGTGTTCTACCTGCACAGCCGTCTGCTCGAACGCGCCGCGAAGCTGAGCGAAGAAAAAGGTGGCGGTTCCTTGACCGCGCTCCCCTTCATCGAAACCCAGGCCGGTGACGTATCCGCCTACATTCCCACGAATGTGATTTCGATTACTGACGGCCAGATCTACCTGGAAAGCGATCTGTTCAACTCCAATATTCGTCCAGCCGTCAACGTCGGCCTTTCTGTCAGCCGCGTCGGTGGCAAAGCGCAGATCAAAGCCATGCGTCAGGTGGCTGGTACCTTGCGTCTCGATTTGGCGCAGTATCGCAACCTCGCGGCCTTCGCGCTCTTCAGCAGCGATCTAGATAAGACCTCCCAGCAGCAGTTGAGCCGTGGTCAGCGCCTGATGGAAGTTCTGAAGCAGCCCCAGTATTCACCGCTTCCCGTTGAAAAACAGGTCTTGATCATCTTCGCTGGCACCAACGGCTACCTGGACGACCTGCCAGTCGCTTCCTGTCGGCCTTTTGAAACCGGCCTTTATCGCTTTGTCGAAAACGCCCATCCGGAGATCTTCCGCGAATTGCGTGAGAAAAAGGCAATTTCTGACGACCTGAAGGCCAGAATTAAGTCCATGTTGGAAGAGTTCAAGGAACGGTTCAAGGCAGAAGGAGCTAAGTAGCAATGCCTAGCCTCTTAGATCTACGGCGCCGTATCCGCTCGGTGAAAAACACCCAGCAGATCACGCGTGCCATGAAGATCGTATCTGCGGCGCGCCTTCGCCGTGCGCAGGATCGCGTTACCGCCGCTCGGCCCTACGCCAAGGGTTTCGGCGAAGTCCTGGAACAGATTGCCGCCGCCATTGGCGAAGCGACGGAACAGGGCTTTCAGCATCCTTTGTTGGAGCAGCGTCCCGAAAATCGCGTTCTCGTTTTTGTGATTTCGTCTGATCGCGGTCTTTGCGGCGCTTACAATACCAACCTCATCAAAGCTGCTCGCCAGTTTGTCGATGAAAAGAAGGCTGCCGGCGCTCAGGTTGATCTACACACGGTAGGCCGCAAGGGTGATGAGTTCTTCCGTAAGCGCGGCTACAACATTCGTGAGGCGCACATCCAGTTCCTGGCCACCATGACCTATGCGGATGTTTCCGCCATGGCCCACGAACTGATTCGTTTCGCTACCGAAGGCGAATACGATGCGGTGTATCTGCTCTACACCGAGTTCCGCACGGCGGCTACCCAAATTACCACCGCGAAAAAGTTGCTGCCTGTTGCATTGCCGGAGGAAGGCGATTCTCCGGATTACATTTTTGATCAGCCGGCCGAGCAGTTGCTTGCCTCCATGTTGGGGCAGTATGTCGTGCTTAGCCTCTACCAGTCGTTGTTGGAAGCCAGCGCTTCCGAGCACGGTGCGCGAATGACCGCCATGGATGCGGCCACTTCGAACGCCAACGATATGATTCAAAAGCTCACGAAACACCATAACCGGGTACGGCAGGCGAGCATCACCACCGAACTCATCGAAGTGGTAAGTGGTGCCCAGGCACTGGAGTAAACTTAGGAATTCCTCATGCAGAGCACAACCGAACAAGCGATCGGCAAGGTAATTCAGGTGGCTGGGCCCGCCGTGGACGTACAGTTCCCCGAAGGAAATCTGCCCCCCATTTATACGGCGCTGAAGATCACCAGTGAGGGCTTCGACGTTCCAGAGCCCATTGAAATCATTGTGGAGGTGATGCAGCACATCGGCGAAGGCCGTCTGCGTTGCGTTTCCATGCAACCGACGGAAGGTCTGGTGCGTGGCTTCAAGGCCATCAACACCGGAGCCCCCATCACTGTCCCTGTTGGACGTGAAACCCTCGGTCGCGTACTGAACGTTATCGGCGAACCCGTCGATGGTCTGGGCCCCGTGCCCGCCAAGACCTTCAGCTCCATTCACCGCGAAGCCCCCATCCTCGAAGAGCAGTCCACCGAACTCGAGATGTTCGAGACCGGCATTAAGGTCATCGATCTTCTGGAACCCTACCTCAAGGGCGGAAAGATTGGTCTGTTCGGCGGTGCTGGCGTTGGCAAGACCGTTATCATTCAGGAACTCATCAACAACCTCGCCATGCACCACGGTGGTGTATCCGTGTTCGCAGGTGTCGGTGAGCGTACCCGTGAAGGTAACGATTTGATGCTCGAGTTTATCGAGAGCGGCGTTATCGATCCGAAGGACTACAACAAGTCCAAAGCGGCCCTTATCTACGGTCAGATGACGGAGCCTCCTGGAGCCCGTCTGCGCGTCGGCCTTACCGGTCTTACTGTTGCGGAACACTTCCGCGATCAGGAAGGTCTGGACGTGTTGCTCTTTATCGACAACATCTTCCGCTTCACGCAGGCCGGTTCGGAAGTATCCGCGCTGTTGGGCCGCATGCCCTCTGCCGTCGGTTACCAACCCAACCTTGCTACCGAAATGGGCGAACTGCAGGAACGCATTACGTCCACCAAGAACGGATCGATCACCTCCGTGCAGGCCGTCTACGTGCCCGCCGACGATTACACCGATCCGGCGCCGGCGACCACCTTCGCCCACTTGGACGCCACCACGAACCTGTCCCGTGCGATTTCCGAAATGGGTATCTACCCGGCCGTGGATCCGCTCGCTTCCACCTCGCGCATTCTCGATCCGCGCATCGTGGGTGACGATCACTACTCCACTGCCCAGACCGTGAAGGGCATTCTGCAGCGCTACAAAGATCTGCAGGATATCATCGCCATTCTCGGTATCGACGAACTTTCCGACGAAGACAAGCAGACTGTGGGCCGTGCCCGTCGTATCCAACGCTTCCTGTCCCAGCCCTTCCACGTTGCGGAAGTGTTCACCGGAATTCCAGGCAAGTACGTGAAGTTGGCGGATACCATCCGTGGCTTCCGTGAAATTGCCGAAGGCAAGCACGACGATCTGCCCGAACAGGCCTTCTACATGGTCGGCAGCATCGAAGAAGCAGTCGAAAAGGCCAAGACCCTCGCCTAGGCGACTGCGGTCGAAGCGTTTAGTCATTGAGGACCGGATGCTCCAGCGAGCATCCGGTCTAAGGAACTTTCAGCAATGAAGAATCTGCTGCATCTGCAAGTCATTACCCCAGACCGCCTCGTGGTTGACGAACACGTCAGCCGCGTCTCTGTATGCGAAACCGACGGCTACATCACCGTGCTGCCTGGCCATGCTGCTTTGGTTGGTGAACTGGGTCCTGGTGACATGGAGTTTGAAGCCAACGGCAAGGTGCAACACCTCGCGGTCAGCGGCGGCTTTGTGCAGATCCAAGACGATGTGGTGAAGGTGCTTGCCAATAGCGCCCTATGGCCTGCGGAAATCGACCTGGAACGCGCCAAGGAAGCGGCCAAGCGCGCCCAGGAACGTCTTGCTTCCGGTGACTACACCACCGACTATCGTCGTGCCGTTAGCGCTCTGCACCGCGCGGAAATGCGAGTCGCCGTCGGCGCCTCGCAAATGATGGAATAGAGGGCGGTCAATCCGCTCTCTACCGCTTATTCTCCCTGCCGGTCATTCATAACCTCTGCCTCGGGCCACTCCTTCTTCTCACTTCGCTTGCTGCTGTCGCAGAATCTCCATCCAGGTTTCCATGTCTGGCCTAAGTGGCGAGATCACTTCCACCGGCTCTCCTGTGCGTGGCTGTTGAAATACGATACGGTGGGCATGCAGGTAGTAGCGTTCCGGCTTGGGCATGCCTGCCGGATGCTCAGGCGCTCCGTAAAGCCGGTCGCCAACCACGGGATGTCCCAGGCTCGACAGATGGACGCGGATCTGATGCGTCCTCCCAGTCCCGATACGCAGACGCACAAAGGTATACCCCGGAAATCGTTCTACCACCTGCCAATCCGTTAGCGCCGTGCGTCCGCTGCGTACCCGCACACTCATGCGCGCGCGCTGGATGGGGTCTCGCCCGATTGGTTTTTCGATGCGGCCGGAATCTCCTTTTATCACCCCGTGCACCAGCGCCAGGTATTCCTTCTCCACCGTACGGGTTGCAAACTGTTCGGCCAACGACTGATGCGCGAGGTCGTTGCGCGCCACCAGAATCACGCCCGTGGTGTAGCGGTCGAGCCGATGCACGATGCCAGGGCGCTCCTCAGCGGAGCCGCTCGAAAGCCCGTTCCCGTAACGATGCAGCAGCGCATTCACAAGAGTTCCCTCCGTGATACCCGCACCCGCGTGCACCACCATGCCGGCAGCTTTGTCGATCGCCACTACATCGTTGTCTTCGTAAAGCACTGCCAGCGGAATATCTTCCGCCTCGGCCTTTAGCGGAGGTGGTGGCGCTGGTTCAGCCTCCACTACGTCGCCTTCGCGCAAGCGGTAGCTGGCTTTGGCCGACTGGCCGTTAACCCGCACCCGCTGTTCGTCAATCCAAAGCTGAATGCGCGCGCGGCTGAAGTCCTGCAATTGCTCCCGCAGGAACTGGTCCAGGCGCTGTCCCACCGCTTCGGGTGCTATCTGATGAGAAATCATGCTGTAGAGCACGCCTGCCCCAATAAAACCGCTGGCGCTTACCAGCCGTGTTTGGAACTAAAGGCGCACTAAAACATTGTCTCGAACAAACGCCTCGTCGTCGTTGCCAATTGCAGCTGCGTCCATCACCGTCCGAACGCTTTCTGGCGCTCGTGCCACCTGAGCCTGCACGGGAGCAGCTGCTGCAGACACGGTTCGGTCCCCTACGGCGCTGCTCACGTTGTCGGTCACCAAACGCACCGCCACGGGGAGCGCGCACTTATCCAAAACCGGCCCCAGAATGCCTCCGGTAAGCACATCCACACCAAATCGGGTCGCCGCGCCACGCAATGCCTGGGACATCGTCTGGCCCTGCACCAACCCCTTAGCCATTTCAAACTGCGCATTCAAACCGGCGCCCACCAGAATGATGGCTCCATTCTGCCTCACGTGTTGCGTCACTGTCTGGCGCATCGTCGAGGAACTGGCCTGTCCCACGCGCGACATCATCGTCGTGGCCGCGCTGGATGAAGGTCCCGCTGCGCCAATCCCAATCGCGCCAATCGTAAATGTTGCCGTCGCATCAACGATGGCGGCGCCCACATTCCCGGTGTCCTGATAGGTAGAGGTGCCCTTTAGTGCCGATCCCCCTCCCAAGACGGCCAAAGCAGTGCCTCCGCTCAGAAACGTCGCGCCTACCACCAACGTGGTTGCTGAGATGTCTCTTACCGTTCGGGCGACATCCACCCCCAGTTCGCCGCGGGACACGCTCGTCTCGATGTTTGCCATAGTCTCCCGGGAAGCGCCTTGCTGCATGGTGCGTAGTTCGTCCGAGTTCGTCCGCGTTTCACGGCGCATCTGGATAATCGAACCGAAGGCGACATCGGGGTTATCGAGAATACCTTGGGTGACCGATTGGTACAACTCGGGAGCGGTGCTGTCCTTCTCTCTACGAAAACCATCAAAATTGATATCCACGGTCACCAGATCCGGGCCGATCCACCGCGTCTCTCGAACGACGGTCGCTCGTCGCAGCAGCATCGTGGCGTGCAGATACTCGCGAATCAGAATCCATAATCCCAGCTGGTTAACACCCCAGGTTCTGCCGTTGTTATCCACAAACGTAGTCCACATTGTGTTTCACTACTCCCGTACTGTACTGCTTGCGCGCCGCATCCCACCACGCAAACCATCATTGGATCTACCCCACTAAGCGTATTTCCATCTCGACCGGAATCAGGTCGGGCTGCATTCCGCGGCGATTCGGTACTGATCTCGCCGACGCCTCCCCTTTCGCACATGCCGCCGATGGAAGTTCGCACTCAGGGGAGCCAGATTTTCTGCGTTCCGTGATGCATTCCCCTGCCAACTTACGTTGTTTGCAGACAGAGGAACTCACACCATGTCTGTCGCAACATCCATCATTTCGGGCTCCGTTGGCCGGGGCGGTCTCAATCGCCGTCCGGACGTCGAACTCGTCCAGCGTCTTCTGAATCTGGTCCCTTTTCCCAAAGGCGGCCCCACACCTTTACTGGCTACGGACTCTCTGTGCGGCCCCAAAACGTGTGCGGCCATCTCTCGCTTTCAGCTCACTCAGCTCAAGACAGCCGATGGACGTATCGATCCTGGCTACCGCACCATGCAGACCCTGCTCGCTCTTCTATCCCAACTCGGGCTGTTGCAGCAGGTCCTTCCCGGCTATGGTAGCGGTTTACCCGGCACGGGGCCGAACCCGGTCACGACCCCTTTACCCACTGTTCCCGGAGCACCGGGGCTTCCCGCCGGGCTGTCGCCGCTACGCACCGAAATCGTCAAATGGGCCAACATCGGAGCCAAGGGACCCTATGGTGACGTGGGTGGCGCCGCATCTCATGGGATTGTCAGCGATCTCGATATCGTGCCGGAACACGTCCCTTCCGGCCGCACCAGAATGGTTCGGCGTGGTTGGAAGAACTTACAGGAGTTCTTGAATGTCGCTGTTCACAACTGGAATACCCGCAATTGGCTTCATCCGGAATACGAGGAAGGAAGCAAAGTGCCTGGAAAACGAATGCCCGTTGTTCCAGGTAGCAAGTTTAAGATCCATTGGTGCGGAATCTTCGGCACATGGTGTTGGATCAAGGCAGGGAAGAACACGAAATGGATTAGCGGCGTGGGGCCCACGAATGCAAAGAAGATTACCGGCGCGCAGGGGATCGAAATTGGGGATATGTGCGTGCAGTATGGCGACGTGGTCCACCATTTCCTGGTCATTGCCATCAATGGCGACGACATCACCTGCGTAAACGGCAACTCTGACGCGCAAAGCATCCTGGTGAAGACCGTAAAGCGCGCAACCATCCAATATTTCTACAAAGCGGAATAAGGCCAACAGCGGTGTTAGGCGTCGAGGACCGATCAGGACTGGTATGTTCGGAAGCGAGGTATGCCAGTCCTCCCTCAATGTTTAAGATCAGGACGATGCCGGTGGTCGATCAGGCGAAGCAGCCTTCCTGCATCATCAGGAACGCAAACATGCCGATGATCGTGACAATGCTGACCATCAAGGCCAACCGGATCACCTGAACTTTGTTTAAGCCCTTGGCTACCTCGCCACCATGTTGTACCAGTTCCTTCACGTCAGGCGGGAACAGGCGATGCACATTCATCAGGATCGCCAGGTCCGTCACAACCACGAAGGCTGCGGCAATCAGGTAGGTCTGACAGATATTCATGTTTGTCTGGGCCTTGTACCGTCTAAGACAGCCAGATTCGGGCTGTCGCAATGGCGCTGGCTGCCCGCAGTCGCAGATTGTCAGCCACTAGCCACAACCAGTAGGCATTCGGGGCAGAGGGGTCGGGCCGAAGGTCTCCCACGACAATGCCGGTCTCACCCACCCCGCTCAGCTGATCCGGCACACCCTGGTCAGGGTCTGACCACAGGTCCACCAACCCGCCGCGAAGAGATTCCACGAGTGCCTCTGGTGTCACCGGCTCCGCGAACTCCAGACGCAACGAAGCGCTCAGGCAATGGAATACCGGAGCCTGTACGCAGCGGATGCTGGGTTTTACTTCCGGCGAAAGTACCCGAAGCTCTGCGCGCACGCGATCTTCCACCAGCAACAGTTTCTCCGCCGTTGCTTCCAGTCCGTTGGCAGCAAGCAGGTTGAACGCCAGTTGGCTATCGAAAACCGTTTTCGGTAAGTTCTGGAAGCCCAACAGGTTTACAGTCTGCTGGTGCAATTCGTCAATGCCCTCGCTCCCCTGCTCGCTGGCGGGTAGGAATACGTGTGCTGATAGCGACCGCAACGGCATGCCCAGCTTTTGCTGGAGAATCGTCAGCGCCACCGCTGCCGGATGCGCCACGATTTGCACCGAGTGCGGTAACACTTCAAACCCGGGCGCCTCCACGAGAGGCGCTCGCAGTTGCGCGCCCGGCACACGCGATAGGGCCCCGCTGAGGTCCACCACGAAGGGTTTGGTCTTGGATAGCGCCACCATATCCCAAGCCATTTTGGACGACTTCTCGTCACCCGCCAGAAAAAGCACGGTCGCGCTGGTCAGATTCTCCACATTCAGCGGATTCACCACCACGGCTTCGCCGTCATCGTCGGCCAAGCCCGTCGCGGTGCCCTCTTCGTTGCCAATCAGGCTAACATTCACCGCCGATGGCAGGGCTTCAAACACCTCGCGAAGCTCTTTGCCGAGCAACGTGGTGCCACCCACGATGGCGAAACTGGATTTTGTGGTTGGGGGCATGCTTTTACTGAACCCTGAACGATTAAACACTCACTTGTTCGTGCGTTTCCGGTTCTGGCTCACTCACTTTGCGCATCCGTCGCCACAAGCTAGCGCCTTTCAGCACAAAGCCGCTCAACAGATAGGTGACTGCAATCACCAGCAGAACCGGCTGGGAATAATTCCATATCGACCAAATCAGAGCACCGAAAAAGAGCAGCGAGAGTGGTTTCCGTGGCTGCACCAAGTTTAGGTCTTTGAAGCTGATGTAGCGCCAGGTGCTGATCATCAAAAACGCGATCATCCCCACCAGACCCAGCCACACCAGGGCGTAACCAGGCTCTCTGAGCGGTTCGCAATTCAGCGCGTAAACCAGCGCGGCAATCAAACCGGCGGCAGCGGGAATGGGAAGGCCCACAAAGAACCGATGGTCTGGCTTGGCCTTGCCCGGCGGAGGAGCCGTCTGCACGTTGAAGCGCGCCAGCCGCGCTGAGCCACAAAGCAGATAGGCAAACACAACGAAATAGCCGATTTGCCGGAGATGATCCGTGGCAAATCCCGCCGCGCCTGGCGTCACAAACTGAATGCCCCACACAAACGCCAAAATTGCCGGGGCAATGCCGAAGGTAATAACGTCCGCCAGCGAATCCAACTCGCGACCAAAGTCGCTCACCGTATTCGTCATGCGCGCAATACGGCCATCCAACCCGTCCAGAACCACCGCGATCCCAATACTCTTAGCGGCAATCTCAAAGTGTTCGTTGGAACTGAAATCGCCACCAGCCGCCATCAGCGCTCCCTGGATGGTCTTCACGATGGCCAGAAATCCAAGAAAGATATTGCCAGCCGTGAACAAGGTGGGCAGCACATACGCGGCCTTGCGGGAAACGCGCATTTTGGGTGGGGAGGATGCGGCCACAGCTCTGCTCATGACGAAGAATCCTCCTGAAAGCCATTGACGTTCCGGCCGCCTGGGGCAGCCTGCGCGGCCTCGGGCACAATTCCAGTATCCCGCACCAGGCCAGATGCGCGGCGCTTGGCCACAATCGTCAGCCCACCCATCACCACTTCTCCAGGGCCCACCAGCACTTCCCATTCCGGCCCCAGAATCAGGTCCGTGCGGGAACCGAACTTGATCATGCCCACACGCTGCCCCTTCTCCAGGTGGTCGCCCACCTTCGGGTGGAACACAATGCGGCGTGCCAGCAGACCTGCGATCTGAGAAAACACAACGGTCGTTCCGTTGTCTCCCCGAATCGCCACGCGGTTACGCTCATTCTCGTCCGAAGCTTCCGGACGAATCGCATTCTGAAACTTACCTTTGCTGTAGTCGATGGCGGTAATCGTGCCCGCTAGCGGAGCCCGGTTCACATGGACGTCAAATACGCTGAGGAAGATAGAAACTCGCGTGGAGTCATCACCCAACGGTCGCACCAGAGACACCTGGCCATCCGCCGGCGAGACAATCACATCCCCGTCGGGGATCTTGCGTTCTGGGTCGCGGAAGAAAAAAAGAAGAAAGGCGGCTGCGAAAAACAGCGGAAGTGCCAGCAATGGATGGACAAATTGGCCGAGAGCTATCCCTGCCAAAAAAAATGCTGCGCCTAGAAATATCCCGTCTCGTACCATCAGACAATTGCCCACAGAAAGGGGCCACGTCTATTCTGACAGTCCGTCCATGCCCGGCACAATCCCACGGGGGAAGAGAAGGCGGGAAAGAGCAGCAGATCGTGCATGTTGTAGCGTATGTCCCAACTGCGGACTCAGTGATAGCTGCGAATCGCCGCCGCTTCATCATCGAAGACTTCAAAGACCGTATAGAGCTTCGTGATCTGCAGAAGATCGCGCACGCGTTTGGTCAACTTCAGCAGCTTCAACTGGCCGCCTGCTTCCTGAATGTTCGTGAAGCCAGATACCAACTCGCCGATGCCAGAGCTATCGATATAGCTGACATCTTCGAGGTTCAGCAGAATCTTCGCCGCCTTGACGGAACTGAAGGAGCGTAGCGCCTCCCGCAGAGTGCTCGAACCTTCACCCAGCGTGATACGCCCGGCGACGTCCAACACGGAGACATCCCCAACCTGACGGGTCGTCACCGATACACTCATGGCACTCCTCCTACTGCGGACCTGTCTGGTTCAGACACGCCCGTCACACAGTTAACGGAAATCTTGATCTTGCCTGTTTCCAGGCAGGGGCGCACACTACGCGCCGGGAACACAAAGTGACGGAAGGTTAAGTGGCCTTCTCGATCTTTTTGACAAGCTTCACTTCCGTGCCGCCCTGCGGTCTGGCGTTCACGTGGTACTCATCCATGAATGCACGAATCAACATGATGCCGCGGCCAGACTGGCGCAGCACATTCTCTTCCGTATTGGGGTCCGGCACCGCTTCGGGGTCAAAGCCTTGCCCCTCATCGCTGATCGTCACCGTGAACGTGTCCGCCGACCGGTCGATCCGCAGCCGCACCTTCTTGTTCCGGTTGTACTTGTTGCCGTGCACAATGGCGTTCACCATCGCTTCCCGCACAGACATGCCTACCCGGTGCAACTCGTCTTCGCCAACGCCACATTGCGCCGCAATTTCCAAAGCGGTTGCCTCGGCCGTATCCACGCTCTCCAGATTGGAGGGGAACTCGAGTTCGGCCGCGCAATTGGTTTGTTCCGAAGATCCACTCATGATGGTTATCGTGGCTTGCCCACCGTTGTCCGGTTGGCGATGCCTATGAAGCCTGCAGCGCCAGCCGTCCTGCGACATCACTGCACGCGCTCCCAACATTCTAACGTGAAAGCAACCCACTCTTGCCAATCAGACAATCACAGCAGCGTTGACGCTTGAATGCGCAACTGTTCTAAAAAATCAACGGGAACCCATCTGCCCCGTTGTTCCTAAAAGCCGCGAAGGGCGGATGCCTCACCTTTTAGTGCTGCATCCGCCCCTCGTGGCCGATTCCCTTATTGTCAGACCGGCTATTCCCAGACTCGCGGTGTCACTCGGGCCGGTTCATCGTAGTGGATTTCCACCTCACGCCCGCCGGATAGCAGTGAAACCCGTCCCGCTTCCACCACCAGTTCGTTGAACGAACTATTGGCTGGAGTGGCCAGTACGCCCCGGTCGCTGATCTGTTTGCGGGCAGTCTGTCTGTCTGCCAGCGCCGCGCTACGATCGCTACCAGCACCGGCATCTTCCACCACTTTGCATGCTTCCACCAGCCGAGCCACGCTGCGATATCCGTAACCCGTGGGAAGCAACGTATCCTCGCCCACATCCAGGTATTGGAAATACTCTGTGCTCGGCTCGTGGTACGCCGTGGTTCCCGGTCCCGTCGGCGGCGTGGTGTAGGCGTAGCTCATGCCGCGATATTGGTCGTCGTGGGCCAAATAGCCGCCGACATCCTTCTTCGCGTCGCTAAAGTACAGCACCATCCCCTGGGTATTCGATCCCGGGGCCGCATCCGGAAAGCTCAGCGAGTTCTGCAGGTTCAGGCACGCGCCGTTGTTCCAGATCACGCGGGCGTCCGTCCACAGATAGCCCTCTTTCCCATTCGGGAACTTGTCCTTGATCCCGTAAACGCTTACCGATTTCGGCAGCAATCCCGTGATGAAGTGCACCAAGTCCACATAGTGGCACCCGATGTACGTAAACGCGTCCGAGTATTCCGAGTGGAACCAGTTCTGGAACTTGGAGTGGCGGTAATACCACTTCTCCATCAAGGTGGCGGTTCCCAGCTTCAGTTCCCCAAACATCCCCGCCTGGTAACGGCGGCGAGCGATCAGGCTGCGGTCGTCGAAGCGTTTGTGGTATTCCACACCGACGAAAAGACCGCGCTTGGCGGCTTCTGCATCAATCTTCAACGCATCATCATGCGTCAGCACCAGAGGCTTCACGCAAACCACGTGAAGGTCATGAGCTAACGCAGACATCACCGCCTCGTAGTGCAACTGGTCCGGCAATGCGATAATCGCCACACTCCCCGCTGGCAGAGTGGCGAACATCTCTTTGTATAGTTCCGGATGTTTCGCATCCGGGTCGCTATCCATCGGAGGCCAGGCGACAAACGAAGATTTCGGGAACGCCGTGCCGATTGTCGTCGACGCAGCCAGTTCGTGCAGTGTGCGCCCGTGTTGGGCGCACACCAGAATTTCCCCAATTTCCCCTAAGCGCTGCAGTTCATACAACGAAGGCAGAATTTGGTCGTGGGTGATCATTCCGCCGCCCACAACGGCCACAATGGGAAGCGCCATTAGACCGAGGCCTCCACGGCAGTTTTGGCTGCGCGTGCCGCCAATACGCTCTCGAAGGCCTCATCCAGCACGTCGCAGGATTCGTCGATGGCTTCAGCAGTGATGCTTAGCGGCGGGCAGATCTTCACCGTGCCTCCACCAAAACCAACCGGTGCAAACAGCAGCAAGCCGCGTTCCACGCAAGCGCGCACCGTTTCCCAAGCCAGATCGGCATCCGGTTCTTTCGTGCCTGGAACCACGCAAGCCAATCCGGCAACCAGACCACGGCCGTCGACCGCGCCGATTTCCGGGTGTTTGGCGGCCAGGGCCTGAAGCCGCTTATGCAGCCGTTCGCCCATCGCCTTGGCATTCTCTACCAGCTTCTCGTCCAGAATCACTTCCAGCGAGGCCAATGCCGCCGCACAGCAAACCGGGCTGCCGGTATGTGTGGAACTCATGCTGCCAGCCGGGTGCATGTCCATCAACTCGGGGCTACCTACAATCGCCGCGATTGGCAGCGAACTGGAAATGCCCTTGCCCCAAGTCACCAGATCGGGAATGATGCCGGGGTACTGCTGATGCCCCCACAACGTGCCAGTCCGGCCAAAGCCAGCCTGCACTTCATCCGCCACCATCAGAATCTTGTGCTCGTCGCACCAGGCCCTCAGCTTGTGGATGTATTCATCCGGAGCAAAGGCAGCGCTACCGCCCTGGTATAGTTCAAACACCACGCCTGCGATGTTCTCCGCGGCAACGCCCTTTTCTTCCAGGCACTTCAGGAAGTACTCAAAGGACGTATCTTCGGTGCGGAATCCATCGGGGAAGGGAACTTGCACAAAACCGGGATCAAAGTTGACGATCCAGTCCTTCAGCGCAGGGATGCCGCCCGCCTGCTGGCTGCCCAGCGTGCGGCCGTGGAAGGCTTTTTCAAACGAAACGATGACATTCTTCTTGGGTCCGCCCACGCGTACCCCGTGCGTGCGGCAAAGCTTGATGGCGCATTCCACCGCTTCCGACCCGGTCGTCAGCAGGAAGACTTTCTTCAGCTTCTCCGGCAGCAACGAACTCAATCGTTCTACCAACGTGGCGCGAATCTCACTCGGGAATGCGTAGGTGGCCAGCAGTTCTTTCTCTGCGGCTGAACGAATTGCTTCTACGACCTTCGGGTGACCATGTCCGGCGTTCGTAATCAATACGCCTGAGGACCAGTCGATCCAACGATTGCCCCACTTGTCGAACACCTGAAAACCTACGGCGCGATCCCACACCACGGGGGGCTGGCCTTGCATCGCTAAGGGCTCATACTCGGCAAGCTTGTGCAGAATGGGAAGGGACTCAGGGACCGGGAACTGAGTAGCAATTCGCCTTAGTTTAGTCTCTACGGCGGGAACGGTCTTGGGAGTGAGGGAATAAGTTCTAGCCACGATTACCATTGTGCGCAATATCGAATACGCGCGCCACTTCTCCGTCCGCGATCGTCCCGCCTGTTGGAATCTATTTAGGCCGGTGTGTCTGCGGGTTCAATTTCCATATCCGCTTCCACCGACGAAATCAAATCATCGGCAAAACTCGGCAATGCCGAAATCACCCGGCTCCAGTTCGGAATCAGCGGTGTGCCCAAGGGATCCATGTTGTAAGATTCGGCAGCCTCTCGCAGGCTCTCCGCGAACACAGACACGGCATACTCTTCCGCGTCCCGGTCGAAATTTAACCCGTTCAGCATCGCGTCTGCGTAGTACCGGGCGATCATGTCCTCCGCAATGCGTACATACCGTATTTGCAGGCTTCGGAAGTGTTCTTTCGTGAATACCACTCCCTCGCCAGCCAGCGTGCGGAATAGAGATTTTGCGATATCCGTGGTCATCCGGCGCAGTCCCTTTGTCGGGTCTTCTTCGCTCAATACCTGGTGCTTGTGATCGTAGTTATCCGCAAGGTCCACCTGGCAAATGCGGGACGTTGCGCAGTTGCGGAATACTTCCGCCAGCACGCCAACCTCCAAGCCCCAATCGCCCGGAATGCGGTTCATCAGAGCCAGATTACTGCGCATGGCGAACTCACCCGCCAAGGGATATCTAAAGCTGTCAATAAATCTCAAAAATGGAGTTCCTACTGCCAGGCTTTCCATCGCGCGCACCAACGGCGTCATAAACAGGCGTGTCACCCGCCCTTGCATCCGGTCGCTGACCCGCGCGTAAAAGCCTTTGCAAAACTCGAAACCTAGATTGGCATTTACAATTGGGTAGCAAAGACGTGCGATGAACTCGCGATCATAATTCAAGATGTCGCAATCATGTAGTGCGATTACGTCAATGTCGCCCCGGCCCAGCAAATATCCATAGGCCAGCCAGCAACTGCGGCCCTTGCCATCCTCCCCGGGGGAAAGCCGGTTGTTGTTCAGAACCTGCAGCAGGTTCTGAATCCGGTCGCTATCAATCCAGATGAACGTTACCCGATACGGAAAGTCCTTGAAGAACGAACGCGCGTGCAGATACTGTTCACGGTTTGCCCGCGCCAACACCAGCACGATTTCGTTGACAAACTTCACATGTCGCAACTCCGCCACAATCTGCGCCATGGATGGCGTTTCGAATTCGGAATACAATGCCGGCAACACTAAACCAACGCGAGATTCCTCCGCGAACTTCAGCATGTCCTGCTCCATCCGCTCATAGTCTTTGGGGCGAAGCCTGTGCAGTGTAGCGACCATGCCAGTTTGATAGAAATCTGCCATTTGTTTCCTCCAAGCTAAGAACGGGCCAATTGGTGCGACGGCGGCTTATAGCTAAATGACCGGGGTCGGTTTGCAGACAGTCAAGACAACGGGGGACGTGCGCACTGTCTGATCGCGTAAACTACAGCCTGCCATCCATCCGCCAACATGTGCAACCTTCGTAACCATACCAGACGGCTACGAATACCTGGACTCAGATGGCTACAATCGGGGTATGGCGAAGCCCGAGCCTCAGCGAGCCTCCTCTCCGCAAGATGAGTCGCAGCCGCATGCGGATGCACCTGCTCCCCTGCCGCACCACTCCTGGTGGCTAGATCGCTATCCGCTGTGGATTCATGGACAGCCGCATGAATCGCAACACGTTGTGCCGATACGATCTCCGTATTGGGGGCGGCAAGTGGCGCTTGTGGCCCAGGCAAACAGGGCTGACGCCACTCTTGCCATAGAGTCCGCCAGTCGGGCCAGCGTTTCGATGCGTACGCTCAGTCGTCATGAACGTGCCTCCATCTTGCGCCGCGCCGCCCAATTGTTGACTGAAGAACAAGATCTTTTTGCTCAGGCAATCACCGCGGAAAGCGCCAAACCTTTGCGAGAATCGCGCACCGAAGTACAGCGCGGCATCCAGACCATCAGCGTTTCGGCGGATGAGGCCCTTCGCCTCGATGGCGATATGGTGCCCCTTGATGCCGCCCCCACGGCCAAGGGCTATCTCGGCTTCACCCTCCGTGAGCCACTTGGCGTTATCGCCGCCATCACGCCTTTCAACTTTCCGTTAAATCTTTGTCTGCACAAGATTGCTCCTGCGCTGGCTGCAGGCAACACGGTTGTCCACAAACCAGCGGGAACCACGCCCATAACCGCTCTATTGTTGGCGAGGCTATTCCATGAAGCCGGTCTTCCTCCCGGTGCCCTGAATACCATTCCGGGCCCATCCAAAGAAGTGGGAGATGTGTTACTGGAGCACGTCGCCGTGCAGATGATTACCTTCACAGGCAGCGCCGCAGTCGGGGCGGAACTCCGTCAGCGCGCCGGTCTGAAGCGCATGACTCTGGAACTCGGCAGCAATGCCGCTGTTATTGTCCTGCCGGATGTTTCCATTCCTGAGGTCGCCCAACGTTGCGCTGCGGCAGCCTACGCGCATTCCGGTCAGGTCTGCATTTCCGTGCAGCGCATCTACGTCCATCAGGACGTTCATGCCTCTTTTGTCGAGGCCTTCACCGCTGCCGCCAATGGTCTCCGGAAAGGGATTCCCGAAGATCCCGAAACCCAGATAAGTTGCCTCATCAGCGAAGCGGAATCCGAACGCGTCGCGTCTTGGGTTCGGGAAGCCACCGAGGCCGGAGCCATTCTACATACCCCGCTTCGTCGGGACGGAGCGAAGCTCACTCCCGCCGTCGTTACCAGTGCGCCCCAACAGAGCAAGCTCATTCGGCAAGAGGTCTTCGGGCCTGTGGCAGCCATCAATCCCATTGCCTCGCTCGATGACGCGATCGCCGCCGTCAATGACTCCGACTATGGCTTGCAAGCAGGCATCTTCACGCAACATCTTCCCAGCGCCTGGCAAGCAGCGCGAGAGATTCACACCGGCGCCGTGTTGATCAACGAAACCCCGCAGTTCCGTGCCGATCACATGCCCTACGGTGGCGTGAAGCTCAGCGGCTCGGGCCGCGAAGGTCCACGTTACGCGATTCAGGAAATGACGGAACCCAAGCTCATCGTGTGGAAATTGTAGGCAGCAGCAAGCCCTATCGCTGTCAGCGGAAGGAATCGCTAGTCTCTTCTAGTGCGCCACATCGCCGAGCAATAGGTCCGTTTCGCTTGTCGGAATCGCTACCAATTCAAGGTTGAAACTTCCCTTGGGTTTCAACTCAATGGACTTCCCTCGCTGGGTGAACTGCGCCAAAAAATCTGCGTCGAGCGCTGGCCCCTCTGCTAGGTCTTCAAACACATATGCGCGGTATTTTCCTGGAGCTAATGCTTCCAGCGTGAAAGTGCCGTCTTCTCCGGCAGTAGTAGACCGGCTCCATATTCGCCGCGCTTGTCCCGTTGTTTCTGATAGCAGAGCGATGCGAGCAGCAGGCAGGGCCGCGCCGTCTCGGTCACGCGCAACGCCCGACACCGTGGCCCCGTCGTTAGCAAGTTCAATCTCAAATCGCCCAGATGCTGCGCGATTGTTCGCCGGTCCGGCGTCCATGAGGTTTTGCCCTCCCATTTTCATGGACTTTACATAGAAACCAGCCGGTAGATTCTCTACTCCATACAAAGGGTTTTCTGAGGCAAAGTTGTTGGTTTGGAACCTGCCGCTATCCTCCACCCGCGCTGCCATCTGCCCGCCTGCAAAACCCCGGTCCGCAGTTACTCGCATGCCCGCCAAGCTCGTATCCGCGGCGCCTTCCGGCAACGTCACCATGCCTTCCACCAATACATCTGGAGCCAAGGTGAGCGACACCCCGTCCACCGAGGAACTTGTCACATCCACATCCATGGTCGCCGAAAGACTGGCCGAAGTCTGGCCGCGCCGTGCGCCTCCCCAGCGCGCCACAATGTCATAGCTGCCCGGCAACAACCCGCGCAAAACAAAATTCCCCGTCGTCATGCTCAACGTCGCCATGGCTGACGGTCCCCCAAACGCGGAAATCGGGTCTCGCGACCGGGCAATCACAGATCCCCCACCTTGCACGTCACTCGGAATCCCCAGTAACTGCCCACTAACCATATAGGTCTTTGTGGGGCTCAACTGAAAGTCAATCCCGCCCATCTCCGCGCCCGGTGTCAACTGTAGGGGCACAGCCTCAGCGGGGTCGCGGCCCGTTGGATAATAAGTCGCCGCATAGGCCGTTTCTTCGTCCTTGCCGCCAGGCAGCGCGAATCCGCCAGGGCCGGCGGGTCTAGCTTGCATCGGGCCTACCATCCCGCCCCGTATCTGCACCTTGATGAAGTAACGTCCAGGAGGCACGTTGTAAATGCGGTACATGCCTCGGTCATCCGTCACGGCTCGCGAAGCTGCCATCAACATCTTTGATCCCCGAATGTACCGGTATTGCTCCGCTTCCACCGTCGCGCCAGCCAGAGGATCTCCGTCCTCGTCCGTCACCTGTCCGGTAACCACCGCTGCCGGTTGTAACCGCAGTCGCACCCCTCTCAGGTTCTGCCCCTCATCCACACGTAACGGTGCGCTGCAGTTGTGCATCCGCGCGCCCAATCCCTCTACAATCGCGCCACAACTGGAATATCCCAGTCGCAACACCGTCAGGTTGTAGGCCCCAGCGGGCAGGCCCTGAAACTGAAATTCGCCATTCTTGTCTGATCGCGTCGTTATGCCCCGTCGGCCCGGGCCTGGCATCCCTGGGCGTCCACCGCCTCTTGGAATCAGATGAACTTCCGCCTTGCTCAGCGCTGTCCCGCTCACCGCATCGCGAATCGAGCCCTGCACCGACGATGTTCCCGTCTCTTCCACTTCCGCCGGGTTGTTCGGGGCTCCTCCGCCAAATCGTCTGCCCTGTGCCAACGCTACACTCGACAATCCAACTAGCACCAGCGCAATCACCCCCGCGCGCATCCATCTTTTGCCCAACAGATGCACGCGCGTCCACCCGGTTGCTGACCAGGCAACCTTTGCCGCCAGCAACGAGCGTTCTTCTAGAAACACGCGGATACCCATATAGGTATTAAACGCCACCTGTCATCGGAACGTTGCGCAAGGGTGCTCTCCGCAGTTTGTAGTCCCAGCATGAACTCCTTTCACAGTTCCATCCCCGCCGGCTTTCCCCTCAATTCCAGTCAGTCGGGTCGGAAACATATAATAGAAAGTTTGTGAGAGGAGTATCACGTGGCGGTTACCGCATTCCTGTTCCCGGGTCAGGGATCCCAAGCGGTCGGCATGGCAAAGTCGCTCTATGAGAGCTTTGCCCCGGCCAGAGAACTGTTTCAGGAGGCCGACGACGCGCTCGGGTTCTCCTTATCACAGTTGATCTTCGAGGGGCCCATCGAAACCCTCACCCTCACCGAACATACCCAGCCCGCCATCCTGACGGCCTCGGTTGCCGCCTATCGCTTCCTCGAAGCCCAAGGCCTGCAGCCAGACTTCGTCGCCGGTCATAGCTTGGGCGAATACAGTGCAATCGTCGCCGCTGGCGGAGTTCCCTTCGCTGACGCCGTGCGCACCGTCCGCAACCGTGGGCGCTACATGCAGGAAGCCGTCCCCGCCGGAGTCGGCGCCATGGCTGCCATCCTCAAGTTCCCCATCGATAAGCTCGAAGCCATCTGCGCGGAAGCCGCCCAGGGCCAGGTCGTCTCGGTCGCCAACGAAAATTCCCCCGACCAGACCGTCATCGCGGGCAACAAGGAAGCCGTCGAACGCGCCGCAGAGCTAGCGAAAGCTGCCGGAGCCAAGCGCGCCGTCATGCTCCCCGTCAGCGCCCCCTTCCACTGCGCCCTCATGCAGCCCGCGCAGGAAAGCCTGAAAGCCGATCTCGACGCTGCTGATTTCGTCGATCTCCGTGTTCCCCTCGTCAATAACGTGGAAGCCTCCGTCGTGCGGAAAGCGGCGGATGTCCGTAACGGACTCTTCCTACAAGTCCCCGGCCGCGTCCGCTGGGTAGAAAGTATGTTCCGCCTGGTCGACGAAGGTGTCGAGCAATTCGTCGAAGTCGGCCCCGGAGCCGTTCTCAGCGGCCTCCTCCGCAACATCGACCCTGCCCGCAAAGCCCTCCGCTTCAGTGAAGCGGGCGATTGGGAAAAGCTGCAAGGCGAGCTCTCTGTCGGCTAAGGGATACCCTCATAGGGAATCCCGCTAGCTCGAAAGTCAGTAGCCCCGCCCCATACCGGGCGGGGCTGCATCAACCGCATAGCCGACACACTAATCCTTCACCTTCTTCCACAAGCGATCCTTTGCACCCCCACCAGAGGGAAACAGACCTTCAAAACAGACTCGGACCAGACCCACTGTCGAGATCTGCTGACGCGCCCCGGAAGGGGCGATATAGACCGTCACGCCCCGGAAGGGGCGATATAGACTAGCCCCGTCCTTTAGGGCGGGGGACGCTACCCCACATTTGCTTCCCCGCCGGGGTACCGGCGGCACAACATCGCGACCGAGAGCACGGCCTAAACCGCACGCCAGCCCATAAACGGATTCCATCGCTCCGAGAGGCATCCCACGGTGCCGTTCACGCTTGGGTGTATCGTTGTCATCCCCCCCCCGGGTCAGCAGCCAGCCTGTCGGCAGAAAAGCCCCAACGGGGCGGCAGAGTCATGTTGCCACGGGCGTAGCGAGCAACGAGGAGTCAGCCCCTTTGACGCCGAGTACTAGTCGCAAACCTGTTCGTCGCGAAGGTGACCTGCGAGAGAAGCCCGTGGACTTCTCTCAACCCACAATCAAAGCCCTGAAAGGGCGACACAAAGTAAGCAGGCACATGAAATCGGTTAGCTGGTCATTCCCAACGGAAGGCCGGAATCCCTGACCTTGATACACTCGTGGTACTCCCAACCCATCAGCCAGATACCGCTTTGGAAGGCCGGAATCCCTGACCTTGATACACTCGTTCCGGTAACAGCGGGCAAGGCGCTTTGGGCTTTGGAAGGCCGGAATCCCTGACCTTGATACACTCTTGGAGTGTGAGGTAGCAGACGAAAAAGCCGCTTTGGAAGGCCGGAATCCCTGACCTTGATACACTCCTTACGGGCGGCGTGCTTTATTCGCCTCTTGCTTTGGAAGGCCGGAATCCCTGACCTTGATACACTCTGGCCGGTTGCGACGTCGATGTTGAAAAGTGCTTTGGAAGGCCGGAATCCCTGACCTTGATACACTCCCACGGCGGATGGGGCCGGTCTCTTCGAAGCTTTGGAAGGCCGGAATCCCTGACCTTGATACACTCACCGCGTCTGGGTCAGGCGGTAATGGGCTAGCTTTGGAAGGCCGGAATCCCTGACCTTGATACACTCTTCTGGTCAGCAGCGGACCGTAGCGCGGACGCTTTGGAAGGCCGGAATCCCTGACCTTGATACACTCTATCGTGTGCTGAGGCCTAACGGCGCTCTTCGCTTTGGAAGGCCGGAATCCCTGACCTTGATACACTCGGGAGAGTAGGGGGGTAAACTACCGCCTTTGCTTTGGAAGGCCGGAATCCCTGACCTTGATACACTCTAGACGGTTCTAAGCTCTTCCCAAATTGGGACTTAGAACCGTTCTTCCTTTTAGAAAAGGCCAATTTGTTCTGGCGGAGACTCCGCTGCCTCTCGTTTTTTTCCATAAAACACAGCCATTTTCCCGAACTGCCGGTCGGTTACGGTTAGCAGTCGGACCTGTCCCTTAGGCGGGACCGCCAGACTTAAGACATGGGATAGATGGAGCGCCGCATCCTCACTCGGCAGATGTTTGGCATACACAGAAAACTGCAACATCGTGAAACCGAGCTTCAGCAGCGCACTACGAAACTGGGCGTACTGTTTCCGGTGCTCTTTCGAATCAACCGGCAGATCGAACATCGCGAACATCCACATGATGCGATAAGGCGCGAACGGCACGCTTTTTCACCTCCGTTCTCCATGTCGGGACTTCGAACTTATCACTTGTCCCTTCCACTACCTGGGCAAGACGCTGGCATGTGATCTGAATCAGATCCAATAAGGTCCGCTGTTCTCCCTCCGCGTAGTATCGATCCGTAATCGCAGACACGAGGCGGCGCTTGCGGTCCAGATCCAGTCGCAGTTCAGCATTGTCTCCGTCCAACTCACGAACCATCTGCACGACGACGCGGTCGATAGCAGGGCGAAATGGCTCCATCACATCATCAGCGAGCGGGAACGTATTGTACGGGCCCCGATGATGGACGCCGAATGCAGGATGCAACCCCGACCCGCAGAGACATCGAGCCACAACGCTGCGCAGAACCGCATATCCGTAGTCAAGAAGATGATTCCGCGCATCGTCCTCGTCTGCTCGACGGAACTTCTCTTCCTGCTCTGCAAACAGAATGGTCCAGTAACGCCGGGCCGCATGCGCTTCGACATTGCCAGGGTCCCCGCTTCCCACGCGACGGGCATAGCCGCGAAGCCCATAGTCCATGCCCTTCAGTTCTTCCAGGACGAGTGCTTGCGAGAGAATTTTTGCGACTACCATGGATTGCCACAATCGCTTCTTCTTCGGCACGGCCAACTTGGACTGACTTTCGAATCGTTGACTCTGCCGATGGTGTGACTCAATGGGCAGCAGCATCCCCGATGGTCGGAATTTCTCATCGCAACAGACAACCGCGATTCCCTCTTTGCCTAGTTGCCCCAACACAGATTGCGTTACAGTAATCAGCGGATGTCCCAGAACCACCGACGCGATCTCTGTTAGCGGAACTGTCTGCGTCTCTTTGTCTGTTCTTTCGATAACAAGAAGGCCATTCCGGAAACTTAACCTTGCCGGTTCCATGCTGAAGTCGAGAATTCGGTTAGTCATTGCCGATGATCACCTTCCCCAAGTGATTAACGCTAATTTTTTGCGCTCCAGGCTCATACACCGCATTGATCGTCGGCTGCCATAGCGCACCCGCTTGTTTAATGTCACCTTTCATACGAGCATCATTGAGGAGGTGTACCGCGAATCGTCCTAACGACGTCACCGTCCGCACTCGCCACAGCTGCCGTCCGTTTCCATCCCCCTTATCGGCTTCAATCACATCGCCAGGCCGCAACGAACAAATAAACGATACACGTTCCCCGTGATCCTTCTGTATCACCGGCACACCATACTTCTGCCGCTGCATCGCCTCAATGGTATTCACCGTCACATGCCGATACTTCGATTTGCCGGGTACCGTCTCATCCAACAGAATCTCCGTGTGGTGGATGGAGTTCGGCATCACGTTTCTGGCTCGCGGTCCGATGCCCACCGTCGGCAAATCCGTTTCCGTACGTACCTTCACGCGTACCTTACGAATGGCTCTTCCCGCCGCATCCAAAGGCGGATTCGTCGCCAGCGCCTTTTGCGTCCCTAACTGCGCAATCTTCGCCGCAACAATGCGCCTTGTAGCAATGTCAATGATGTCTTCTACCTTCGCGCCTTCTACCGGCTTGCGCACAGACACATACTTCCTCTTGTCGTCTCTATCGATCCAAGCCCGCGAATAGAGAGTCTGGTCATGCATCGCCGCGCGCAGTTTGTATTCCGGCCGCAAAGACACATTGACGCGCTGAATAGACTCCGCCACTGCTTCCTTAAATCCTTCCCAAGGCGGCAGAAAGTATCCCCCAAACTGAAAGCGACGGTCCGTCCCCGCGCGTTGCGCCGCGTCGCTCAGTTGCTTGATGATCGCCGGAGAACTCATCGCAACCGTGACGGCATCCACCGCATGATGTCGATGGTCTTCCCGTGTCTTGGTGTGATCTTCCGGGTTCAAGATCCCGTTGAGTTTCCATTCCCTCCGTAGCAGCGCCGTCACTTGTCCAGCGCAGGTGAAGACACGCTGCCTACCTGTGTCGTCGGATGTCCCTCCAAACAGCAATCCCAGGTATCGCGCAGCGAGTTTCGACGCGTATCGCGTATCGTTCAGTTGCCGCGTGGTGAACTCGGCAAGCATGGCCTCCTGATCTGCTTCCGTCAAAATGAAGCGGCTCAGTTTTGCCGAGTTATTGAAAGACTTCACCGCGGCAACCATGCGTTCCCACTCGGAACCATCATGGCCGAAGGCTTCCCATGGCGTACGATTCCGTTTCAGCGCGTTTTGATCCGTCGCGCACAGCGTTTTGTTGTTGAATGAATTATCGAGAGAGCGCGAAAGAGGTACGATATGCTCGACTTGGAAAAGGGGATGTGGTCCAAACAAAGCATCCATGCCGATCTGACGCCCTGTGTACGGACATTGGTGTCGACACTCTTCCCAAAGCAAATACTTCTCTACATCACGTTGTTTCACGTCGTCAGGCTTGCAGTTCAAGTATCTAGCCAGTTCAGCCTTCGCTCGATCGCGCACACCCTCACGGTCGCGGTTGTTCTTCTGCATCCGCATCCGCTCTTCATGGCCGCGCCGAATATCACGCGCCAGTTCGATGCGGACCGTATCGATGGGGCCGTACTCACGGATCAGGCCATTGACCGTTTTTCGCAACTCCGTCAGTGAGCGCATCACAATCGGATTGCGGACTTCAGGTAGAGAATCTACTACTCCGGGCAACAGTGAGAGAGGTTCTGACCGGGAGGCCAGTCGGTAATCTTCAATAGCCATCACCGCGCTTGTGTGATCGAGCCCTTCCTCCGCATGCGGAAGAATTTTGCGGATCGCCTTGAGAGAAATGGAATAGTAGCCCTCCGGCAAACCTTCCTCCGCCACTTTCTGTGCCGTTGCAGCGTCAAGGCCAAATCGTTCAACCAGGTCTTCCGCCAGAGCTTCTTCTGTGCCCTTCGCCAGCATCAAAATCTCTACCAGTCGAACTCGTTCGTCCTCCGGCAGTTGATCCCATTGGCTTCCCAGGATCTTGCGAAGCCTGGTAGCAGTTGCGTTAACAGGAAGGTTCTTTTCCCCACCAGCTTCGATGGAGAACTTAGTTGTCCTTGGCAACTTCAGATGGGTCTTTACTGCTGCCAGCGTTAGCTTGTCCTTGGTCTCCGTCAGCGGCAGGATACTGGCGCGCTCGGCCGCACTTAGCGTCCTACTGTTCCCCTCTTCAAAGAACACCCGCAGGTTATTCACGGCCAGCAATACGCGCAGCCGCTGTACTTCCAGCGAAGCCATCGGGGCGCGCCGTTCATGGGGTTCCAGCGCACACAACCCGATCAGGTCTGATTGATCCTTCAAAGGCCGTTGGTCAAAAATTGCGCCATAGATCTGTTCACGCAGACCCTCTGTCAGCAGTTCTAGACGTTCTTCACTCTGCTTCTTCCAGATCAGCGCAAATTCTTCCGAGTACATATCGCGATGCGTATAGCGCTTGCGAATGCGTTCTTGATGCGGGTCAACGGCGCGATAGAAATACTCGCCAAGCGTGCGGCATCCGCTGGACGCGATCTGTTCCCGCAGTCCCTGGATGCCTTCCTTGACCTTTCCCTTCTCATCCTGATCTGCGGCCTTTGCGGAAAACTTCCGGTTACTCAGGAATCCTCGCCGCTGCCCAAGATGGTAGAGAGCGCGTCCCAATTCGAAAGGTTCGAGGACCTCATCCAGAGCGCGGGCTCGCAGGAAGTAGGGCAGCGTAGCGTGCTCATTGAACTTCTTGCTCAACTCCCGGTCGAGGGCTTCCAGCGCTTCCTGCCTCTTTCCGTCCGGCAGCAATCCGTTCTGCTGCAAAAGCAGGAAAAGCTTCGCGTAGCGGCGCTTCCGACGATCCGTCTGCTTTCGAACCTGTCTGGCCTCGCGGCGTTCGACATTTTTTGTCTGCTCTTTTGCCGTGTCCAGGCTATTCACCCCGGCCTCAAAGATCCGCACGCCCGTGTGCACGATCTTCTGATTCTCCACATCGATCAGGGCCACTCCGAGAGAATTGGCTCCGAGGTCGATTCCCAATACCAGACCACCCGATACTGTGCCGTTCGTAACGTTTGACATGAAAGTTTCCAAATGTTAAGGTGTGCACAGTGTATCAAGGTCAGGGATTTCCTGCTTTTCTAAGTAAGGTGATCCCGCCGTAAGGCTCTGCTGCGCAAGCCGCAACCTTTGGGATGCCCCGCCCCGTGCGGGGCATTATTATTTCCAGCGGACTTTTGTTCTGCGAATTCCCCTCCGATCTGCTCTTCCGTCGTCAGTTCGTCACGGCAACTCGAAAGAAAACAGATCTTCGTTATCTTGAAGTTCTCTAAAGAGTTACCTCTGCCTGTCCGCGCTGGATCTGTCTATCTGTCGCTTCCAACTACTGGCAGCCTTCACAATACCAACGAAGCAATCAACAGCAGGAGAGGGGAACATGGATCGTACTCAGGCAGGCAGAAGCAAGGAACAGAATCACACTTGCTCAGAGACCATTTTAGAAGAAGGCCGCTAGTCGCCTTTCCGGTCCGACCAACGAGCGTCCGGGAATTCCTCGAAAATTGCACTCACTTGTTTTCGCTCCAAAACGGAATACTTGTACTCGTCTCAAGCCGATGAGTGCATCAGAAAAATCCGCAAAAAGTGCACTCAATGCACTCACTTGGTTCAAAACGGAACAGAATGGCGGCCTGTCCTTCGGCTGCAGACCGAGCTGCCGTTTCCTAAGCCGTCGCACTCTTCGCCAGAGGAAGCTGCAGAGACAGTACGGCATCATCCCTACGCAGACGTTCGGCAAGCAATGTATAGGGCAGATTCTGCACCGTGCTACCGCGTTCCAGACTCAAAGCAGCTGCGGTTCCCGCAGCTTGACCAAGCGCCATGAAGGTCCATTCCAGCCGGATTGCTCCATACGCTACGTGCGTGGAAGAAACGCAGGTCGGGGCCAGCAGATTCGTGGCTTCCTGCGCGCGCGGAGTCAGCGCGCGGTACGGGATCCCAAACGGACCCCAGTCGTCGCCTCCGAACACAAAGCCTTCATTGTAGGCAGCGTCGTCGCGAATGATCCGGCGCACATGGTGCGTGTCCGGAGGCCAATACGAAACCGCCACCGGGTCCGCAACGGGCTCCGGGTTCAAGCGCCGCGTATGATGTTCTGTCACCACCAAATCGGACACCATACGCCGCGCCTCGCGTACATAAAACTGCCGAGGCCAGTGTCCGTTGTCTGCGAACTCATCTACGGGCAGCCCCCAAGGCTTCCACGCATCGCGGAGCGTCTGGGGCAGAGCGACATCGTTTTGGAAGAGCCAAATCAGCCCCATGGTGAAGTGGCGATGTTCTTCGTAAATGCGCTGCCGGACCGCATAGCTACCACCCGGATAGCCATGATTCATGCCATAAAGATTGGCGGAAAGGTCGTGCCAACTGCCCTGGTCTGTCTTCCCGTTCGGAAGGTGGCCAACTGGAGTAAACAATTTTCCTCCGGCAGCCGCGTAGCGGAAGTAGATCTCATAGAGCTTGCGATCAAAGCCCACGGGGTGCTCAATCGCAATGCGATTTTTCGGGTCCTTGGTCAGGCACATGCGGAAGCAATAGCCTTGGATGCGATGGTCTCCCTCGCCAGCCTTGCCCAGCGCCTCGTCCTGGATGGTTGGAATGACGCCGCTTGCACGTACACCCGGCTTCCAGTACGGGTCGACCCGTACTTCGAACTGCCGGTAGGTATTCTCGCCGCGAATGCCATTCTTGGTCTCGCCGTACTGCGCATTGCTCTCACGACCAATCGTGGTTTGTACGCCTGCTGCGGCAATCAGGTCACCCTCGAGTGAAGCATCAATGAACTGCCGTGCCTCCAGTCGGCTGCCATCTTCCAGCACGACAGAGACCAGCGCGGAGCCGCGTTTGACGACTGCAGATGCAAGCGGCTCCCGCAGTCGAGCGCCGCGCAGAATGCGGATGGGCCACTCTGCCAGCATTTCTCCGTAGACGGCCTCGGCCACATGGGGCTCAAAGCGCCATTGGGGTTCCGCTTTGCCGTAACGTTTGCCAATACGCAGATAGAAGTCCCGTGCCAATCCGCCAACGGCCATGTCGTTGCGGAACGAGTGGTTATTGATGTCGCTCGACCCCAGGCCCTCGACGGTAATCCCGCCCAGGTGTTGGTCCGGCGACACCAGCAGCACAGACCGCCCCATGCGCGCCGCCTGGATCGCTGCAGTAATGCCGGCCGGCGTGCCGCCATACACCAGAACATCTATCGGTTCCGCCTGTCCGGGAAGCAGCGTGGATCCCAAGATGCCCCATGTTCCAACGCGAAGGAGTTCCCGACGATTCATCATGACTATGTTTGTCTACATCATGTCGTTCTACAGCATTTTCCGCAAAGCGCTACGCCAGCAATCCGCGTCGTGCCAGATTTGCCATCAGAGCGCTAATTCCAAACTGCCAGGGGGAAATCGCCTCACTGTGGTTTACCCGATTCACCAACGTGCCCAAGGGTTCTGAGGTGATCCGCACCACATCCCCCACGTGATGCGTGAAACCTTTCCCAGCCTCATCTCGATCGACCACTGGTGCAAACATCGTGCCCAGAAACAGCACGAAGCCGTCAGGATATTGGTGGTGCTTTCCAACGGTTTGCTTCACCAGCGATTCGGGATCACGGCTGATCAAGCTCATCGCGCTATGTCCATCCATGCGGAAGCCGTCCTCGCCTTCCACAACCATCCGCAGGTCCATCCCACGCACCGTATCCAGGTTGAAGTGCTCGTCAAACAGCCGAATGAACGGGCCAACGGAACAGGACGCATTATTGTCCTTGGCCTTGCTCAACAGCAAAGCGCTACGCCCTTCAAAGTCCCGCAGATTGACGTCGTTGCCCAGCGTCGCCCCGACGATCTTTCCCGTGTTGCTGACGGCCAGCACCACTTCCGGTTCGGGATTGTTCCAAGTGCTTCTGGAATAGGTCCCGATCTCCGCTCCTACCCCCACCGACGAAAGGGTCGGAGCCTTCGTGAAGATCTCCGCATCCGGGCCAATCGCCACTTCCAGATACTGAGACCAGATGCCCTGCGCAATCAGCAGTTGCTTCAGTTGTGCGGCCCGCTCACTGCCTGGCTCTGTGGTGCGCAGATCACTACCCAGCACTTGGTTGATCTTGTCGCGCAGTTCCGCCGCCTTGGCCGCGTCACCCATGGCGCGTTCTTCAATCACCCGTTCCAACAGGCTCGCGATGAAGGTCACCCCGCTCGCCTTCACCACCTGCAAGTCACACGGAGCCATCAGCCAGGGTTGTGTCGAGTCCTGCTGCCCGTGGTCACTATTCGCCAGCACAGCCGCAACACTGCCAACGGCGCGCAAAGTCCCCGAAGCCAGCGCTTCCCGAATCGCCCGCAGCGGCTCTGGCAAATTCAACAAGGCGCTGACGGTAGGCACCAGCGTCTCCAGGCAGTAGAGTGTCTCCTTAGCCAGCACTACTGGTGTCGGACCTTCCAGAAGCGGCTCCCAGACACGCCCAATCAGCGTGGCCTGTGCGGCGTCCGCCGGCAAACACTCGCTCACATTCAGAGCAATCGACATGGATCTCCCCACCTTTGTTCCAATCGTTCCATCGTTTCCGTTGTGCTAATGGCGTACCAGCCAGGGCTACTGCCCCTCTGGCTTCTCCAGCGGCTTCGCGTGTTTCACGTGCTTATCCAGCCATTCAATGGATTCCCAAAGCACGTGCTCAATGGTTTCCTCGGCGCGATAACCATGCGATTCATGCGGCAGCATCACCAACCGAGCGATGCCGCCATTGCCACGGATCGCCTGATACATCCGTTCGCTCTGAATGGGAAAGGTCCCACTGTTGTTATCGGCTTCCCCGTGAATCAGCAAAATCGGATCTTTGATCTTGTCCGCGTTCATGAAAGGCGACAAGGTCTGGTAGATCTGCGGTGCTTCCCAATACGTGCGCCGCTCTGCCTGGAAGCCAAACGGAGTCAGCGTCCGGTTATACGCGCCGCTCCGCGCCAACCCCGCGCGGAACAGCCGACTATGCGCCAGAAGGTTGGCCGTCATGAAGGCGCCGTAGCTGTGGCCACCCACTGCCACGCGGTTGGGGTCGATCACACCCATGCTATCGGCCTTTTGAATCGCTGCCTCGGCGCTCGACACAATCTGCTTCACAAAACTATCGTTGGCGGTCTCTGGCGGACCCACCACCGGCATTGCGGTCTCATCCAACACCGCATACCCTGCCAGCAGGAAGAACAGATGCGAGTAGCTGCGAATGGCCGTGAACCGCTGTTCCGACCCGCTTACCTGCCCAGCCGTGGCCGGGTCTGTATATTCCATGGGGTATGCCCATACCACTGCCGGAAGCCGCGTACCCTCTTTGTAGTTGGGCGGCAGATAGAGAGTGAACGAAAGCTGCGTGCCATCATCCCGCTCATACTTCACCAGTTGTTTGGTGATGCCCCGCAACTGCGGCGTGGGGTCTTCAAACGTGGTCAACGCCGTGGTGTTGTCTTTGTCTTTCTCTCGGATGAAAAGGTTCGGCGGAATAGATGTAGATTCTCTACTGGTGATGAAGCGCGATCCGTCCGGGCTCAGCGTGGTAATCACCTGTTCATAGGTTTCCCCACTCGATTGAAAGAGCCGTGTCTTCTCTTTTGTGGGAACATGCATGCGATCCAGGAAGGGCCGGTCGCCCTGCTGGGAGGCTCCACGACCGCTCAACAGCAGGCTTTGCTCCGCGTAAATCGCCACGGAGTAGCCATTCGACAGCGTCTTCCGCAGCGGCGTCCCCTCATCGTTATAGCGGTCGCGGATGTTGCGACTGAAGAGCAGATCGCCATCGCTTCCCGCTTTGGAAAGATCGAAGAGATAGCTGCGGGTCCAACGTTTGTCGCGATCATAGTCGCGCAGCAGCGTCAGATTCTCTGTCTCCAACCAGCTCAGGCCAGCGAAGCGATGTTCTATTTTGCGCAGTTCCGTGGGCTCTTCAGTAAAGGGAGCCTCCAACCGCATCAGCTTGTCGCGGAAGGGAACCTTCTTGTTCGGGTCGCCATCATCCATCGCCTCGGTCCACAACAAAGACGAGCCATTCCAGGGCAGCCACCCGAAGTTGCGCGGGCCTTTCCGTACACCCTCAATCGGGATGTTATCCTCCAGCGGCACTTCCGCCACCAGCTTCACCAACTGGCCGCTGGCATTCAGAATTGTCACGGTGGAAGGGAAACGGTAATACGGTAGTAGATAGGAGAACGGACGATGGATGGTTGTGGCCAGAAAGTTCTTGCCATCGGGCGAAGCGCTCAGCTCCGTGTAGAGCCCCGGTTCTCCCCAGGTCGTTGTCTTGTTTGTTTTCGTATCCAGCAGGACGGGCTGGGCGGTGGCATAGTATTCGAACAGATTCTCGTCATGGCTGTTCTCCAGCAGGTCCTGATAAGTGCGTACCGGAGCCACCGTGCCAGACGACTCCTGTACCGTCGGTCCCTTGGGTGCTAGCGGCGCTGTCGGCGCCGGGGCTCGTCCCTTCGGCACGGTCATCAATATTAGTGTTTGTCCGTCGGGCAACCACTGAATCGGTTGGCTCAGGATGTCGTTTAACTGCACATACGGAGCCTGTCGGGCCACGCCAGCCACGACGTCCACCACCCACAGATCGACGCTCTTGTCCGTATACCTGGGGATGGCAAAGTGCTTGCCCGTTTGGCTCCAAACCGGGTCACCCCACACTGAATCCGCGGGCAGGGCAATACGGCGGTCCTCCCCGGAGCCGTTCATGGGGCGAATCGATACGCCGGTAAAGCTTCCCGCGGCATGCGGTCCGAAATTCGCCGGGTTCAGCCGCAGACCCGCCAAACGCAGCATGGGCTGCGCCATCACCGCGATCGATGGGTAACGCAGGCGATCCAGCAGCAACATCTGGTCGCGTGTGGGGCTTACCGAAATACCCGGAGGAAGTGGTGCGTGAAGAACCTCCAGAATCTCTTTGGAGGGTTTCTGGTAGGTGATTTGTCCGATTGCAGAATCCATGGCTAACGTCCATCCGGCAAGCAGCACAGCCGTGCTTACGAGGGCGTGTAAGGGGTTACGCATCGCAGAACCTCCGGGGCTTGCATGGTACCGAGTGTGCAGACAGGGATGCAAGCCGAGGCAGAGCGGTCACCGCTTGAGGGCGAGGACGCGCCATCCAACGGTGCGATGCGACCCGTAGCAAATACCAGCGGATCCGTCGACATCCGTGGAGGGGGCCGCTGGTGTTTCAGGTGTTCTTAACTAACGGTCGCTAGCCTACCGTCACGCGGCTTTTGCTGCGTACCCGTTCCACAGCTCGGCGTACGCCTGCGGCAATGGCAATGGTGGTGGCGTCATCACCCAGCAATACGCGGTGCGCCAACCAGAACGCATCCTGCACGCAGGCCTTGGAAATGGGGGCGTCCATCACGCGGCAGGGCAGCTTTTGATACAGGGGGTTCTCAAACAAAGTATGTGGATAGAAAGGGGTCGCCGGGATTTGTTCTGCCTCCAGAGCCTCACAGAAGGCATTGCGGTCGCCGCCCAACTTGGAGGCATCCACGCGGCCGAGCACCAGATACCAGCTGTTGCGGTTCACCTGCGCGGGCACATCCTGCCAGTGGATACCGTCGATATCCGCCAGCTCGCTCAGGAACAGCGCGGCATTTCGCGTGCGGCGCTCAATCTGTTCATCCAACAGATCCATCTGTGCCATCAGCACCGCAGCCTGCAAGGCGGTGATGCGCAGGTTGGTGCCCAACTCAAAGTGTGTAAAGAAGCTATGCCCCGGTATCCGGCCCTGATTGGCAATGGAACGTACCCGTTCGGCCAGCGCATCGTCGTTCAGCGTCACCATGCCGCCTTCGCCCGCTGTCAGCACCTTGCTGTTCTGGAAGCTGAAAGACGCCATGTCGCCAAAGGTGCCGGCGCGCTTGCCCTCCCATTCGGAACCATGCGCATGGGCGGCATCTTCAATCACCACCAGGTTGTGCTTGCGGGCAAAGGCTAGCAACTGGTCCATGGCCGCAAAGGGGCCGCCGAAATGCACAATGATGATGGCCCGTGTCGCCGGAGACAGCGCTTGTTCCACACTGGCCGGGTCCATATTGAAGGAGTACGGCTCAATATCCACAAACACCGGCACCGCGCCTACGCGGGAAACCGCCGTAGCCGTAGAGACAAAGGAGATCGATGGCACAATCACCTCATCGCCCGGCCCAATATTCGCAGCTTGCAACGCTGTTTCCAGCGTTACCGTGCCATTCATCATGGCGATGCCGTGGCTGCACTGCTGGTAGTGGGAAAAGCGCTTTTCCAACTCTGCCACAATGGGATGGAAGCCCCCCCACTGCTGGCTCTCTAGCACTTGGCGAAGGTAATCCATCGCCTTCTCGGTATGAATCGGCCACTCTGGGAGACGCATCACCTCTACTGTATATGAACTCCGTTCCTTTCGGAGCCCCGTGCCCGCTTTGAGGCACCATCCGTAGCCTTTGGGAGAAGCCGATGTCTGTTTTTGACGAACACGCCGAGTCGCTGGAAAAACACGAATTCATGATGGGACCCGTCCGCGGCAAACTCGCCGTCAGCATGGACATCCTCACCGACGCCCTGATCCTAGCCGGCCAGCACGGCGCCTACGTGCAGATGCAGACGAAAACATCGAAGCTCCCCATGGATATCCGCCTCATCATCAAGAGCATTGAGCAGGCCAAGGAGTTGATCTATAGTGCTATGGAGGATGCGAAGAGTTGAGTAAGAATGCCGTCCAGACAAGACGTAAGACCAATGTTCATGTAGTGGGTGAATCTAGAAGAATATTATCTGTTCTCTGATATGGGCTGATTCTATAGGTGCTACGAATGGCTAGTGGGAATATTTTAAAAAGATATACAAATCTTGCAAGTTTGCTCTATATTCTAGAGAAGCAATCTGTTACATTGCTTACTCCTCATTCATGGGCGGATCAAAATGATACTTATTTTTTGGAAGCGTATCGAATGAGGAAAGGGCTTAAGTGTGTTCTGGCGTTATGTCTCACAGAAGCACGTGAAACGTTTCACCATTGGAAAGTCTTTGCTGACGGCACAGCTGGCGTTTCCTTACACTTCTATAAGGATAAGTTAATTGAGGATCTAAAGAAAAATAAGCGCGTCAAGGGTCGCAAAGTGAAGTATATGATGGTTGATGAATTGGTGAATAAAAAGCCGCAGGTTGGTGTCCTTCCGTTTGTGAAGAGACTGCCGTATGAAGATGAAAAAGAGTACCGTTTTATTTACAATAGCCCCGATGAAAACCTTCCCTTTCTGGATTTGCCATTTGATAAAAACTCTCTAGAAAAAGTGGCTCTTCCGGCATTCTAGTGGCTAGGGGTTCAGGTCCAGAGCGCCGCAATGGAAGTAAATGGCGTTGATGAAGTTCTGCTGGTTGCGGTAACCTCTGGCGGTTGCCTTCACCCATTGAATC
>Ga0182745_1000498_pt1 | contig 44029 bp, 38 predicted proteins | sample eDN3rd30CKraftBY_FD_128523 | JGI IMG/M metagenome (GOLD analysis project Ga0182745, IMG submission 128523) | Enriched backyard soil microbial communities from Emeryville, California, USA - eDNA 3rd pass 30_C Kraft BY (version 2) (version 2) | ecosystem: Environmental > Terrestrial > Soil >...
ACCAAGCGGATCAGTCGTTAGAACCGTTGCCACCGGTCTCTCACTCTGCTGGTCTTCTGACCACCGCAACGTTGCCGGCTGGCTGTCAGCTCCGCTAAACTGCGGCAATTCGAGACGCAAGTGACAAGGCATCCGCATACGGCCCACCCGTCCCGAGCCAAGCGTCTCAGTTCAACGCCCAATCTATCCGTCCGAGTACAGACGGATAGATTGTTATTCGTTCAAGTGACAAGGCATCCGCATACGGCCCACCCGTCCCGAGCCAAGCGTCTCAGTTCAACGCCCAATCTATCCGTCCGAGTACAGACGGATAGATTGTTATTCGTTTTTTTACCCGACTGCGCTGCTATGACACACGGCGACCGATACAACCGCGTTAACATCCATCACCACCTTCGCGAGGATGTAGTCGTGTTGCTTCCCCACGTGGCTTACCGCAATGGCACAATCGGATTTGGTGACGGGATCATCTTGCCACGTCATGATTCGACAGCGATAGGCGACGCAATCCTGCGCATGCTCGATCATTGTGCTAAAGCAGACACAGGACCACTTGAGGAAAAGCGTGACGCTGCCATGGATCGGTTGCGTCGCGGATTTGAACTGTCATTCGACGAACAATTTCCGTCATTCCACACCCCTGACAATTGGGGCCGCATTTACGAACGGTACCCTGCAATTCTCTGCAGCCCCTGGGTTTCGGCACGATACTTCACAACTGCCGAAATCGATGACCGCAACGGTTCTGATTCATTGACCCTCCGCCAACTACAACTAAGGCGCAAGGACCGCAGCATCTACTCGACCGGGGATTGGGTGACGATTGATCGGGCGGCTGGTCCTGCAGTAATCGGCGGCCATGTGTCTGAACGGTTGAGTTGTTGGCGTCCCAAGCTGGGCTTTTTGGCTCGACTGATTGCTTAATGCATGCTCGAATTAGCGGGCCGGGTAACCATGTCGTGCAACGGAGCACGGCATCAGGCGTTTGCAAGTGTAAGCCACATTGGCCGTGCCCGCTGACGACCAGCGTTCCCCCAAATGGCATCAAGTTTCAACTGAGGATCACCATGACGAACTCGTCCGTGCGTATTGTCGGCACAATTGGATGCTTTGTCTTTATCATAGCTTCACTTGCCGCTTCCGAAGATGGGCCTGGTCGGCCGTCGTCAACTGTCTTCCTCGCGGCCCGGATGACCGATGCACGTTTGGTGGACGTGCGCGCCTCCGAAGCGACGTCTCTTGAGATTATCAATGCCGTTCGCGAAGCGTTTGGCGGCACAATGGGCTCCATTTCCGTTGTGCCAACCATTCACCAAGCCTTCTTCAAGGGCGCTGACGTTGAATCACAAATGATGCTGCGAGTCAAATCCCGAACGATGTTTTTGCAGCCTAGTTCTGGCCTAGACTTCGGGATCGTTCGTGCTGCCGCATCACGCCTTGCGAACGTTGAAGGCATTGGCCAGGTCTACATTGTCGGTTTTGGCCGGTACTCACCGCCTAGCGATGCCTCCGTAATTGACCCTTTCGACGTTGATACGAATTACGATGACCCATTTCGAAAGCCAAAGTGATACCGTTAGCGTCTACCTTGTTAGCGCGGGGCTGAATGCGCGTCATTCGGATAGCAGCGAACCACCAGTTGCAACAGAGCGGCGGTGGCGACCGCTTTGGCAATGGTAAAGTCTTTCGCCGCCCACTGAGCCGTATCATTCGCCCACTGAACAGACTGTGATTGAAACTCGCATCGCCTTGCCAACCGACGCTGAATTCATTCGTACGATTCGGCATCGCAGCTTTGCAACTTTACGTGATACTTACACTCCGAATGCCGACAATCAAGGTTTAAATTCATTAGGAACGCGGCACGGTTACGAAATCGTTGCTGTTGTGGCCGGCCAAATAGCTGGTGTTGTTTGTGTCACCGTCGAGGGGGCAGTTTTGCGTTTGTCTGGTCTTGGCGTGCTACCCGAGTTTCGGCGACGCGGCATCGCTAGATCGCTGATTGAACATGCGCAGGGTGTAGCCGTTGGCGCCAATTGCGAATCAATGCGACTGTTCACAATTCGCGAGACTGGGAATGTCGCCATTTTCCTGCAACTTGGATTTTCAACGATTGGTGAGTCTCTCGCTGAGTGGTGTTTTTCCGACCGCTTCGGTGTCCTTCACGAGACTGAGATGGAGCGACGATGTGGCGAACCATGAGGTGCATGGGAGAACCGCAGTCAAGCTGATTGGTAAACCTGCGAGTCCTGCGCCCGTTCCCCGTGTTTTCCAACGTTCTGCTCATCGAGCATCAAGCCTGATACGCGGCCTTCGCCTATTTGTGATCGCCAGCTTGGCTATCGTGCTCGGATGTCCGGGCCGTGAATTCGCTGACGTTGAACACAACAATGTTTGCATTGACTTGTCGCCCGATGGCGAGACGCTCGTCTTTTCCTCCGCTGACGGCGATCTCTACCTGTTTGACATCTCGAAATCCATGGTGACGCGGCTTACCGATACTGACCGCACTGAGAGTTACCCGTCATTTTCGCCGGATGGCAAGCGAATTGCATATGCCGCCACAGAGAACGATTTGGCACCATCTCGGATTTTTGTGTTTGACCTCGACGATTATTCAATCGTTGATGTGACGTCGAGCAACGAACAATCCGACATATTGCCTCGTTTTACACCGGACGGGGAACGGATCGTTTTTGCACGCGCCTATCGGCGCCGCCCGTACAGTCTCGGCGGATGGACGTGGGACCAGTGGGACATTTGCAGCATCGGCGTTGACGGCAGCGGATTCTCACGCTTGACACACGAATGGTACTATCAGCTTTACCGCGTCGTCCCACGCAACGACGGAACCTTCGTTTATGCTGCCAACACAACGAGTCATGAAGACGGTCCTCGTGCGGCTCTGTACGCGGTTTCACCAGATAATGAACCGACTCGAATCCTGCCAGGCCCCGGTACTAGCGACTCAAGCGTTAATGCCTGGGCATTGGACCCGATGATCGGTCCCGACGGAAATACGCTGGCCTTTTGTTCTGATCGCAACAGGCCGTTTTGGTACGATGTCTGTAGAATGACGGGCGACGCCGAGGTCGCCTGCCTTGTGGGGGCGAAGGCACGCTACAACCGGTATCCTGATTTCTTTCCCGACGGGCAACGAATCATATTTTTGGCCGGAACTGACTTCAATGCTGGTAATCGCCCGATCTACAGCCTGTGGGAGGTGTCGATGAATGGCCAAACCAAAGAGCTAGCGTCGTCCGACCTATTTACGAACCCTACCAACTGGCTGCTCTTAGAAAGAGCAGAACCTTCGCGTGCACCGGAGTCGGCGGTCGGTCCGGTCTCGGATGGAGAATCTTCAGTACCGGTCCGCTGATGCGTCCCTTTCTGCTTCAATGAGATTTAATGCTTGACTTTTACTCTGCAGCGACCATAGCGACCCTGCTTTGCAGCATGCCGATTGTCATTGTGGCGCGGACGGTAATGTTTGCATTGGCATCGAAGCACCGATTCGCAGCAACGAACTGCCTGATCGAAAGCCACCACCAGCCAAAGAATGAGGCCGAAGAACCGCTCCATTTGCGTTTGCGGTATATCTATGCCGTCGAGAGCAAGACATACACCGGCCGGCGATACTACTTCGGCTCCAGAAACGAATGCAATGCAAGTCTTCTGCGAAAGTACCCGGAGGGCTCGCAGCATACTGTTTACTATGATCCAAAAGATCCAAGCCAATCAACGTTGAACGTTGGTATTCATCCGGGGCTCTGGTTTTGGGTGATTGCGGTGGCGATTCTCTGCTCAGTACTATGGGTGGCATTGGTTGCTGCGTTGGTTGGGGAATGGAAACTTAGCTCGGACGCAGGGCTACTGTGAAGGCAGGACAATCGTGTTCACCGGAGAACGCGAGCTGAGCGATTGGGCTATTAGTAACTCTTTCTCGCGTTCCCGGTGGCGCGGTCCGTTATGGCCTGAAGATGCTGCCTGACAAACATTTGACAGTAGCACATCGAGAGCGGCTCCAATTGCTGGCTGCCCGACTAGTGTTCAATACTGTCGAAACCGCCACAGTCGTCGAAATTGCTCACGAACTGCTATATGCGGGGGTTTACGATGATTCGCTACTGGCAATTATTGATGCACCACAACAAACGCAAGAAGAGGTCATTCCGCCATTTCGCAAGTTTCTTCAACACTCAGGCATTACACTTCCAGACCGTGAACGTTCGCTTTGGATGCTGCTGTCACACTACATCCACCGGATTGCCACCGCTTCGAGTGATCCGCTGACGCCGCTAGACGAACTGATCAAAGATCTGTTCTGGAACTGCGGGCTGAGCGAACAACCCGGCAACACTCTTGGCGAATCACATGGACTCCATCATTTAATCGGTCGCTATTGGTTAAACGACGATATGCTGGACCATCCAGAGTCAGCCACCTACAATGGAAAATCCGGTGTGGAGGCGATCGAAGAGCTAAAAGACAAGATTCGTGGCGATGCGCTGGCGTGGATTCGTCAGTATGAGCCATAACGATGGGTTGAACGGGAGTGTTCCGGCCTAAAGCAAACTTCCCCCATCGCCGCGTCGTCAATGCCTCCGTTCTGCGACCGCGGCGAGCGCCGCGGACTTTTTTCCGGCTACGCGTCGTCGCGTACAGTAGACGTGTGACTGGCATCCGTACTTTCCAGGGGACTCCTGATGGCGGTGACCGTGCGCGACGTTCTTCGCCTATGGGGTGAAGTAATATGCCGCGAATGAGTCGTTCGGGGACGATTAATACTTGCCTTCCATGCCGCGCTGTTGGCGGATGGCTTTGATTTCTTCAGCGTTGTCGGCAATGTATTCCAGCAATCTGTCAAAGCCTGCCGCCACTTCCTGATTTTTCGCTGCCCATAAATCTTCTTCGATCAGTTCTAGCCGCGGGTAAATCGTGTTGAACTGCGGCAGTTGCTCGCTTTCGGATTTGACTTGCCGGAGCGTTTTTTCGAGCTGTTCGAGCTGGCCGAACGCATAGCCGTTGATGTAGGTGCCCGCGAGTTGGTGGAACGAGCGGTGGGCTTGGACGCGTTCAAACCCTTCGTTGCCGACGCGAGCGGGCATGCCGGCGGGCAATAGCGCGCCGAGCAACCGTGCACGAAACTGCGCGGTGTAGAACCAGTAGACCGCCTGGTCCTTGTGTCCGAGGTCGTACAACCGGATCGCCAGCACGTACATCGTCTCGACCGGTAGTGTCGCCCATTCCTGCTTCAGTTTGGTCGCCAGTTCACGGGCCGTTTTGGTGGTCGCCGAGGCCAATTCCTCGCTGTGCGGCCCGACATTCACCTGCAGCGGGTCCGAGTTGTAATACGGTGTGATGTAGATCGGCATGCGAGCCGGTGCGGGCTGGGCCGGCGATTCGCCTGCGGTCGGTGGGTTTGCGACGGAATCACCAGCGATGAGAAAGCTCATGGATGCCGTGGCGGTCACGGCCAGAAGAAACGTCGACCCTGCGGGCCTGAGGGGCTTGCGCTGTCGCTTCCATCCAGAGCTTGACGGCTCCGGCATTGGATGTGCCGGCTCTGCAAGCCTGAGAGATGCCTTAAGTAGCAAAGCTATTACGTTATATTTCATTGCAATTCGCATTTCACCAGGCCGCTGATTTGTGATTTACTTCGGTTGAGACGAAAGCTGGGCTAAAAAACGATTCAATTCCTTGAGGTACGGCTCGGTGAGCCAGTTGTTGTGCCCTGCGCCCTCGATTCTAACGAATTGCTTGGGATCGCCTGCCGCGTGAAAGAGTTTTTCACCTAACGGAAACGGGATCGTTCGGTCTGCGGTTCCGTGGCTTTGCAATAGCGGAACCTGCAGCAATGCCAACTGCCCCGCTGAGTCGAGTTGGTCCCGGCGAACCAGCCACGAGAGGTTCGGAAAGTGAACGTCGGCGACGTCGCGAAGTGACGGAAAGGTACTTTGCAGAATCAAACCCTTGGGCGGCGACTGGGCGGCTAACTGGACGACGATTGCCCCACCGAGCGATTCGCCCATCAAGAGCATCTCCAAGTCTTTGACACTCGCCAGTTCACGCAGTTTCGCCCGCGCGGCCGTCGCGTCCTGAATCACTCCCGCGATGGTTGGCTGTCCTTCGCTGCGCCCATAACCGCGGTAGTCGAACATGAAGACCGATACTTTGGCTCGACTTTGGAGGTATCGCAGCCAGGGGGCGCGGGAAGCCACGTGCCCTGCATTTCCATGAGCGGCCAACACCACTGCCCGCGGGTGTTCGGCCGGACAGTACCAGCCGTGGAGCTGCGTTCCGTCTTCAGAGGCAAAGAACACATCTTGAAAGTGTAAATCCTGTGGCTTCCAGTTGCCGACTGGATACTTTAGGGGGAAGAAAAGCAGCAGGTCTTCGATCGACTGCGTCTGCAGCGTGTTTGCTGAGGCGGTCGTTGTTGGTTTTTCTCCTTGGCAAGGGGCTGCGGTTGCCAAGAGCAGCAGGCTGGCCGCCAGAGGGACGATCGAGCGAGACAGCATGAAGCGGCTCCAGGTTCGGGCCAATGAACAGTGCTCTACTATCAATGTCGCGCCGGTAACCGACGTCAAGGATGACGTTCAAAGCCCTGGCTACACCGGTCCTGTACACGGCGGTGGCAGGTGGTCAGCCGGTTGTGAAGGTAACGTGCTTCGCAATTTCACCGCTTTTTGGCGCAATTTTCGCACTGGCGGGCGGCTTAGCAAAAAAGGTCAATCCCTCCGGTTGAGCTTTTTGAACTGGCTGCCGCGCCTGCCGGGCGCCGATGATGAACTGTTGTAGAGCGTGGATAACGGCAGTTTCGTCGTTGCTGTTAAGCTGTGCAGGTCGGGGGGGGACGAGTCGAGTGGGGGAAATTTGCGGTTTTTCAGCGTAGCCCGCTCCATTGTCCAAGGTGTAGGAGCTACACTAGTGCTGGATAATTCTCCGAGCTTTCAAAATTCAATTCAGGGTATTCAGATGCTTTGCCGTTTGATAACCGGTTTCAGCTTTGGTTCGCTGTGCCTGTTCACCACCTTATCGGCCGATGCAGTCGTTGCCGCTGATCGAGGCGCGGAACTGGTCCAGGCCGTTGCGCAGGACTCCCCATCGGCGTTTCCGGAAGACAATGCGGCCACGTTCCACAAGTCTGACCCACGGATTCGTCTGCAGCTCGTGCGGCTGGACGGTTCAGCCGGCTCGTTGGGCGGATCGTCGGTGACGGTCATCAACCCGCAGGGTAAATCGACGCAGTTGACCGCTGATTCCAAGGGGTTGGTGTCGCTGTCCAAGGTCACTGCTGGTCTGCATGCGGTCGTCGTCTCGGGTGCAGGCGGCCATGCGGCCGTGCCGTTGATGCTGCGTGAAGCGGCTGGTGAAGACTCAGCAGCGACTTTGCCAGAAGATGCGGCGATCGTTTCCAACGAGGCGGTGACGACCGTGCATTTGCCGGTGATGCCGATCGATCCGCGGGAAGTGCTGCGAGTTGCGACAGCTTTCCTGCCTCCCGTCCCGGCTGACGGTTCGGTATCTGGGCTCGAGAGTCCGTTGACGGTGGACTCGGAAGTCACCCGCGCTCACTTATATCATGTGGTGTTGGGGCCAGACGGACGGATGGAAGGGCGGATCATCTCGCCAGCACTGCCTGGTGCAGCACCGGCTAATTTGGCCGGGATCAACATCATGGTCTACAGCGGCAACCAGTTGGTGGCCCGCTCGATTACCGACGGCCAAGGTCGCTTCCTGGTTCAAAACCTTCGTCCGGGCGCACACGGCTTGATCGCTGCAGGCCAAGCCGGTTACGCGGCATTTGCGTTTGACGCCGACTTCGCCGACAGCGGAGAAGTCGTTCGCCATGCGGGTGTGGAAAATGGAATGACGCTGGTGCGGATGATGCAACCTGGCGCTGCACCGCTGCCGGTGCCGATCATTCCCCCGCCGATGGTGCCTTCGGTGGTCGATGCCATTCGTGAAGGCCAAGGTCCGGACGCTCCGGGCGTGGAGCCATTGCCCCCTGGCGTTGCCCCGGTTCCCGGTGCTGGCTTTGCCGGCGGCGCCGGTGGAGCTGTTGGCGGCGGCGGTGGCGGACTCGGTGGAGCTGCCGGCGGTGGTCTCGGCGGCGCCGGCGGATTGCTGGCGCTGGGCGGCATCGGCGCAGCGGCCGCGATTGCAGCGTCCAACGATGACGACCGACCGATCGTGTTGCCGCCCGTAGCGACGCCAGCCGAACCCGGTCCGGTGGCTCCGTAAGCCTTAAACGACGATTGAACTCAAGACGCCAATTGCGGCGTCTTTGACTTCTGCTCATGCAGCCGCGATCGACGAGCCTGGTCTTGTCGATCGCGGCTTTTTTTGTTGCCCTGGGGCGCCGCGACAAGAGCAACACGCCAGTGCTGTGTCGCCGGATTAGCGTGATCCTCGATCGGCGGTTCCGAGGTGGTCAGTTTCCCCCCATGATGCCGTGTGTGCTACGCTAGGCAGGTATGAACAGTCTTTGCGGTCGACTCGGTCGCCATGATGCGGCTCATGGTTCGTGAGAACCAGATTGAAGCGTGCCGGCTGATTGAAGCTTGCCGAATGTGATGTTCGGTACTGCTGATCACCATGAAATTGCCCTCACCTTGAACCTGTCGAGGCGAAACCTTGAGTTCGCAGGAGCTTTCCGGTCGGCAGTGGAGTATCAGCGAAGACCTCGCCTGCCGCTTGCGACTGGCGATGCTTCCCGGACTCGGCCCGCGGACGTTAGCCGACCTGCTGGAGCGATTTGGTACATCAGCCGAAGTGCTCGCGGCTGACTCAGCGGCATTGGGGTCGGTCCGAAACGTTGGCCCCAAACTCGTCTCCGCGATCCGGCACGCGGATGATCACGTCGATGTGCCATGGATCATCCAGTGGTGCGGTGAGAACGGGGTTAAGCTGCTCGCCAGCAACTCCGCCGACTATCCGCCGGGCCTCAAGGAGCTCTGCGACGCTCCGCCGATCCTGTTCGTTCAAGGTGACATCCGGCCTAGCGATGCCCTGGCTGTAGCGATCGTGGGAACTCGCCACGCCACGGCCTATGGGCGCACCCAAGCTCAGCGAATTGCCTATGGCTTGGCGCAAGCGGGGATCACGGTCATCAGCGGCATGGCGCGCGGCATCGACTCCGCCGCGCAGCAGGGAGCACTCGATGGCGGTGGCCGGACGATCGCGGTGTTCGGCTGCGGTTTACAGCACATCTACCCGCCGGAAAACGCCGATCTGGCTAAGGCGATCGCCGCCAGCGGGGCGCTGGTCAGCGAATACCATCCGCTGACCAAGCCGCATGCGGGGACATTTCCGCAGCGGAATCGACTGATCAGCGGGCTCAGCCATGCGACGCTGGTGATTGAAGCACCCGAGCGGAGCGGCGCATTGATCACCGCTCGCACGGCCCAGGAGCAAGGGCGCGAAGTTCTGGCGCTGCCTGGAGCGGTCACCAGTCGAGCCAGCCAGGGGACGAATCTGCTGATTCGTGACGGTGCGAAACTGGTTCGGAACGTGGACGATATTCTGGAGTCGCTCGGTCCGCTCGCGCAAGCCGTGCCAGTCGCCGATGGACGGCAGGTCCACCACCCTGCCGAAGTGCTGCTCAATGATCGTGAGTGCTGCGTGTTGGACGCGGTCACCACTGAGCCGATCTCGATCGATGCAATCGTGCAGACCTGCCGCTTGCCAGTGGCTCAAGTACTTGCCACGATCAGTGTGTTGGAGATCCGCAAGTTGATCCGCCGACTGAGTCATCAATACGTGTCGCGGATTTAGATGCTGGGGACTACCTTCTACCGTAGGCGGTGTTTTTTCGGCTGGCAGTACTCCTGAGCGGGCACGAAGCGGCGCAGGACATGAACTTAGGCGAGATTCAATCAGCCGGCACGCGTTAGCGTCCGGTTCTGCTGGGGTTTGCAGTGCTCGGGAACCGGGTGCTAACGCACTCCGGCTGATAGAACCACTTGGCAGCGTACAAAGTAGGCGGCACTGCGGGCTAGCGTCTAATTCTCACGAACCCTGAACCGGCGTCCGGCGGCTGATTTGACCGTGAACCTGCACTAATAGCCAAGGACAAAGGAGATGTGTGGCTGATCAACTCGATGTCGCCTCGATCATCGGTCCGGAAGGTCTGATCGCCAGGCGGCTGCAGCATTACGAACACCGCCCGCAGCAGTTGCAGATGGCGGCAGCGGTAGCGCATGCGCTGCAAACCAATCAGCATCTTGTCGCCGAAGCGGGAACCGGCACGGGCAAGAGCTTTGCCTATCTGGTGCCGGCGATCCTCTATGCGACCTCGGATCAAGGCGGCGAGCTGGCCCATCGGCCAGCAAGTTCGCTCCACGGTCCCGACGCGGACGAGCCCGATCAGGAACGCCGGCCGCCGCGGGTGCTGATCTCGACGCACACGATCAGCCTGCAAGAACAGTTGGTGGCCAAGGATATTCCGCTGCTCAACAGCGTGATCCCGCGCGAGTTCAGCGCGGTGCTGGTCAAAGGCCGCGCCAATTACATCTCGCTCCGCCGGCTCAAGAACGCGCAGGTCCGCGCCCAAGTGTTGTTCAGTACCGATGAACAACTGGCGGAAGTTCGCAAGATCAAGCAGTGGGCCGAGCACACCAGCGACGGCAGTTTGTCGAGCCTGCCGTTTAAGCCGATCCCGTCGGTCTGGGACGAAGTCGCTAGCGACACCGGCAATTGCCTCGGCAAACGCTGCGACACCTTCGCCAAGTGTCATTATTTTCAGGCCCGTCGGCGGGCTTCGCGGGCGCAACTGCTGATCGTCAACCACGCGATGTTCTTCAGCGACCTGGCGCTGCGGCGGCAAGGCGTCTCGCTGCTGCCGGACTACGACGCAGTGGTGCTGGACGAATGCCACACGATCGAAGCGGTGGCCGGCGACTACCTCGGGATCCGCGTGACCAGTTCGCAGCTCGATTACCAGCTCAACAAGCTCTACAACGACCGCACGCAGAAGGGCCTACTGGTCACTCACAACCTGCAGACGCTGCAGCGAATGGTCGACCGCTGCCGTTATGCCATGAGCAACTTCTTCGCCGACCTGTTGGATTGGTGGGAGAAAAAGGGGCTCACCAATGGTCGTGTCAACGCGCCGCAGGTGGTTGACAACACGCTCAGCGAGCCGCTGGAGGAACTGGCCGGGCGGATCAAGCGGTTTGCCGATTCGCTCAACGACGAATCCGAAAAGAAGAACTTTGATTCCGCTCATGACCGGCTACTGGGGCTGTCGGCGGAGCTCAAGAATTGGAATCAGCAGACGATCGAGGACTCGGTTTACTGGATCGAGCGCGAGCAGGCGCGGCGCGGAAACGAGCGGATTACGCTGGCCGCGGCCCCGATCGATGTCGGCGCGGCGCTCCGCAGCGAGCTGTTTCAAAGCCGCAGTATCAAGAGCGTGATCATGACCAGCGCCACCTTGGCGGTCGGCAAGGATGACCAGTTCAGTTTCTTTCGCTCGCGGATCGGGCTCAGCGGCGGGTTGTCGGTGCGCGTCGGCAGCCCGTTCGATTACGATCGCCAGGCCGAAGTGATTTTGGTCACAGGCCTGCCCGATCCGTCGACGCAGCGAGTCGAGTTTGAAGCCGCCCTGCCGGCTCAGATCAAGCGTTTTCTCAGCCGCAGCGATGGTCACGCATTCGTGCTGTTCACCAGCTATGACCTGCTTAAACGCACCGCAGCGGCGGTTCTGCCGTGGCTCAATGAGCAGGGGATGTTACTGCTGAGCCAAGCCGGGGAACTCAATCGCACGCAGCTCATCGAGCGTTTCAAGACCACTCGGCGGAGCGTGCTGTTCGGGACCGACAGCTTTTGGCAAGGCGTCGACGTACCCGGCGATGCGCTGCAAAACGTGATCATCACCAAGTTACCGTTCAGCGTGCCGGATCACCCGCTGCTGCAGGCCCGCTTGGAAGCGATTCGCAGTGCAGGTGGCAACCCGTTTCGCGATTACCAGTTGCCCGAGTCGGTGATCAAGTTTCGTCAAGGCTTCGGGCGGCTAATCCGGACCGCGACCGACCGCGGGATCGTCGTCGTGCTCGACCCGCGGATCAAGTCCAAGCCTTATGGCCGCACCTTCCTTGAGTCGCTCCCGCCGATGCCGGTGCGGACACTCGCAGCAACTTGAGTGCGCGTCACGCATCGGCTACCAGCCCAGGACGTAGCCGAAGACCAGCGGGGCGCAGATCGTCGCGTCGCTTTGCACCATGAACTTGGGCGCTTCGGGCAGGAGTTTGTGCCAGGTGATCTTCTCATTGGGCACCGCGCCGCTGTAGCCGCCGTAGCTGGTCACCGCGTCGCTGATCTGGCAGAAGTAGGACCACAACGGCGCCTTGATCTTGAGGTCCTGGATCAACATCGGCACGGCACAAATCGCGTAGTCACCGGCGATCCCGCCGCCGATCTGGAAAAAGCCGATCGGGGCAGCGGCCGATGCGCTCTGGTACCAGCGGACCAGTTCGAGCAACTGTCCGATGCCGGTGACCAGTGCGCGGTCCGATTTGATCGTGCCGTCGAAGACCCGGGCGGCGAAGATGTTGCCGAGCGTCGAGTCTTCGAACCCCGGCACGAATACCGGAATCCCGGCTTCCTTGGCCGCCAGCATCCAACTGTGCTCGCGCGGCACCTGGTAGTGCTCGACCAAGCTCTCGTCGTCCAGCAACTGGAACAGGTATTGGGCTGGCGTATGAGATTCACCGCGATCGGCCGCCGTCTGCCAGAGTTTGACCATCCGGTCTTCAATGTGACGAACGACGGTCTCAGGGATACAGGTGTCGGTGACGCGGTTGAAGCCCGAGTCGCGGAGCGCCACTTCGTCTTCCACCGACAATGCTCGCCAATCCTGGATCACTTTGTAGTCGTTGTGGGCGACGAGGTTGAAGATGTCCTCTTCGAGGTTGGCCGCGGTGCAGGTGATCGCATGGACTTTGCCTTGGCGGATCATCTCGGCCAGCGACACGCCGATCTCGGCGGTGCTCATCGCTCCGGCCAGCGTGACCATCATCTTGCCGCCTTGCTCGGGGGAGACGAACTGCCGATAGGCCTCAGCGGCAGCGACCAGTTCCCGCGCGTTGAAGTGCCGGAAGTTGTGCTGCATGAACGAGCGGACGGGCGACGTCTGGTTCAGGTCCTGACTTTGATTTACGGAAACACTCACTCTGAATCGCCTTGGGTGCAGGATTCGTAAATGGGGGAAACAACGGCTGCACTGTAGCCTGCCGCCGATGGGGTTCAAAGTCCGGTGGCAACTCAGAGGGGCCGCGTTCAAGCTAGTCGATACAGCTCGGGGTGGCAGGCTCAGCGACGCTTGGCACGCTCAGTGCGTTGCTCCGGGACGTGCCTCGAACCGATTAACGCGGTATCCTATTCACCGCCCCGGTCGTTGCTGAACCGTCCGTCCCGTTCCCCAGGCACTCCCGCTCATGAGTTTTCCGTTTCGCGTTGGCATCGGTTATGACACCCATCGGCTGGGCAACGGCGGTCCACTGCGGATCGGCGGCATCGATGTCCCGGCCGAGTTCCACGCGATCGGCCACAGCGACGCCGATGTGCTGCTGCATGCGATCACCGACGCGCTGCTCGGTTCGGTCGCTGAGGCCGATATCGGGCGGCTGTTTCCTGACACCGACGACGAGAACCGCAACCGCGACAGCGCCGAGTTTCTCGTCGAAGCGGTTCGCCGTGTGCGACAGCAGGGAATGGAGATCGGCAACATCGACGGCGTGATCCTGGCGCAGCAGCCGAAAATGGCGCCGCACATCGACGCGATGCGGCAGCAGATTGCGGAGATCGTCGACGTGCCGATCGAGCGGATCGGCCTCAAGGCGAAGACTGCCGAAGGGCTCGGAGCGATCGGAGACTCGGCTGCGATCGCCGCCCGCGCCGTGGCGCTCGTCTACGCCCCGCAGCGCGGCAATGGTTCGTCGCCTGAGTAATCGCTCTCGGTTTAGCGGCAAAGTTTTTCTATACTCCCGGCATTGCCGCTTTCATCCGGGTCCTGGCGGCAATCGCAATCTGACCCGCACGCGCATCCCAATCGAACTGTCATGAGCACCGCGACCGCCTCCCCATCTCCTGCCGCGGCCCAAAAACTCGCTGAAATCCGCGTTTACAACACGCTCAGCAAAACGAAAGAACCGTTTGAACCGCTGCGGCCGCCGCACGTCGGGATGTACCTTTGCGGGCCGACGGTGTACGCCGAGTCGCACATCGGGCACATGGTCGGGCCGGTCATCTTCGACACGATCAAGCGGTTTTTGCGGTACAGCGGCTACGAGGTCACCTGGGTGGTCAACATCACCGATGTCGACGACAAGCTGATCGCCAAGAGCCGCGAACGCCGCATCCCGATGAGTCAGATCGCGGTCGAGATGACCGCTGATTATCTGTCGAACCTGAAGGAACTGGGCGTCAACCAGATCGATCACCTGCCGCGAGCGACCGATCACCTCCCAGAAATCATCGCGTTCATCGAGTCGCTGCAGAGCCGCGGCTACGCCTACGAGGTCGACGGCGATGTGTTCTTTGAAGTCGCCAAGGATCCGAACTACGGCCAATTGTCCAATCGCACGCTGGAGGCGATGCAGGGGGAAGGGGGCGAGGCGGCGGGTAAGAAGCGCGCTTCCGGCGACTTTGCGCTGTGGAAATCGGCGCGGCCTGGCGAACCGGCTTGGGACAGCCCCTGGGGGCAAGGCCGGCCGGGCTGGCATATCGAGTGCTCGGCGATGAGCCACGCCATCCTCGGCAAGACGTTCGACATTCACGGCGGTGGGTTGGATCTGATGTTCCCGCACCACGAGAACGAACTGGCCCAGAGCGGCTGCTGCCACGACGCGCCGATGGTCAAGTACTGGATGCACAACGGCCTGATGCGAGCCGGCGAAAAAGGCAAAGTCGGCGGCAAGAACGATCGGGCCGATGGCGCCGCGGCATCCGCCGAACTCGACGCAGCGACCGGCGATGCGGGCAAGATCAGCCGCAGCAAAGGGGCTGGCGGGCTGGCTGATCTGATCCGCCGTCACGGTGGGGAACGCATCCGCTTCTTCCTGCTCCGCACCCACTACCGCTCGACGATCGTGTTCGGCGAGGAAGGGTTGGAAGAGGCCGCCACGTCGCTCGATGGATTTTACCGGTTCTTTGATAGGCTGGAGGAAATCACCGGCGAATCGTTTTATGCGCTGCCCGCCCCAGAGACCCGCGACCAGGGCCAGATCGATGCGGGCAGCGATCCGACGCTGGTCGAAGTCGTTGCCCTGCGCGACAAGTTCCTGGCCGCGATGGACGACGATTTCAATTCGGGATTGGCGATCAGCACGTTGTTCGACCTGCTGCGAACCGCTAATCGCCACATCGACAAACACGGTCTGGCGATCGGAGCGGATCGTGAGTCGGCACCGGTCAAGACGCTCCGCGTTGTCGGTGGGGTGCTGCGGGACCTGACGGCCGTGCTGGGATTGTTCCGCAAGCCGCCGCTGACCGCCGGCGGTGGCGAAGCCGATGGCGAAACGATTGCAGCGCTGATGCAACTGCTGATCGACCTTCGCAAAGAGGCCCGCGCGAAAAAGGACTTTGCCACCGGCGACATGATCCGCGATCGTCTTGGCGAGATCGGCATCGCCCTGCTGGACAAGAAAGAAGGCACTTCCTGGGAACGGAAGTCGTGATGCGATGGCCGTGATCCTGGGGATCGACCCCGGCCTCAACACGACCGGCTACGGCGTGATCGCCTGCAGCGGCAGCTCGTTGCGGCTGATCGAAGCGGGCATCGTCCGCACCCGCGCCAAAGGGACAATGGAGTCGCGGTTGGCGGAGTTGCACGCCGGGGTGACGGAGGTGATCGAGGCCCATCATCCCGATCGGATGGCGCTGGAACAACTGTTCTCGCACTACGAACGCGCGCGGACCGCGATCCTGATGGGACACGCTCGTGGAGTGATCTGTTTGGCGGCGGCCCAAGGCGGGATGGCGGTCAGCAGCTATGAACCGACACGGATCAAGAAGACGCTGACCGGTAACGGCCGAGCAGCGAAATCGCAAATGCAGATGGCGGTGAAGTTGCAATTGCGGCTGGCGTCGATCCCCGAGCCGCACGATGTCGCCGATGCGCTGGCGATCGCGATCTGCAGTTACCATCTGGAACGGCAGACCGTTTAACTCAATTGACTTTTACAGGGATGACATAGACGTTGATCGTTTCACTTACTGGAAAACTGCTTCGCGTCGGTGAGGAAGCGGTCGTCATCGAGGTGGTACCGTTTGAATATGAAGTGCTGGTCGCCGATTACACCCGGCGGCAATTGCAGCCCAAACTGGGGCAAGACATCCGCCTGCCGACGCTGGAGTTCATCGATGGCAATGCGGCTCAAGGGGGCCGGCTGACGCCACGGCTGATCGGATTTCTGACCGAGCCCGAGCGGCAATTCTTCGAGCTGTTCTGCAGCGTCGATGGCGTCGGCACCAAGAAGGCGCTGCGGGCGATGGTGCGGCCGGTGAAGGAATTGGCGGTGCTGATCGAACAGCAAGACGTCAAAGCGCTGTCGGCGCTGCCGGGGGTTGGGCCGGCGACGAGCGAGCGGATCATCGCCAAGCTCCGCCGCAAAATGCCGCGGTTCGCCTTGATGGTCGATCGCGGCCAAGTCGGCGATGCTCCGGATCTCTCGGCGGCGGTGGTGACCGACACCTTTGATGCGCTGCTGGCGCTGGGCCACAACGAGAGCGACGCGCGGACGTTGATCGATGAAGCGATTGCCGGTGGCAAGAAGTTCAAAGACAGCGAGTCGCTGCTGACGGCGATCTACCAGAAGCGGCATGGGTGACCCCAATGTTGATCACGCTCGATGGCATCGATGGCGGCGGCAAGTCGACGCAACTGGCGCGGCTGAGCGAGTACTTGCGGCAAGCCGGCACGTCGGTGCTCACGGTCCGCGACCCCGGCGGCACGCCGACCGGCGAAGCGATCCGCGGCCTGCTGCTCGATTCGCAACTCTCGATGCACCGCCGCTGCGAAGCGATGCTGTTCATGGCCGCGCGGTGCGAACTGGTCCAGAGCCAAATCCGCCCGGCACTGGACGCGGGCCAGGTTGTCCTCTCAGATCGTTTTCTGCTGGCCAACGTGGTTTATCAAAGCGTTGGCGGGACACTGGCCGCAGACGAACTTTGGAACATCGGCGACTGGGCCAACGGCGGTCTGCGTCCCGACTTGACGTTGCTGCTGGATTTGCCCGCCGAGGAAGCGCTGTCGCGGATCGACCGTCCGACCGACCGGATGGAATCGCGCGGGCTGGCGTACTTAGAAGCGGTCCGCGAGGCGTTTTTGCAGCAGTTACCGCGATCGGCGCGGCACACCGCAGTGATCGATGCCGCCCAGGCTCCGGATCAAGTGCATGAGCAAATCGTGCGGGCGATCCGGGACTGGATCGTGTGACGGAGCTGGGCAGGCCTGAGCGGCCTTCAGGGGTCGCCGCTTCGCTGTAGCTTCAGCACTTCGCTGACCGCGCGGAGGTTGGGCGATTCGATCACGCCGAGATCGGTGATGATGGCGGTGATCAGTTCCGCCGGCGTGACGTCGAACGCAGGATTGAAAACGTCGCAATCCGCCGGCGCGGTCTGCAGGCCGAATCCGCACGTCACCTCTTGGTCGCCGCGATGCTCGATCGGGATGGCTCGGCCATCGGGCAGCGTCAGATCAAAGGTCGAATGCGGCGCCGCGACGAAGAACGGGATGTGGTGGTAACGCGCCAGGATCGCCAATGGGTAAGTACCGATTTTGTTGGCGACGTCGCCGTTGGCCGTGATTCGGTCCGCGCCGACGATCACCGCTTGCACCTTGCCGGCCTGCAGTACGGAACCGGCCATCGAGTCGGTGATCACTGTCACAGGGACACCCACTTGTTGCAACTCCCAGGCGGTCAACCGCGCTCCCTGCAACAGCGGCCGCGTTTCATCCGCGAACACCCGCACTGCGCGGCCGCGACGATGCAGTTCATAAATCGGCGCCAGCGCTGTTCCCACGCCGCCGGTCGCCAGCGCTCCGGCATTGCAGTGCGTCAGCAACGCGGCAGCGTCGCCGAGCCGGTCGGCGCCGTAGCGGCCGATCGCCGCACACAGCTCACGATCCTGCTGATGGATCGAGCGGGCTTCATGCAACAGCGCCTCCTGCAACCGCGTGTCGTCAGTCGTCTGCTCGGTCACGCTCCGCATGCGGTCCAGCGCCCAAAACAGATTGACCGCCGTCGGACGACTGGTCGCTAAATGCTCGATCGCCGCCAACACGCGCTGCCGAACCGAATCACGCGACGGTGGATCAGCCGCTGGGGCGGCCGCCAAACAGACGCCATAGGCCGCGGCGATGCCGATCGCCGGAGCCCCGCGGACGCTCAAGCGGACGATCGCATCCCAGACCTGCTGCACATGGTTGCAGGAGAGGTACGCAACTTCAACCGGCAGACGCGTCTGGTCGAGGATCAGGAGGTCGCCGCTGGCGTCATCCCAGTGGACCACCGCGGGATGACCGTCTTCAAACAGCGGGATGGTCGGTTGCAATGTGTGAGTCGTCTCAGACGGATGGCCGTGGGGCATGCTGCACGTGGGAAGGTGAGAAAGAATGTCGCAGACCGTAACCTGCGTGCTACCGCCACAATCGTAACGTAACGGCGCAGGCCGTGCGGCCTCGGTTACCCGCTGACGGCTTTGAGGTTAAAATCTCGCCCAGCCGTTACGTTTGCCCCGCCACCGTCGAGATCGACTTGATGCTCCGTTTGTTCCGTGTTTGCTGCGTCGCCATTGGACTGTTTTCCGTTCCGGCGTCGCTGCATGCCGAGGCTTCCCAACCCACAGCCGATCCCTACGCGCACCTCGACTACCAGCAAGACGTGCTGCCACTGTTGACGATGTACTGCGGCGATTGCCACTCCGGCGACTCGCCGGATGCAGGCGTCGCGTTTGAGCAACTGGACATCGCGCGGGCGCGGACGCTCGATCGCGCGGTCTGGATAAAAGTTCACACGCAGTTGGACAATCAGATCATGCCGCCGCCGGATTACGAGCAGCCGACGGACGAGCAGCGACAACTGCTGCTCGGTTGGATCGACAGTCACGCGTTGACGGTCGACTGTGATGGCCCCGCATTCCCGGGCCGCGTGACGCTGCGGCGGCTCAATCGCAACGAGTACAACCGCACGATCGCGCACCTGACCGGAATCGACTTCCGTCCGGCTGACAATTTTCCTTCAGACGATGTCGGTTACGGATTTGACAACATCGGCGACGTGTTGACGCTGCCGCCGGTGTTGCTGGAACGTTATCTCGACGCTGCGGACGAAGTGGTGCGGCGCGGGATCGTCGTCGGCGAGGCGGACTTTGCGCCGGTGGTCAGCAAGCCGGGCAAAGCGCTGGCCTCGGTCGGCGAGGCAGGTGACGAGTTTGAATTGGCCGCGACGGCCGAGTACCTGTTTCGCGTGCAGGCCTACGGCGACCAAGCCGGTCCCGAACCAGCAAAGATGGCCTTCTTGCTCAATGACAAGCAACTGCAAGTCGTCGATGTCCCGGCCACCTCACAACAGCCCGGCACTTACGAAGTCATGGTCCGCGCGCCGCGCGGCAAACAACGCTTCGCCGTGAAATTTCTCAACGATTATTACCGCATGGACACCGACGACCCCAAGGTGCGCGGTGACCGCAATCTGCACGTCTCGACCCTGTCGGTGGTCGGCCCGATCGGCGCGCTGCCGGAGGACCTGCCCGAGTCGCATCGGCGGCTGATCCGCAGCACGCCGCCTGCTGGAGCCAATCGCGACGCGATGTTGGCAGCGGCACGCAGCAACCTGAGCGCCCTGCTGCCGCGAGCGTTTCGCCGCCCGGTGGCCGCCGAAACCGGCGAGCGTTACGTGCAGATCGTTGAGATGGTGTTGGACGATGGCGGCTCGTTTGAGCGGGCGATGCAGGTCGCGATCCAGGCCGTGCTGGTCTCGCCGCGGTTCTTGTTCCGCTTGGAGGCCGACCCGCGGCCACCGGAGACCGTCCGTGAACTGGATGATTGGGAATTGGCGACCCGGCTGAGCTACTTCCTCTGGAGCGGTCCGCCGGATGATGAACTATTTGTCGCCGCCCGCGCCGGCAAGCTACGGGACACTCAGGAACTGCAGCGACAGATCCGCCGAATGCTGCTCGACCCACGGGCCTCCGGGCTGGTCGAAAACTTCGCCGGACAGTGGTTTCAACTCCGCAATCTGGAAACGATCTCGATCGATTCCAAGCGATTCGCCGATTTTACGCCGGAACTGCGGCAGGCGATGCGGCAGGAAACCGAGTTGTTGTTCGCGTCGATCATCCGCGAAGACCGCAGCGTGTTGGAACTGCTGACGGCCGATTACACGTTCGTCAACGAGCCGCTGGCGAAGCTCTACGGCATCGAAGGGGTCTCGGGCAATGAGTTTCGCCAGGTGTCGCTAGCGGGCACGCCGCGCGCCGGGCTGCTGGGCCATGCCAGTATTTTGACCGTGACCTCCAACCCGACCCGTACCTCGCCGGTCAAACGCGGCAAATGGATCCTCGACAATCTGCTCGCAACCCCGCCACCGCCGGCGCCGCCCAATGTGCCGTCACTGGAGTCCCAAGGCGGTTCGAAGCAGGAAGCGGTTTCGCTTCGCGATCAGTTGGAACTGCACCTGTCCGATCCTGGCTGTGCGGGTTGCCACCGCTTGATGGACCCGCTCGGCTTCGGGTTGGAGAACTTTGATGCCATCGGCCAGTGGCGTGACCAGGATCAAGGGTTGCCAATCGACGCTCGAGGGGAACTTCCCGGCGGGCAGACGTTCACCGGTCCGATCGAACTCCGCCAGGTGTTGTTAGAACGTCAGGCGGACTTCCGTCGCTGTGTCGCGGCGAAGCTATTGACCTATGCGTTGGGACGCGGCTTGGAGTATTTCGACGAGTGCACGCTCGACGAAATCACCGCCGCGACGCAGCAACAAGCTGATCGGTTTGGGGCGCTTGTGTTGGCGATCGTCGAGAGCCCGGCCTTTCGCAGCCGCGCCGCAACGGCGATGCCCCAGTAGTCTCGCCGCACCCGATGAGGGATAATCCGCTTGTCTGCGCCCCTTTGGCCCGCGGACAATCGGCGGCCTTTCCGCCCATGACCGTCCCACCCGTCCGTTACCCACCTCACGCTCTTTGCAACCCAAGGTATGGAAATGAGTCTTCCACGCATCTCGCGCCGCACCACGCTCAAGGGACTGGGAACCGCGATCGCGTTACCGCTGCTCGATGCAATGGTGCCGCGCTCTCTGTTGGCAGCCGAGCAAGCGGCCGAGCCGATGCGGATGGCTTTCTTGTACGTCCCCAATGGCAAGCACATGCCCGATTGGTTGCCGACGAGCGAAGGTGCGGATTATGCGTTGCCGAAAACCTTGCAGCCGCTGGCGGCGCTGAAGCATGAGTTCTGCGTGCTCTCGGGCCTCACGCACCAGAAGGCCAATGCCAACGGTGACGGCGGCGGCGACCACGCCCGGGCGCTGACCACGTTTCTGACCGGCACCCAGGCCCGCAAGACCGATGGAGCGGACATTCGGGCCGGCGTCTCGGTTGATCAGATCGCTGCCCGCGAGTTCGGCAAGGTGACCCGGTTTGCATCGCTGGAAGTCGGGGCCGACGCCGGCGCCCAATCCGGCAACTGCGATTCGGGTTATAGCTGCGCCTACTCGTCAAACATCGCTTGGCGGAGCGAAAATCAGCCGATCGCCAAAGAAGCCGATCCGAAGTTGATCTTCGATCGATTGTTCACTTCCGGCCGTCCCGGAGAGTCGGCCGAAGCCCGCGCTCGCCGCGAGCGTTACAACAAGAGCATCTTGGACCTGGTCGGCGAGGACGCGCGGCGGTTGCAGCGCTACGTCGGGATCGCGGATCAGCGGAAACTCGATGAGTATCTGACGGCGATTCGCGACCTTGAAACCCGGATCGAAAAAGCCGCCCAGGCTCCTGATGGCGAGTCGCTGCCGCTGGACCGCCCCAGCGGCATCCCGGCCTCGTACGAGGACCACCTGCGGATCCTCGGCGACTTGGTTGTGCTCGCCTTCCAGACCGACACGACCCGCGTTTCGACGCTCGTGTTTGCCAACGAAGGGAGCAACCGCAGCTATCCTTTCTTGGATGTCCCCGAAGGGCACCACGACCTCTCACACCATGAAGGCAAAGAGGAAAAGCAGGCCAAGCTGCAAAAGATCAATCACTTCCACGTGACTCAGTTCGCCTACTTCCTGGAGCGGCTGCGGGCGGTCCGCGAAGGTGACCAGACGCTGTTGGATCGCAGTCTGATCGTCTATGGCAGCGGAATTGCAGACGGCAATGCGCACAACCACAACAACCTGCCGATCATTTTGGCGGGCAAGGGTGGCGGGCTCGTTAAACCGGGACGCCACGTCGCCTACAAGGATGGCACGCCGCTGACCAACCTCTACTTGTCGATGCTCGATGGCGCGGGGATTCACCTCGAGTCGCTCGGCGACAGCACCGGTCGTCTGACCGGGCTGAGAGCCTAGCCACGAGTCGACAGAAGGATGCCTGGTTTGGCAGTGCCTCTGCGTGTTGCCAAATCCGCACGGATTTTGCCTTGACTCTATTTTGAGGGATGCGAACACTGGACTGCGGCGGGGTTAAGTGGCTCCGTCAGTCGTCCAGCAGGCGATGAGAAGCTGATCGTCCGCAGCAGGGTGACTCGATGGGCGACCGCTCGGCAGGTCATCTAGAAGTTCGCATTTGTACGAGGCTAATCAAAATCATGTTGCGCTGGAATCCCTTTGTTATTGTGGCGGTCTTAGCACTCTCGCTGCCGCTGGCGGCGCGTGCCGAAACCTTTAATCTCGTCGGCGGCGAGTTCACTTTCGCCCACGCGCCGGTCGATCCCGAAAATCCTGACGACGTTCAGTTCGACCCGCCGGGGATCATTTTTAATGTCTCCAGCGAGAGCTTTGATGGGCAGATTGTTGCTGCCAATGTGCGGCTGCCGATTCTGAAGAAGGGACCGAACTTCCCCGGCCTTGGCCTTCCCTTTCAGCGCCTGCACTTGCCGTTTGTCGGCATGGGTGAGGCGACTGGCTGCGTTTTCTTAAACCCGACCAGCACGCTGGTAGCCGAGTTCACTGGCTCATTTGTATGGTCGACCGCAGAAGGGGAACTGCATGGCACGTTTAATATGCAGGACCATTTCATCGGCCTTGAGCAGATGCTGGGCGCTTCGATCTTCATCACCTTTACTGGCGGCACTGAGCGCTTCGCAACTGCCAGTGGTGAGGCCTTTGCTCTCGGGGTGGACTTGCCCTTTGGTGGCCTCGGCGGTGACCCAGCTACCGCTGGCGTTGTCGCGGCAATCCTTGCCGGAAACCTCCGCATCGACTAACGCTTAGCGGTCGCTCCCCGCCGCCTGGCGCGCTACAATGGTTCCTCGTGGCCGCCGTCGTGGCTACGAAAACGATCAGCCGCATCCGCAAACGCAAAAGGCCATCCCATGGCACCAGCCAAAGCAGGCGACACCGTCCGCGTTCACTATACCGGTAAACTCGAGGACGGAACGGTCTTCGATTCCTCGCTCGAACGCGAACCGCTGGCGTTCCAACTCGGAGCCGGACAAATCATTCCCGGATTTGAAAAAGCGGTCGAGGGAATGACTCCAGGCGACAAAACCACTACCGTGATCCCCGCCGCGGAAGCGTACGGAACGCGGAGCGAAGAGGCGCTGGTAACCGTCCCACGCAGCGACTTGCCACCGGAAATCGAGCCGCAGGTCGGTCAGCGGCTGCAGATGCAGCAGGAAGGTAACGCGCCGTTGACGGTCGAGATCATCCAGGTCGACGAACACCAAGTGACGCTCGACGCCAACCATCCGCTGGCCGGAAAAGACCTGTCGTTCGATATCGAGCTGGTCGCCGTCCAGTAACCGGCTCTGTTGAAACGCTCGGTTCCGCTAGGTGAATCGCCTTACAAAAACAGTCGCCGCAAGACTGTTAGTGTGGCGGGTCGCCTTGGCCGGCTGATTTTCTTGACTTGCGAAACAGCCGTGGATTCTTGCGGATGAACTTTCGCACCGCGTCGGCGATGAACGAGTAGCGTCCGGTTTTGAAATAAGCCCAGCCCATCAAGCCGACGATGCACGCTCCAAGCGTATCGACGATCAGATCCTTCATCGTGTCTTTCACACCCGTCTCCACGCTCTGCATATTGATCCACGGGAAGAACGAGTCGACGGTGAACTCAAAAATTTCCCACAGCACCCCGATGAACACGGCAAAGGTGACACCAAAGAAACAGAGAAACCCGGGGCGGATTCCCGGTGGAAGTCGGTCCGTCTGATTGAGCAGAAACAGGAACATGAAGCCGACGATCCCCAATAGAAATCCGGAACCGGCGTGCAGCGCCATGTCCCACCACCAAAAGCGGTAATAAAAGTCGGCTGCGGAGCCGAGAAACAGCGACAAGAAGACGAAGCCTACAGCAATCAGTTGGACTTCAGGTGGGATGAAGACCCGCAGGCGACGAAACACAAACGCCGGAATCAGGGTCAGCGCGATCACCAAGATCGTCAGGAAGATGTTCTCCCAGTCGCGACGCCAGATGAACATCGCCAGACCGATGACCAGGATCGCTTGAATGATCAGCGTCAGCGTGGTGTAGGTCCCACCGTTGTTCGACTCGGTTGGGTGTTCATCCATCTTCGAAATCTCGCGTGCTGATGATCGGGGCGATGAGCCGCTCACGGTACGGTTGCCGCTCCAGTTTGCCAGCGGTGCCCGCAGCAAGCTACTCTAGGGTGCAGCCAGCCTGTTTCGCTTCCTCGTTTGCGGATCAAATCGATGATCAACTCCCGTGTGCCCTTGAACATTCCTTTGGGCCAAACCGTTGCCGTTGGCCGTCGTGATGCGCTGCGCTGCGGCTTGGCAGCGCTCGGCGCCACGGCGGCCGCGGGCTGGGCTGGCAGCCAGACCGCGGCATCGGCCAGCGATCCCGGCAGCCAGGCCGCGGTCGGAGCTGACGCTCGCAAGCGTTCTCCCAAACGCTACGAGATGAAAAAGTCAATCAATCTCTGGGCGTTCCCGTACCCGCAGCGGATGACGCTCCAAGAGTGCATGCAACTGGCCAAAGACGCGGGCTTCGATGGCATCGAGTTGAACTATGATTTGGAAAGCGACCTATCGCCCAACGCATCGAGCAAGGATTTCGCGGCGATTCGCCAGATGGCCGATCGGATCGGGATCGAGATCAGCGGCCTCTGCTCGTTCCTGTTCTGGCCCTACCCGCTGAGCAGCAACGATGTTGCCAAACGCAATCGCGGCCTGGAACTGGCCGGTTTGATCGCCCAAGCGGCTCATGACCTGGGGGTTGAAGACGTGTTGCTCGTCCCCGGCGCGGTCCACATCCCCTGGCGCGATGACCATGAACCGGTTCCCAACGACGTCTGCGATCGCCGCGCGCGCGAAGCGGTCGGGAAGCTGGCGACGCAAGCCGAAAAGCTCAAGGTGTCGCTGAACATCGAAAACATCTTCTTCAACGGTTACTTGATGACGCCGATGGAGATGAACGATTTCGTCGATAGTTTCGGTAGTGAGCACGTTGGCGTGCACTTCGACACCGGCAACATTGCGATCTTCCAGTACAGCGAGCACTGGGTGCCGATTCTGGGCAAACGCACCAAGAACGTGCACCTCAAAGAGTTCACTAAGAAAGGGACCGATTATTCGCTCGAAACGTTTCGGCCGCTGCTCGATGGAACGACCAACTGGCCAGCGCTGATGGACGCCCTGGACGACGTCGGCTATCGCGGATTTTTAACCTTTGAATACTTCCATCCTTATACCCATTATCCCGAAGCGTTGATCTATCAGACCTCCGATTCGCTCGACCGGATCATGGGCCGCGCATGACGGAGGGGGACGCTGTGCCAGATGACTCCGCCGCCGTTTGGCCGGCGAGCGATGCGCTGGCCGAGGTGCGAGCGGTCGCCGCGCCGCATCCGGCGGTGATCCCCGCGGAGCAACTCGTGGCGGAGTGCCGCATGGGGCAACTGCGCCGCAGCGGTCCCGGCGGGCAACACCGCAACAAAGTCAGCACGGCGGTCAGTTGGGCGCACGAGCCGACGGGGATTTCGGCTGAGGCGAGCGAGAGTCGCGACCAAACGCGCAACCGGCGGCAGGCACTAGCGCGACTGCGATTGCGGCTGGCGATCCGGTTGCGGACGGCTCCCGGCGAAGCGAACGTCGACGCGCTGGAACTCGCTTGCCGGCAGCGGTGGAGCGGTCGCGGGCTGAAGATTTCAACCGCCAACGACGATTTTCAGGCGGTGCTGGCGCTGGTGCTCGATGACCTGCATCGCTCCGGCGGCCAGCCGAGCCTCGTCGGTCCGCTGTGGCAAAGTTCGACGACCGCCGTGGTTTCCTTGGTGGCCACCGAGCCGGCGGCACTGCAAGAGGTCAATCGCTGGCGGGAGCATCATGGCCGCAAGCCGCTGCACCGACGGCGAGGTGCATGATCGCTTCCTCGGTGATCGCCTTGCCAGCCAACTCGCCGCTGATCCGATGTTCGTGCATCACCAGCACGCGGTCGGCAAGTCCGATCACCTCTTCCATGTCGCTGGAGACGACCAAAATGGCGATCCCCACGTCGGCCAGCCGCCGCAGAACCCGGTAGATCTCGTGCCGTGCCCCAACGTCGACGCCGCGGGTCGGCTCGTCGAGCAGCAGGACTTTGGGCGGGTCGACCAACCATTTGGCGATCGCGATTTTCTGTTGGTTGCCGCCGGAAAGCGTCGCTACGGCGGTCTGTTGCGAAGCGGTTTTAATCGCCAACGCCGCGATCTGCTGCGCCGCCTGCTGGGTTTCCCAGCGCGGGTCGATTCGCGGAGCGGCCGGGGCCTGTGGCAGCGAGGCGAGGGTGATGTTTTCCCGCACCGACGACTCCAGGTGCAGCCCGCTCGCCTTGCGATCTTCGCTGACCAACGCCAGGCCTGCGGCGATCGCATCGCGAACCCGGCCAGTTCGCAGCGGCTGACCGTCGACAGCGATCCGGCCCCCTTCCGCTTCACGCAGCCCGAAGATCGTCTCCAGCAGTTCGCTGCGCCCAGCACCGATCAGCCCGGCCAAGACCACGATTTCCCGTCCGCGGACCTGCAAACTGACATCGACCGCTGTGCCAGCGACACGCAGCTCCTGCACGCTCAGCCGCACCTCTCCGCTGGTGTCTGGGCGGTGCGCGAAGATCGCTTGTGGATCGCGACCGACCATCGCCCGCACCATCGCGTCATGGTTGATCTGCTGGCGAGTCAGCGAACCGGCGTGGCAACCATCGCGGAGCACTTCCACGCGGTCGGCCAGACGCATCACTTCACCGAGTCGGTGGGAGATGTACAGGATGCTCGTGCCGGCGGCGCGAAGCGCATCGACGAGGCTGAACAGCCGTTCGGTTTCGCGGCTCGAGAGGCTGCTGGTCGGCTCGTCCATGATCAGCAGCCGCGCTCCGGTCGACACCGCCTTGGCGATCTCGACGAGTTGCTTTTCGGCCACCGACAGCCCGCCCAGCGGCATTGCCGGATCGATCTGCAAGCCGACTTGGTCGAGGTACTGACGCGAGTTTTCGACTAGCGCTCGGCGGTTGGTCCAACCGAACCGCTGCGGCTCGCGGCCTAAGAACAGGTTTTCAGCAACGCTCAGGTTGTCGACCAGGTTCAGTTCCTGGTGAATCAGCGAAATCCCCTGAGCGATCGCTTCGGCAGGAGAGCGAAAGCTGACCGGTTGCCCGTTCCAACGGATGCTCCCCGCGTCCGGCTGCAGCACGCCGGAAAGGATTTTCATCAGCGTACTTTTGCCCGCGCCGTTCTCACCGATCACGGCCAGCACTTCGCCCGCCGCCACCTGCAGAGCAACCCCGCGGAGCGCATTGACCCCGGCAAACCGCTTACACAATCCCTCAGCCTGCAGCAGCGGCGGCGGTTGTTCGGCGGTCGCGGGGGTGGGGACTGGCGAGGAGGAGGTCGGCATCGGCAACTGCGGCGCGGCGGACAGATGAAGCAAACGGCAGGACGAGGCATCCACCAAACAGGCTGGCGGGCGATACGGATGCAATCGGCTATATTACCCTCAGCCGCCGCGCTTCGCTTGTCCCCGGCAACGATGCCGGCGTCTATAATGGCACGGACCGACACCTTGGATACAGCGCGCGGTGCCCTCAACCGCCGACTTCCCAACGATCTACCGACTTAAAAAAATCCCACTTCTGGAGCCGCCACGTGATCCGTCCCTTCCTGACCCTCTCGGCCTGCTGCCTACTGCTCACCGCGACCGTCACGGCGCAGCAGCCTGACAGCGACGCGATTTCGATGTTCGACGCTAAAACGCTGGAAGGCTGGAGCGGCCGAGCGGACTTGTGGTCGGTCGAAGACGGCGCGGTCGTCGGCCGCACGACCGCCGAAAATCCGATCAAGACCAACACGTTCTTGATCTGGGAGGGCGATGCCCCGGCCGATTTTGAACTGCTGATCACCTATCAGATTGATGCGGGCAACAGCGGCATCCAGTACCGCAGCAAAGTTGTCAATCAAGACGAGTTCGTCGTCGGCGGTTATCAAGCCGATATCGAGGCCGCCAACAACTACACCGGCATCAATTACGAAGAGCGCGGCCGCGGGATTTTGGCCCAGCGTGGCCAGCGGGTCACGATCGCCGCCGATGGCAGCAAGCAGGTCGAAACGTTCGGCGATGCTGCCGAACTCGCCAAGACGCTGCGAACCGAGGGTTGGAACGCTTATCGGATCGTTGCCCGCGGCAATCGGCTGCAACACTTCATCAACGAAAAATTGATGTCCGAAGTGATTGATGAGCAGAGCGACAAAGCGGCTACCGACGGCGTGATCGCCTTGCAGTTGCATGTCGGTCCAGCGATGGTGGTGCGGTTTCGCGATCTGACGATCCGGCCGCTGAACGACTAAAGCTTGCCCGAGCGGCGACTGCCGGACCGGCAGTCGGCCGCCAGCGGCATTGCTTTTGCACATTTGCTCTATTTTAAACGCGGGGTCAGCGAGGCTGCTGAGCGCCCGGACATCACCTCAGGGCTGACAACCGCTCCCGCCACTTAAGCTAGTGCCTTTCATGCCCGCCGCCCCCAAATCGATTTGGCCTACGTCTGAGCAGACCGACGAGCTGTTGCTCGCAGCGAAGCAAGGTGACATCCAGGCCGTCAATCGGCTGCTGGAGCGGCACCGTGCCCCGGTGCGGCGGCTGATCGAGTTGCGGCTGGACCGCAAAGTCCAACGGCGCGTCGATGTCAGCGATGTGGTGCAGGACGTGATGGTCGAGGCGAGCGGCCGACTAGACAAGTACTTGCAAGACCCGGTGATGGCGTTTCATCTCTGGTTGCGCCAGATCGCCTGGGACCGGATCATCGACACCTACCGGCGGCACCGCATGAGTGCGAAACGGAGTATGGACCGCGAACAGGTGATGTCAGCTCCGTCGGACGACCAGTCGACGATGGACTTGGCGGTGCAGTTGTCCGATCCGGCCCTGACGCCGTCGACTGCGGCGACCCAGCGTGAGCTGGCTCGCAACGTTGAGGCTGCGATCGAACAACTGAACGACCAAGACCGTGAAATCATCTTGATGCGGCACTACGAACATCTGTCGAACCTGGAAATTGCGGAAGTGCTGGGGCTCAACCCTCCGGCCGCGAGCATGCGCTATTTACGGGCCGTCAGGCGGCTGCGCCAATTGCTTGAGGAAGAATCACCCGAGCAGGGTGACGGTGCTGCCGTTAGATCATGAGATGACCTGTGCCCGCTAATGCCCCTCCTGATGATCCCCAGCGACGGGTTGAAGATCCGCAGCCTGCAACTCCAGCGCAGCAGGAAACGAGTCTATCTCGGGCACATGAATCGACTGCCGCGTTTGCGGTGGACAACCAGGCCACGGAAGACGATCTGAGCATTTCGCCACGTGATCGCGAGCTAGCGGACGTGCTCTCAGGATTGGCTGACGATGTGGCTGCTGGCCGTGAAGTCGACTTCGCCGCGGTCTGTCGCGCTCATCCGGATCTCGCGGGCGACCTCCGCCGGCTGTGGGGCGCGGTGCTGATCACCGACATTGCCGGCGTCGCTTCGGAGCAGTTGCCCAATGTCGAGCAGGGCTCCGGCGTCTCACGCCGCTGGCAGCGCCTGCAGTTGCCGACCGAAATCGGCGACTATGAGTTGCTGGAAGAGATCGGGCGCGGCGGGATGGGCGTGGTGTTTCGCGCCCGCCAAATCAGTCTCGATCGCGGTGTGGCCGTCAAGATGATCCTCCGCGGGCGGTTGGCGAGCGATGAGGATCTGCAGCGGTTTCTCACCGAAGCATCGGCAACGGCTCGGCTTCAGCATCCCAATATCGTGCCGGTTTACGATGTCGGTGATGTCGATGGCCGGCCGTTCTTCAGTATGAAATTGCTCAGCGGTTTGACGCTCGCCGACCGACTGGCCGATGGCCCGATGCCCGAGCGCGAAGCGGCTAAATTGATAGCTGCTGTTGCCCGAGCGATCGGCTTTGCTCACCGCCAGGGCGTCCTCCACCGCGATCTAAAGCCATCGAACATCCTGATCGACAGCGATTCGACGCCGATGGTTTCCGACTTCGGACTAGCAAAGCAGTTTGGCGTTCAGAACGATCTGACGCGCAGCGGGATCGTCGTCGGCACGCCGTCGTACATGTCGCCGGAGCAGGCCAGCGGGCGGCGCGAGTACATCGGCCCAGCCAGCGATATCTACAGCCTCGGCTGCGTGCTGTACCACGCGCTGACCGGCCGCCCGCCGTTTGTGGCCGAGTCGGCGATGGAACTGGTGATGTTGGTGCTGGAGCAGGATCCGCTGCCGCCGCGAGCGCTGCGGCCGCGACTGGACCGCGATCTGGAAATGATCGTGATTCGCTGTCTGCAGAAGCCGCCGGATCTCCGCTACGAGACTGCGGACGAATTGGCCGACGATCTAGAAGCCTTCTTGCGCGACGAGCAAATCGCCTCCGGCAGCGGCCGGCTGGACCAATTGGTCGCCCGCGTGTTCCGTGAAACGCATCACGCCCCGGTGCTGGAAAAGTGGGGCGTGCTCTGGATGTGGCATGCCCTGGTGCTGTTGGTCGCGTCGCTGCTGACCTGGCTGCTGCACATGCGCGGCGTCAGTACCCTGCTGATTTACTCGGCCGTCTGGGTGATCGGCCTGGGACTGTGGGCGGCCGTGTTTTGGAAGCTTCGCCAGCGCCTCGGGCCGGTGACGTTTGTCGAGCGGCAGATCGCGCACGTCTGGGGCAGCAGCATGATCAGCATCGCGCTGCTGTTTCCGCTGGAGTGGTGGCTCGGGTTGAAACCGCTGGCGCTGGCACCGCTGTTGGGTGTGATCAGCGGCAGCGTGTTCATCATCAAGGCCGGGATGTTCAGCGGTTTGTTTTATCTGCAAGCCGCCGCATTATTGATCTGCGCCGCGGTCATGGCAGTGGCTGAAGATTACGCGATGCTGATTTTCGGCATTGTCGCGGCGCTCTGCTTCTTCATTCCTGGCTACCAGTACGAAAGCCGCCGCCGCCGATAAGCTTATCCAGACCGGTTTACCAGTAGAAACCGCCCAAACAGGCGAAAGTTTGCTTTCCGGCCAAGCCGATACCAGAGCGAGCAACCTCTACAATCGTTAATGGACGAGGTGCTGGCTTACCCGAGTTCCGGGAGGCAATCCATCAGCCGCCAGGCGCACGCGCTGTCGATCGGAAAAACCGAAGCAGACGCGAGCGAGCCGAGAAAAAATTGACATGAGGCAACTGGGCAAGGGTTGGAAACGAGCTGGCCGCTGCTGGTTGATCGCAACGGTCTCGATGCTCACCGCGACGGGTGCTGCGACGCAGGTGCACGCGCAAGTCACATCCTCCAGCACGACGAATCAAGCGATCGCCGAGCGGCTTGATGAGCAAGAAGCTGAGATTCAGCGGTTGCGGGCGCGTTTGAACGAACTTCAGCCGCCGGTTGCCGACCTGCCTCCCCCGTTGCTGGCCAGCGGCACGGACGAATTCTCAAACTGCGATGGGCCGCAGGGAACCGCGCGCACCACCGCCCATGAGCAGGAAGTCGCCAAGGCGGCTAAAAAGGCGGCCGATGACAAATGGACGGTCAAGCTCGGGGGTCATGTCCAACTGGATTACATCGATTGGGTCGATACCGATGGCATCGCCGGTGCCGAGGATCACTTCAACTACCGCCGACTCCGTCTGGTCGCTGATGGCACCGGTTACGAGCAGTTCGATTTTCGCCTGCAGATGACACTTGAGCCGGGACAAGGCTCTAACGATAGTCCCTTCGCATCGCCCGATGTGAAAGATGCCTACCTTTCGATGAATGAGATCCCAGGTATCGGCCGCATCCGCATCGGCAATTTCTTCGTGCCTTTTAGTCTGGAACAGGTCACGAATGACACCAATAATATCTTTAATGAGCGATCCATTCCAACTCAGGGAATCTTTGCGGCAGACCGGGAAGTCGGAATTGCACTTTATAATTCCACGGAAGCCGAGGATATTACCTGGGCGACAGGCCTGTTTTTCGATGACCTCAGCGACACTTTCAAAACGCGGTTCGGAGACCGGCAAGGCTATCGTCTCAGCGGCCGCCTGACGGGGCTGTTGTATTATGATGAGCCATCCGATGGACGTTATCTGGTGCACACCGGAGTCGGTGTTCTGCACACCCGAGACTATGACAATACCGTGCGGTTTCGTGCGCGACCTCAAGTGCAACGGGGGCCTGTGCTGATCGACAGTGGAAATCTGGCCGCGGATACCTACACGACCGGCAACCTGGAACTGGCCGTCGTATGGGGGGAAATTGCCGTGCAGAACGAAGCGTTCTTATGTGGCGTGGACATGCTCTCCGGTGATACGGTTCATGTCGGTGGCGCCTACAGCCACGCGAGCTACTTTTTGACCGGAGAGAATCGTCGATTTGAACGTTTCGGCCAGCATGGGGCGCAATTTGGGCGGACCAAACCGGATGTTAATTTTTCGCTTCTCCCCGGCCAGCACGGCTGGGGTGCATGGGAAGCCAAGGCACGTTGGTCGTACCTCGACTTGGACAATGTCGCCGCTGGTCGCTATCACGATTTGACTGCCGGCTTCAACTGGTACTGGTCCGACCGTACACGCATCATGTTCGATTGGATTCACCCGATCACTAACAACGAAACCATCGTAGGGGCAACCGAATCAGACTTGTTAGCAATGCGGTTCGATTTTAATTGGTAAACAGCACCGAACATGATATTCGGTAAAAGTCTGTCAGCCGGCACGCGTTAGCGTCCGGTTGTCAGGGGCTATGGGCTTATGCAAATCCGCTTATTATTTTGATGTTCGACTAAATGGGGCCTTCTGTTGATTGAGTGGCTGCTCGTCCGCGAGTGCGGTTTGGGTGGCACGCCCAGAGCCTTGGCGATGGGCGTGGGCTGCTGAGACAGATACCCAGTTGACGCGTTCCTGGTTTTCCTGCTGTTCTCCTCAGCACGCCCTTCGTTCCTCAGGGACGTGCCACCCAAGCAGGGACGTCCAACCCCTAAACTCAGCGCCCACGTCCAAGGTGATGAGCCACGAAATTGACAAAGAACCACTAGTGGTCTGTTACAGGTAAAACTTCGGGTTGGTAGGGCCGGGGACTTGCGCCCTGCCGTTACGATTTTTAACGCAACGGCGCGAGCCGTGCGGCCTCCGGCCCTAAACTTATGCTGTAACAGACTACGAGATGAGATCCAAGTGGGCGCAGGCCCGTGAGAGGTGAATGCAAGGTGGAACATTACAGTGCCTCTGAGGCAAGCGGTTTGCCCTGGCGCGCGGACGACGAATCCGCTTGGGAGCCTTGGTCTGCGCAATGGGCAATTGAGCCGGGGGTGACCTATCTCAACCACGGTTCGTTTGGGCCGCCGCCGCTGGTCGTCCGCGCGGCGCGAAGGGCCTGGATCGATCGCCTGGACGCCGACCCGATGGACTTCTTTGTCCGGCACCAGGAGCAGGCGCTCAGCGAAGTCGCAGCGCGGTTGGCGGCGTTTGTGGGGGCGACCGCGGCGGATCTCGCGTTGGTCGAGAATGCCACATTTGGCATGAATACGGTCGCTGCGAATGTCTCACTGACTGCCGGCGACGAGGTGTTGTTGACCGATCATGAGTATGGTGCGGTCCGCCGTATCTGGCAGCGGGCGTGCGACCGCAGCGGCGCGAAACTGCGGATCGCCACCCTGCCGTTCCCGCCGCAATCGACCGAGGAAGTGGTCGCGGCGATCGCCGATCAGTTTGGGCCGCGCACGCGGCTGGTGGTGGTCAGTCATATCACCTCGCCGACCGCACTCATCTTGCCGGTACAGGAGATCTGCGCGGCGGCTCGCGACGCGAACGTTGCCACCTGCGTCGATGGGCCGCATGCCCTAGCGATGTTGCCGCTGGATGTGGCGGCGCTGGACTGTGACTACTACACGGCCAGTTGCCATAAGTGGCTATCTGCGACCTTCGGGACCGGGTTTCTTTATGTCCACCCTCGGCGACAAGCCGATTTTCAGCCGTTGAACCTCAGTTGGGGACGGACGCAAGAGAATCGCCCCACGGCGTGGCAAGAAGAGTACTTGTGGCCCGGCACTCGTGATATGTCGGGGTTTCTCTCGGTGCCCGCTGCGATCGATTTTCTGCAAGCGGCCCCGATCGAGGCGTTTCGTGCGCGTGGGCATTTCTTAGCAAAGCTCGGCGCTGAGATGATCAACGCGCTCACCGGGTATGAGCCCGTCGGTGATGTTGACCGCTGGTACGGGACGATGGTGCCGGCCGAACTTCCGCCTGGCGAAACCCTGCCATTTCGCGACGCGATTTGGCGACATGCCAAGCTTCACGTCCCGATCATTGCCTGGGGCGACCGCCGTTTCGTCCGCATCTCCTGCCACCTGTACAACAGCCGTCGCGATGTGGAGTTGCTGGCCAAGACGATCGCGGAATTGGGGATGGTCACCCGATCCTAGCGACGGTTGCTGTTCGTGTAGGCCGTCTGGCACACCCGAGAGGGATGGTTCAGCGGCAGTAAATCGATTGCGAAGCGGCTAGAACGCCTTGCGAGAATCGCCCGCGGTCACTAAATTGCTCGATTCAAACAGGCGGCAGAACCGAAATTCCCTGATTCCTGTCATTTTCAACCCGATACCCCCTGCGGTCCCCTGACAGTGGTTGCTCAACGAACATACGTCGCCAAGCCCGGCGAACTCGAAAAGAAATGGTTTGTCGTCGACGCCTCGGATGAAGTGCTCGGCCGCTTGGCAAGCGACATCGCTACCGTGCTGATGGGCAAGCATCGCCCCGAATACACGCCGCACGTCGATTGTGGTGATTACGTTGTCGTGATCAACGCTGACAAAGTCGGCATGACCGGCAACAAGATGAACGTCCGGCACTTCACTTGGTACACCGGCCACCCCGGGCTGCGGCTGGAAAGCTATGGTGAACGCCAAGCCCGCAAGCCCGAAGATCTGATCTTCCATGCGGTGCGGCGAATGATGCCCAAGAACAAGCTCGCCCGCCACATGCTGGACAAGCTGAAAATTTACGCTGGCGCTGAGCACCCACACGTGGCTCAAAATCCCCAGCCTTTCAAGCGGACTGGCAAGAAGGTCAACGCCTAAGCCGGCGGACCTGCAGCCTAACCGTTACATTCGATTCACTCTCGCTCAAGAAGCAATTCCTCCCGGCAAGTTCTGATGGTTGCAACAAAGAAAGATAAGATCAACGGCGACGCGCTGGGTACCGGGCGCCGCAAATCGAGCGTCGCTCGCGTTCGCGTTCGTCCTGGCAGCGGAAAGATTACCGTCAATCGCAAGTCGATCGATGAGTACTTCTTCAATGAGCAAGACCGCGCGGCGATCCTCAGCACGCTCAGCGCTGTCGAGCATGGCGACAAGGTCGATGTGCTGGTCCGCGTCAACGGCGGCGGCATGACCGGTCAAAGCGGTGCGGTACGGATGGGCTTGGCGCGGGCGCTGGTCAGCTTCAGCGAAGGGCTGCATGAGCCGCTGCGAGACGGTGGCTTCTTGACCCGTGATTCACGTATGAAAGAACGGAAGAAGCCGGGTCTTCGCGGTGCTCGCCGCGGTGTCCAGTTCAGCAAGCGGTAATCGCGCTCGCTCATTGCGTTCTGCCGCCGGGTCGGTTTCGGCCGCCTGGCGAATGCTGCAACTCAACATCAACCCGGTCCCATGGGCCGGGTTTTTGCTGCGCGGTAGCGAACTCCGCGTTGCCAGTTCGTATCGCCACGGGCGTGCAGCGATTCCGCGCCGCCTGACTACTCCCATTCGCCCTGGCCCCTTATAACTTAGCGGTCGGCCGTTTGGCCGATGACAAGGAGGGACAGCGCCGCGACCCGCCGTCGCGTACCATCCCCGCAGCGGATGCCCAGCATGGTTGGGCGTTGCTTCATCCCATCGATCGATTCTCTGAAGGAGTGCTTGCACCCATGGCCACTACCCAGCTACTCGCCGCTCGCGCCGGCCAAATCACCCCGGAGATGGAGTTCTGTGCCAAGCGCGAAGACTTGCCCGCCGAACTGATTCGCGATGAAGTCGCCGCTGGCCGCATGGTGATCCCGGCCAACCGCGTGCACCTGCAGCAATCGCTTCAGCCGATGTGCATCGGGATCGCCGCCAAATGCAAAATCAACGCTAACATCGGCAACAGCGCGGTCACCAGCAACAATCAAGAAGAGCTGGAAAAGTTGCACACCGCTGTGCACTTCGGTGCCGACACGGTGATGGATCTGTCGACCGGTAAAGACATCGACAACATCCGCAAGAACATCATCGCCAAGTCGCCGGTTCCGATCGGCACGGTGCCGATCTACCAGATGCTCGAGGAACTCGGCGGCAACATTGAAGACATGACCGCCCAGCACTTCTTGGACATGGTCGAGCACCAGGCCAAGCAGGGTGTCGATTACATGACCGTGCACTGCGGCGTGAAGCTGGAGCACCTGCACTTGAGCGCCAATCGCGTGACTGGGATCGTCAGTCGCGGCGGTTCGTTGATCGCCAAGTGGATGATGGTCCACAAGAAGCAAAACCCGTTGTACGAGTGCTTCGATGACCTGTGCGACATCATGCGCGAGTATGACGTCACGTGGTCGCTCGGCGATGGGCTGCGTCCAGGGTCGATCGCCGACGCGTCCGATGCGGCTCAGTTTGCCGAACTGGAAGTGCTCGGCGAATTGACCAAACGGGGCCAGGCCAACGGCACGCAGGTGATGGTCGAAGGTCCGGGGCACGTCCCGATGCACCAGATCGAGATGAACGTCAAGAAGCAGATCGAGATCTGCAACGGCGCGCCGTTCTATGTGCTCGGGCCACTGGTGACCGACATCGCCCCGGGTTACGACCACATCACCAGCGCGATCGGCGCGGCGATGGCCGGTTGGCACGGCGCAGCGATGCTCTGCTATGTCACGCCCAAAGAGCATTTGGGACTGCCGAACGAAGAAGACGTGAAACAGGGCGTGATCGCCTACAAGATTTCGGCGCACGCTGCCGACGTGGCCCGCGGCCGCAAGGGTGCTCAGGACCGCGACGACGCCTTGTCGCGCGCCCGGTTCGCGTTTGACTGGAAGGAGCAATTTCGCCTGGCGCTCGATCCGGAAACCGCGCAGCGGTACCACGACGAGACGTTGCCGCAGGATACCTTCAAGAGCGCGCACTTCTGCAGCATGTGCGGACCAAAGTACTGCTCGATGAAAATCACCGAGGACATCCGCAAGCTGGCGGCCGAAGATAAACTGGTCGAATTGCCGACGGTTTAATTCCTCACCGGTTTGCACGGGAGAACCACTCAGTGGATAACGCCAGCGACCTTGGATCCGCTCCGCTTGAAGTGGTTGACCCCAATCCGTCTGAAGCACCGCCGGCCAGCGAGCCGGCAGCGGCCAAGGTCGCTCATCCGCTGAGCAATCCGTCGTTTGTCGGCTTCATCGCCACCCAGTTCTTCGGGGCGTTCAACGACAATCTGTTCAAGCAGTTGATGTTGTTATTGGCGATTCCCGCGGTGGGGCAAGCCGTGGGCGAAGCGGCCCAGGGAGCCGACTTGCAGGGCGTGGCGACAATCGTGTTCGGCATCCCGTTTGTGATCTTCGGCGGTGTCGCGGGGTACCTGGCCGATCGGTACAGCAAACGCCGCGTGATCGTGCTCAGCAAGGTCGCCGAGATCGCGGTGATGGGGCTGGGGCTGTTCGCTTTTTTGTTCGCACCGAGCGTCGGCTTCTCGGGGCTGTGGATCGTGCTGTTCTTGATGGGCACGCAGAGCGCCTTTTTTGGGCCGGGCAAGTACGGCATCTTGCCGGAAATGATGCAGCCCAATCAATTGGCTCGGGCCAACGGGATCGTGCTGATGACCACATTCATCGCGATCATCTTCGGCACGGCGCTGGCCGGACCGCTCAAAGACATGGTCAACACCGACGGGATGGACCGGTTGGTTGCCGCGCGGCAGTTGTGGGTCGCCTCCTTGATCTGCATCGGCATCGCCGTGGTCGGCACGTTGGTCAGTTTGTTGATTCAGCCGGTGCGAGCAGCCGAGCCGCATTTGAAGTTTGGCAGCGAGCACATCGCGATCGCTAAACCGATGCGGCGTTTGCTGCGACAGGATCGTCCGTTGCTGCTGGCGCTGATTGCCTCGTGCGTGTTTTGGCTGATCGCGGGACTGACGATTCAGGCGGTCAATTCGCTCTGCAAGGTCCAATTGCAGATGACCGACACGCGGACCAGTTTGATGGTGGCGTTGATCAGCATCGGCATCGCCGCCGGCGGGGTCGCAGCCGGTTGGCTCAGCCGCTCTGGCAGCGATCAACGGGTGATCAGTCTGGGGACCTGGGGCGTGGTCATTTGTTGTGCCCTGCTGTCGATCACGTTGCCCGGGGTGGGCCTGTTGGTCGGGGAGTTCGGCTTGCCGCTGATGCTGATTCTGCTCGGCGCCGCGGCGGCATTTTTCGCGATCCCGATCCAGGTGTTCTTGCAGGCGCGGCCGCCGGCGGAGCTCAAAGGGCGGATGATCGCGGTGATGAACCAGGCGAACTTCTTTGCGATCGTGATGTCTGGGGCGATCTACATGCTGCTCGACCGGCTGATCGTCGAAATGGATTGGCCACGGTCGGCGGTTTTCGCGGCGATGGGCATTTTGTTCTTGCCCGTAGCGATATTTTTTCGGCTCGGATCGGGCGACGAGCCCCTCTCGGTACCCAACGGCGATGCAGAAACCGCTGATTAGTGGTAAGTTACCGAGGTGCTAATTCATTCTCAATAAAAACCGCGGAGGCGGTATATCACGATGACGGTTGACCTGTATGCGACATGCCCGTGTGGCAATGGCAAGAAGATCAAGTTTTGCAAGTGCAAGGATTCGTTGCCGGAACTTGATCGCGTCATGACGATGCTCGGCGGCGGGCAAGTCGTCCCGGCGCTGGACCGCATCAATCGTGTGCTCGAAGAGCATCCCGATGCCGCTTGGGCGCTGGCGATCAAAGGCCGCGTGCTGTTGGACCTGCGGGAATATGATTCGCTGTCGGAAAACGCTGAGCGATTTGTCCGCCTGCAGCCCAACAATCCGCTGGCGCTGACCCAGCGCGCTGCCTCGCACGTGTTCCGTAACCAGATCGCCGACGCAACCGATTCGATCCTCGAAGCGCTGACCGAGAGCGGGCGTAACGTCGACTCGTTCGTGCTCGAAATCGTCTCGGTGCTCGCCTATGCCCTGGCCAACACGGGGCAATTCTTCAGTGCGCGGGCGTACGCGACACTGGCGATGAGCGCTGAAGGATTCGAAGGGGTGCGAACCGCAGCGGGCGTGTTGCAGGAGCTCAACACCAGCCCGGCGGTCAATCATTTGCTCAAGGCGCTGCCGCAAACGCGGCCGCGTCCCGAGCACGCCGACTGGGCCGAACGGTTTGACGAAGCGCTCGGGCTGCTCCGCAGCAATCAGATCGTGCTGGCCGAGACGAAGTTCGCGTCACTCGCGCGTGCGTATCCGAATGAGCCGGCGATTCTGTCGGGCCTGCTGTCGTGTGCGATCTGGCGCGGCAATGGTGCCGCTCAGGCCGAATGCCTGCTCAAGCTCAGCCGCTGTGAACAACTCGATCCGATCGAGCGGAGCAAGTTGTTGGCGATCAGTTGGTTGGTGGAACCAGAGATGCCACAACTGGCGGTTGAGCTCAAGTCGCTCAAGGCGGAGATTCAGGACGTTTCGCAGATCGAGTTAGCGTTGCAAAGCCATCCGCTGTTCTCCGCACTGCCAGAGCGGATGCTGCGGAGCTTTGCGATGGGCGAGGACGATGTGCCGCCGCGATCGGCATTCCAACTTCTGGACCGCGAAACTCCGGGTGATGACGCCGCGCTGACTGCTGATTTGATGCCGGAAACGCTGTCGATCGTGCTCGTGTACGGCAAGCAGACCGATCGCGCGGCGCGGGTCGAGTTGCCATCGGTACTGCCGACGTTCCTCGGGCAGGTCCGCGAGACGCTTGGGGCGGCGCTGGGCGAATTGCCTTGGAACGAGGAAGTCGCCTTCCCGGCAATGTTCGTTGTCGCCTGTGAACCGCGGGCGGCGATGATCAACCGCAAAATCACTCGTCAGGAAGTCGAGCCGCTGCTGCGAGATTTCCGCGAAGCGCGGTTTGCTCAGCGGCTCGCCGCACAGCCGCTGCCGGCGCTGGGCCAGCGTTCGCTCATGGATACTGCCGGCGATGAATCGCTGGTGTTGCAGCGTTCGGCCGTGATCCGCGTGCTGGAGAATACCGAGCAATTGACCCATGACGCGGCGCTGCTGGATGCGGTACGCCAACAAGCCGGCATGGAACCGCTGCCGCCGATCAGCGTGCAAACGTCAGACGATCTGGAGGAAGTCGAAAACGCCGATCTGGTCCGCGTCGAGTGCAGCGGCCTCGATGCCGATGGGCTCAGCTATTTGCTGCAGCGGGCACAACTGCTGCAGGCCTCCGCTGTGCTCCGCCGCGCGGCGCAGGAAATCCTCAGCCGCGACGAGTCGCAGATCGAACCGGAACTCAAGGCGGGTGCCCACCTGGCGTTGATCGAGCTGACCGAGTCGGCCGATGACGCTTTGCGGATGGTCGCCGAGGCGAAGGCGTTTTTCGAGAAGTCGCAGCTCGACATGGCGGAATTGCTGCTGATGGAATTGCCGCAGCGCGCCAAAGCGGGCGATACCGAAGGGTTCCAAAACGCGATCCGCACGCTGACCACACAGTATCGCAATCGCGAAGATGTGATGGCGGCGTTGCAGCAGTTGCTGGTGTCGATGGGGCTGATCAACCCCGACGGCTCGCCTCGCATGGACATGCCCCGCGGCGGTTCGGCGGCCCCGGCCGCAGCGCCGCAAAGCGGCGGCATTTGGACCCCTGGCAGCTCGCCAGCGGCCAGCGAGCCGGCGGGCTCGGGCAGCAAGCTCTGGGTCCCCGGAATGGACTGAGCCGATGGCGGCCACTGAGGCGGATCGGATGTGGATGCGGCGGGCGCTGGAGCTTGCCGCCAGCGGGCGCGGCTATGTCGAACCCAATCCGATGGTCGGCTGCGTGATCGTCCGCGACGGGGCGATCGTCGGCGAAGGTTTTCATGGCCGCTTCGGCGGTCCCCACGCCGAAGTCGCAGCGCTGCGGTCGCTGGCCGATCCAGCGTTAGCGCGAGGCGCGACCGCGTATGTCACGCTCGAACCGTGCTGTCACACCGGCAAGACCCCGCCCTGCTCCGACGCGCTGATCGCTGCCGGCGTGGCGCGGGTGGTCGTTGCGCTGCAGGACCCGTTTCCGCGGGTCAGCGGCGGTGGACTGGCACAACTTCGCGCCGCGGGCATCGCGGTCGAAGTCGGCGTGCTGCAGAACGAGGCGGAACAGTTGTCTGCCGCGTATCTCAAACGTCTCCGCAGCGGACGCCCCTGGGTGATCGCGAAGTGGGCGATGACGCTCGACGGCCGGATCGCGACCAAGACCGGCGACAGCCAGTGGATCAGCGGTGAAGTTTCCCGCGGCGAAGTCCACCGCTTGCGTGGCTTGGTCGATGGCGTGGTTGTCGGTGCCGGTACGGTCGCGGCGGATGATCCGGTGCTGACCGCCCGCCCGCCAGGACCGCGCACCGCAACCCGCATTGTCGTCGCCGGCAACCGCCTGCCGAGCCTCGATAGCCGCCTGATCCGCACGCTCGACGAGGCGCCGCTGCTGATCGTCACTCCCAGCACGATTTCTCAGGCCGCCATCGAGCCGCTGGCTGCCGCCGGTGCCAAAATACTGGTCTGCAACACGGCCGATCCGGTCGACATGATCGCCGAGTTGCTCGATGAGTTAGGCCGGCGGCAGATGACCCGTCTGCTTGTCGAAGGCGGCGGCGGGCTGCTGGGCAGCTTTTTGTCCGCCGGTGAAATCGACGAGATTCACGCCTACGTCGCCCCCAAGGCCGTCGGTGGCTCGACCGCCCGAGGACCGGTCGAAGGGCTCGGCTTCGTGCGGCTGATCGATTCACCGCAATTTGAACTGGCCAGCGTCACGCAGCTCGACGACGACATCCGCATCATCGCCCGTCGCCGATAAGCTATCCAGCGTTTCGTAGTGGAGAACCATTGTCCTCAATGGTTAACCGCCTTGAATGGTCCACTCTGCTGACCCATTGAAGCCGTTGTTCGGCACTTGCCACGTCCCCCCCGAGCTAGGAGAAGCAGTTGAGACAACTGTTTTACAATTCGGCGGCTTTTTGCTTCGCGGTTACCCAACCGCCGGGCACAACTCGAACCGCTTGCCGTCGATCAAGGTGACGAAGGCAAGAACCCGAATCGTAACAGTTCGGGTTCACTAACTTCGTAACAGTTCGGGTTCAACGACACCTATCTCTCGTCAACACCGAACACAAGGCACGACCCCGGCGAAGCGCCCCCACAAGAAGCAACCGACGACGCGGCATAATCTTCGTCGCGGAGCGACCGGATGCCGGTAGCCGTGGCATTCATGCCACGGTTGCCGAAGCCGCGCCCCGCCCGCCGTCGCGGAGCGACGCCTGAGCTATTGCTGAGCTATTGCCGCTCGAAGAGCGTTCAGAAATTTAAAATCATTTCACACTTACAGCCCCACCTCTCGCCAACATTGGCAAGGGGGCAGCCAAATCAACGCTGCTCCATCAGCCGCAGGCCGTTCCGACCCTATTTCCCATCCGGGCACAGAGCCTAGGCACAGAGCCTAGGGTCAGGTCTTGTGTTCGAGGCACAGAGCCTAGGGTCAGAGGCACAGAGCCTAGAGGCACAGAGCCTAGGGTCAGGGGCACAGAGCCTAGGGTCAGGTCTTGGCACAGAGCCTAGGGTCAGGTCTTGGGCACAGAGCCTAGGGTCAGGTCTTGTGTTCGGTGTTCAGGTGAAGCGTCGCCTCGATCTCGTTGGCTCGCTTCCGCCAACTGGCTGATCTCTCGGACTGCTGCTGAGCTCGGCGAACCAGATTGGAGACGCTATCGGTGCCGGTAAGCCCAAAGGCCGGACCGAGTTGCCTGAGCATAACACCTGTCTAGCGACTGGAGGCGACTGGTGCCAGCCACTAATGATATCGGTGGCTAGCGGTAGGTGCCACCCACCTATTCGTTAGCGGTAGGTGCAGCGGTAGGTGCACGTTAGCGCTAGGTGCCACCCACCTATTCGTTGGCGTGCGCTAGGTGCCACCCACCTATTCGTTAGGTAGCGCTAGGTGCCACCCACCTATTCGTTAACGTGGGTTGAGGTAAGCGGTACACCAGCGGTAGGTGCCACCCACCTATTAGGGGCCAGCAAGGAGGGCCCGCAAGGTGCCGCCCACCTATTGGTTGACACGGGGCGGAGTTTTGCGGAAACTGGAGCGATCGGTTTCGTTACCGGAGGTGCTTGACATGGGTAGGCCTGCTCGCGCTGAACAGTTTCATGCGTCGGAGATCGGCATCGTGCACGCCGTGCAGCGGTGTGTC
>Ga0182745_1000499_pt1 | contig 44016 bp, 40 predicted proteins | sample eDN3rd30CKraftBY_FD_128523 | JGI IMG/M metagenome (GOLD analysis project Ga0182745, IMG submission 128523) | Enriched backyard soil microbial communities from Emeryville, California, USA - eDNA 3rd pass 30_C Kraft BY (version 2) (version 2) | ecosystem: Environmental > Terrestrial > Soil >...
CGTCGGCGATGAGCAGGCCCTCGCGCGACGTCGTGGAGGACCACTCCCGCACGCCCTCCTCCACGCGGCGGCGCAACCCCGGGCAGTGCGTCAACACCCCGCCCCCCAGCACCAGCCGCGCCGGGTTGAGCATCGTCACCTGGTTGGCCACGGCCAGGGCCAGGAACCGCGCGGCCCGCTCATAGACCTCGACCGCCGCCGAATCACCGGACTCCGCCGCCTGCTCCAGCGTCACCGGGGTGACACGCGACGGATCGCCACCCGTCAGGCGCTGCACCTCCAGCGCGCCGCCGGCGAGCAGCTCGCGCGTCTGCGCGATGAGGTTGTGGCCTCCGGCGTAGGCCTCCAGGCACCCCAGCTCGCCGCAGCCGCAGCGGCGTCCACCGGGGACCACCTTGATGTGCCCCAGCTCACCCGCCACGCCGCCGCCGCCATCCACCAGCCGGCTGCCCGCGATGATGGCGCTGCCCACGCCCGAGCCCACGAACACCACCAGCATGTCCTGCGCGCCGCGGCCCGCGCCAGCGTGCAGCTCGCCCCACGCCGCCGCCGCCAGGTCGTTCACCACGCGCACCGGCTGCCCCAGCCGGTCCGTGAGCAGCGCGCCCAGCGGCACGTTGCGCCAGCCCAGGTTGGGCGCGACCGACAGCACGCCCGAGTCCTTGTGAATCTGCCCGGCGGCCGCGACGCCGCACGCCTTCCAGGGCACGCCGGCGGCCGCCACGGCATCCGAGGCCGCCTGGGCGATGGTCTCCACGACGCCCGCGGGGCTGCGCTCGACCAGGGGCACCTTCGCGGCGGCGAGCAGCGTGCCCGCTCCGTCCACCACGGCGGCGCGGGCAAAGGTCCCTCCCAGGTCGATTCCGAGCGTCGGCATGCGCGCCTCCTCCCTCAGGATTTCAGCTTGGAAACCAACGCGGCCGTCAGCGCCTCCACGTCCTTCTGGCGCGCGTCGTCCTTGAGCTTCCCGTCCGGGGTGAAGGCGTCCGCCACGCGGGCCATGTGTACCTGCGTGGGCAGCACGTGCGCCCCCACCGAGGCCATCACCTGCCGCAGGTGCGGCTGCATGCGCGCGGTGCCGAAGACGCCGGGCGTGGCGCCCATCATCGCCACCCACTTGTCCTGGAAGAGCCGCCCGGGCGGGCGCGACACCCAGTCGATGGCGTTCTTCAGGCCCCCCGGAATGGACGAGTTGTACTCCGGGCTGGCGATGAGCAGGCCCTGGGCCTTGCCCAGCCGCTCGCGCAGCTCCTCCACGGGCGCGGGCAGGGCCTTGGCCTCCACGTCACCGTCGTAGATGGGCAGGTCCAGCGTCTTCAGGTCCACCACGTCCACCTCCGCCCCGAGCGAGCGGGCGTGGGCGACGGCGATATCCAGGAGCTTCCGGTTGAAGCTCCCGGTCCGGAGGCTGCCACTGATGGCGAGGATGCGCGGCGTCGTCATGTCAGCCCCCGACCTCGACCTTGACCTTCTCCACGGTGCCCTCGATGAGGGCCTGGATTTCCTTGAGCCGCTCGGGGGTGTTCGCCTCGAAGCGCAGGACGAGGATGGGCTGCGTGTTGGAGGCGCGGATGAGCCCCCAGCCATCCGGGAACGTCACACGCACGCCGTCCACGTCGATGATGTCGTGGCCCGCGTCGCGCAGCGTCTCCGTGGCGCGCTTCACCATCTCGAACTTCTTCTCCTCCTTCGTGTCGAAGCGCAGCTCCGGGCTGGCGTACGTCTTGGGCACGTCGGACAGGAGCTGCGACAGGGTCGCCTTCTCGTGCGTGAGAATCTCCAGCAGGCGCGCGGTGGAGTAGATGGCGTCGTCGAACCCGAAGTAGCGGTTCTTGAAGAAGATGTGGCCGCTCATCTCCCCGGCCAGCTCCGCCTGCGTCTCCTTCATCTTCGACTTGATGAGCGAGTGCCCGGCCTTCCACATGACGGGCTTGCCGCCGCGCTTCGCGATGTCGTCGTACAGCGTGTAGCTGCACTTCACCTCGCCGACGATGGCCGCCCCCGGGCTCTCCTTCAGCACGTAGCGGCTGAAGAGGACCATCAGCTGGTCGCCCCAGAGGATGTTGCCCTGGTCGTCGATGACGCCGATGCGGTCGCTGTCGCCGTCGTAGGCGATGCCCACCTCGGCCTTCTCGCGCTTCACCGCCGCGATGAGGTCCTCGAGGTTCTCCACCACCGTCGGGTCGGGGTGATGGTTGGGGAACGTCGCGTCCATCTCACAGAACAGGGGCACCACGTCGAAGCCCATGCTCTCGAACAGCGGCACCGCGATGGCGCCGCCCGTGCCGTTGCCCGCGTCGATGACGATGCGCATCCCCTTGCGGCCCACCTTCACCGTCTGCCGCACGAAGTGGTTGTAGGGGGTGATGATGTCGTAGGGCGTCACCTCGCCCGGCTTGGACCCGGTCTCGAAGTCCCGCGCCTCGATGAGCTTGCGCAGGGCCTGAATCTCGTGGCTGTGGAAGGTCGTCTTCCCCGCGCCAATCTTGAAGCCGTTGTACTCGGGCGGGTTGTGGCTGCCGGTAATCATCGCCAGGCCATCCACCGGCAGGGTGTTGGCGGCGAAGTACGTCAGCGGCGTGGGGACCACGCCCACGTCGAACACGTTGAGGCCGGTGGACGTGAGGCCCGCGCAGAGCGCGTCCCGGAAGCGGGTGGAGGACTCGCGGCAGTCGCGGCCCACCGCGATGGAGCGCCCGCCCTGGCGACGGATGATGGTGCCCAGGCCCTTGCCCAGCAGCTCCACCACCTCGGTGGTGAGGTCCTTATCGACCAGGCCTCGGATATCGTATTCGCGGAAGATGTGCGCGTTCATGAAAGTGTCCCCACCCCCGTGACATCGGAGGGCATGGCAGAGGGCGGCGGACTCTACACGAGCGCGAGCCAGGCGGCACCCGGCCGGAGGGCCCACCTGACACGTTGGAGCCCCCGAGAGCCCGGCAGTGCCCACTCCTGTTAGGAGAGCGGAGACGGACCGGCTTGTGGGCGTGCGCGCGGCCCGGGGGGCATGGAGGGCACCAGCCCCTGCGCCCGCTCTCGCAGCGACTGGTAGTGCCGCAGCCAGGCGACGTTGAGCGGATCCAGGGCCAGCCCGGCGGCGTAGCGGGAGAGCGCGGCTCGAAGGGCCCGCTGCACCTCCAGCGCATGCCCCTGGGTGAAGAGCGTCCGGGCCCGGGCCTCCGAGCCGGGGCGCGCCGACAGGAAGGCGCGCCGCAGGGGCTCCACTTCCTCGTCCGGCAGCCCCGCCTCCACGCAGCGGGCCAGCCCGGAGAGGTTGCCCCGCACGGCGTCGAAGCCGGCGCGGCTCAGCGGCTCGCCCAGCGTGCGGCGCGCGGCCTCCACCCGGCCGCGCAGGGACTCCAGGGCCCGGCGCTGCGTGACTGGCAGCGGGCGGGCGCGGAAGCCCTCCAGCCGCCGCAGGGCGGCGCTGGCGCGGCGGCGAATCTCCTCGAAGCCGGCGTCGGGCCGCGCGCCCAGCAGGCCATAGGGGTCCTGGGCGGCCTCGGCGGCCCGCGCGAGCAGCCGCGCCAGCTCCCCATCCGGACGCCGCTCCGGGCGCGGCGCACGGGCGCCCTCCTCCAGCATCCACGCCACCCACTGGCGCAGCGCCGCGTCGGGCGCGTCGAAGTGGATGAAGGCCCCCGCGGCCACGCCCCACGCGCGGGCCTCGTCCCCCGTGACATGGCGGATGACGTCTCCCTCGCACGCGACGGTGCGGCCCCCGAAGGACAGCTCCACCGTCAACCGCGCGGCCAGCGGCGGCAGCGCGCCGTCCCACGCGGCGAAGAAGCCGTCCACCGACACGTCACGGGCCGCCACGGACACCCAACCTCCATCGAGCCCTAAGCGGACCTCCAACCCCACGGGCGCGGCGACGCGGGGCGCGGGCGCCTCCAGCATCGGCTCCGCCTGGGCCACCGCCCGCAGCGCCAGATGCAATGGCGTGGCGCCGTCCTCCGGCACCGACTGGCCGAAGAGGGTGACGTGGCCCTCCGGCGCCTGCATCTCCGGCAACAGCAGGATGGGCGCCTTGCGCGCGGGCTCGGCCTCCTCGTCCAACACGACGTCGATGTCCACCAGGAGCTCCACATCGTCCACCAGCGCCGCCGCGCGCTCCGCCGCCCGGGTGCTCGGGTCCATGCAATGGGCCAGCGCCTCGCGGAACGCCCGGGCATCCGGGAAGCGCTCGCTGGGACGCGGCGCCAGGGCCCGCAGCAGCACCGAGGACAGCGCCGTGGGCACGCTGGGGTTGAGGACATGGGGCTCCGGCGGCGCCAGCTCGCCCGCGCGGCCAATGCCGAAGGGCAGCCGCCCCGTGAGGAGCAGGTAGCCCACCACGCCCAGCGCGTACACGTCCGCGCGGCCATCCACGGCCTCACCGGCCCACTGCTCGGGCGCGATGAAGGCCGGCGAGCCCACCACCATGCCGCGGGCGCGCTCCTCCGGAGACAGGCTGGCGCTGAGGACGGCGCTGGCGCCGAAGTCGAGCACCTTCACCCGCCGCTCGCCCCTCGCGTCACGGGTGAGGACGAGGTTGTCCGCGGACAAATCCCAGTGCCCCAGCCCCCGCGCGTGCGCGGCCTCCACGGCCTCCAGCGCCTGCCCCAGCAGCTCCACGGCCTCCACCGGCGCCAGCGGCATGGGGAGGCGCGAGAAGGACTCGCCGTCGGCGTACTCCATCAGCAGGCACGGCAGACCGCCGGGCCCCGGACGCGCGTCGAGCACGCGGGCCACGTGCGGGTGGACCAGCTCGCGCACCACGAGCGTCTCCGCGTAGAAGCGCCGCCGCACGTCGGGCCGCTCGGCCAGGTGCGGATGCAGCACCTTCACCGCGAAGCGGTGGCCCGTGGGCGGGTACTCGGCGAGGTACACCGTGCCCAGCGCCCCCGCGCCCAGCCAGCGCCGGAAGACGAGCGGTCCGTGCCGCTGCCCCTCCAGACAGCTGGCCGACACCGCCACGCCCAGGGAGTCGGCCGCGCAAGGCGCCCCGGCCGGATGGTCCACGTCACACTGCGCGCACGCCATGCCCCACCACCCTTGTGTCGCCCCGAAGCGGGGCAGGCGGTGGGGCTCTTGCAACCCGCGTGCAGAGGACCCTTGTCCCCGAGTGGACAAGACAAGCCCCCAGGCGGCCGAGGACCGGCGCGAATCAGCGGCCGGGCGCCGGTAGTTCTTTCAGGGCCGCGCCCGGGAGATTCTCCAGCGCCCCGGGCCGCGGGCGCCTACAGGTACTTCGTCAGCTTGCGCGCCTTGAGCGCCTCGACGACCTTGCGGACGTCCTGGCTCTTGTCCTTGGGCACCACGAGCACCGCGTCGCCGGAGTCCACCACCACCATGTCGGTGAGGCCCACCACGGACAGCGGGCGCTTGTCGGCCAGCACCACGCAGTTGTGGCAGTCCACCACCACCGCCTGTGTGCCGGACACCACGTTGCCGTTCGCGTCCGCGGGGCGCACCTCCGGGATGGCCGCGAACGAGCCCACGTCGGACCAGCCGAAGTCCCCGGGCAGCACCGCGATGTTGGCGGCCTTCTCCATGACGCCGTAGTCGATGGAGGTGGACGGCAGCTTGGGGAACACCTTCTTCAGCACCGCGCCGAAGGTCCGCTTGCCCACCGCCTTGCGCAGGGCATCCAGGCCCTTCTGCATCTCCGGCATGTGCCTGGCGAACGCCTCCAGGATGACGTCCACGCGGAAGACGAAGATGCCGCCGTTCCACAGGTAGTCCCCGGACGCCACGTACGCGCGCGCCGTCTCCAGGTCCGGCTTCTCCTTGAAGGCCCGCACCTCGCGGCCCTCGCCCTCCAGCGGCCCACCGAGCTGGATGTAGCCGTAGCCCGTCTCCGGGCGCGAGGGCTTGATGCCCAGCGTGACGAGGTGCCCCGCCTCGGCCAGGTCCGCCGCGTCCGCCAGGGTGCGCTTGAAGGCGGGCACGTCCGCGACGTGGTGGTCCGACGGCAGCACCACCATGACGCCCTTCGGGTCGCGCGCGGCCACCTGCACCGCCGCCAGGGCGATGGCGGGCGCGGTGTTGCGGGCCACCGGCTCCACCAGCAGGTTCGCCTTGGGCAGCCCCTTCACCAGCTTCGCCGCGGCCTTCGCGTGCCGCGGGCCACAGACGATGAAGGTGTCCTTCACCGAGGCGAGCCCCTTGAGGCGCGCGGCCGTGTCGGTGATGAGCGGCTGCCTGGATGCCAGCGGCAGGAACTGCTTGGGCCGCGCCTGACGGGACAGCGGCCAGAAGCGGGTGCCGGAGCCACCGGCCATGATGACGGGGTAAAGGGCCATTGCGGGTGTTGCACTCCTGAAGGCCCCGGACCGAGCCGGCGGCCATGGCGGCGCACCATACCGTTTCGGCCTTGCCGGGAAAGGGGGACTCGCCTGCCCGCTCCCCAGACGGCGGGACCAGGAAGGGCGGTGAGAGTTTTGACCCGCCACCAAAAAGCCAGTCTCATGCCGCGCTGTTGGACTTCTTCAAGGCCAGATCCACCGGGCTGACGCTCATCCTCACCGTCTTGCTGGCGCTGGGGCTATCGCTTGCTCCGGTCCCAGAAGCCCTGCGCCCGCTCCCGAGCCTCCAGCGAGGTCCCCTTGGCGAGAAGCTGGCGGCGCTCGTCGTGCCGACGTCCGTGTCGGGCGGCCGCGCCACACGTCCGCCCGGCGAGGTGATGACGGCCGGGACCGGTGCGCCCAGGCGCCCGCCGGAGGAGGTAGAGGACCCGGTCGACGCCGGGGCGCTGGTGGCCACGCCGCTGCCCGCGGTGCCCACCACGCCGGGCATCGGCCTGGAGGAGCTGAGCGCCCCCACCCTGGCCCGCGCGAGAGACCTGGAGGCCCTGCGCGAGCGCATGGGCGCCCAGCACGTGGACATCGAGCTGAACTGCCGCGAGGCGGCCCCGGACGGGAGCTGCCAGGAGGATGGCCTGGCCCCCTTCACCCGCGCGCTGGCCGAGCTGCGCGCGGACTCGCGCCGCACGCCGGTGCGCGTGGTGCACCTGGGCGACTCGCTGGTCGCGTCCGACCACATCACCGACCTGGTGCGCGACCGGCTCCAGGAGCGCTTCGGCACGGGCGGCAAGGGCTTCCTGTTCATCACCCGCCCCGCGAGCGCGGGCCGCTGGACGCGCTCCGGACGGGGCTCGGACGGCTGGGAAATCGAGCGGCTGGTGGACGCCAGGTGGCCCAAGGACCGCGTGGGCTGGACGGGCGTCGCCTTCAGCACCGAGAAGGGCTCGCAGAGCACGCGCTATGACGTGGAGGGCTCGCGCGTGGCGGAGCTCTTCTTCCTGGCCCAGCCCGCGAGCGGCTCGGTGCAGTTCTCCGTGGACGGCAAGCCCCTTCAGCGCATCCAGACGCGGGGCTTCTCCCAGAACAAGTCGGAGGCGGCCTTCGCCCGCGTGTCGCTGCCCCAGGGCGCGAAGACGCTGACGCTCACCACCTCCGGCAAGGTGGAGCTGCACGGCATGTCGCTGGAGTCGGGCACCCCGGGCGTCGTCTACGACACGGTGGGCCTGCTGGGCGGCATGGCGGAGGTGTACCTGCGCGCCCAGCCCGCCGCCTTCCGCGCGCAGCTGCGCCAGCGCAAGCCGTCGCTCGTGGTGCTGATGGTGGGCGGCAATGAGGCCTTCTTCTACTCGCGCGACCGCACCACGCTGGACGAGGTGCGCGCGCAGATACGGGAGCTGATGACCCGCATCCGCGCCAACGTGCCAAACTCCGCGTGCTTGCTGATGGCCCCCATCGACGCGGGCGTGCGCACGATGAGCGGCGAGGTCGTGTCGCGCCGGGGCTCCAAGGAGATTGGCGACATCTACCGGGAGGAGGCACGCGCGGCCGGCTGCGCCTTCTGGGACGCCTACGCCGCCATGGGGAGCGAGGGCGCCGCGCTGCGCTGGTTCGAGGAGGGGCTGATGCTGGACGACCTCGTCCACCCGCGCGCCCGGGGCTCCGACCTGCTGGGCCACCTCTTCGACCTGTCCCTCCAGCGCGCCTTCGCGAAGAGCCGGGCCCCCCTGCTCGCCGTGGCGGACCCGGCCGGGCTGCGGGACGCGGACACCGCGCTGGTCCACACCTTCGAGAAGCTGGGGCGCCGCGAGTCCGGCGAGGCCCTGCGCGTGGGCATCACACAGCTGGGCGGCTCGCACACGGCCTCGCACCTCTTCACGGACGCGGTGCGCGAAGTGCTGACGAAGCGCTTCGGCGACGCGGGCCGGGGCTTCATCGCCGCGGGCAAGCCCTCCCCTCGCCTGGAGCCCGCGGGCGTGCGGCGCGAGCTGGAGGGCCCGTGGACCCTGGAGGACGCGCGTGAGGCCCCCCCGGGCGGCCTCTGGGGCCTCACGGGCATCCGCGCCGTTGGCGGGCCCGGGGCGAAGCTGCGCATCCAGTTCTGCAAGGACTGCCCGGCCGCGAAGGAGCCCTCGGGCCGGCTGGACCTGTACGCGCTGGACGTGCCGGACACGCGCGCGCCGGACATCTCGGTGGACGGCGAGGCCATGCCGCCGGAGGCCCCGCCGCCCGAGCCGCTCACCGCGCCCACGGTGCGCATCCGCTCCTTCCCCGTCACCGGGCCCTCGCACACCGTGGAGGTCACCGCCCCGCCGGAGGGCAGCGTCACCGTGCTGGGCGCGTCGCTGGAGTACGACACCCCGGGGCTCGTGTACGACGCGCTGGGCCTGCCCGGCGCCACGTCCTTCACCTTGCGTGACATGGACGCGGCGGCGGTGGACGCGCAGCTCGCGTCGCGGCGGCCGGACCTGCTCGTGTTCTGGTACGGCACCAACGAGGCGAGCCGCCCGGACCTGGACGCCGCGGCGCTGCGCCGGGACTACGCCGCGCTGCTGAAGCGGCTGCGCAAGGCCACCAACGCGGAGTGCCTGCTGCTGGGGCCCACGGACCGGCTGGAGCAGGACGCGAGCGGCCAGTGGAAGGAAGCCCCGTCACTGGCGTCGGTGCTGAACACGCTGCCGCAGGTGGCGAAGGACGCCGGGTGCGCCTACTGGTCTCCGCGCGCGGCCATGGGCGGTGAGCGCGCCATGCTGCGCTGGCAGCGCGCGCAGCCGGCGCTGGGCCACGCGGACGGCGTGCACCTGACGCCGGAAGGCTATGCGCGGCTTGCGGGGGCCTTCGCCCGGGAGCTGCTCACCGCGTACGAGGCCCACAAGAAGGCGGGCCCCACCTCGCGCGTGGAGGACAACTGACGTGCTGTCGCACAGCGTCCAGTACCTCGTCTTCGTCATCGCGGTGTTCGCCCTGTACTGGGCGGCGCACCGGCACTACGCCCCGCGCATCGGCGTGCTGCTGGTGGGCAGCCTCTACTTCTACGCGGCCTTCACGCCCTTCCCCATCCTCATCTTCCTGGTGGGCGTCACGGTGGACCACCTGTGCGTGAAGGGCATGGCCCGCGCGCAGTCACAGGGGGTCCGCAAGGCGCTCGTCACCGTGTCCGTCGTCTCCAACCTGAGCCTGCTCGCGGGCTTCAAGTACCTGGAGCTGCTGCGGCAGACGGCGCTGTCGCTGTTGGCGCCGTGGGGCATCGAGGTCCGCGCCGAGCCCTTCAACCTGCTGATGCCGGTGGGCCTCTCCTTCTTCGTCTTCCAGGCCATCAGCTACACGGTGGACGTGTACCGGGGGAAGGCGAGCGCGGAGCACTCGTTCATCGAGCACCTGCTGTACCTCCTCTTCTTCCCGCGCGTGGTGAGCGGGCCCATCGTCCGGGCGTCGGAGCTGATGGCCCACTTCCGCGAGACGCCGAGCCTCACGCCCGAGGCGGGCGGCCACGCCCTCTTCCGCATCGCGGTGGGGCTGGTGAAGAAGCTGGTCATCGCGGACGTGCTGGGCGCGGGGCTGGTGGACCCCGTCTTCGCCGCGCCGGAGAAGTACGCCTCCGCGGAGTGCATCGTCGCGGCGGTGGCCTACACCTTCGAGCTCTACTACGACTTCTCCGGGTACTCGGACATCGCGATTGGCGTGGCGGCGCTGTTCGGCTTCAAGTTCCCGGAGAACTTCAACCGGCCGTACCTGGCGAAGAACATCGGCGAGTTCTGGAACCGGTGGCACCTGAGCCTGTCCACGTGGCTGCGCGACTACCTGTACCGGCCGCTGGGCGGCAACCGCGTGTCCAGGCCGCGCGTGCTGTTCAACCTGATGACGGTGATGGTGCTGGGCGGCCTGTGGCACGGCGCGGACTGGCGCTTCGCCGTCTGGGGCGCGGTGCACGGCGTGGCGCTGTGCGTGTCGCGTTGCTGGGAGTGGACGGTGGGCAAGCCCCAGTCCCCGGGCATCCCGCGCGTGGCGCTGGGCATGTTGACCACGTTCACCATCGTCGTGCTGACACGCGTGGTGTTCCGGGCGCCGGACATGACGCACGCCGGTGAGTTCTACGAACGGATGATGGCGGGCGTGCCCGGCATCGCCAACGTGAGCCCCCTGGTGTGGGGCATGCTGACGGCGGCCGTGTTCTTCCATGCCGTGCCAATGAAGCTCTACACGGTGTCGTCGGACCTCTTCGTCCGCATGCCCGTGCCGGTGCGCGCCGCGGTGCTGGTGTTGCTCGGCCTGGGCATCCGCCACCTGTCCGCCGTGGAGACGCGGCCGTACGTCTACCTACAGTTCTAGGCGGGCGTACGGGCCGTCGGCCTGCTGCCCCCAGGGCGATGGGCCCCTTTGATAAGGCCCTGAAGACACGGGGCCTTTCGGACCTCTTGGTGGCCGTGACGCTTTTTTCAGCCGCGTGTCGATCCACGCCGCGCTGATTCGTCGCCATCTTGAACGAGGCCGCAGCGCCTCCCGAACCGAAAGGAAGAACCGATGCGCGTCATGGTGATTGTGAAGGCGACGAAGAACTCCGAGGCCGGTGTGATGCCCGGCGAGCAGCTGATGACCGAGATGGGCAAGTACAACGAGGAGCTGATGAAGGCGGGCGTGCTCCTGGCCGGTGACGGTCTGCACCCGAGCAACAAGGGCAAGCGCATCCGGTTCGCGGACGGGAAGAAGAGCGTCATCGACGGTCCGTTCGCGGAGACGAAGGAGCTCATCGCCGGCTATTGGCTCTGGCAGGTGAAGTCGATGGACGAAGCCGTGGAGTGGGCGCGCCGCTGCCCGGCCCCCATGCCCGGCGAGGAGTCCGAGCTGGAGATTCGTCCGGTCTTCGAGGCCGACGACTTCGGCGCCGAGTTCACCCCGGAGCTGCGCGCGCAGGAGGACAAGCTGCGCGCCGAGCTGGAGCAGAAGCAGAAGGGTTAGGCCGCGCTGGCGCGAGCGGAGCGAGGTCCGGCGCCTCCGGACCTCCCCGGGCCGTCAGAGCCGGGTGCTAATCCCTGACGTGTGCTCCCACGGGTCTGGAGCGCACGTCAGGAGGGCGGCATGACATGGCGTGGAGCAGGTGCACTGCTCTTGAGCGTGCTTCTCGCGGGCTGCGCGACACCGCGAGTCGTGCGCCTGGATACGGGACAGGGCGAGCCCATCGTCTATGTCCCTCCGAAGAACGCGAAGCCGGTCAAGGTGGATGAAGACGCGTTCCGGAAGGCGATGACCCGGCTCGTGCTGGACATGCGCTTCTCCCTCCGTGAGGTGGAGACGGAGCGTTCGCGGGTCCGGCTCGCGTCGTGGGACTCGAGGCCCCGAGAGGCAGCCCCCGACTACGGGGCCTGGTGCTCCCGCCAGGACAGTCCTGGCGAATGCCTCACGCTCCTGGAGGATGGCTTCTCCTTCCTGGACGCCAAGGCGCGCCGGAGGATGGCGCTCACCTTCGCCTGGGATGGTGTCTGGGAGGGCGTACAGGACTCCGTGAAGGAGGTCGTCAACCCGCTCGCGCTCAAGGCGATGCTGACGTCGGCGATGGCCGCGTACATGTTCCTCGTCGTCGCGCCAGAGCCCGTCACCAAGGTCGTCGCCGTCGCCTTGACGACCTTCGTCATCGCCTACATCGGCGTGGATGCCTTCATGGGCCTCGTGGGGGGCTGGCAGCGGCTGACAGCGGACTCAGAGCGAGCGGTGTCGTTCCAGGAGTTGGAGGACGCGGGGCATCGCTTCGGCCGGGTCATGGGGGAGAACGGCGCGCGCGTGCTCATCCTGGCGCTGACGGCGGCGCTGAGTGGTGGCGCCGCGAGCATGGCGTCCAAGGGGCCGACGCTTCCCGGCTTCGCCAGCGCGGCCCTGGCCGCGGAGACGCAGGCGGGGCTCCGGCTGTCCGCGGCGATGGCGGGAGGCGTGCGCTCCATCTCCGTGGCGGAGGGCGTCATGACCGTGGGCCTTGCGCCCCATGCGGTCGCCATGACGGCTCGCGGCTCAGGAAGCTCAGCAGAGGCACGCTCTGGGAACCCCGAGCCAACACCTCTCCTTGAAAACCAACGGCCCGAGTCACTTCCAACTGAACTCGAGACCGCACGTCGGCTCGGGGTTCAGCCCGTGCGCGTCACTGACCCTCGCTTCCCTCGTTACGCAAACGAGGGCGAACTCAAGTGGGTCGTCACCGCCGAGGGAGAGTTACTGATTCTTCCTCACACGTGGCGCACCAAGGAAATCTCGCACGCAGTCGCAAGCCAGGGCCGCCCCGTTCTAGCCGCTGGCCAAGCTGACGTCTCCGTGTATGGAACCACTCGCACAGGGCTCTCGATTACGCCGCACAGCGGCCACTACCTCCATGACGCATCCAAAGCCATGAGCGCTAGAGCGCTCGAAATCGGCAGGCAGGCGTTCGCCCGCGCGGGTATCATCTTCCCTTAGGCTCATGTCCGATGAATCCGACTCGTGAACTTTTGAATGCGGCTCTGGAGTGGCCCCTCGCGGACGTCAAAGCGTGGCTCGATGGACTTGTCATCGGTGAGCCCATCCAGGGGGGCAGCTTCAATTGGGACGTCTTCGCATTCACCATCGCAGCACGAGCCCGCAGTGAGCAGAGTCCGGGCTGGGCCCACATCGCGCTGCGCGTCTACGATGCCCTCGCCCGAAATCCCCCTTCAGGAGCGGATGCCTACTCCTACAGGCTCTCGGAAATGAACCTGCGAGCGGGGCTCATCTCCGAGCTGGGCGAGCGCGAGGGCGACCCGGTCCTCGACTCGGAGCCCATTGTCGCGTGGGCCCAGGGGCTGATGACCTTTTCCATGGAGGATGCTTCCCAGTGGATGGCGCAGGAAGACATCCGCACCGTTCCCATCGAGAAGCTCCGAGCCATGCGAAAGCTCAAGCATGCCCTCAAGATTCTGGCCCACGCGCTGCCCAAGACACAGGTGGAACAGAAGCACCCGGAGCTCATCCCCTGGCTCCAGTTCCGGACCCGCCTGCCCTGACGCGGCGGCGCCCTACCGCCCCCCGCCCGGCGCCTGTGACACGTAGCTCAGGAAGTCGCGCAGGATGCGCGCCGTGGCGCCCCAGATGACGTGCGTCCCATACGTGTAGAAGTACAGGTCCCGCTCCGCCCCCATGATTTCCTTCCGCTCCACGCGGAGGATGGACGGGTCCAGCAGGCCCGCCAGCGGCACCTCCAGGATGAAGGCCACCTCCTCCGCGCTCGGCTGGTACTTCCCGTCCCCTGGAATCACGCCGACGAAGGGCCGCACCCGGTACTGCGAAATCGTGGGCACCTCGTCCAGCATGCCCAGCACCCGCACGCCGCGCCGGTCGATGCCCAGCTCCTCCTCCGTCTCACGCAGCGCCGTGTGCAGCGGCGTCGCGTCCTCTGGCTCCCGCCCGCCCCCGGGGAAGCTGTACTGGTCCGCGTGGGTCCGCAGCGTCGCGGGCCGGCGCGTGAAGAGCACATGGGGCACCCCACCCCGCTCGAACACCGGCACCAGCACCGAGGCCTCCCGCAGGGTCCACCCCGGCAGGTCCACCTCCCGCGCCGGCCGCGTTGACAGCCGAGACTCGAGTGACTGGAACAGCGCCTCCACGCTCAAGACCCACGCCCTCCCTGGCTAGTCGGTGATCTGCTTCTCCACCGGCGGTGTCCCAGGCTCGCCCGGGACCGCCACGTTCTCCGTGCCCGACAGCGGGCTGAGCTTCCCCGTCTGGAGCAGCACCAGCAGCAGCAGGCCCAGCGCCACGCGATACACCACGAATACCAGCGTGGTCCGCGTGCGCAGGAAGCGCAGCAGCCACGCGATGGCCGCCATGCCCGAGACGAAGGCCACCAGCGTCCCCACCCACAGCGCCACGGCGGAGGGCCGTGACTCGGCCTCCAGCAGGTGCTTGAGCTCGAAGATGCCCGCCAGCGTGGTGGCCGGAATGGACAGCAGGAACGAGTAGCGCGCCGCGTCCTCGCGCTTGAGCCCCAGCGACAGGCCGCCCGTCAGCGTGGTGCCGGAGCGGGAAGCGCCCGGAATCAGCGCCAGCGCCTGCCACAAGCCGATGAGGATGCCATCCTTCCATCGCATGTCCGCCAGCGTCCGCTGGTGCGAGGCGCGCTTCTCCACGATGAAGAGGATGACGGCCAGCACGATGAGGCTGCCGGAGATGACGTAGAGCGAGCGGAACTCGTTCTCGATGAGCTTCTTCAGCGTCAGTCCGCAGATGCCGATGGGCAGCGTGCCCACCAGGACGAACCACGCCAGCCGGGCCTCCAGCGTGCCGAACGGCTCGCGCCTCGCCAGCCCCCGGAAGAAGGCCGCCAGCAGCGCGACGATGTCCTTGCGGAAGTAGATGAGCACGGCGGCCACCGTGCCCAGCTGGATGACCGCCGAGTACGCCGCGCCCGGGTCCCTCCAGCCGAACAGCTCCGGCGCGATGCGCAGGTGCGCCGTGGAGCTGATGGGAAGGAACTCGGTGAGACCCTGGACCAGGCCCAGGACGATGGCTTCGAGGAGGCTCATAGGGTGCGGCCCCGGATGTATGCGCGCTCCCCCCCGCCAGCAAGGGCGTTCCTCCGGCTCTGTGCGCAGGGACACCCCACGCGCCCACGGGCCGGGTAGGCTCAGGCCGCACCATGCCCCCTGCGCCCCTCTGCCCCTGCTCCTCCGGCCTGCGCTATCGCGAGTGCTGTGCGCCCTTCCACCGCGGCGAGGCCGAGCCCCCCGACGCCGAGCGCCTCATGCGCAGCCGCTACAGCGCCTTCGCCCTGCGCGAGGTGGCGTGGCTGTGGAAGACGCTGCACCCCGACCACCCGGACCGCGCACGCCCCCAGGACGAGGTGCTGCGCGAGCTGCGCGCCTTCGCCCAGGCGCACCAGTACCCCAAGCTGGTGGTGATGGACCGCAAGCCCCCCGACGACACCGGGCTGGCGCAGGTGCTCTTCTTCGCCAAGGTGTTCCAGAAGGGAAAGGACCGCTCCTTCGTGGAGCGCTCCGACTTCCGCCACGACGGCACCGGCTGGCGCTACCTGTCCGGCGTGGCGCTGGCGCCCAAGGAGCTCTCCGTCCCACCCGAGTCCCTCACGCTCGCCACGTTCCCCCGCTAGGTGGGCGTCTGGAAGTGGATGAAGCAGGCTGTCCGCCTGCCCCCGGGGGCGGCAGTCTCTCGTTGAAATGAGGAGGGCCTTCTCGTAGGTTCCCCGCTGACTTCGAGGAGCGCTGCGAGGCTGGAGACGGCCCCAGGCTCGAAGCGGAATCTCCCAACGGCGCTCACCTGTACGCGTCTCTTGCGAGGGTGAGTCGTCGCCGCATCCACACCGAACCTCCCCAAGCCCGGGACGCCGCGCCCGCTGGACCAGGAGCCATTGCCATGACCGCAGCAACCAAGTCCCAGAAGCAGGATTACGCCATCACCGACCTGTCGCTCGCCGACTGGGGCCGGAAGGAAATCCGCATCGCCGAGAGCGAGATGCCCGCCCTCATGGCCATCCGCGAGGAGTACGCCAAGACGCAGCCCCTCAAGGGCGCGCGTGTGACGGGCTCGCTGCACATGACCATCCAGACGGCGGTGCTGGTGGAGACGCTCCAGGCGCTGGGCGCCGAGGTCCGCTGGGCGTCGTGCAACATCTTCTCCACGCAGGACCACGCCGCCGCCGCGCTGGTGCAGACCGGCACGCCGGTGTTCGCGATCAAGGGCGAGTCCCTCAAGGAGTACTGGGACTTCACCCACCGCATCTTCGAGTTCGGCCCCGCGGGCAGTGAGCACGAAGGCCCGAACATGATTCTGGACGACGGCGGTGACGCCACGCTGCTCATGCACCTGGGCAAGCGCGCGGAGAAGGACGCCAGCGTCCTGGCCAACCCGCAGAGCGAGGAAGAGCGCGAGCTGTACGCCGCCATCAAGGCGAAGCTGGCCGAGGACCCGACCTGGTACACGCGCAAGAGCGCGAAGATTCTCGGCGTGACCGAGGAGACCACCACGGGCGTTCACCGCCTCCAGGAGATGTCCGCCAAGGGCACGCTCCTGTTCCGCGCCATCAACGTCAACGACAGCGTGACGAAGAGCAAGTTTGACAACCTATACGGCTGCCGTGAGTCGCTGGTGGACGGCATCAAGCGCGCCACGGACGTGATGATCGCCGGGAAGATCGCCGTCGTCGCGGGCTACGGCGACGTGGGCAAGGGCTCGGCGCAGGCGCTCCGCGCGCTGTCCGCCCAGGTGTGGGTGACGGAGATCGACCCCATCTGCGCGCTCCAGGCGGCCATGGAGGGCTACCGCGTCGTCACCATGGACTACGCCGCGGACAAGGCGGACATCTTCGTCACCGCCACCGGCAACAAGGGTGTCATCACCCATGACCACATGGCCAAGATGAAGGACCAGGCCATCGTCTGCAACATCGGCCACTTCGACAACGAGATCGAGGTCGCCTCCCTGGAGAAGTACAAGTGGGAGGAGATCAAGCCGCAGGTCGACCACATCATCTTCCCGGACAACAAGCGCATCATCCTGCTGGCCAAGGGCCGGCTGGTGAACCTGGGCTGCGCCACCGGCCACCCCAGCTACGTGATGTCCAGCTCGTTCGCGAACCAGACCATCGCGCAGATCGAGCTGTACTCGCACAGCGCCAACTACGAGGTCGGCAAGGTGTACGTGCTGCCCAAGCACCTGGACGAGAAGGTCGCCCGCCTCCAGCTCAAGAAGCTCAACGCGCAGCTCACCGAGCTGTCCGAGGAGCAGGCCGCCTACATCGGCGTCAAGACGTCCGGCCCGTACAAGCCGGACACCTATCGCTACTGAGCCGTCCGCGGCCCTCGGGCTGAAACACGACGGGCCGCCTCCCTCCGTGGGAGACGGCCCGTTTGGTTTGGAACCCCACGCTCCCCCCAGGGAGTGCGAGGCGGCTGCCTCAGACGGCCTTCAGACGGCGGCCACCCGTGGGCGCCGCGCCCTTGGCGGCGTCACGCAGCGCGTCCTTCTTCTCGTCGACGCGCTCCCAGGTGAACTCCTTCTCCGTGCGGCCGAAGTGACCGTAGGCGGCGGTCTTCTGGTAGATGGGCCGCAGCAGGTCCAGGTACTCGGTGATTTCGCGCGGACGCAGGCCGAACGTCTTGCGGACGGCCTGGGCGATGCGCTCCTCCGGGACCGTGGCGGTGCCGAAGGTCTCCACCATGACGCTGACGGGCTCGGCCACGCCGATGGCGTAGGAGACCTGCACCTCGCAGCGCCGGGCCAGGCCCGCGGCCACCACCGTCTTGGCGATGTGACGGCCCATGTACGCGGCCGAGCGGTCCACCTTGGACGGGTCCTTGCCGCTGAACGCGCCGCCGCCGTGACGGCCCATGCCGCCGTAGGTGTCCACGATGATCTTGCGGCCCGTCAGGCCGGAGTCACCCATGGGGCCACCCACCACGAAGCGGCCGGTGGGGTTGATGAAGAACTTCGTCTTGTTGTCGATGAGCTTCTTGGGCAGCGCCTTCGCGATGACGTCCTCGCGGATGGCCTCCTGGATCTTCTTGTTGGAGACCTCGTCGGAGTGCTGCGTGGACACCACCACCGCGTCGATGCGGGCGGGGCGGCCGTCGCGGTACTCCACCGTCACCTGGCTCTTGCCGTCCGGGCGAATCCAGGGGTGCTGCTTGCGCCGCGCGTCCGCCAGGCGGCGGGTGATGGCGTGCGCGTAGTGGATGGGGGCCGGCATCAGCTCCGGCGTCTCGTCGCACGCGAAGCCGAACATCATGCCCTGGTCACCGGCGCCCTGGTCCTTCTTGTTGTCGACCCCGCGGGCGATGTCCTGGCTCTGGCCTTCGATGGCCACCATGACGCCGCACGTGTTGCCGTCGTAGCCCATGGAGCTGTCGGTGTAGCCAATCCGGCAGATGGTGCCGCGGACGATCTTCGGGATGTCCACGTAGCAGTTCGTCGTCACCTCACCCGCGACGATGGCGAGGCCCGTCTTGACGAGCGTCTCCACGGCAACGCGCGCCTGGGGGTCCTTGGCGATGATGGCATCCAGCACACCGTCGGAGATCTGATCGGCGATCTTGTCCGGGTGGCCTTCAGTGACGGATTCGGACGTGAACAGGAAGTCGGTAGGCATGTCGTCTCAGAGGCGGCGCTGAGAGTGCGCGCAGGGGGCGGACACTAGACGCGGCCTCCTAGAGGAGTCAAACGCGCAAGACGCCTCCATCATTCATCTTTTCGGAACCGTCCAGCGCCTGGCGGCCGGGCGACTCCAGCCGCACGCCCGCCTTCCGCCTGGGCGTGAATTTCGCGAGGCGCCGGACGTTCCCTTGGGCTAACAGACGTCCGCGCATCCGCTCTGGAGGAGCCCCCGACATGAACACCCGCTTCCGTACCCTCACCTTCCTGGCTGCCCTCGCCTTCGCCGTGCCCGCATTCGCCGCGAAGGAGGACCCTGTCGCCAAGCCGGTGAAGACGGTGGTGCAGTCCGTGCGCTACGAGCGTGACGCGCTGGCGCTCAAGCACTTCGGCAGCGAGGAGCAGGGCAAGTATCTGCTCGGCGACGACTGGACGAAGGGCTCCGACGCGCAACGCAAGGAGTTCATCACCCTGTTCCAGGACCTGTTCGCGAACATCGCCTTCCCCCGCGTGCGGGAGAACTTCAAGAACCTGGACTCCATCACCTACGAGCCCTCGCAGGTGCAGGGCAGCGAGGCCACCGTTGCCTCCACCGTCTTCATCAAGCACCCGCTGAAGACGCAGGAGATGAAGCTGAAGTACCGGCTGGTGAAGGAAGCCGCCGCCTGGAAGGTCGTGGACGTGACGGTGCTGGGCTCGTCCATGCTGCAGGACATCCGCGAGACGCAGGTGAAGCCGCTGCTGGAGAAGGGCGGCTGGGACCTGCTGCTGGAGCGCATGCGCACGGAGCTGGCCAAGGTGAAGAAGAAGTAGGCCAGTCGCCGCCCTGCGGCCGGGCACCAGGCTTCCCGGCCGCTCCATGGTTTCCGCGATGACACCGCATCGCTTAGAGTCGCCCCTTCCCCTCACGCCTGGCCGATGACCGTCCCCCCCTCCCCCCTCCCCACGGCCCCCCGCTCCCATCCCTCCGCCCGCGAGGTGGACGCCTTCTGCGTGCAGTACGCCCCCCGCGCCCCGGGACACCCGGCGGTCCGCGACCTGTACCGGCTGCTGTGCGAGGTGCCCGCCGGCGACCTGGAGGAGCGGCTGCAGTGGGTGGAGCGATTGATGCAGTGGCTGCGCGAGCGCATCCCGGCCCACGGGCTGGTGGACGCCGCCGAGCCCGGGACCTCCCCCGCCGACAGCCGGCTCGCCCTGCTGATACGCGTGCTCGAAGGCGAGCCGGCGATGCGCGCCTCGCTCACGCGGCTGGTGGCCGCCGTCTGCGAGCGCTGCCGAGGCCTCAAGCTCTTCGCCCAGGTGGGCCTGCCCGCCGGCCAGGGCTTCTTCGCCGAGGCGTCCGACCGGCTCGCCCGCACCCTGCTGCCCTCCCCGCCCGAGCCGGGCAAGCTGTCCGCGCTGCTGCTGCGCCTGTTTCCGAACCCGGACGACGCGGACTGGCTGGCCCGCCTGTCCCCCGCGCGCCTGGCGGAGCTCGCGGCGCTGGTCGGTGAGCCCCGCCCCCCGGAGCCCTCCCCCGCCGCCCGCGTGCGCGCGGACCTGATGGACGCGCTGCTGCTGCTGGCGGTGCAGCTGGCGGCGCTGGGCATGGCGGAGGACGTGCGGGACCGCAGCCCGGAGACGTCCCTTCGCGCGTCGCCCTTCCTGCGGATGCGGCTGATTTGCGACACGGTGCTGGCGCGTGACGCGGCGCCGGACACGCTGACGGACCTGGCCACCTGCGTGGCGGACTGCCGGCAGGTGGTGGCCAGCGTGTCGCGGCACCTGGAGGACACAGGCGTCAGCGTGGACCTGGTGTACCGGCTGGAGCGCATCCGCCGGGGGCTGGAGCGCATGGAGGCCATCGCGCGCGTGCTGGGCTCGCCCCGGGGCGAACCGCGCTGGCGCGAGGGGATGGCGCTGGTGTCGGACCTGCTGCGGCGCGCGCACGCGGACCGCTCCGTGATGGAGCTGGCGAAGCGCAACGTGCGGCTGCTGGCGCGCAAGATCATCGAGCGCGCGGGCCACTCCGGCGAGCACTACATCACCAGCACCCGCGAGGGCTTCCACGCCATGGTGCACTCCGCGGCGGGCGGCGGCCTGGTGACCGCGGGGGCGGTGGTCATCAAGATCTTCCTGTCCGGCCTGCTGCTGGCGCCCTTCTTCTCCTTCCTGGCCGTGGGGCTGAACTACGCTGCGGCCTTCGTCCTCATCCAGATGCTGGGCTTCACGCTCGCCACCAAGCAGCCCTCGGTGACGGCCGCCACGCTGGCGGGCGCGGTGGGCGAGGGCGCCCGGGGCGAGCGGCTGGCCAGCCTGGTGGAGCTCATCCCGCGCATCACCCGCTCCCAGCTGGCGGCCTTCGCGGGCAACCTGGGCGTGGTGGCGCCCACGGCCATCCTCTTCGCGCTGGGGTATCAGCTCGCCACCGGACACACGTTCATGAGCCCGGCCAAGGCGCAGGCCACGGTGGCCTCGCTCCATCCCTGGAAGAGCGGCACGCTCATCTACGCGGCCATGACGGGCGTCTTGCTGTGGATGAGCAGCGTGGCGGGGGGCTGGCTGGAGAACTTCGTCGTGTACCGGCGGCTGCCCGAGGCGCTCGCCCACCACCCCGTGCTGCGGCGGCTGCTGGGGGAGGCCCGCGCGCGCCGGGTGGCGGACGGCTTCCAGCACGTGGCCTCCGGCCTGGGGGCCAACGTGACGCTGGGCTTCATGCTGGCCCTGACGCCGGAGGTGGGCCACTTCTTCGGGCTCACACTGGACGTGCGGCACGTCACCTTCGTGCTCGGCTCGCTCTCCCTGGCCGGCGTCTCCCTGGGTCCCAGCGCGGTGCTCCAGCCGGAGTTCCTGGCGGCGCTGGCGGGCATGGCCCTCACCGGGTTCATCAACTTCACGGTGTCCTTCTCCCTGGCGCTCGGGGTGGCAGTTCGCGCCCGCGACGTGCCCATCCGCGAGGCCCTCCCCTTCCTCCGCGCCGTCCTCGCCCACCTGGTGAAGGCCCCCCGCTCGTTCCTCCTGCCTCCCAAGGAGCAGGAGGAGGCCGTGCTGCGGGTGCCCGCGCCCACGCCGCCCGCGAGCTGAGCGCCCTCCCCCCCGGCCCCTGGCCCTGGGCGCCTGGAGCAGGAGAGCGACCGGGCGGCCGGGCTTTGCCTTTCGGGCCAGGGCATTTGCCAGTAGGGTCGGCGCCGCATGAGCGGCGACAGAAATCCGAACTCCCACTCCCGTTTCGCCCAAGCCTTCGCCGGACTGCTGGTCCGCCGGCCCGGGGCGGTCCTCCTGGTGATGCTCGCCCTGCTGGGCGTGTCGCTGTGGGGCACGTTGAAGCTGCACATCAACTCCAACCAGCTCGACCTCATCTCTCAGGACCTGGAAGAGGTGAAGGACGTCAAGCAGGTCATCGACATGGTGGGCGGCAGCGGCTTCCTCATGGTCGCCCTGCGCTCGTCGGACGAGGCCGCGCTCAAGCGCACCGCCGACGACCTCGCCACCATCCTGGAGAGCGACAAGGAGAACGTGCGCAACGTCTCCTACAAGCTGCCCGTCGAGTTCATCCAGCAGAACATGGTCCTCTTCGTGAACACGGAGGACCTCATCGAGGGCAAGCGCCGCATCATGGAGTTCCTGCGCGACAAGCTGAAGCGCAGCAACCCGTTCTTCATCGACCTGGGCGGCTCCAAGCCCGTCGAGTTGGACATGCAAGACCTGGTGGACAAGTACTCGTCCATTGGCAAGAAGAGCATCCGCGACGACTACAACATCTCCAACGACAAGAAGATGTTGCTCCTGCTCGTCAAGCCGATGTGGGACAACACCGAGATCGGCAAGACGAAGGAGTTCCTCGAGCGGCTCAAGGGCCAGATTGACGCGTACTCCGCGCAGCCCGGCAAGGTGAAGCTGGTCGAGGACTACAAGCTGATGGGCGATGACAAGACCATCGCCTACGGCTTCACCGGCTCCTACAAGACGACGGTGGACGACTCCTACGCGATTGAAGAGTCGCTGGAGCCGGTGACGCTCATCGCCCTGAGCTCCATCTTCCTCATCACCGTCCTCTTCTTCCGCAAGCTGGCGCCCACCTTCCTGGTCGTGATTGGCACGGTGGTGGGCACGGTCTACACGCTCGGCTTCACCTACGCGACGGTGGGCGAGCTGAACATGATTACGTCCATCCTGGGCGGCATCCTGCTCGGCTTCGGCATCGACTACGGCATCCACTTCATCTTCCGCACCCGGCTGGAGCTGGGCGCGGGCAAGCCGTACGACGTGGCCATCCGGGACGCGGTGATGAACGCGGGCCGCCCGGCGGCGGTGGCCGCGGTGGTGACGGCCGGCTCATTCTTCGTGCTGATGGTCAGCGAGTTCCGCGGCTTCAGCCAGTTCGGCTTCCTGGCCGGCGCGGGCACGCTCATCCTGGGCCTGACGCTGTTCTGCTGGAGCGCGTCGATCCTCTCGCTGGCCGGCCGCCTCAACCCGGAGCTGCCGCAGAAGCTCATCGGCGTGATGAAGCCGCCGCCCACCAACTCCGCCACCACCGGCAAGGAGCTGCGCATCCCGCGGCCGAAGATGGTGCTGGGCATCAGCACCGCCATCGTCGCGCTCATCTGCGCCGCGGCCGTGCCCTGGGCCGGCATGGAGGAGCCGCCCAAGGGCGTGGAGCTGGGCTTCTTCGAGCGCCTCAAGTACGGCGTGAGCTTCAACTACAACACCCGCGCGCTCATCCCCGACGGCATGTCGTCCGTGCTGCTCCAGGACGAAATCAACGAGCGCTTCAACATCTCCAGCGACCCGATGGCCATCTACACCAAGGACCTGGACGAGGCCGAGGGGGTGTACCGGGAGCTGACGCAGAACCCGGACAAGTACCCGTCCATCGACCAGGTGGTGAGCATCTTCACCTTCGTCCCGCCGCCGGCGACGGCCGCGGCCAACGCCAAGGTGCTGGAGGAGTGGAAGGCGGAGATGAAGCAGCTCGAGGACGAGGGCTTCACCGTCGCCGCGCTGCCGCCGGAGATGCAGGCCAACGCGGAGTTCTTCCAGAAGGTGCTGGACGCCAAGCCCTTCGACGTCCACGGCGTCCCGGCCAACTACACGGCCCAGTTCCGCAACCTGCCCTCCGCCCGGCCGGAGAACCACGGCTACCTGACGTACATCTACGCCAGCGTGGACCTGATGGACGGCAAGAAGATGCTGAAGTTCTCCGACGAGACGCGGGTCATCAAGGCCACGTACTCGCCGGGCAAGTTCGACCAGGACGCGTGGGACCCCAAGGCCCCCAGTGTGGAGAAGGAGTTCCGCGCCGCGGGCGCCACCCAGCTCTACGCGCGGCTGGCGCGCATCGTCCTCTGGGACGGCAAGGTGACGGTGGTGCTCACCGCGCTGTGGATCCTCGCCATGCACTTCCTGGACTTCCGCAACGTGAAGCTGGCGCTGGCCTCGGTGATTCCGCTCGGCGTGGGCCTGGCGATGATGCTGGGCATCATGGCGCTGACGGACCTGCGCCTGAACTTCATGAACATCATCATCCTGCCCATCCTCCTGGGCTTCGGCGTGAGTCACGGCCTCTACCTGTTGCATCGCTTCCTGGAGGGCACCTCGCCCCTGGTGGCGCTGCGCAGCGTGGGCGCGGCGGTGGCGTCCTCCACGCTGACGGCCGTGGTGGCCTTCGCGGCGCTGCTGGCCGCGGCCCACAACGGCCTTCGCTCCATGGGGCTGGTGGCGTGCATTGGCCTCATCACCACGCTGGTGGTGTCCTTCACCGTGTTGGCCGCGGTGATGCAGCTCATGTACGACCGGCGTCAGCGTGAGTCGGGCGCGTCCTCCTCCGGGGGCGGCGCGGCTGGCGGTGACAAGGACTCCGAGCCGAAGGCGGCCTGAGCGGCACGCCCCGGCCGGCATCTGAAGGAGGCCCCCTTCCGCGAGGAGGGGGCCGGGAGAGGGAGCTCATGAGAAAGCATCTGTGGCCCCTGCTGGGGCTGGGCCTGCTGTCCGCCTGCTCTGCGGTGAAGCACCAGCGGCTGCGCGGCGACTACGACACGGTGGACAAGCACCAGGTGAAGCGGCTGGTGGTGGTGACGCAGCCGCTGCCCGACGGCAAGGTCTCCGTCGGAGAGCTGTGGAGCCTCGTCGCCCGCCAGTGGGTGAACCAGAACCGGGACTTCCTCGTGAAGGAAGGCGTGGCGCTGCCCGACGTGCCGGCGGACACCACCTTCCAGGCGCTGTGCGTGGAGGGCCTGGAGGGCGTGCTCTGGCTGTCGCCGCAGATGACGCTCAAGGGCAGCGGCGCCGAGACCGCCGTGCAGGCGAAGCTGGTGCGCTGCCGCGACGGCGAGGAGGTCTGGTCCGCCGAGGCCGCCGGGAGCTGGAACTCCAGGGACGAGGACTACGAGCAGCGCATCAGCCAGTACGTCCAGGAGCTGGGCGAAGAGGTGGCCCCGTACGTCGTTCCCACCAGCAAGCTGCTGTCGGCCACGCTGGGCACCCTGCCCAATCCCGAACTGAACGAAGCGGACAAGGACGAGAAAATCGAGCTGGGTGAGTAGGCTCGTCCTTCGTGGACGAGCGGACTGTCGCCTTGAGGCTGGCCCTGGCCGCCCTGCTCGGGGGCGTGCTGGGCCTGGAGCGTGAGGTGCGCGGCCAGGCCGCCGGGCTGCGCACCCACATCCTCGTCTGCCTGGGCGCCTGCTGCTTCACGCTGGCCAGCATCTTCATCGAGGCGGAGCTGGGCCCAGGGCTCGCCGAGGGCATCCGGGGGGACATCAGCCGCATCGCCAGTCAGGTGGTGGTGGGCATCGGCTTCCTCGGCGCGGGCGTCATCATGCGCCACAACGGCCAGGTGACGGGCCTGACGACGGCGGCCAACCTCTGGCTCACCGCGTCCGTGGGCCTGACCGCCGGGCTCGGCTTCCACTTCGCCGCCGTCACCACCATGACCATCGCCCTGCTGTGCCTCGCCGGCCTGCGCCCCCTGGAGCGCGCCATCGCGAGGTACCGCGCCAGCCGGGGCCTGAAGCACGACAAGGACGTGGACAGCGACGTCGGCCCATAGGGCCGCGCACGTTCCGGGCGCTCCCTCGCACCGAGGCTTGCGCCGTTTTCGCAACTTGATTACACTTACATCCCACAAACCCAAGCCACTCCGGCGCGCCACCGCGCGCGGCTCCAGGCCGCCGCATGCCTCGCCGTGTCCGCGCGGCCTCCACCGCGCAGCCTCCATCCATCCGGAACCCTCCATGCTCAAGGGAAGCCGCACCATCATCCATCACGTGTCGTCCGCGAGGACTGGCTACGGGACGTCGCAGGAGAAGCTCCAGCTCGAGAAGCACGACCCGCGCGTCCGCGAGCACGTCCTGTTCGTGGAGGGAAATCCATGACGACGCCCGCCGCCGCGCCCCGGCTGCCCGTCACGGTGCTCTCCGGCTTCCTCGGCGCGGGCAAGACGACGCTGCTCAACCACGTCCTCCAGAATCGCGAGGGACTGCGGGTGGCGGTCATCGTCAACGACATGAGCGAGGTGAACATCGACGCCCGGCTGGTGAAGGCGGGCGGCGGCGCCTTGAGCCGCGTGGACGAGAAGCTGGTGGAGCTGTCCAACGGCTGCATCTGCTGCACCCTGCGCGAGGACCTGCTGCTGGAGGTGTCCCGGCTCGCCCGGGAGGGCCGCTTCGACTACCTGCTCATCGAGTCCACCGGCATCTCCGAGCCCCTGCCCGTCGCCGAGACATTCACCTTCGCGGATGAGTCCGGACAAAGCCTGTCGGACGTGGCGCGGCTGGACACCCTGGTGACGGTGGTGGACGCGCTCAACTTCCTGCGGGACTGGAACGCCGCGGACGACCTCGCCGCGCGCGGGCTCGCCGCCGCGGACGAGGATGAGCGCACCGTGGTGGACCTGCTCGTGGAGCAGGTGGAGTTCGCCGACGTGCTCGTGCTCAACAAGACGGACCTCGTCCCGGTGGGTGAGGTGGCCCGGCTCCAGGACATCCTGCGCAAGCTCAACCCCGGCGCGGCGCTCGTCACGGCCGAGCGCGGGCGCGTCCCGCTCTCCGCCGTGCTCAACACGGGCCGCTTCGACTTCGAGAAGGCGCGCGGCGCGCCCGGCTGGCTCCAGGAGCTGCGGGGCACCCACACGCCGGAGTCGGAGGTCTACGGTATCCGGAGCTTCGTCTTCCGCAGCCGGGTGCCCTTCCATCCCTCGCGGCTCTGGGACTTCATCCATGAGAGCTGGCGGGGCGTCCTGCGCTCCAAGGGCTTCTTCTGGCTCGCCACGCGGATGGACATCGTGGGGGTGTGGGCCCAGGCGGGCGGCGCGTGCAGCTTCGAGCCTGGTGGCGTGTGGTGGGACGTGGTGCCCCGCACCGAGTGGCCCGAGGACGCCCAGGCCCGCGCCGACATCGCGCGCGAGTGCGAGGGTCCGCACGGCGACCGGCGGCAGGAAATCGTCTTCATCACCCAGGACGCGGACCACGAGGAGATGGCCCGGCTGCTGGAGGCCTGCCTGCTCACGCCCGACGAGCTCGCGCAGGGCGCGGAGCGGTGGACTCGGCTCGCGGATCCCTTCCCCGAGTGGACGGTACTGCCGGCCGACGATGCGCCCGCCGGAGAGGCAGGGCATGACTGATGCGGCTCGCCGCCAACGGTGACGTCGCGCGGCGGCGGTCCGCTCAGTGGCGTGTGTGCCGCCGCGCCTCCGGTGGGGCCTCCCGCCGGGACGCGGAGCCGTCCTCTCCGCCAGCCCACTGCCGCGGCATGTCGGAGGGCGGACGGGGCGGAGGAAGCCTTTGCTCCTCGTCGGCGTCGTCATGTGTCCAGCCCAGGCCGCCCGTCAGGTCGTGCTGGAGCGGCAGGCCCGCGGTGGTGGAGGTCCGCCGTGCGGGCGCCAGCGCCTCGGGGCGGAGGTCCGGCAGCCGCGCGAGCTCCTCGCGCAGGTAGACGTCCTCCCCATCGACATCCATCACGTCCGAGAAGGACAACCGGCAGTCGCGCGTGAAGAGGCGCCCCCTGCCGATGAAGAACCCCGCCGCATCCGCGGCGATGATGGTGCCCACCTTCTCACCATCCCGGTCTCTCGCTGTCATGCCCATCTGGATGTTCGCGGGATTGAACATGCTTGCTCCTGGGGCGAGCCACGTGCTCGTCCCGGCAAGTTGCGCATGACTGCTCGCGACCGGAATCCCCCTCCGGTCCGGTAGGCGTGCCGGCAAGCCGCTGCCATGTCCCCCGCCCTCCCGGCGGGTCAGGCCGTGTTGCGCCCGGAGGTCGAGGCGCCATGTTCCTGGGCCTCGTGGTCGGCGGGCTCCACGTTCCCGACCCCTGGCGCCCCGGGCTCCAGGGACTCGCTGAAGCGGCGGTCCATCTCCGTGCGCACGAAGCGCTCGATCTCCTCCGCGGTGGTCAGCTCCATGGCGCTCTGCAAGAGCTCCATGGCGTCCGCGCGGCTGACGCGGCGGAGCAGCCGCTTCACCACCGGAATCTGCCCCGAGGTCATCGACAGCTCGTCGAAGCCCAGCGCCAGCAGCACCAGCGTGTAGAGCGGGTCTCCCGCCATTTCCCCACACATGGCCACGGGGATGTTCGCCGCCCGGGCCGCGTCGATGATGCCGCGCAGCAGCCGGAGCACCGACAGGTGGAGGGGCCGGTACAGGTAGGCCACCTCGCGGTTCTGGCGGTCGATGGCCATCGAGTACTGGATGAGGTCGTTGGTCCCCACCGAGAAGAAGTCGGCCTCCTGGGCCAGCCGGTCGGCGATGGTGGCCGCGCTGGGCGTCTCCACCATGATGCCCACGGGGAAGCGCTTGCCCACGGGCACGCCCGCGCGGCCCAGCTCCGTCCGGCAGGCCTCCAGCTCGCTGCGGGCCTCGCGCAGCTCGCTCACGCCGCAGATGAGGGGGAACATCAGCCGCAGGTTGCCGTGCACGCTGGCGCGCAGCAGGGCGCGCAGCTGGGTGCGGAACAGCTCCCGGTTGGACAGGCAGTAGCGGATGGCCCGCAGGCCCATGGCCGGGTTGGGCTCCTTCTCGTGCTTCGTCTTCCCCGGCACCTTGTCACCACCCAGGTCCAGGGTGCGGATGGTGACGGGGCGCCCGCCCATGGCCTCCAGCACCTGCCGGTAGGCGCGGTAGTGCTCCTCCTCGGTGGGCGCCGTCTTCCGGTCCAGGAACATGAACTCGGTGCGGTACAGGCCAATGCCCTCCGCGCCATGCGCCAGCAGCGAGGGGATCTCCTCCAGGAACTCGATGTTGCCGTTGAGACGAATCTGGAAGCCGTCGGTGCTGACCGCCGGCAGGTCCTTGGTGGCCAGCGCCAGCCGCTCGCTCTCCTGGTAGCGGCGCTGCTCCTCCCGGAAGACGGAGAGCTGCTCCTCCGAGGGGTTCACCAGCACCACGCCCCGGATGCCATCCATGGCCACCAGGTCGCCGGGAGAAATCTGCTCGCTGGCCCGGCCGGCGCCCACCACCGCGGGCGTCTCCCGCGCGCGGGCGACGATGGCGGTGTGGCTCGTCTGGCCGCCCAGGTCCGTCACGAAGCCCGCCACCCGTCCGCTGCGCGCCATCAGCGCCGCGTCCGCGGGCGACAGGTCATGCGCGACGACGATGGCCTCGGCGGGGACCTCCACCTCCTCGTCCACCACCTGGCCCATCAGGTTGCGGATGATGCGGTCGGCGACGTAGTCGACGTCCGAGCGGCGCTCGCGGAAGTACTCGTCCGGGATGTTGTCGAACAGGTGCTTGATTTTTCGCGCCACCCGCCGAACGGCCCACTCGGCGTTGATGCGGTCCTCGATGATGAGCCGGTTCACCTCGTCCACGAGCATGGGGTCGTGGAGCATCAGCCGGTGCGCCTCGAGGATGAGGGCGTGGTCGCTGCCCTCGGTGCGCGTAATCTGTTCCTTCAACTCCGCGAGCTGGCGGTCGGACAGGTCGATGGCCGTCTTCATCCGCATCCGCTCGGGCTCGACCTCCGCCTCCGCCAGCCGCAGCTTGGGTGTGCGAATGCGCTTGCGGTCCAGGATGAAGGCGTGCCCCACCGCCACGCCGGGTGAGGCGCCGATGCCCAACAACCTCAGAGTGGGTGTGGCCTGGCTGCTCACGGTTCCTTCCGCTCCTGTCCCTCTACTGCATTATCTGGCTCGCCCGTCACTGTGCCTCGCCGAAACGGTCGTTGATGAGCTGCGCCAACTCCTGGAGGCAGGCGTTCGCGTCGTCTCCCTTGCAGGTGAGCGTCACCTGCGTGCCCTGCGCGGCAGCGAGCATCAGCACGCCCATGATGGATTTGGCATTGGCCCGTTGGCCCGACGCTTCGATGGTGACCTCGCTCTTGAACCGGTTGGCCACCTTGACCATCTGCGCCGCGGCCCGGGCGTGCAGCCCTAGCGCGTTGATGATCTCGAACGTTCCGCTTGCCTCGGTTGCCATCGCGTCTCCCACTCTCCTTAGAGAAATGCTCCCGCCACGCAGGCCAGGCCCGCCGCGACATAGAGCACCACGTAGTTCGGCACCCGACGACTGACCAGCGCATAGGACGCCACCCCCAGGGCCAGGCACCCAGCCGCCAGCAGGGGCGCGTACAGGCCGCCCGCGTTGGCGCCAAAGGAGACGGCCAGCCAGGCGGCCACCCCACCCGCGCTCGTCGCCGCCACGGCCCGCAATCTCGCGCCCCTCGCCGGAAGATTCGCGCGAGCCACGGCTTCCACCAGCCTGTCCCCCAGCGTCAGCCCCAGCCAGTACAGGCGCACCCGCAACAGCACGTGCACCAGGTTGTAGAGCACCAGGAACAGCGGCACCGCCCACACGCCCAGCAGCGGCACCAGCGCGGCGCTCACCGCCCCGGTCGCGGGCTTGAGGGACAGCCAGAAGAAGCCGTCTCCCAGCGCCGCCAGCGGCCCCATCAGCGCGGCCTTGAAGGCCACCACCTTGTCCGGCGTCTCCTCGCCCCGGGCGATGCGCTGCTCATGGTTGAGGACCCCTCCGACGATGGCCGCCGCCACGTAGGGGTGCGTATTGAAGAAGACGAGGTGCCGGCGCACCGCCTCCTCGCGCGCGGGCCCTGGCGGGTACAGCGCCTCCAGTGCGGGGTAGACGGCGTAGGCCAACCCCAGGTTCTGCATGCCCTTGGGGTTCCACGAGGCCTGAAGGAAGAGAGAGCGCAGGAAGACGCGCAGCAACACCCCGAAGCGTAACGCGGTCGGGGTCACGCTCATGGGTCCTCCAGGAGGAGGACACAGACGACGGACGCCGTCACCACCGCCGCCCCCAGCCCCGCGTAGAGCGGGGCGCGCCGGGCGTGGCTGCCCTGCGCCGCGATGGCCGCCGCCACGGACGCCATGGCGGGCCAGGCCCAGGCCAGCCCGCGGACCACCATGGGCGGCAGCACCTGGAGCAGCGGCTCGATGCAGAAGCCCAGGAACGCGCACAGAGCGGTGAGCGCCCCGTACACGCCGAAGTGGGGCCACATGCCCCACAGGTTCTGCCGCATCGCGCGCGCGAGGTTCCCCGCCTCCGCGGAGGCCAGGGCCACCCGGGCCAGCCGGGCCGTGTATCCCTCCAGCAGCCGGTCCCCCCTGCGGCCCACGCGCCCCAGGCCGATGAAGAGCAGCACGGCGAGCGACCAGATGGCCGGCGTGGAGCCCGCGCCCGTGGCGGCGGAGAGCGTGGCCGCGGCGGCGCTGGTTCCCGTGGCCGCCAGGGTGTCGTTCTCCGGCAGGGCCGCGCCCAGGTTGGCGGTGCCCAGGAAGAACAGCTCCAGCAACATGCCGATGGCGAGCCCCGACGCGACGTCGTCCAGGAGCGCGCCCATGATGGTGGCGGCGACCAGGGGCCGGGACATCATGGCCTGGAGGAACGCCTTCCGTTCCAGCGCCACCAGTCCGCCCCAGAGCCCCGCGAGCGCCACCTGGGTCCAGACGACGCTCACGCGCTCACCCGGCCTTCGCCCACCGCTCGCGGAGGTCCGTCAGCTCCACCGGCTTCTCGGCGGGCACCGCGCGGGCCGCCACGCGCACGCCCTGCTCGGCGAGCTGCTGGAGCGTCTTCAGCTCCGCCTCCGCCAGGAAGACGGACGGAGAGACCTGCCTGCGGCCGGTGCCGAAGTGCACGTTGCCCAGGTTCAGCTCATCCATGACCAGCCCGTGCGCGTGCGCGAAGGGCACCGAGGCCACGTCCCGCAGCAGCACCAGCGTGCGCACGCCGTCCTTCGACAGGGCGGCGAAGTCCACCTGGGACAAGGGCAGGATCTGCACCTCGATGGCGCTCTGGACGGCCAGCGCCATGGCCGCCCGGATGAGGGGGCTCGAGGCCGCCTCGTCATCCGCAACGACCACCCGGGAGACCTTGAGGAACGGGAGCCAGGCCTCGACGACCTGACCATGGATGAGGCGGTTGTCGACGCGGACCAGGGTGATCACGGCAGTCTCGAATCGCCGACCCGCGCGGGTCCGTCAAGTTCGCGGCTGCTGCTGGGCCTCGCGAAGCAGGGCGGATGCGCAGGTGATGTTGCGCTGGCCATGGGAAGCCAGCTGGTTGGCCATCTCCGGTAGCGACAGCTGCTCCGAACGGAGCGAGTTCGCCTTCAGCAGCATGGGCAGGTTGACGCCGGCAAGGACCTCCACATTCATTCGCTGACACATCATCAGCGATTCCTTACAGGGCGTACCTCCGAAGAGGTCGGCCAGGATGATGACACCGGAGCCCGCATCCACTCGGGCAATCGCCTGCTTCATCTGCGCCCGGAGGTCCTCGACGGAAGTCCCGGGCTCGATGTTGCAAGTTGCCACCGCGGGAAGCTCTCCCACGATCTGCTCGGCGGTGGAGACCAGCTCCTCCGCCAGACGTCCGTGCGCTGCGACGACGAGGCCGACCATGTCCGCTCCTGACCAACCCCCCGAAGCTGCGTCCTACGCCTGAACGCCGCGCGGCGCAACTCCGGCGAAAGTTTACGCCCTGACCTCTGACCCAAGCCGCCTCTCTCCGCCTCGAAAGCTAAGGCGACCACAGCGGTGGTGCCCGAAATTTCGGGTCCGGCCGCGCCCAGGGCTGTCGCCTGCCGGACGGGGGAGCGACATCGCATCCCCCACACTCTATGAGATGCGGTTCGCGCGTCGGTGATGCGACGTGGAAGGCATCAAATATCAGGCGCCGTATCACCCGGAACAGACGCGCGTTTCACGCTCGGGACATGTGTCCTGACAGGTGGGCCGGCCGCAGGGCAGGCGGGCGTCCCCGGGTCGACACTGACGCCTCGCCAGGACGCGGCGGGGGCCGCCTTCGTTCGCTCGAAGGCAACAGGTGCGGCGCGGGCGCACGGATGACTTGTAGGAACGCGGCGGGCCGGATGGGATGTGCCCCGCGTTGAACGCACCGGCCAGACTCCGGGGCGACGCGAGGACGTCATGGCCAAGACGAAGCAGCTGAAGCAAGGCGATGCACTACCGGACATCACCCTCATGGGCGCTGAAGGGCAGCCCGTGCGGCTGCGCGAGCTGGCGGGCGAGAAGGTGCTCGTCGTCTACTTCTACCCGAGGGACGACTCGCCGGGCTGCACCGCGCAGGCGTGCAGCCTGAGGGACCAGTACGAGGACTTCGTCGCCGCAGGAGCGGAGGTGGTGGGCATCAGCGCCGACTCCGCGGAGTCCCACGCTGGCTTCGCGGCCAGGCACCGGCTGCCGTTCAAGCTGCTCAGCGACCCCAGCGGCCAGGCGCGCGAGGCGTTCGGCGTGTCCTCGTCCTTCCTTGGCCTGCTGCCTGGCCGCGTCACCTTCGTGGTGGACCGCTCGGGCATCATCCGCGACAGCTTCGAGTCGCAGATTCGCGTCGGCGAGCACGTGCGGCGCGCGCTCGAGTTGGTGCGCGCGCTGGCACGGGATGGCGCCTCCCCGGCCTCCGCCGCGACGTAGCCGCGGCATGCCCTCAGGCGGGCCCCGCGCCCCGCCGCCCGGGCCTCCGCCGGATGAGCGCCAGCGCCTCCTCCCGGGCCACGCCACGGCTTCGTGAATGCCAGCACCGCACGCGCCGGTCCCATGTGCGAACGCGCGGGGGTGGGCGGCGTGCGTCATGCGGTTCCCCGACGAAAACCTGTTCGACGAAGTGGCCCTCCACCTGGGGCCATTGATGGCCCTGAAGGTGGTGGGCGTGGTGTTGCTGCTCATCACCTACGTCCACCCGGTGTGATTCACGCGGCCACCGCCACCACGCAGGAAATGCGCTCCCAGGAGCGCCCCGGGCTCGCCGCGGAAGCCTCCACGGTGCGCGCCCGGGGGGTGCGCGTTAGCATGGGGCAGACCCGGACAGCGGGCCTCCGGCCCGCGTCCGATTCCAAGAAGGGAGCCCATGGTCTTCTCACATGGTCGGTGGCCTGGCGTGGCGATGCTCTGCCTGGGAATGGTGGGCGGCGCCTGCACGTTGCGGCCAGAAGCACCTCCGCCGCCTCCCGAGGAGCAAGCGGCGCCCGCCCTCCCTGAAACACAGCAAGAGACCCCAGACATGACAACGTCCCTCACGTGCACGCTGAGCGGTCCAGCCCAGGTGAGCCCTGGAGCGCCGGTGGAGCTCGTGTTCCAGTTGAGCAACCCCTCGGCGCAGACCCTGCACGTGCTCGACTGGCACACGCCGCTGGAGGGCGTCCGCAACAACATCTTCGACGTCTCGCGAGCTGGGACGCCGCTCGACTACCGCGGCCCCATGGTGAAGCGCGGGCCACCCACGGCGGACGACTACGTCACGCTCGCGCCCGGTGCATCGGTGGAGGGCAAGGTGAATGTCGCGCGCGACTACGACATGCGGGCGCCAGGGACGTATCGCATCGCGTTCCGTGGCGTTCTGAAGGACGTCGCGCGGGAGGGCCAGACAGTCCCCGCGTCCTTCGGCGGGTTCCGCGAAGTGGAGGTGCAGTGTCCGGCAGTGCAGGTCACGGTCTCGCCCTGACAGGGAACCCGGGTCCGGAGTGGCGCAGCGGCGCGGCCAGCCCCGGCGGCCATCACCTCGGGGCTTCGCGCGATTCCCGTCGCGCGGAGCGCGAGATGTCCAGTAACGAATCGGGATTCATCCGCGCGGCGACATGCGGCACACCGGCCGCATGGACGAATCCTGGCGCCATGCGCAGGGTGGCAACAGCCCCGTCTCTGACAACAGCGATGCCGGGCCACGGGGAGGGGCACGCAGTGATGACACAGGAATGGCATCGGGATGCGGCGAAGTCTTCGCGCGCCGACCATTCATCCGCCGCACGCCCTTCCTACCGTCCCCCTGACCTTTGGGAGAGCGCATGCGGATCGCGGTGATTTCGGACCTCCATCTCGGGCGGCGGGATGCCGCCGACCACTTCGGGCACGACGACTCCGGCTTCCTGCGTTTCCTCCGCTTCCTCGAAGGAAACTTCGAGCGCATCGTGCTCCTGGGCGACATCTTCGAGACGCTCACGCCCCGCACGCCGGGACGGAAGGTGGCGGAGCTGGTGGCGGCCCGCGCGGCGCACCCCGAAATCGTCCGGCGCTTCGAGCTGCCCCGCTACCACTACATCCACGGCAACCATGACCTGGTGGCCGGCACCGTGCTGGGCGCCCCCGAACAACTGATTCTGGAGGCGGATGGGGTGCGGATGTTGTTCACCCACGGCCACCATCACGACTGGATGATTCGCAAGGCGCGCCGGCTCTCCGAGGCGGCGGTGTGGGCCGGGGCGTGGCTGCGGCGGATGCGGATGCGGGCGATGTTCCGTTGGTTCCAGTCGCTGGACCTGAAGATGACCAACGCCCTGCCGGACCCGGAGCGCTGCACCTTCCAGCGCTGGGCGGTGGCGCGGGCCAACGCCCACGACGCGGACATCGTCGTCACCGGCCACACCCACCTGGGCCTGCGCGTGGAGCACGGCAACAAGCTCTTCCTCAACAGCGGGACGTGCTCGGAGGGGCAGTTCTCGTTCATCAGCCTGGATACGCGCGCGGGGAGCTACTCGCTGCACAGCTCCTGGTAGCCCCGGGACGGCCGTCCGGGCGGCCGGAAAGGCGACAGGGGACCCGGTCCGCAGCTTCTTTTCGCCCCTCCCCGGGGGTGGGGACATAACATTGGCGGATGTTCAGGCGGCTCACCGAGGCGCTCCGCGTCCTGACGCGACGCTCCCCGAGAAGCGGCTCCGGCCCCCTCCCGGATGCCCCCCGGCAGATGCTCCTCTCTGGTATCCCGGAGGAGGCACAGCCCCGGGCGAAGCCGGCCTCACGCAGGACCTCACCGCGCACAGCCCGGTCCGCGCGCTACTTCGACCTTCACGATGACTTCCGCATTCCCGGGCGCCCCGAGCTGAGCGACCCGGTGGCGGTGAACGCCCGGCAGAAGCTGGACTCCGTCTGGCTCTTCACCTCCGGCGCCCGCGTCCAGGGGGTTGGGAAGCTGCGCGTCGCGGTGAAGCCGCCAGGGCCGCCGCTCGACTTCTCGCTGGCGGGCGCCGGGCTCACCCCGGTCGTCTCCGCGCGCGTGGCCTCCGTCTTCCGGGAGCTGGCGCCGCACGACGTGCAGCTGCTGCCGGTCGAGGTGGAGGACCGCACCGAGCCCTACTTCGTCCTCGTCGCCACGCGGCTGGTGCGGTGCATCGACGACCGGGCCTGCGCCGAGGTCATCCACTACACGGCCGACGACAGCCCGCCCGAGCGCGTGGGGCACTACCGCAGCGTGCGCGGGCTGCGAATCGACCCGGCGAAGACGAACGGCGCCCGGGTGCTCCGGACCTGGGGCTGGCCGGTGAGCCTCATCGTGTCCGAGGGCATCAAGGAAGCGCTCGAGCACGCCGGCATCACCGGCGCGCGCTTCGCCGAGGTGACGGAGCCGCCGCGGAAGCCCCGCCGGAAGAAGGGCCCCCCCCGGAAGTCCCGCTCGAAGCGACGCTGAGCCGCTGACGCCAGCCCCTCGTGGGCGACGCGACGCTGCCCTCGAAGCGTCCTGGCCTCAGCGCCGTGGGAACAAAGGTTCCCGGCTGTGGAGGGGAACGCATGCATCCCCACAAGCGTTTCGCGTGGGGCTGAGAGGCGGCGGGCGTTGGGGAATGACATCCAAAGGCCCTGCCCCACCCCATCCGCCCAAACACATTCCACCTGGCGGCCTGAATCCTCTCAGCCGCCATGCCCCCGGGTCCAGCGCGACCGAGCGCGCAATGACTCAGTACGCATAGACGGCGGGCGGCGTCTCACTGGTGAAGAAGTCGTAGTAGGTGAGGACGTAGTTGTTGCCACTGCCCGTCTCGCCGTAGATGGGGCCGTTCTTCGTTCCATAGACCACCAGCGTCGCGCCGCCGTCCGTCTGGTCCAGGTTGCAGCTGTAGATGTTGCCCTTGCCCAGCCACACGCCGACGCCCGTTCTGCGCACCACGTCCAGGGTCTCCGGGTCGATCTGCTGCACACTGCAGCTGATGGGCGCGCTGCCGCTGGGCGAGTACTTGCCCGTGTATGTCACAGCCAGGCCGTAGCTGTTCGCCAGGAGCGCGCGCGCCGGAAAGGAATAAGACCCCGTGCTCAGCATCACGCTCGCCGCCTCCCAGGGACACGTGGCGGAAGCCGCGCGCGACACCATTACGCGGTACTGCGGCGGGACCGTGCCGGGAACGTCCTCCGCGGTGATGGAGTACGTACAGCCCTGCGTGGTGCCGGTGGTCAGCGCGGCTTCCTGCTGCGCCAGCCCCGCTTGCCCCGGGGACTCGTCAGCGGCGCCACAGGCGGCCAGGGACGCAGCGGCACAAAACCAGACAGCGGAATCGAGGAATCGCATGCGGAGCTCCTATCAAGAGGGGATGGGCATTCAGCCCACCCCCTCAAAGCCTGACAGAATTTCTGTCTGACATTCAATCGGAGCAAAGCGCAACGCACCCGCATTGCAATTTGACGGTACTACTCCTTCTCCATGTCCCTATCCCAGAGCTGGACGCGGGTGTTCTCGTCCGTCAGGCGCCGGGTGAGCTCGGCGGCGATGGCCACGGAGCGGTGCTTGCCGCCGGTGCAGCCCAGGGCCACCGTGAGGTACGCCTTCCCCTCCTTCTGGTAGCGCGGGAACAGGAAGCGGCAGAGGTCCACGACCTTGTCGAGGAACTGCTGCGTCTCCTCGCGGTCCAGCACGTAGGCGGCCACCTTCGGCACCTTGCCCGTCAGCCCCTTCATGTCGGGGACGAAGTACGGGTTGGGCAGGAAGCGCACGTCCAGGACGAGGTCCGCCTGGGAGGGCACGCCGTAGCGGTAGCCAAACGACATGATGGACAGGCTGGGGCCCGCGGCGGGCTCCGGGCTGAAGCGCGCCTGCACCATGCGCTTCAGGTCATGAACGTTGAGCGTGGACGAGTCGATGACCTGGTCGGCCAGCTCGCGCAGGTCTCGCAGCGCCTCGCGCTCCGCCTTGATGCCCTCGGCGACGGTGCCGTTGGGCGCCAGCGGGTGGCGGCGGCGCGTCTCGCTGAAGCGGCGGATGAGGCTGTCATCGCTGGCGTCCAGGAAGAGCACCTCCACCTGGTGCCCGGCGCGGCGGACCTCGGCGAGGATGCGCGGCGCGTCCTTGAGGAAGACGCCCTCGCGGACGTCCACCACCAGCGCCATGCGTTCATAGTGGCCGCCACCGGCCAGCTCCGTGAGCTTGGGCAGCAGCAACACCGGCAGGTTGTCGATGCAGAAGAAGCCCGAATCCTCCAGCGCCCGGATGGCGGTGGACTTTCCGGAGCCGGACATGCCGGTGATGATGACGATGTGTTTCGCGTGGGCGGTCACTCGACCTCTTCTCCCAAGGTTCGGCGCATCGCCCCTTCGGCGATGGCCCGATTGAGCCGCTCGGCGAACTCTCTCGCCGAGTGGTGACCCTGTAGCTTGAGCAACTGGTTACGGGCGGCGACCTCGATGATGGTCGCCATATTGCGGCCGGGACGAACGGGCACCACCGACAGGGGGATGTCCACCCCGACGATCTGCAGGTGCCGGTCCTCCACGCCCAGCCTGTCATACTCCTGGTGGGGGTCCCACTCCTGGAGCTCGATGACCAGTTCAATCTTCTTCTGCTCGCGGACCGCGGCGACGCCGAACAGGTCCTTGATGTTGATGATGCCCAGGCCCCGGATCTCCATGTGGTGCTTGATGACCGGGTTGCCCGCGCCGTAGACGGCGCCCTTGCGGCGGGTGACGTCCACGATGTCGTCCGCCACCAGGCGGTGGGCCCGCATCACCAGGTCCAGGGCAATCTCGCTCTTGCCGATGCCGCTCTTGCCCAGCAGCAAGATGCCCACGCCGAACACGTCCATCAACACGCCGTGCAGGCTGCTGGACTCGGTGAGGGCTTCCTCCAGGAAGGTCTGCACCCGCATGATGAACTCACTGGACAGCAACGGCGTCTTCATCAGCGCCAGCCCCGCGCCTTCACACGCGGAGACGAGCGACTGGGGAATCTCCAGGTCCTTGGTCACCACGACGCACGCGAGCTCCTCTTCGCCGAAGAGCTGCGCCAGCGCCGCGTGCTGCCGGTCCTCCGGCAGGGTGGCCAGATACGAAATCTCCGTGTTGCCGAAGACCTGCACGCGATGCGGATGGAGGTGCTCGGTGAAACCCGCCAGCGCCAGCCCCGGCTTCTGGATGCGCGAGGAGACCACGGTGCGTGACAACCCGCTCCGCCCGGCGACGAGCGCCAGCCGCAGGTCGTAATCGCGGTCCTCCAGGAGCTGGGAGATGCGGATGGATTTCATCGTCAGCCCGTGGATATCACCGGTGAGCCCTTTTGAGGGATTGGCCTTCCTTGGCCCTTCAACCATGAGGGCGGTGGGTGGGTGGCCCGGGACATGCCCACCCCACCGAGGGCCCGAAAAAGCGGCTTCCGGCAGACAACGGAAGCCCATGGAGGCCATTCCCCGCAACCGCTGCGGCTGGTAAGCCGGAAAACATGTCCGACTGTCTCTTCTGCAAGATTCGCGATGGGCTCATCCCCGCCAAGGTGGTCTACCGCGACGACGAATGCGTGGCCTTCGAGGACATCAACCCCCAGGCGCCCACGCACGTCCTGTTCATCCCCCGCAAGCACATCCCCACGGTGAACGACATCGCACCAGAGGACCGGGCCCTCGTGGGGCACCTCTTCACCTCGGCGGCCAAGGTGGCCCGGGAACGCGGCCACGCGGACGGCGGTTATCGGTTGGTGATGAACACCCACCAGGACGCCGGCCAGACGGTGTTCCATATCCACCTCCACCTGCTGGCGGGGCGCCCGCTGGCCTGGCCGCCGGGCTGAACCCGCCCTGGGGTGGTAATGTCCGCCCACCTCGATGCCCTTCTCGTCGGAATCGTCTCCTGGGAACCGGCGTGCCTACACGCTGTTGTCCCTGCTGCTCGCGGGTGTCGCGGGCCTGGTGAATGCCACTGGCTTCGTCGCACTGGGCCTGCACACGTCGCACATGTCCGGGAACATGGCCAGGCTGGGGGAGTCCCTCGCCACTGGAGAGCCGGCCCTGGCATGGCTGACCGCGCAGGTCCTGCTGGCCTTCCTCCTGGGCGCCATGGCCGCGTCGGCGCTGCTGGAGCTGTCTCGCGAGCGCGCCCGGGGCCGCCACTCGTCCGCGCTGCTGCTGGAGGCGCTGACGCTGGGCACCATCGGCGCCTGGCTCTCGTTCCACCCCAACGCGCGTGAGCCGACGCTCATGTGGGGCCTCGCCTTCGCGATGGGGCTCCAGAACGCGCTCGTCACGCGGGTGTCGGGCGCCGTGGTGCGCACCACGCACATCACCGGCATCATCACCGACATCGGCATCCAGATGGTGCGGCTCGTCGCCTGGCTGAGCGACGGAGCGCGCCACCACGGCCTCAGGGGCCTGAACCGGCGGCTGCGCGCGCTGCCCACCGCCATCGAGTTCGAGCGCACGCGGCTGCACCTGGGGCTGGGCGCGGCCTTCCTCCTCGGCTGCACCGTGGGCCCCCTGCTCTTCATCCGGCTCGGCGCGGCCACGCTGGCCCTGCCGTGCGCCGTGCTGGTGCTGCTGGTGGCGCTCGACCTGAGCGCCATCTCCACCGGCTCACAGGCCCTGCCGCGCTCCTGAGTCACTCCGCCGCGGTCTGGGCCGGCGGGCCGGAGGAGGCCTCCACGTCCTTCACGCTCGCCGCGGGGCCACCGCCGCGCCGGAGCACGTGCAGCACGCTGCTCTTCTCGTCGGTCCAGGTGAAGTCCGGCTCGCCCCGCAGCCCCAGGCGGCGCACCCGGGCAGCGGCCCGCGTGAAGGTGGGGCCCCAGGAGAACTCGCGGTCCGGGCTCAGCACCATCCAGTTGCTGCGCAGCGCGTCCCCCTGCGTCTCATGGACGACCAGGGCCGCGTGCAGCCCCAGCGCCCGCGCGTGGGCCAGCGTCAGGGGCACCAGGTCCAGGTGGACGTTGCTGATGTGCAGCGCCAGCACGCCGTGCGGCGCCAGATGCGCGCGGTAGAGGGCCACGGCCTCCTGGGTGAGCAGGTGCACGGGGACCGCGTCCGAGGAGAAGGTGTCGAGCGCGAGCACGTCGAAGCCTCGCGGACCTCCGGCCTCCAGCTCGCGCTCCAGGGAGATGCGCGCGTCGCCCTCCACGAGCTCCACCTGCGCTGGTGTGTCACGCAGGAAGGAGAAGAAGCCTCCCTCGCCGCGCGCCAGGGCGATGACAGCCGGGTCGATTTCGTAGAAGCGCCCGGTGTCCTCCGCCTTCAGCAGGGCCGCGCTCGTGCCCACGCCCAGCCCCAGCACACCCACGCGCAGGCCTGGCGGCAGCCCCACGGCCTCGCGCAGCCGGCGCTGCTCGGCGATGGCCAGGCCCAGGCCCGCCTCCGGCGTGTAGTACGTGGTGGCCACGGCCTTTCGCTCCGGCGCCACGTACTGGAGGCCATGGGTGATGGCGCCATGGAGCAGGCTGAAGCGGTGGTGCTCCGGGTCGCCCACGCTCTGCTCCATCACCCGCACGACGCCGAAGAAGTTGCGCGAGGCGAAGCGCGCGCGGCCCTGCTCGCGGGCCATGGTGTACGTCAGGTGCCCCGCCACCAGCAGCAGCATGGCGCCGCGCAGGACGCGCTGGAGCCGCTGCGTCCGCGAGGACGCCTCGCCCGTCTGCTTCGCCATGCCCACCAGCGCCACGACGCAGCACGCGCCCAGGGCCAGGGGGTACTCCCAATATGCGCGGAAGAGCGCGGGCGCGAGCACGCTGACGAGGAGCGCGCCGAGCACGCCGCCCACGGACACCCACAGGTAGAAGGCGCTGAGGTGCCGTGGCGGGGGGCGCAGCCGGTACAGCTCGCCATGGCACACCATGCTCCCGGCGAAGAGCGCCACCGAGTAGGCCGCGAGCTGGAGCGTGAGCGAGGACTGCGGCCCTTGCGTCTGCGCGTGCGCCACGCCCGCCCCCGAAGCGATGAGCAGCACGGCGTAGACCGTGCGCGAGTAGAAGGACTCCTGGGAGAAGGCGAGGATGAAGGTGAGCAGGTAGACGGCCAGCGGCAGCACCCAGAGGAAGGGCCCCGCGGCCACGTCCTGGGAGAGCTGGTTCGTCGTCGCCAGCAGCAGCACCGACGCGCAGGAGCTCAGCCCCAGCCACGCCAGCGTGCGGCTCACCGTGGGGGGCGCCCCCGTGGCGGCATGCTCCGCGCCCACGGCGTCCACCGTCACGGGCGTGGCGTCGAGGGGAGCGGCCGCCGCCGAGGGAGCGGGCGGCTTCATCACCTCCAGCGCGCACACCGCGCAGGCCCCGGCGAAGAAGACGAAGCCCACGCTCCAGCCCCACGCCTGCGTGCCGCGCCCCACCCAGGGCTCCACCAGGAAGGGGTAGCCCAGCAGCGCCAGCAGCGAGCCCGCATTGGACAGCGCGTAGAGCGGATACGGCGAGCGGCCCGGCCGCGCGCGGGCGAACCAGGATTGCAGCAGCGGCCCGGTGGTGCTGAGCACGAAGAAGGGCAGGCCAATGGTGGCCGCCAGCATCGCGAGCAGCCGGGGCACGGCGAACGCGGTGCCCTCCGGCCGCCACTCGGGCCCGGGCGCCACCGGCGAGCCCGACCAGAGGGCGCGGGCCCCCAGCAGCAGCACCGCCACCGTCAGCAGGCCCAGGTGGACGCGCGCCTGGGTGCGGGGCGCCAGGCGTGAGGCGAGCCCATGCGAATACGCATAACCGCCCAGCAACACCGCCTGGAAGAACAGCATGCACGCCGTCCACACGCCGGGCGTGCCGCCGAACCACGGCAGCGAGTAGCGCCCCACCAGGGGTTGCACGCCGAACAGGAGGAAGGCGCTGGCGAAGATGGCGACGGCGTAGCGGGACATGGCGTGGGTCCAGGCTTCCCCGCCCGGCAGGGCCGGTCAACCCTCCGGCGCCGGGGAATGAAGGTTCAGCGAGACGGCGCGCGGGGCGCGAAGAGCCGCGCCCCCGAGGGCGCGAGCGCGGTCTCCATCGGCAGGCCGTAGAGCGACTCCAGGGCGCCACGCTCCAGCACCTCGCCCGCGGCGCCCCGCGCGAGCACCCGCCCCTCGCGGAGAAGCAGCACGTGGGTGGCGAAGGCCGCGGCGAGGTTCACGTCGTGCAGCACCGCCACCGCGCCCAGCCCCGCGTCCACGCGCGCGCGCACCCGGTCGAGCGCGCCCACCTGATGGGCCACGTCCAGGAAGGCGGTGGGCTCGTCGAGCAGGAGCAGCTCCGGTTGCTGCACCAGCCCCCGGGCCAGCATCAGCATGCGGCGCTCGCCCCCGGACAGCGCCTCGGCGGGGCGGTCCGACAGGTGCGCGATGCCGAGCTCCGCCAGCACCTCGCGCGCGAGCGCCGCGTCCCCCGCGGACGGCAGTCCCCACAGGCCCAGGTGCGGGCTGCGGCCCATCAGCACCAGCTCCAGGCCGCTGAAGCCCTCGGCGGCCTCGAAGGTCTGGGGCACCCACGCGACCTTCCGGGCGAGCTCGCGGGGCGCCCAGGCCGCGCGCTCCCGCCCGAGGAGGCGGACCTCTCCCCGCGTCCAGGGCCCCATGCCGAGCACCGCGCGCAGCAGCGTGCTCTTCCCCGCGCCGTTGGGGCCGAGCACCGCCCACAGCTCGCCAGGGCGCACCTCCCACTCCACGCCGTGAAGAATGGGACGCGGCCCATGGCCCGCGACCAGCGCCCGGGTGACGAGCAGCGGTTCCACGGGACTAGTACAGCTCCTTCTGCTTCTGCAGCAGGTAGCGCCTCATCTCGCGGACCTTCCGCAGCGCCTCCTCGTCCTCGTTGGCGCCAGCGGCCTCGACCTCGCTCTTCACCTCCGCGTAGCGCGTGCACCAGAGGCCCAGCACCACGCACGAGTGCTCCGCGTTGAGCTTGATGAAGAGCGCGTTCGTCTCGCGCCACTCCTGCTCCAGCGTGGTGAGCGCGCGAGGCCGGGCGGCCCGCACCTTGCGCACCGCCGGAGCGCGCTTCACGGGAGCCCCCTGGCCCTGCGGCGTGTCCAGCGGAGCGAGGACCGAGTCGTCGAGCCCGTCTCCTCCCTCGGGCGCGGCGCCGTCCGGCGCTGGCGCCTCCGCGTCCGCCGCGAGGGCAGCCCGCGCCTCGGGGTTCGAGCCGTCCGCATCCGGTCCCTTGGCGGCGAGCGACGCGGGCGGCACCGTGGGACGGATGGGCTCGGAGGGAGGCGGCCCCTGCGGCGCCCGCGCCACGAACAGCCCCATCACCTGCGCGCGAAGCTCGGCGGGCCC
>Ga0182745_1000500_pt1 | contig 44015 bp, 30 predicted proteins | sample eDN3rd30CKraftBY_FD_128523 | JGI IMG/M metagenome (GOLD analysis project Ga0182745, IMG submission 128523) | Enriched backyard soil microbial communities from Emeryville, California, USA - eDNA 3rd pass 30_C Kraft BY (version 2) (version 2) | ecosystem: Environmental > Terrestrial > Soil >...
CGCCGATCACGTTCCAGCCCGGCCCCACCAGGTGCACCCAGTAGCGCAGCGACGGCACGGTAATGGCGCGATGCGGATCGTTGGCCATCAACGGATAGCCGTTCTCGGTGCGCGAGCCGTGAATGATCCAGTTGTTGCTGCCGATGTCACGCTTGGGGGTCAGCATGTCCTCGGCGAGATTGGCGGCCAGCTGCCGATACGACTGCCGATCGTTGCGCTGCGCCGCCACGATGTACTGCGGGTCGAACTTCATGGGCTGGCGGAATGCCGTGTACAACTCCAACACGTTGTCGGGCAGAGCCGCCAGATCGAGCGCCGGGTCGGCATGCAGCACCGGCTCGCCACCCTGGAAATATTGCAGTTTGCGCACCCGCTCGGCACCGATGCCGCTGATCAGCTTGGCCAGCGCCACCTCGTAGGTCAGGTTGGTGAGCAACCCTTGGTGGCGCGAAATCACCACTTCGGGCGTCCAGCGCTGCGGCTTGATGCCCAGCAGACCGAACTCCATGGGCAGCAGCGCCGGGTTGCGTTCGGTTTCGGCGACGTAGGCATTCACCCCGGCCACGAAGGCATCGACGATGGCGACGCCGTTGGGATGATAGAACGTCAGTTCCTGGTTCAGGTCGCCGCGATAGCGATGCAGCCGCGCGCCTATGTCGCGCTTGAGCTCTTTCTCACCGAAGACCGCGGCGGCAGTGCCGGTGGCCTGCAACCGCCACAACTCGAATTGGAACAGCCGGTCACGCGCCGCGTTATAGCCTTGCGCGAAGAACAAGTCGTGCTCGGTCTGGGCATAGATATGAGCGATCCCCCAGCGGTCGCGCAAAATCTCCACCGGCTTTTCCAAGCCGGCTACCCGCTGCGTCACCGCTTCCTTGGGGAGGAATTTCTGGCGTGGCGCCACGGCGTCGGCCTGGGTGACCGAGGCATGGGCGAACGAGGCCAGAGGGAACATGGCAACGGCAAGCAGTGCCGCGATACGGATTTTTGTCGTCATGGTGATAGTTATTGTCACACCTCCAGAGATACTGTCATCTTTTTGACATGGGTTTCAACCCGGGGACGCGCGTTGCTTACGGAGCGATCCCGGTGTACTTGCGATACAAATCGGGATCCGTGGCGCCTTCGGTGTTGAACAACAGCACACGCGACGCCGCGTCCAACTGCAATGCGGCGGCCGATTCGGCATCCGCCAGCAAGGTCAGCAGGCCTGCCAGGCCGGCGGCCCCGCTTTCGCCCGCGACGACGCGTGGATCACCACCACCGGGGTCACCGCCACTGGGCTTGCCATACTCGTTCATGGCACGAATCGCCGCCGCGTCGTTCACGGTCATGAATGCGGCGGCACACCGCTCCAGGATGTTCAACGCCACCGGCGAAGGTTCGTAACACTCCAGCATGGCCATGATGGTGTCGGCGGCCACCGGCAGACGCATCGGCTTGCCAGCCGCTGCGCTCTGCAGCACGCAGGCCACCTGCTCCGGCTCCACCACGATCACGCGTGGCTGCTGCGATGCCGGCAGCACCAGGTTCAAGTGTGCCGCCACAGCTGCCGCCAAACCACCGACCCCCGCCTGTACGAACACGTGGGTCGGCACCTGCTGCAGCGATTGCAGGGCTTCGTGCGCCATCACCGTATAGCCCTGCATCACCAGGCGCGGAATCCGTTCATAGCCCGCCCAGGAGGTATCGGAGACCACCAGCCAACCTTCGGCCGACGCCACGCGTAAAGCTTCGCTCACGCTGTCATCATAGCTGCCTGCCACCCGCCGCATCTCCGCGCCGAACGCGGCTATGGCGGCTACTCGCGCCTCGCTGACCCGCTCATGCACGAACACCACGCAACGGCAGCCCAGGAACGTTGCACCGGAGGCGACCGAGCGGCCATGGTTGCCATCGGTGGCACAGGCTACCGTGATACTCCGCGCGACCGCTGCGACATCCGGGTCCCGCAACTCAGCCGCGGTGACGATCCGGCCAAGACGGACCGATGCCCGCTCGAGCACCAGCCGCATCACCGCATGAGCGCCACCCAGCGCCTTGAAACTGCCGAGGCCGAAACGGCCGCTCTCGTCCTGCACGTCGATCCGGGCCAGGCCCACCCGCTTGGCCAGCGCCGCCAGCGAACGCAAGGGCGACGGCTGATAGGGACGCCAGCGTCCCAGCACCTCGATCGCGGCGGCCGGCGCGGCCGCGTCGAAGAATTCCGCCTCCTCGGCCGATAAAGGCTGTCCGCGTAGTACCGATCGATTAATATGAATCATGAGTGCATTCTAAAAGCGTCGCCGCACAACACCGATGCATTCTGCCGGTCGAAAACGAGATACTTTTGCGCCAATGGAGCCCCGGATGGAGAAGCGCGCCACGCCCCCGCTCGACGCCTACGATTGCAGGATTCTGCAGCTGCTGCAGCGTGACAACCGCATCTCGCGCAAGGAGTTGGGCGAAGCGGTGCATCTGTCGGCCGCGGCGGTACATCGTCGCATCGCCGCCATGGAGGCAAGCGGGGTCATCCGCTCGCATGTCGCGGTAGTCGATCCGGCCCGGGTCGGCCAACCGGTCACAGCCATCGTGGACGTGGCCATCGAGCGCGAACAGCTGCCGCTGCTGGACGAGCTGAAGCGTCACTTCCGCTCCGCTCCCGAAGTCCAGCAGTGCTACTACGTCACCGGCGAAGCCGATTTCGTGTTGGTCATCCAGGCCGCCAGCCTGCGTGACTATGAAGACGTGACGCGCCGGCTGTTCTTCAGTCAGAAGAACATCCGCAGCTTTCGCACCCGGATGGTGATGGACGAGGTCAAGGTCGGGCTCGAAGTGCTGGTCCGCGAACCCGCTTGAGCACGCGGGGCGATCGCCTCCGTCAATGTCCGGTGCCGTCGCCGCGCCGGCTGATTTCGAACAGGAACCAGGCGCGGCGCTCGGTTTCGTCGATCCAGTTCTCGATCAGGCTGGTGGTGGCGACGTCGTGGTGCTCGTCGCACACCTCGTGCAATTCGCGCAGGTGCGCCGCCAGCGTCTTGTTGTCCTCACGCAGTTCCGCCAGCATGTCCAGCGGGTCGACGAACCCCGCATCGTTGTCGTCCAGGCGCTGCAAACGCGTGATGTGACCGATCGAGCGCAACGTGGTGCCGCCGATCTTGCGGACCCGCTCGGCCATGGGATCGGTCATCGCAAAGATCTGGTCGGCCTGCTCGTCCAGCAACAAATGATAGTCGCGAAAATGCGGCCCACTCATATGCCAATGAAAATTCTTGGTCTTGAGGTACAGCGCGAACACGTCCGCCAAGGCTTCATTGACTCCACCGGCAATGTCCTTGGTCGCAGCCGCGCCCAGGTCGGTTGGCGTGGCCAACGCAGCCATCTGGCGCTGCTTTACGCCATTACGCTCGGTCATCGATTGCCTTGCCATGGAAGCCTCCTACTGGTGCAAAAATCTCATGCTGCATCCGCGCTGCGCGACTCGGCAACAGGGTGTTTTCATGCCACAGCCGTGCCACATGCGGTCGCCAGCCAGCGACCGGTGGTCGGGCCTTGCCAGCCACCCGGCATGTAAGTAATGTCAGTGCATCACAACACCAGCAATTTGGCAGGCGGCGTTCGTGGAACCCGTTCCCGGCATTCCGAATCAATCACGCAGCGAGTCTCCACCGGCTGATTCGACACTCGACCCCGTCGGCGTTCAGGCCGGACTGCTCGAGCTGCAAAAGGCGATGGATCTCGAGGGCCTGTGGCGCGCCACACGCGGCCTGCTGGACAATGTGCTGCAACTGCATTCCTGCAGCCTGATGCTGGGTATCACGGACTACGAGCCCAGCCTGGGACGGCATCATGTTGTGGAAGCACCACACCCGGACTATGAGCCGGCCACCACTCTGAAGGTGTCGCAGGGCTACCTCTACTCGCATCCACGGATCAAGCTCTACACCTATTCCCAGATCGTGTCCGAAGACCCGAGCGCCTCACAGCGCCGCCTGGCTCAGGAACCGTTCGTGATCGGCGGCTGGGCGGAATTCGTGCACCTGGCTTTCTGGCATGAGCAGCGCCTGGAGGCCGTACTGAGCCTGCGCCGCGGTGACGGCCACCCCGGTTTCTCCGCGCATGAAATGGGCTTCCTGGAGAAGGTCTATCCCATGATCGATGCGGCCCTGCATCGCTTGCAGGTCTTCGAGCATGAGCGCGCCCGCCGCCTGCCGTTGGAGCGTTTTCTGCACTCCAGTCCGTTTCCGGTCATGTTCATCGATGCCGACGGCACGCCCCTGTTCGCCACCGCCGAGGCGCGCCGCTGTTACGAACGCTGGACCGATGGCATCAGCGCGCATCGGCTCCGGGAGAGCCGGGTCAAGTTGCCGGCCGACATTCAGGCGCTGCTCGAGCGGGCCTGCGCCAGGGTGGCGCGGGGTCCGGATTACCAACCCGCCAAGGGCGATGAACTGTTCATTCGCCATCCCGGCATCACCGGCTTGTCAGTACGCGTGGACGTGAGCTGGCCGGTGTCGTCCGGCACACCATCGCGACCATCCTACGTGCTCACTTTCACCCCTCCGAGCAACGAGGGGGTCGACGCCGACACACTCTCACCCAACGCCCTGCGGGTGCTGCAACGCCTGTCGCCCACCGAGCGGCGCGTGGCGCTGCTGGTCCTGGAAGGACTGCGCAACGACGAAATCTCCGAACGCCTGTGCCGTTCCCGACGCACCATCGAGTTCCAGCTCAATTCCATCTACCGCAAGCTCGATGTCAGCAGCCGCACTCACCTGGTGCGGCTGCTGGCGTAAGCGGTAACGGCCAGCAGTCCAGCCATCGGGCCCAGTTATCGGGCCCGGATGACCTCGCCATCCTTCATCACGAACGTGCTCTTGATCAAGGCACGTGCATCTTCCAGCGGATTGGCCGGTACCGCGATGATGTCCGCATACTGCCCCTTGGCGATCGAACCACGCTCGGCCTGGAGTTTCATGGCCTTGGCGCCGTTGACCGTCATGGCCTTCACCAGGACCGCGGACGGAACGCCGGCCTCCAGCCAGACATGGATGAAGTCCAATGTCATGCGACCGCGGTCGCGACCCGGCAGGTCGTAGGTCACATCGGTGCCGAACGCCAGTTGCACGCCGATCTCATAGGCGCGGCGCAGGCGCTGCATCTTGGCGTCCACTCTCGAGCGCGCCGCCTCCGGGTTGGTCGCGGCGCTGCGGATGTGCTCCAGCGGCAGGTCGGTGGCCACCAGGTACACCCCCTTGTCCTTCATCAGCTTCAACACCGGGTCGGTCACTTCATAGGCGTGCTCGATGGTATCGGCACCCCCTAGAATCGCGGGTTTCGCGGTAGCATCGTCCTTGGCGTGCACCGCCAGCGTCAGCCCGGCGCGATGGGCTTCTTCCGCCGCGACACGTATTTCCTCCTCGGTATAGATGCCATGGGTGCGGCCGCGGAAGTCCGAGACCAGTTTGATAACCTTGGCGCCATAGAAAATGTTCTTGCGCACCGCCTTGCGAACTTCCTCGGGACCGTCGGCATCGTAATACTCATAGTCCCAGCAGGCGCCCACCTCGGGCGCGGCACCATCCTGCTGTGCGCCGTAGGGCGCCAGAATCTTGCCGGCGTTGATCATGGTCGGCCCCTTGAACAGACCGGCCTCCAGGGCGCGGCGCAAATCCGTATCCGCGTAATTGCCGGCATTGCCCAGATCGCGCACCGTGGTAAAGCCGGCATTCAGCATGTCCTCGGCACGGCGCAGCCCCATCAAGGTGCGGTAGCCATTGCCGTGCTCGACATAATTGGCGCACAGCGATGCCGTGTAGTTGTAGGTCAGGTGCGTGTGCAGGTCCATCAGTCCCGGCAAGACCCAGCTGGCCGACAGATCGATGACCTGGGCCGGCGCGGGGACCGGCAGTTCATCGGCCACCGCAACTACTTTCTTGCCTTCCACCAGGATGATTTTGTGATCCACCACTTTGCCCGTATCGGGATCCACCAGGTGGCCGGCCTTGATGGCGACCACTTCGCCCACCGCGCAGGCCATCGACAGCACGCCCGCCGCGACTGCCAGACTTCGAACCAGAATATTCTTCACGTACGCTCTCCCGATGAACCACGCCGGCCGCCCTTGACCGTCCAGACGATGCCTCGCATGAACGACATGGCAACGCCGGCTATACTGATGACAGTGACACCAACTTCAACCGAACTGCTCCAGCAGGCCTGGGCTCGCCACAAGCGCGGCGATCTCGCCTATGCGCGCAGCGTCTACGAACAGATACTGCGCAGCGAACCCGCCAATGCGCTCGCCCTGCACTATCTTGGACTCATCGCCCAGCAGACCGGGCATCCGCGCGTGGCCATCGACCTGCTGCAGAAGGCCATAGCCGTCGATCCGAGCGATGCCCGCGCCCACAACCACCTGGGACAGATCCATCTGGCATGCGGCGAAACCGCGGCGGGGGTCGAATGCTTCCGACAGGCCCTGCGGGTCGATCCAGACCATCTCGACTCGCTCAACAACATGGCCAACGCGCTTGCGGATGGCGGCAACACCGATGAAGCCCTTGCCTTGTATGGGCGCGCGCTCGAACTCGAGCCTCGGCAACCTCATGTGCTGTACAACTGCGCACGCGCGCACAACAGCAAGGGCGCCGTTGCCGAAGCCATGGAACATTACCGCAGCTGCATCGCGCTGCAGCCCGATTATTATCGGGCCCATCATAATCTTGCGTTGTGCTGTGAGGAGCTGGGCCGCTTCGATGCGGCGATCCAGCACTATCGAGAGGTGCTGCGTATCCGCCCCGACCATGGCCGCGCGCTCGCCAATCTGCTCGCCCTGCCCTCGTTCCGCCCGGACGATACGTTGATCCGGCATGCCGAGCGCCTGATCGCCTCCGATCCTGTCGCAACTCACGCCGGCGGTCGTGGCGAAGGCCGCATCGATGCCCGGGACACGGCCAAGCTGCATCATGGGCTGGGGAAGCATTACGAGCGCGCCGGGAATTTCGAAGCGGCCTTCCTGCAGTTCAGTCGCAGCAATGCGGCACAGCGTACGGGTTTGCCGACATTCGATCGAGAGCGGCTGCGCGACACCATCGACGGACTCATTGCCACCTTCACCCCAGCCGTCCTCGCGTCTGCGGCTACCAAAGGCCTTGCAACGCAGCGTCCGATTTTTATCGTCGGCATGCCGCGTTCCGGCACCACCCTGGTGGAACAGATTCTGGCCAGCCACCCCGAAGTATTCGGCGCGGGCGAACTGACCAGGATCCCGGAACTGGCGCACCGCCTGAGCACGCGCCATCCAGGCGGACTGGCGCAGCTTGCACCTGACACGGTGCACGCCCTGGGACAGGACTACCTGGACCATATCGGCCAACTGGCTCCGGCCACGGCCCGCCATGTCACCGACAAGCTGCCGTTCAATTTCCTGCATCTGGGCCTGATCACTTTGCTGTTCCCCCATGCCCGCATCGTGCATTGCCGACGCCATCCGCTGGATGTGCTGTTCTCCTGTTTCGTGGAGATCTTCCGCAAGATCGACTACATGACCGACCTGACGGATATCGCGTTCTACATCGCGCAAAAGGAGCGGCTCATGGCGCACTGGCGGCAGGCGCTGCCCTCGGCGATGCATGAACTCGACTACGAACAATTGGTCGCGCAGCAGGAGCGGCAGACACACCTGCTGCTCGATGCCTGCCGGCTTCCCTGGCACGCCGGCTGCCTCGAATACTTCCACACCGAACGCCGCGTCAACACTCCCAGCCGCTGGCAGGTCCGGCAGTCCATCTATCGTTCGTCCGTGGCGCGCTGGCGTAATTACCAGTGCCACCTCGGTCCCGCGATAGAGCTGCTGCGCGACGCCGGCCTGGTCGATCCGGAGCCGCGCAGCGACTGACACGCTCAGAACTTGCGCGTGATCTTGCCGATGATGGAACGGCGCGGATTGATGAGGTAAGGCTGCGCCAAACCATCCTGGTGCTGGACGAAGTACTCGGTGTCGAACAGATTGGTGATGCCGATGTTGAACATCCAGTCGTTCCAGCGATAGAAGGCCCGCACATCCACCTCGGTGAAGTCCTTGATCAGGCCGATCGCCGCCACGCCCGGCCCGGTGGCGTAGTAAGGATAGGCCACCTTGTCGGCGAAGCCCGCCTTGTGGACCACGCCGCCGCCGAACCCCAGCCCCTCGAGCGTGCCGTCCAGGAACTCATAGCTGAAGTACACGGACGCACCGAACTTGGGCGCATTGACCGGCTGCGAGCCCTTGTACTGGCCCTTGGTATATTCCGCCTTCATTCCGGAGAACGACCCGTAGATGTTCCAGCCGTTCTTGAAGTCGCCCTGGAAATTCAGCTCCACGCCACGGCTGCGCTGGGTACCCGACGCAATCGCATATCCACGGTGATCCAGGTCGCCTTGCGAAATGTTGGTGCGCCGCATGTCGAATGCCGCCACCGACCAGGACAGCAGCGAATCGAACAGGCTGCCCTTGGCACCTATCTCATAGGCCTTGCCCATTTGCGGATCGATCAGCTTGCCCAGTCCGGTGGGATCGTTCGGATCGAAGGTCCGGCCCGATTGCGGCTCGAATGTTTCACCATAGCTCACGTACACATTCGTCTTGTCGGTGATCGCGTAGGTGATACCCGCCTGCGAAGTGAACTCGTCGTACGTGGTCTTCTCTTCGGGGCCCAGCGTATCGTAGTAGCCGCAGCACACCGATGCTTCCTTGGACACGTCGCGCGAATAGCGTCCGCCGAGCACCACCGTCAACGCATCGGTGGGATGCAGCAATGCCTGCACAGTCAACCCGCTCTGCTCGGTTTTCTCCGAGCGCTGGAAGAAACTGGGGTAGTCGGTTTTCACGTGACGCGCTGGAATCAGCGCATAGTTCGGATTGAAGATACTGAATGGACCGCCGGGCAGATCCGCGCCCGTCAGGTAGTCGGAGGCCAGTCCGCTGCCGCTGTCCAGCGTCGCGTAGTCGACGCCGAAGAACAGGGTGTGCTCGCGGCCGAACATCTCGACGTCACCATACAGATTCACTTCGCCGGCATAGACCTTGTCATCGTCGTCGTACTCGTACAGCGAAATGTCCGTGGACCCATCGGCGTGCGTCAGAGTCAGGTTACCCGAATTGTGGAATTCAGTGAGCTTGTTGTATTGCACGTTGGCACGCAGGTGCCAGGTGTCGGCAAAGCGGTGCTCGAGCGTGGTCAACGCGAACAGCGCGGAACGCTCGGTCTTGTTCCATGGCATGGCGCCGGTGCGTGAGCGCGGCACGTCGGGGATACGGAAGTTCGCCGGAATGATCTGGGCGGGATCGCTCAGGTCGTCGCCGAGGAACTGCACGTTGTAACCGAAGTAGAACGGGAACTCGGATTTCTGATAGCTCACGCGAGCCAGGATCGAGGTGTCGGGCGACAACTCGAACTTGACCGATGGCGCGATCACCAAACGCTTGTTGTAAGCGAAGTCCAACGCATTGTCTTCGTCCAGATAGGCGCCGACCAGACGATACGAGATGCTGCCATCCTGGTTCAGCGGACCGTGGAAATCCACGTCGCCACGATAATGCTGGTAGCTGCCGACCTCGACGGACACTTCGCCACCGGGAGTTGATTCGGGCATCTTGGAGATGGCGTTGAGCGTGCCACCGATGGAGTTCTGGCCATACAAGGTGGAGGTCGCACCCTTCACCACCTCGAAGCGCTCGAACAGCGCCATGTCCAGGTTGGTGCGACCGGTCATGCGAAAGCCGTCGACCTTGATGCTGTTGTTGCTCTGCTGGCGGAAACCGCGATAGTAATTGCGTGGCACCTGGTCGCCGGAATGCGCCGTGCCGCCCGAGGCGTCGATCTTGTAGATGTCGGAGAACTGACGAATGGTCGCAAACTCCATCAGGTCCTCAGTCACCACTGCGACGCTTTGTGGCGTGTCCTTGAGTTCCAGCGGAATCTTGAGCGCGCTTTCCGCTTCGTTGTAACGGAACCGCACCGACTCCACCACCACCTCCTCCACACCCGCCTGGGATTGAGCCGCGGCACTGGCTGCCTGGTCCGCCATGGCGATGCCAGGTGCCACCGAGAGTGCCGCGATAGCCGCCCCTGTCAGACATTCTCTTACCGCAGTCCTGACCAGCAAGGATTTCATATTAATCTCCTCTTCTCGTTTATTGCGCCAACGGGGCGCCGCCAGTGGCTGGCAGTGTCCCGCCGGTGACCTTCCGCTCCATCGTGGAAATCACCGGAAATGGCGCACCGGGGAGCTTGGCTTGCGCACGCCAAGCACCCGCTTTCATTGAGAAAAGAATACGCAATCTAGAGCGGATCGAAGACTATCGAGTTCGGGTCACGCGCGTCGCCTCGAACGAATAACCGCCACGACGGAAAATCAATCCCTGGGCCGCGCCGTCGTAGCCATACACGAACTCCACCGTATAGTTCGGGTGTCCGTCATACACGAAGTGGGTGTGATCGGCCGGCACCAAGGTTGCGGCATCTCCCACTCCATCCTCGGTCAAACGCAGCGCGCCCTGCTCCTCCCAGACCTTGAACAGCACCGGTTCGGTGGCCAGGTTGGTGCGAATATTGCTCGGCCCCCGCATGGGATCGACCTGGTAGACCCCGGACAGGGCAGTCAGCTCTTCGGGAGCCAGCGTGACCTTTGGCAGCACGGCCACTTCCGCCAGTGGCCAGCCTTCTGCCGCTTCCAGCGAACGCCGCAACTCCGCATACAGCTTGGAACCATTCGAGCCGTTGGTGAAGATGACCACGCCATCGCCGCTGGCAAGGTTGCCCTCCATGTAGGCCCGGTAATGATCGTTCGCGCCGGTGTGGAAGAAGCGGCGATTGTCGCCGCTGCCATCCAGGAACGGCCCCAGGCCGACCGGACTGGGGCCGACTTCCGACATCACCTGGCGCGCAATTTTGGCGCTCAGGAACGCGCCAGGCACGCTGCGATACGACTCGATCAGCGCGATGACCAGGCGGGCGTAATCCGTAGGCGTGGTCCACAGTCCCGACGCCGCCATTTCCGGGAACGCCTCGTAACCCCGCGGCAGAGCACGCAACTGTCCCTTCTCATCGTGTGCCAGTGCGATATCGCCATGCTCCGCAGGCAACGGATTCTGATAGGTGCTGCGTTCCATGCCCAGCGGCTCGAACACATACTTGCGCGCCGCATCGACGAACGACGTGCCGGTGACGTCTTCGATCACCTGCTGTTCCACCTGCACGCCGGCGCCCGAATAGCGCCAACGCGTGCCTGGCACGAAGCTGACGCTGGCCGGCTCGGTCTTGGAAGGCCCGGTGCCGTTGAGCGTATCCAGATTGCTCGGCAGGGCCTCACCTGGCAGAAAGTCCGGAAAATTGCCGAGATTCAATCCCGAAGTGTGCGACAGGATGCTCCGCAGCGTGACCGGCCTGATCAGCGTGTACGGATTCTGTGGCACCCGCCAGCTCTTGAGATAAGTGTTCACGTCGCGATTCAGATCGAGCACACCGGCGTCGGTCAGGCGCAACGTCACAGCCGCCGCGCCCACCTTGCTGAGCGATCCCACCGAAAACACGGTCCGGTCATCGATCCTGTCGTTGCTGCCGGCGCGCTTGACACCATACGTCTGGGTCCAGGCCAGCTTGCCGTCGCGGATCACGGCGATGCTGACGCCTGGCACGTGCCAATAGGCCATGCGCTCCTCGATGCTCCAGCGCACCGGCTTGTCGCCGGCGATTTCCGGCCCGGAACGCAGCCCGGTCTCGAAGGCCCGAATGATCTTGGCGTCCGCCGGTGACCGGGCCGATGAGGCCGATCCCACTGCGGGGGCCAGGGCAAGAACCAGCGTCAGAGTGCACGCCTGAGCCAGTACTGTCGAACGAGCGGCGAATCTCACAATCTGTACCTCGATCTCTTTATTGAATCATCGAATTCATGGTCGGAAATACCAACGTCGCGGCGCGCTAATGCGCGCCAGGCGCCGCACAGGCAGTGCAGCGATACACCACCCGGCCGCGTAACATGGTCCACAACGGCCGCGTCTTAGCGATCGCAGCCGGCGCCAGTTGCGTCACGTCGCGATCCAGCAGGATCAGATCGGCGTCCTTGCCCGCGACGATCGAGCCGACCTGGTCTTCGAGCCTGAGCGCCTTGGCGGCGCCGATGGTGTAGGCGTCCAACATGGCGGTCAGCGGCATGCGTTCGTTCTCGAGCAGCACGCCGAACGGGCCCGCACGCGTCATCGCCTGCGCAATGGCTTCCCAGGGATTGCCGCTGCTGACTGGCCAATCACTGCCGCCGGCCACTGTCGCGCCCGCCTTGTACAGCGAGTACGCAACGTATTGCTCGTTCCAGACGTCGGGCGCCAGGTACGGCTTGATCAGGTCGCGCTCGGCCCGATCCAGCGTGGCCCACAGCAGCTGAAACGAAACGACGGTATTCAACCGCTTGAAACGCGGTACGTCCGCTGGCGCAATCAGATGCAGGTGTGCCAAGGTATGGTGCAATTTGCTGCCGGGGTTGGCCTGGCGCGCCGCCTCGATGGAGTCCAGCGCAACTCGCACCGCGCGATCGCCGATGGCGTGGATATGCACCAGCATGTCGTGCCGGTCCGCATCGGTCACGATCCTGGCCATCTCTTCCGGTTCGATCTTGAGTACGCCGTTTTTCCCGGTGCCGAGATAGGGCTTGAGGACCGCGGCGGTCTGCGCCGGATAGTCCACTACGCCGTCGGCAAACAGTTTCACTCCCACGATGGAAAAATTCGGCAGGCCCGAATACTTGCTGCGCAGCCGATAGATTTCCGGCAGGTCGGCACTCGATTGTGCCTCCAGCAGCGCCGACACCCGCAACGTCAACTGGCCGGAGCGGGCCATTTGCTGGTAGATAGTCAGGATCTGCTCACCATCCTCGGGCACGTGACCGGCGTTCGCCACCAGCACGCCGGTGACCCCATGTTCATTCATGTAACGCACCGCTAGTTCACCCCACCGGCTGTCGTAACGCCCGTCACGCCCCGGCAGACCACTGAACAACCGGGAAGCGCCCGCCTCGACCGCAAAACCGGTGGGCTCCCCGCGGCGATCCAGCTTGTAATACTGTCGTTGCTCGGCGGGTAACGCCGCGATGCTTTTGGCATTCAAACCGAGATGCTCGAGCATGGGCTTGCTGGCCCAGGCGGTATGAGCATCCGAGCCGGCGAACAGCATGGCCCACCGCGCGTAGGGCGGCTGGTTGAAAATGGCGCCCAGACCCTCCGACCAGATCGACGGGTGCACGCCGACGATCACCACCCGTCCCTCGTGTAGAGCCTTGCCACTGGCGATGGCCTCATCGACGAACGCCTTGAACTGCGGCAACGTCAGGTGCCGGCCGCCGATATCCGCCAGGGTCATTTGCCGGCCGCCGGCCAGCGGGTGCACGTGGCTGTCCATCAAACCGGGCATGAGCATGCCGCCGTGCAGGTCCACGACCCGGGTTTGGGGCCCGATCCAGCCCGACACCGTCGTATCGTCGGCCACCGCCGCAATTTTGCCGTTGCGAATTGCGACCGCCTGCGCCCAGGGCCGGGCCGGATCGGCGGTGTAGACCTTGCCATGCAGCAGCACTTCGTCGGCCGCCGGCTCAGGTGGCGTCACGGTACGGTCGCAGCCGGCCGTGACCAGCAACAGCAGCGCTAGAGCTACGCTCTGCGGCAAAAAATTTGAGTGCGCGGACCGGAAACTCGTCATGATTCAAACCTCGCAAAGGCACCCGCTCGTCGCATCGGGGTAAACACCAGATCAGCGGACGCCCCCGACGGCAGGGGGAATCCGGTGATTTCACGGATGCTGCCTCACAGGCCCCATGAGACGTTCACCGCCCCTTACTACGGCCCCAGGCATGAGCAACGAGAGTCCTTTCGCCCGCTTGACCACCCCGTGTTTGCTGCTCGACCAGGAGCGCATGGATCGCAACATCGCGCGCCTGCGGAATCATTTGCAATCATTGGGAGCCGGACTGCGTCCGCACCTCAAGACCTCCAAGTCCATTGACATCGCCCGACGCATGATGCCGACCCCAGCCGGTCCGGCCGCCGTCTCCACCCTGAAGGAAGCCGAGGAATTCGCCGCCGCCGGCGTGCGCGATCTCCTGTACGCCGTGGGCATCGCCCCAGGCAAGCTGGATCGGGTCCTGGAATTGCGGCGCGCCGGCGTCGATCTGACCATCGTGCTGGACAGCGTCGACCAGGCCAGGGCGGTGGCCGAAAAATCCCGGCAGGCCGGGCACGCCATCCCGGCCCTGATCGAGATCGATTCCGACAACCATCGCGCCGGCCTGCGGCCAGGCGATCCGGTCATCGTCGAGATCGGCCGGATCCTGCACCAGGAAGGAGCCGAATTGCGCGGCGTCCTGACCCATGCAGGAGGCTCCTACGACCTGCACGGCAAGGAGGCCCTGGTCGTCGCTGCCGAACAAGAACGCGCCGTCACCGTACTCTGCGCCGATGCCTTGCGGGCCGCGGGCCTGCCCTGCCCGGTCGTCAGCGTCGGTTCCACCCCGACGGCTCATTTCGCCCGCGACTTGAGCGGTGTGACCGAAGTACGCGCCGGAGTCTATGTGTTCTTCGACCTGGTCATGGCCGGCGTCGGCGTATGCAGCATCGATGACATCGCCATCAGCGTGCTGGCCAGCGTGATCGGGCATCAGCCCAGCAAGGGCCAGATCCTGGTGGATGCCGGTTGGATGGCCATGTCGCGCGATCGTGGCACGGCTCGGCAAGCGGTGGACCAGGGCTATGGCCTGGTGTGCGACGCCAACGGCCGGCCCTTCACCGATTTGATCATGACCCAGGCCAACCAGGAGCATGGCGTGTTGGCCCTGCGCTCTGGCAGCCAGGCCGAAGTGCCCGACCTGCCGGTGGGCGCGCTGGTGCGCATCCTGCCCAATCATGCGTGCGCCACCTCCGCCCAGCATCGCGAGTACCAGGTAGTGGTCGATGGGCAGGTGACTCGGCGCTGGCCGCGCATTTCCCCAGGTTGGTAGAGGGGGCTGGTAGCTGACAAGACTTTCGGCGCGGGGGTAAACGCGCCGCTCGTCCGGTATTATGTCGGTTTTTGCGCATCGTCCTTGCGCCGAACCCGCGTGCCCGATTCTCACTCTCCATCCGCCGAAGAGCTGCTGGCCCAGGGCCGCGTGACCGACGTGCGCATCCTGCAAGGTGGCAAGGTAATTACCGGCGTCATTGCGCCGGGAGCCGAGATGCCGGGCGGAACCGACGCCAACACCGGTGGTCACTCTCGTCAGCGCGTCTATATCCGTCACCCCGGCGCCAGCTTGACCACCGCCACGCATGCGCATCGCATGCAGTCCCTGTCCACTCGGGCGCTGCAGGTCGAATGCAGCTGCGGGGCTGGTAATCCCTCCGGGGCTGGTAATCCCTGCGCGCATGTCATAGCAGTATCGATAGCTGCTGAACGAGCTAGCGGGCCCGACCTGGGTTCGCGCGACAGCACCCCCGTCTCCATGCCCCGAACGTCCGGTGCGGCGAGCAGCAATGCCGCGGCAACACAGCAGCGTCTTTATTACCTCATGGAGGGGAGTGACACGCTCGACGAGCAGCACGATTCTCGTGGCACGATTGGCGGTCTGCGCCTGTCGATCTGGGTCGGCCAAGCTACGGCGGGCGGAAGCACCTTGACGCCGAGCAGCGCACAACCGTTCACCGCACGCTCCTCCAGTGGCGCCCATCCACGTTACGTCGACGAACAGGACAAGGAAGTGCTGCGGTTGCTGGTCGAATCGCGCGCGGACAGCACCATGACCCTGTCCGGCGAAACCGGGGCGAGGCTGTTACGGAAAATCGTAGCCACCGGTCGCAGCCGCTGGCTATCGCTCGACGCGCCGGCGCTGCGCTGGGACTCGCCACGCAACGCCAAATGCGGTTGGGAGACCCTGCCGGACGGAACACAACGACTGCGCTGCGACCTGAAAGGGACTGCACGCATCGGCCTGGAGCTCGACCCCTTCCTTTATATAGACGCCGCGGCCGCCCGCTGCAGCCCTGTCGAGCTGGCCGTGCCGGTGGCGCTGCTGCGCCGGTACTGGAACCATCCCCCCGTAATGCCGGACCAGGTCGCCGGCATGAACGAGCAAGTCGCCCGGGACCTGGGGGAGCAATTCCCCAAGCTGCGAGAACTGGCGATACAACGCCGGGCGCGCACCAGCCTGCGCCCTCGCCTGGCGCTGTCCGCCGGCCCCAAGGCGGAGCTGCTGTTCATCTATAACGAATTGGCGGTGCCGGCAGCTTCGCTGGCGCCGCGGCAGGAGTTCGTTCGCATCGTAACGACCAGCTCGGAGCCGGACACGGTCGCCGAGATCGCCCGCGATCACGCGGCCGAACAGCACTTCACCGCACAGCTGCAGCAGTCGCTGCCCGGTCCGCAACAGGGTGCCGATGCTTGGTTGACCTTCATGATGCTGAGGGCGCCCGCGCTGCGTGCCGCTGATTGGGACATAGCCGTGCATGAGTCCTTTCCCTTTCGCCTGGCGACACCCCAGGACTGGTATGTGGACCTGGCCGCGCAACGCGAACGCCCCTGGTTCGATCTGAAGCTGGGCCTGGTCGTGGACGGTCAGCAGGTCAATCTGCTGCCAGCCTTGCTGGAGCACTTGCAGGCTGCGCTGGGCCAGGACGACAACCCCACCCGCTCGCTGGGCGGGCCTTGCCAGGTCGATGGACACTGGCTCATTGCGCTGCCTGACGGGCGCTACCTGCCGTTGCCGGTGGACCGTATTCAGCGCATCGCCGACACCTTGATCGAGCTGCTGGAACGCGACGCGCTCGACGATCAAGGTGCGCTGGCGTTGCCCAAGAGCCAGGCCAGTCGCGTGGCGCAACTGGTGCACGGCTCCGATCCGCCGGCACTGCGCTCGAACGATGCTGCGCTGCTCACGCTGGTCGAAGGACTCGCCGGCTTCACCGGCATCGCACCGTTGCAGGCGCCGGAGCGTTTCAAAGCAGAATTACGTCCCTATCAGCGCGAAGGACTCGGCTGGCTGCAGTTCCTGCGCCGTTATCAACTGGGCGGCATCCTGGCTGACGACATGGGTCTCGGCAAAACCGTGCAGACGCTGGCGCACCTGGTGCTCGAACACGATCAGGGACGCCTGACCCGGCCGGCATTGATCGTCGCCCCGGTCAGCGTGATCGGCAACTGGCAGCGCGAGTTGTCACGCCTTGCTCCACATCTGAAGGTGCTGGTGCTGCATGGCGCCAAGCGGCGCGAATCCTTCTCATGCATTGGCCAGGCCCAGGTGGTCATCACCGGCTATCCGCTGTTGCAGATCGACAGTGAATTCCTGCTGACACAGCATTTCAGCTACCTGATCCTGGACGAGGCACAGACCATCAAGAACCCACGGGCCGCGGTCTCTCGCGCCGCGCGCGCGCTGCATGCCGACCACCGCCTGTGCCTGACTGGTACGCCGATGGAGAATCATCTGGGCGAGCTCTGGTCGCTGTTCGACTTCGCCCAGCATGGACTGCTGGGCAGCGAACTCCAGTTCCAGCGCCAGTACCGTTTTCCCATCGAGCGCAATTCCAGTACACAGCGCGCCGCGGCGCTGTCGCGACGCATCGCCCCGTTCGTGCTCAGGCGTACCAAGGATATCGTCGCCCAGGACTTGCCGGCCAAGACCCAGATGGTCGAGTCGCTGGTTCTGGACGAGCGGCAACGAGACTTCTATGACGGCATCCGGCTCTCCATGCATCAGCGGGTACGTGAGATCGTGCAACAGCAAGGACTGGCACGCAGCCAGATCATCGTGCTGGACGCCCTGCTCAAGCTGCGCCAGGTTTGCTGCGATCCCCGCCTCATCGATGACGCCGAAGGCCGTCACGTGCCTTCGGCCAAACTGGAATGGCTGCAGACGGTGTTGCCCGAACTGGTGGCGGAAGGCCGGCGCATCCTGCTGTTTTCGCAATTCACCTCCATGCTGCGCTTGATCGAACCAGTGGTCGCCGAGTTGGGCATCCCCTACCTGGTACTGACCGGAGCAACCCGTGAACGCACCGCACTGGTCGAACGGTTCCAGGCCGGCCAGGCACCGCTGTTCCTGATCAGCCTCAAGGCGGGCGGCACCGGCTTGAACCTCACAGCCGCCGACACCGTCATTCACTACGACCCATGGTGGAATCCCGCGGTCGAAGCGCAGGCCACCGACCGGGCCCACCGCATCGGCCAGGACAAGCCGGTGTTCGTCTACAAGCTGATCACCCAGGGCACGGTGGAAGAACGCATCCTGCAGTTGCAGGCCGACAAGCATGCGCTCGCCAATCAGCTCTACACCCGGCAGAACGCCTCGCCGCTGCAGCTGACGGCAGCCGACCTGGAAGCCCTGCTGGCGCCCTGAAGCAACCGTCTCAACCGAACCCATGCACAGGAACTCACCGCGATGACCGAGCCCGCGACCAAGGCGGACAGCGAACTACAGGCACGCATCGATGCCTTGTTGCTCGAACAGGGCGCCTTCTCGCCACTGGAACTGTTGTTCGACTCCGGCCGCCTGGGATACGAGGACTATGAAAGCTGGCGGCGGCGCGAAGTGGCCTCGCTGGACGAACTGCTGATGGGTGACCCCGTCAACATTCGCACCGAACTGCAACAGGCGGCTGGCTATGCGCGCAGCATCGGCCTGCTCGAGCAACCCCAGGAGTTCTACGCCTGGCAGCAGACCGCAGCGCAGGACCGCCCCCTCGAAATCAGCGCCGACCGGGAATTGCGGCGCTTGATCGGCAGCCGCTACATACCGGCGCAGAGCAAGCCGCAGCTCGACCTGTTCTTCGACAATCCGGTGGTCGCTCTGACCAACGGCATTGCCCGGGCCTTGTCGGCACGCAACGCCATCGAAGCCCAGCGTCAGCTCGACCGGCTGTATCAACAGGCTCCCACCCATCCCGACCTGGCCGCCTATGATCAGTTGCTTGCGGCGCTGGGTCATTTAGGCCGTACCGACCTCGATCCGCAGCAAGAGCTGGCGTTCCTGCATGCGCTCGCGCCGGTTGCAAAACGCCTGCTCACTTCGCAGGCGCGTGATTTGCTCGCACCGCTATGGCGACAACTCGCTGGTCTGCTCGACGGCCAGGCGTTCTCGCCCGACACGCCGGAACTGCATCGCGGTTTCGCATTGAGCCAGGCTCAGGACTGGGCTGGCGTCAGCAAGGCGGTGCTGGGCGAACCGCAATGGTGGCAGCACGCAGCGCTGTGCCAACTCCTGGCGCAGAGCGGTTTTCACAAGCATGAACGCGGCAGCTCGCTCAGCGGCTGGTTTCAGCTGTGCTGGCGGCATCCCGAACCAGCCAGCGCGGCCCTGGACAGCCGCCAGCAACCGGATGCCAGCATCACCAGGGCGTGGCAACGTTTCCTCGATCTCGAAGACGCTGTGGCCGACGCGGAGTATGCCGGCGCCGTGCCAACCACCAGTGATTTCCCAGCCTGGCTGTTGCTGCACGAACAGGCGCTCGCGCAATTGTTGCCGCTCGATCTTGCGAAAGGGACTTCGGCGGGCGAAGAAAACTATCGCTGCGTGCACCGCTGGATTCATGCCCGGCAGGAGGCACGTGCCGACGATGAGATGAAGGAGCGGCGGGCGCTGCAGGCCAGCCAGCCACTTCTGTTCCGCTATCTGAAGGAGCGTGCGGCGGCGACCGGCGCCGCTACACGCTCACTACTCTGATGAGGGCGACCGCGCAGGCTCACTGCGCACCCGCCTGAATCCACGCCTTCACCGAATCGATGGTCGCCTGATCCAGGAACGGCCCACCCAGCGGCATGCGCGAACCGGAGCTCTGCGTGCCTTCAAGCTTGTGAATCAGGTAGCTGTTGGCCGGATCGCCCGGAGCGACACGCTGCAAGGAAGGCACCTCGATGCTTGCGACACCGACCAGCGCTGCCCGGGTGGCGCTCTCGCTGCTCAGATTCATCGAGGCAGGTAGCGAACTGCCGCCACCGGTATGACACGACGAACAGCGCGGCGTGAAGATGCTGCTCTGCAGTTGGGCCAGCGTGACCGCGGGCGCGGTATTGTCGACAGTGACCGCCACAGCCGCGGAGGTCGTGGAATTTCCCGCGGCATCGAGCGCCTGGGCCATCAAGGTCGCGGCGCCGTTGGCCACCGTAGCCGTATCGAAGTCGATGGAGAACGGCGCAGACGTGTCGCTGCCAATGGTGGTAGTGGTTCCTCCCGCAGTCACCAGGAAATTGACCTGGGCCACGCCCACGTCATCGCTGGCATCGGCGGTCAGGGTGACGGTGCCGCTGATCGTTCCCGCCGCCGGCGCAGTCAGCGCAACGATGGGCGCTTTCGCGTCCGGACCATTCGCACCCAGATCGATGCGGCCATACAGTCCCGCAGCTTCATCGCCGATACCGGCCGCGAAATACAAGGTACCCGCCGGCTGATTCTGCGCACCATTACCGAAAGCCATGCCCCACAGGCCGGGGTTGGCCAGGGGAGTGCCGGCGGAATCGTTGATGCTGCCCGCGAATACGCCGGATACTGGATCGAAGCCATTGATCACGCCGTCGCCGAAGTTGCCGATCAACAGCATGTTGGCCAGCGACCCGAACGTCGCCGGCGCCTTGGCCACGCCCCACGGCGCGTTGAGATGACCGCCTTCGGTAACCAAGTGCCGGATCAAGGTGCCGTTCAGGTCGAACACGTTCACCACGCCAAGTCCTTCTCCGACCACTTCGTCGCCGCTGGTCTCATCCCGCTTCGCATACGCCACCACGATCACGGTGGTCGTATCGAGCGTCACCGCTTGAATACCGAAGGGCGCATAGCCGGTCGGCAGATCCGAGTCGGTGAACCCGCCGGTGGCGGTGATTTTCTGGAAGCTCTGGTCGAACACATCGATCTTGCCGTTGCGAAAGTCGGAGGCATACAGCGTGCCGGCGCCCGCATTGTCCGCAATGGCCAGGCCGGTGTAACCGGCATTGCCGCCGCCATCGTCATAGACAGTAATCGCATTGGCGGCATCCACCGTGGGGGCCCAGCCGGAAATCGTGCCGCCCTCCCCTGCAAATATGAAACGCGCCGGCGCGGTGTTGCTGCCGACAGTGATGTTGAAGCCGGAACTGGCATTGGCCACGATGCCGGTGGGATCGGCGGGTCCATTGGTGCCGGGAGGAATTGCCACCACGATGGGCCGCGGAGCCCCCGTGCCGTCGTAGACGGTGGAAGTCTGAGAGCCGTTGTTCGCCAGCCATGCGGGTGACGTGGCGCCGAACGCCAGACCCCACGGATTGACCAGTTTCGGGTCGGTCTGCGTCCCAGCCACTGTGCCGTTCGAAACCAGGTTGGTTTGCGAATAAGCGCTGGCGGTCGGCGGCACCACCGAGAGCGACAGCGCAAAAGTCGTGCTGCCCGCGGAGTTGGTTGCGGTGATCGTGTAGTCGGCGGCTTCAGTCAGCACCGTTGGCGTGCCCGAGATGACGCCCGTGGTGCCGTTCAGTGTCAGGCCGGTCGGCAGCGCCGGACCCACGGTATAAGACGTCACCGTGCCAGTCACCGTAGGCGACAGCGCGGTCGCCTCCGCTCCAATGGTCAAGTTGGCCGGGCTGGTGTAGCTCAACCCACTGGGCGCCGTGACTGGAGGAGGAGCGGGATTGTCATCGCCACCCCCACCGCACGCCACCAGCAACAACATCATCCCCGCGCACAATACGTAGGCGATTCTACGCATCGATAATGCTATGGCTGGCGACACGGCTGGCTCCCTGACTGTTGATCGATAATTCCTGAGTACCCTGACACGGTGCTTTTGGTTCTAAGAACCATTTGCCGGCGCGGCGACACATACCCGCAGTCAAACCCTCGATCGGAGCCGTATGTGCAAGACGACGTGCGCAGGAGCCTTGTCATGTCCGCAACAGCGATGCTGCTCGCCGGCTGTTCCGGCAGCGGCGCGGGCCTGGATGAAAACGGCCGCCCGCTGGACGAGTCCGGTGGCGGCGAAACTCCACTGACCGCGGACTTTGCTTCGCTGCAACAGCACATCTTCACGCCGCTATGTACCGGCTGCCATGCCGGTGCCGGCGCGCCGCTCGGCTTGCGCCTGACCGAAGATGTCTCGTATGCATCGATAGTGAACACACCCAGCGTGGAGGTTCCCTCCCTGCAAAGAGTGACGCCGGGAAATCCGGATGCCAGCTATCTGCTGCAGAAAGTCTCCGGCACCGCGGCGGTCGGCGATCGTATGCCGCTGGGAGGACCGCCCCTGTCACCGGACCTGATCGCCGCATTGCGTCAATGGATTGCCGATGGCGCCTTGGCACCCGCTGCCACTGCTCCGGCGGCGGCGACTGCGTCCAGCATGACCGCCGTCCTGCCGATGCCGCAGACCAAGCTGTCGGTGGCGCCAGGCATCTCGGGCGTCATCGTGCTCGCCGCCTCGAGCGAACTCGACACGACCTCCCTCGATACCAATACGATCACGCTGCTGCGCAGCGGAGGCGATGGCAGCTTCCTGGAAGGCAACGAAGTGGCGGTGCCGATCCAGCCGGTTCAGCTGCGCACCCTGGTACCCACCACGCTGGCGATCACGCCACAGGTGCCGTGGGTCGCCGATCACTACCGGTTGACCGTGTCAGGCTCGGACGGCCTCGCCGTGCGCGACCTGCTCGCGCAACCCATCGATGGCGACTCGGATGGCCGCCCGGGCGGAAATTTCGTGCTCGAGTTCGAAGTGACGGATACAGGAACCGTACGATGAAGCCGCTGCCGCGCCTGCTGTTCGCAGTCATCCTGAGCTGGATTTCATTGGGCTGGCTGGGGCAGGCGGCCCAGGCCGAACCGTACCTGGCGGTGCGCCAGGGGCTCAAATGCATGACCTGTCACGAGAATCCCACCGGCGGCGGACTGCGCAACACCTTCGGTAACGTGTATGCGCAAAACGTGCTGCCGCAGTATCCGGTCAAGCTCGGTGACGACGGCCCCTGGACCGGTGCCATCAATAGATACCTCTCGGTGGGCGCCGATCTGCGCGCCCGGGGCAATTACACGGATACGCCGCACCAGAAAACTCAGGACGAGTTCGCGCTGCATGAACTGCGTGCCTATCTGCAGCTGAACGCGATCCCCGACCGGCTGTCCATCCACATCGATCAGCGACTCGCTCCGGGCACCAGCACCAATCTCCAGGCCTACGGCCAGTTGTGGTTCAACAACCGGCGTTGGTACCTCAAGGCCGGCCAGATGTACCTGCCCTATGGCTTGCGCCTGGAGGACGACACCGCGTACATCCGGGCCGTGCCCGGCGTCAACATGACCACTCCCGACAACGGTGTCGAAATCGGCCTGGAGCAAGGCTCATGGAGCGTGCAACTGGCGGCGAGCAATGGCACCGCGGGCGCTCCCGAGTCCGATCATGGCAAGCAATGGCTGGTACGGGTGGAGAACGTGCAGCCGGCCTGGCGCCTGGGAGGCAGCGCCAGTTTCAACGACAGCGACGCGGGTGATCGTTCACTCTACGGCGCGTTCGCCGGACTGCGCACTGGCCCGATAGCCTGGCTGGCGGAGGCCGACTATGTGACCGACAAGAGCAGCACGCTCGGCGAACGCAAGCAATGGGTCGGTCTGCTGGAAGCGAACTGGGCGTTTCACACCGGCCACAATCTGAAACTCAGCTCCGAGTTCTTCGACCCCGATACCGACGTCCGGGAGGACCAACAGACCCGCTACAGCCTGTTCTGGGAATACACGCCGCTACCGCTGGTGCAACTGCGGGTCGGCGGACGCTATTACGATGGCATCCCGCAAAGCGACGTACAGAACCGTCGCTTGTTCATGGCCGAGCTGCACGCATTTTTCTAGGCTCGGCACAGCCGTTGGCATCCTTGGACAATGCGGCCAGCGCATGACAGGCGTTGACCGTACGCTGCGCCATGGTGTCGACCAGCCCTACCCTGTCTCCGCCTTCGCTCAGCAAGGCACGGATCTCTCGCGCCGTGAGGCCAGGCCGCACAGCCTTCAGCAGCGCCACCACACCGCTCACGCTGGCCGCCGCCATCGAACTGCCGTCCTCGAAGTCGTAGCGGGCTTTGGGCCGCAATGTCAGCACATTGCGGCCCGGCGCATATAGAACCCCGGCGACACCCCTCGGCACGGTGCGGATCTCCGCGGATGCCACAGCCAGCACGCCGGCAAGCGAGGCGGGAAAGATACCCGTCCCACCCGCGTCATCCGCCTCCGGTACCGCGCAAACCACGATCTTGCCCATCGCCAGGGCGTGGCGCAGCAGTCGCTCGAGCAATGGGTCGGGCGGACCGCTGAGACTCAAATTGATCACATCGGCGCGGCCGCTGATCGCCAGCGCAAGTGCCTGCGCCAACGTGAAAGTATTGCAACTGGCACCTGCGCTGGAATCCTTGGTCGCGGGCACCTGCCAACAAGCACGCAAGGCCAGGATGCTCGCTTCCGGTGCCACACCGACGATGCCCTGCCCATTGCCGGCATCCGCGCCTATGACACCCGCCACGGCGGTGCCGTGAGTATCCAGCCGTGCCGACCGTGCCGCCAATCCGGTGACATCGCGGGTGAACACGACACGGTTCGCCAAGTCCGGGTGACTGTCATCCACCCCACTATCCACCACGGCAATCCGCACTCCGCGGCCTCGTGACCACCGATGCGCATCCTCGATCTGCATGGCGCTCAAGTTGCTCTGCAAACCGAGATAGGGATCGTCATAGCGGACTGCGCCGTGCGTACGGAAACTGCGCAATGGCTGCGCCGATTCGACCCGATCATCGGCAGTGAGCTGCGCCACCACCGCATCGATCGGCCGGCTGTCCGGTACCGCGAACACGATGCAATGCACCCCCAGCAGTTCGATGGGCCAGGCGGCCAGCTGGCGCAAGCCATGACTCCTGCCGATAGCGGCGGCATCGCGCAACGCAGCCGGGGATGCTTGATATCGGCCGGCGGCGTCATAGCCTCGCAACGTGGACCCGGCGTTCAGCGCGGTACGCGTCGGCACGTTGCGAATCGTGATCACGACCTGGCGCTCTGCTGGCACCTCGACGGTGGCCGCGGAATTGAAGCGATCGCCACTGTCTACACCACTGACGCATCCCGCCAGCGCGATGCAAGTCGACAACATGAGCAGCGACATCGCACGCATGGCTATTCGGTCACGATCTCGGCCAGGCGCACCCCGGGCTGGGCCCGCAGGGCATTCACGGCGGCTTGCGCATCGCCCGGGACTTGCAGCGTGAACAAGCCATTCCGCCCTGGCCCGGACACGATGCGTCCGGCCAGCGGAGCCAGCATGGCGTGGACCTGTGCCACCGTGAGTTGTTCGTCGAGCACCACTCGTAACATTGCTCCATCGATCGTGGGTGCCGGTACAGGATTGCTGAGCGTACGATAGTCCGCGGCAGGTCGCCGCTGACCCAGCGAAATCATCAGTGCGCCGGCCAGCATGACGATCACCAAGGCCTGGGCCGCCACGGCCAGTGCCAGTGGCCGATGCTCGCCCACCCCCATCAATGGATGCAGCCACCTCGCCAGCCAGGCTCGCCTGGCATTGCGTTGTTCGATACGAGCCAGCACCTTCACCAGGCCGGCCTGAGGCGCGACGTCGACCATCGGCGTCGCGCGTATTGCCTCGGCGATGGCGTGCTCTCGCTCGAGCGCCTCGCGGCATTCCGAGCAGTCCTCGAGATGAGCCTGCATGCGCCGCTCGAGCACTGGATCCAGCGTTCCCGCCGCCTGCCAGGGCAAATGCTCCTGGGCGAATGCATGTTCCCTGTCGCGATCGCCCATGCCACGCACCACCTTCATGTTTCGCTCGCTCATGGAACCAGCTCACCTCGCAACTGCGGAAGGAGTTCACGCAGCCGCTCACGCGCATGGAACAACCGGGTCTTGACTGTGTTCACCGGACACGCCGCGATTGCGGCGATCTCCTCGCAGGATTGACCGGAAAAGTAGGCAAGCTCGATCGCGAGCCGCTGCACCGGCGGCAATGCCGCCAGGGCGTGGTCGATCGCGCGCCTGACTTCTCCTTGATCGACGCTCGCATCGGCGGCCATTGGAATCGACTCCAGATCGACCGAGGTGTCGAGCCTGGCTTCACTGCCGATGCGCCGCAGCACCTTCAGAGCTTTGCGATAGCCGATGCCCAGGATCCAGGTCGATACCAGGGAATCGCCGCGATACTCGCCCGCCTTGCACCACACCGTATACATGGTGTCGTTGATGATTTCTTCGATCAGCTCATGGCGATGCACGAAGCGCATGAGGAAGCGGCTCATGCGTTTGTGATAGCTGAGGTACAAGGTGCGGAACGCGGCAGTGTCGCCGTTCGCCACCTTCGCCAGCAGTTCTCGTTCCTGACCGGCCGTAGAGCCCATTGCCGTGGCACCGGTGGCCGTGGAGCGCGGGTTGGAGGTGCCAGCCATGGCGCTAAAAACTCACCGAGGCCGTGAACACGGTTCGCCTACCGGTCAGGCGATCGCCGAACAGTCGCCGCGCCTGGCCGTCGGTATCGTAATATCCCAGCTCGAACGAGCAGCGGCGCCATTGCAGCACCAGACTGGCCGAGCCATATAAGTACCCCCTCACTCCCGGGGCCATCAATTCATGGTAGCCGCTGCCCACGATCAAGGTCAGCCAGGAAGATAGCGGCTGTTGCACGGCAAGCCCTACGTCGTAGGCCGGCCGATTGCGCGCGCCGTCGGTATAGGCAAGCCAGTTGGTTCTGGGAGTGATGGCCAGGGAGGCATAAACCCGTTCGGACCAGGAAGCGCTTACGCCCAGCTCGACGTAGTCATAATTCACCGGGGCGGGATCGCCGGGAAACCAATAGCCCACGGCCCGGAGATCCACGACCCAGTCGTCGCCGAGGCGACGACTCAGCCCCGCGAATACATTGAGCTCCAAGTCGGCGCCCTCGGTATAGTCACCGTAGGGAGCATCACGGGTATCGATCTGCGACCCCCAGGCGCCGACATACCAACCGGTGGGATTCCAATAGGTGATCGAACCTTGCAGCGCGGGATCGCCACTGCTGCGCGATATGCCGCGATGAACATAATCGCTGGTCAGTGCCAGGGCTCCCTGCCAACGCTCACCGGCATGGACTGGTGGCACGACCGGCAGCAGCAACAGCAGTCCGTACGACTGGCAGCACAGCAGATTGGCAGAGCGCGCCATGAACGAATTCCCCGGAAACGGCCGGCCGCGACTCGATATTCGACTCGTCGAGGGTAGCGCAAGCTCAGTCCCAGCGCGACCGCCCGCCGGATATGTCGATTCCCAGTGTGTCATGACGGTGAGCACAGCCTTCCCACCGGTGAGTACCCTGGAGCTCGCAACAGGTTCACTTGGCTCCCCACACGACCGTAACCCCACGGAACTATTGGAGGTAACCAGCGTCACACCCTGCTGCAAACGGGATGAGAATCCGTCACCGATAAGGCATACTCCACGCATCATGTTGCGCCGCTCCCTCCTTGCCCGGGCACTTTGGGTGCTCGCCATCGCGCTCCTGCTGGTGCGCGTAGGCGAATCGCACCTGCATCTGTGCCTGGATGGCCAGGAACCGGCGGTGGCCCTGCACGTGGACGATGCTCCCGAACATGGCGGCGTCGATGCCTCACTGAGTAGTCATAATCTGAGCGGTCACAACGACCGCGACATCGACACCTCGAACCTGCCCTGGGCGAAGAAAGTGGGCATGGACGAACTGCCTGCGGTGCTGCTGACGGTATTGATTCTGACCCTGTTGCTACCGGCGGTGCGCAATGTACCGCCTCTGTCGCGTCTGCTCATACCCGCGATAGCTCGTCCCGCCAGCCTGCTGCCGCCGTTGCGCGGACCGCCTCTCTAAAACCTCCTCGATTCGAAGTCATTTTCTTGTGACCTGCATGCGCGGGAGTGCGCGCATGTGCTGGAGGTTTTGCAATGTCATCGCTTCTTGCGCGTGCCGCATTCTGGCGCGCCGTGTGCGCACGCGCCCTGCTTGGCCGTATCGTCCTGCTCGCCCGCATCGCCCTGCTCACCTGTGCCGCCCTACTCCATGGAACGGCTACGCTCGCACAGCCGACCGGGTCTTCGAGCGATCCCACCGGGGACTTGACGCTGGCTCGCGCCATCGATGCCGCCCTGCGCGGCAACCCGGATTTGCGTGCCAGCTCCTACGAACTGAGCGCCGCTCAAGCCCGCATCGTCCAGGCTGGTCTGCGTCCCAACCCGGAACTCGGGATTCAATGGGAGAACTTCGCCGGCACCGGGGCAACACGTGGCACCCGGGCCCTGGAAACCACTCTCAGCCTGAGCCAGGTCGTCGAACTGGGCAGCAAGAGAGATCGGCGCCAATCGGTAGCGCTGGCGGACTCGGACCTGGTTTCGATCGCGCAACGCGCCCGCGAACTGGATGTGCTCGCCAATGTCACCAGCCGGTTCATCGACGTGGTCGCCGCCCAGGAACGGGCACGCTTCTCCGCCGAAGCCACCGCATTGACTCAGAAGATGCTCGATGCCATCGACGCGCGCGTCACCGCTGGTCGCTCCCCCGAAGCCGAACGCAGCCGCGCACGCATTGCGTTGACACGAGCCCAGGTGGAGCAGCGTCAAGCCGATAGCGAACTGCGCAGCGCTCGCTGCACCCTGTCGGCATCCTGGGGGCGTCCGGAGCCTGCGTTCTCCACTGCCACTGCCGATCTGTTCGAGCTGCGCAGCGTGGCGCCGCTTCCCGCCCTGTTGCGACAGCTGGAACAGTCCCCGGATTTCATCAAGTTCGCCTCTGAAGGCCGGCTGCGCGAAGCCGAGTTGCGGCTGGCGCGGGCGCAGACACGCCCCGATCTCACCTTCAGCCTCGGAGTGCGGCGATTTGAAGCCGGCAGCGATGCCGCGCTCGTGGCCGGCCTTTCGATGCCATTGCCCCTGTACGACCGTAACCAAGGCGCGATTCGGGAGGCCCAGGCACGACTGTCGCAGAACGTTGCCCAGCAGGAGGCCGCGTTCGTGACAGCCCGCGCCGCCTTGTTCGCTCTCTATCAAGGAATGACGGCGGCCCGCGAGCGGGTAACCACGCTGCGCAGTGAAGCCCTGCCGCAAGCGCAGCAAGCCCTCGATCAAACTCGCAACGGTTACGAGCGCGGCCGCTTTTCGTTCCTGGAGCTCAGCACCGCCCAGGAGGAACTGCTGGCGTTGAAGTCCGCGGTCATCGATGCGGCGGCCGATTATCACCGGCTGCTCACCGAGGTGGAGCGACTGACCAACACGGCGCTGAGCACCCCCATTCAATGAACTTCATGAAACAGAGAAGCACCATGAATCAGAAATTCCTATGGCCGCTGGCACTGACGATAGCCGCGCTCCTGAGCGGTTGCGGCCGCTCGACGCCCGAGGCGCAGGCGCCGGCCGCGACAGATCCCGCCACTGAGGGCGATGGCTTCGAACATGTCGAACTCACCGAGGCGCAGGTGCAAGCCTCCGGCATTGGTCTGGCCGAAGCCGGCCCAGCCGAGATTCGAGAAGAGCTGCCGGTTTATGGCGTCATCGCGCCGAACGCCGAGCGCGTACGCGACATCGCGGCACGCTTTCCAGGAGCAATCCGGACACTGAGCAAGGCCGTAGGCGACCCGGTCCGCCAGGGCGAGACCTTGGCGACGGTCGAGAGCAATGAAAGTCTGCAGACCTACCCAGTGGTCGCTCCGCTGAGCGGGGTGGTGATCGCTCGTCATGCCAATCCGGGAGAACAGACCGGTGACCAGCCCTTGTTCACCATCGCCGATCTGTCCACCGTGTGGGTGCAGTTGTCATTGTTCCCACGGGACATGGCCAAGGTACACGTGGGCCAGACGGTCAAGGTGCGTAGCGGCGACACCGGCCTGACCGGTGAAGGCAGGATCGTCTATGTCGCGCCATTCGGCAGCAGCGCCAATCAGACCTTGACCGCGCGCGTATTGCTGGACAACTCCGCCAAACGCTGGGCACCAGGCCTCTACGTCACCGCCGATATCACACTGGCGGCGGACCAGGTGGACCTCGCGGTGCGCAACGAGGCGTTGCAAACCATGACCGCCGGTAACACGGTGTTCGTCCGCTGCGAGCAAGGCTTTGAGCCGCGCAACGTCAGCATCGGCCGCACCGACGGACAGTTCGCGGAAATCACCGGCGGAGTGCGGCCCGGTGAGACCTATGTCGCCGCCAACAGCTTCATCCTCAAAGCCGAGCTGGGCAAGGGCGAAGCCGAGCACGGTCATTAGGAGCTGCATCATGATCGACGCATTGCTACGCTTGTCCATCGCTCATCGCTGGATGGTGATGTTCCTGGTGCTGGCGGCCGCCGCAGCGGGTATCTGGAGCTATCAGCGCCTGCCCATCGATGCCGTGCCCGACATCACCAACGTCCAGGTGCAGATCAACACCCCGGCGCCTGGCTACTCGCCGCTCGAAGTCGAGCAGCGCATCACCTACCCGGTGGAAGTCGCCATCGCCGGCCTGCCCAATCTTGCCTACACCCGCTCGCTGTCCCGCTACGGCCTGTCCCAGGTCACGGTGGTATTCGACGATGGCACCGACATCTACTTCGCCCGCAACCTGATCAACGAACGGCTGCAACAGGTCAAGAGCCAATTGCCGGCGAGTAGCGAACCCAGCATGGGCCCGATAGCCACGGGTCTTGGCGAGATATTCCTCTACACCGTGCACGCGGATGCGCAGGCCCGCCAAGCTAATGGTGCCCCCTACGACGCCACGGCCCTGCGTACGCTGCAAGATTGGGTCATCCGTCCGCAGCTACGTCAGGTTCCTGGTGTCACCGAGGTGAACACCATCGGCGGTTACGAGAGGCAGTTCCACGTAACGCCCGATCCGGCGCGCCTGCTGGCCTTCGATCTGTCCTTCGATGACGTGGTCAAGGCCTTGGAGAACAACAACGCCAACGTTGGAGCCGGCTACATCGAGCGTAACGGCGAGCAATATCTGATCCGTTCTCCGGGCCAGGTCAGCGATCTCGGCGCCATCGAGCGCGTCATCGTTGCGCACCGCGACGGGGTGCCCGTCACGATTCGGGATATCGGGGAGGTGGCTTATGGCAAGCAGTTGCGAACCGGCGCAGCCACACGCGACGGCGAAGAGGCCGTGCTCGGCACCGCGGTGATGCTGATCGGCGAGAACAGCAGAACCGTCTCCAAGGCGGTCGCCGAGCGGCTGACTGAAATCAACAAGACCTTGCCCGCCGGCATCAGCGCCGAGCCGGTCTACGACCGCACCGTGCTGGTGGAGAAAACCATCGGCACCGTGCAAAAGAACCTGCTGGAAGGCGCCGTCCTGGTGGTGGCGGTACTGCTGCTCATGCTCGGCAACGTTCGAGCGGCACTGCTGACGGCCGCGGTCATTCCCCTGTCCATGCTCATGCTGATGACGGGCATGGTGGAGAGTCAGGTCAGCGCCAACTTGATGTCGCTCGGTGCCCTGGACTTCGGCCTGATCGTCGACGGAGCGGTCATCATCGTCGAGAGCTGTCTGCTGAGGCTGGCCCAGCGGCAACATGACGCCGGCCGCCTGCTCAGCCTGGAAGAACGCCTGCAGACCGTGTTCGGCGCAACCCGCGAGGTATTCACACCCAGCCTGGTCAGCGTGCTGGTGGTCATCCTGGTCAATTTGCCCATCCTTGCGCTCACCGGGGTCGAGGGCAAGATGTTCAAACCGATGGCGCTCACCGTCATCATCGCCCTGCTGTGCGCGCTGGTGTTGTCGCTGACCTTCGTGCCTGCCGCGGTGGCGCTGTTCCTGCGAGGCAAGATTGAAGAGAAGGAAAATGCTGTGGTCCGTGGCGCGCGGCGGATCTACCAACCCGTGCTCGACACCGCGCTGCGCTTTCGAGGCGCGATTCTTGCCGCGGCCGTGGCGTTCGTGGTCCTGTGCGGCTGGCTCGGCTCACGCATGGGCTCCGAGTTCATTCCCAATCTGGATGAAGGCGATCTGGCGGTTCAGGCATTGCGCATTCCCGGCACCAGCCTGACTCAATCCCTGGAAATGCAATTTCAACTGGAACGCGCGCTCGAGGATATTCCCGAGGTCAAGACCTACTTCTCACGAGTGGGTACCGCGGAAGTGGCTACCGACCCGATGCCGCCAAACATCTCCGACGGCTATGTGATGCTGAAGGATCGGAGCGACTGGCCCGACCCCGGCAAATCCAAGGCCGAGCTGGTAAAGCAGATCGAGACCAGGCTCGAGGCCGTGCCGGGCAATGCGTTCGAGATCAGCCAACCCATTCAACTGCGTTTCAACGAGTTGATCTCGGGGGTACGCTCCGACCTGGGCATCAAGATCTACGGTGACGACCTGGAGCAGCTGCTGAAATCCGGCAGCGAAATTGCCCGGGTGCTGCAAGGCATGGACGGTGCCGAAGGGGTCAAAGTCGAACAGGTCGCCGGCCTGCCTGTCTTGTCGGTGGAACCCAACCGTGCCGCACTATATCGCTACGGCCTCAATGTCTCCGACGTGCAGGATGTCCTGGCAGCCGCCACCGGGGGCGCGGAAGCCGGCCAGATCTTCGAAGGCGATCGGCGCTTCAGTGTGGTGGTGCGCCTGCCGGAGCAACTGCGTGGTGACATAACCGCCCTGTCCCGCTTGCCGGTGCCATTGGCGAATCGCGGCTATGTGCCGCTCGGGGAAGTGGCCACCTTGAAGCTCGCGCCGGGCCCCAACCAGATCAGCCGCGAGAATGGCAAACGCCGCCTGGTCGTGACGACCAACGTGCGCGGCCGCGATCTCGGCGGCTTCGTAGCCGAGGCACAGTCGAAGATCGACCAGCAGGTCAAGCTGCCCTCGGGCTACTGGCTCGACTACGGAGGCACTTTCGAACAGCTTCAGTCGGCTTCGCAACGTCTTGGGCTACTGGTCCCGGTGACCTTGGTGATGATTTTCGCCCTGCTGCTGTTGACGTTCGGGTCCGCGAAAGACGCGGCCCTGGTGTTCAGCGGCGTGCCGTTGGCCCTCACCGGCGGAGTCATCGCCCTGTGGTTGCGCGACATCCCGCTGTCGATCACCGCGGGCGTGGGATTCATCACGCTCTCGGGCGTCGCCGTTCTCACCGGCGTGGTAATGGTCTCCGCCTTCCGCGATCGATTGACTGAGGGCGCTGACATCGACGCCGCCATCCGCGAAGGCGCGATGCTGCGCCTGCGCCCCATTCTGATGGTGGCACTGGTCGCCGCGCTGGGCTTCCTGCCCATGGCGCTCAACACCAGCACCGGTGCCGAGGTGCAGAGACCACTGGCCACCGTGGTCATCGGTGGCATCCTGTCCTCCACCGTGCTCACTCTGCTGGTCCTGCCCGGGCTGTACCGCATGACCTACCGTCCGGCGCGGGTGACTCTGGGCGAGGACGCTCCGCAAGGGTCCCCAGCGTGAACACTGCGCGCATCACCACGCGTTTCATGGCACGGGAAAAGCAGTGAAACAGAAAATTCGCCTACCAAACAAGCGACTGCGGGGCGCACTCAAATCTCGCATACATCATCATTTTTAATCTCATGATTGATTCCCGGATCGCCAATCGCAGCACTTGCAGCCCTCGGAAGTCGTCGCTAGCATTGATAGCATCGACATCCAAAGAGGCTCACATGGCCCAATTAATTGTCCGTGACCTGCCGCAGGATCTCGTCAGAGCGCTGAAACTACGTGCAGCGAAAAACAATCGCAGTGCGGAGCAGGAGCACCGTGAAATTCTGCGCACTGCCCTACGTGGTCCACGCCGCCGGCATCTTGCAGAAGCCCTGGCTGATATTCCCAACGCGGGCGAGGATCAAGACTTCGAGCGACATCAAGCAGATCGACGAGGATAGCTATGTTCTTGGTCGATACCGATATCATCAGCGAAATGCGCAAAGGAGAAAGGGCCAACGCTGGCGTACGGTCATTCTTTCGAGAAGTCACGCGTGACCAGGCTCCCCTCTACCTGTCCGCAATTACTATTGGGGAGCTACGGCAGGGCGTCGAAATCGTTCGCCATCGCGGCGATCTAGCTCAGGCGAATCTCCTGGAGCGCTGGCTGGATCAGCTGACAACAGACTATTCTGATGCGATTCTCCCCTTCGATGGGGACAGCGCACATGTCTGGGGCCGTCTGCGCGTGCCACATCGAGAGAACCCATTGGACAAACAGATTGCCGCAACAGCATTGATTTATGATTTGACCATAGTGACACGCAATGTGCCGCACTATGAGCCAACGGGAGTTCGTCTGCACAATCCCTTTTCCTGAGCATGCCCAGGCCAGCGGTTAGTCGACCGGTGCTATGATGCTCCATCCGAGCATGGGAAATCTTCTCCAATCGAAGCCGTCGCATGAGAAAAACCATCGAGACCGGGGCACCGAAACCCTATCCCGTACTGGATGCTTTCGACCGGAAGATCCTGGAACTGGTGCAGGCCAACAATCTGCTGCCGCACCGGGAAATCTCGGAAGCAGTCTGCCTGTCGGTTCCCGCCGTGGCGCGACGTCTGCAGCGCCTGCGCTCAACGGGCGTCATCACTTCGGATGCCAGTGCGATCTGCCCTGAGTACGTCGGCATTCCGCTAACCCTGGTCGTTCATCTCGCGGTGGAGAACGCCGCGCTCGAGCACATCGATGCGATGCGCAAACGGTTCCTGGAATGCCCACAGATTCAGCAATGCTACGATGTCGCTGGCGAAGTCGACTTCATCCTGATCATGCTGGTGCGGGACATGCTGGAGTTCGAGCATCTGAGCCGCACCCTGTTCACTCAGGGAGGCAACGTGCGCCGCTTCCACACATTCGTCGCCATCCAACGTGTCAAGACGTCATTGCGCGTCCCGATCATTCACGAGTAGCCGGTCTGGCGGATTCGATCCGCCAGACTGCGTCGATGGCCCTGTCGATCCGAGGCTCTGCCACAGGTGTTCCCCGCGGGGCGGGATCAAGCCTTGCCTTGTTTACTCTCCAATTCGGCTCGCAGGCGTTCCTCCTGGGCTCGCAGTTCCGGAGTGAACTCGGCGCCGAAATCCTCCGCCTCGAAGATCTGACGAATCTCGAGCTCCGACTCTTCCGGCATGGGATTCGGACAGCGGCGCGCCCACTCCACGGCCTCCTCCATCGATTTCACCTGCCAGATCCAGAAGCCGGCAATCAACTCCTTGGTTTCCGCGAACGGCCCATCGATGACAGTTCGCTTGCTGCCCGAGAACCGCACCCGCCTGCCCTTGTTGCTGGGATGCAGGCCGTCGCCCGCCAGCATGATGCCGGCCTTCACCAGTTCCTCGTTGTACTTGCCCATGTCCGTCAGCAACTGTTGGCTGGGCATCTCGCCGGCTTCGGAACTCCGGGTGGCTTTGACAATTACCATGACTCGCATCGTCGTTCTCCTTACATGGGTTCGAGAGGGATGGCGCCTGACCCAAGCCTCGAGCGCCTGCTTTCAATGTGACGACGAACCAGCCGGGGCGGGATCGACACGCCCCAGGGATTTTTTTTCAGGATCTAAGATTTTCGCTCCAGGTTCTCGACCCTGGCCGCCATTCTGGCATGGGCTGCCCTACGCGGCCCCTTTCATGGCCGCCAATTCCCGGATCAGCTTCGCAGCCAGCACCGCGGTCACCCCGCCAACGTCGCGATCTGGATTCAACTCCACCACGTCGGCCCCCGCCAGCCAGGCCGTTTGACGGTCCAGGGCCTCCAGCACTTCGCGTACCGTCAAGCCACCCGGTTCATGGTGCGACACACCCGGTGCCGCGCTGGGATCGATGCCGTCCAGGTCGATCGAGACATAAAGAGGGCCTTCCAGTACCGGAACCCCGCTCGCGATGAACCGACGGGGCGGGATTTGTTCGACGATGCCGAAACGCTCGGCCTGAACCCTTTGGTGGCGATTCACGGTGCGCACACCGATCTGCACCAGCCGCTTGGCCGCACCGCTCTCCAGAATGCGGGCAAAGGGTGAAGCATGGCTGCGCCGGTTGTCATCCAATTGATCGTAAAGATCGGGATGCGCGTCGATGTGCAGGATGGACATCGGACCGTGGACCTGGGCGAGTGCCTGCACGATCGGCGCGGTAACCCAGTGATCTCCGCCCATGGAAATGGGCAAAGCCCCCGCCTTTGCCGCCTGGCGAACCGCTTCGGCAATGACCGCATCATCAGCTGGCGTCTCGGTGATCGCGAGGTCGCCCAGGTCCTGGATGATCAACTCGGCACCGATCTCCAGACCGTTCTCGGCGGCACTGTTGCCGTGCGAACTGGCGAGCGCGGCGCGAATCTGCGCCGGGGCCCGGGCCGGCCCCCTGAGAAACGACGAGTTGCTGTCCGAAGGGATACCAAAGAGATGAACTGGGCGACGCATGCGAAATCCATTGGAGCGGGGCCGTCAAACGGACGGCCCCGCGATCATGCCCGACCCGTCCGGCCGGCGCCATGTCTTGAAACCTGTCTTAAAACTTGACGTCGATAAACAATCCGACCGTGCGTGGCTGCAACATGTAGCCGTCGATGGCGTACACCTCCCCGGTATTAGCATCGGTTTGCGGCGAGCGATATAGATAGACGCGCTTGTCGGTCAGGTTGCGAACGTAGAAATTAATGCTGTAGCGGTCGTTCGAAATACCTGCGCGCAGGCTCCCGGTAGCGTATGCGGGGGACCTGGTGTTGGGAATGTAATCGGGTGACGACACAGGAAAGTCCCAGGTCGCTCCGACATAGCGCCACCCCGCCCCGACGCTGGCGCGCCAGTCGGCGGCCAACGCCCAGTCATAATCCACCGTGACACCACCGCTCCATTCCGGCACCAGCGGCAATTGGTAGCCAAGCAGGAAGGCGGGCGCGCCCGGCAACAGGCGGGTCAGCTCAGCCTTGGTGTAAGCGGCGGTGTAGCCCAGCCTCAGGCCCTCCACGGGCAGGATCGCTCCTTCGAGTTCGAAGCCGCGGCTGTAGGCGTCGCCACCGTTGGCGACGTTGCCGACTCCGGTGGACGGATCGACCACATTGAGCTGGATGCCCTCCCATTCCACATCGAAGATGCTGAGATTGAGTTGCGCGCGACCGTCGAGGAACGTGGACTTGATGCCGGCTTCGTAGTTGATGAGCGTGTCCGAATCCACGGGCTTGGCAGGCACCCCGTCCAGCGACGCATTTGGGCCGCCGGCCCGATAACCGGTGGCGACACGCACATAGGCCATCACGTCATCGGTGAAATGATAGCGGGTGTTGACTTGCCAGGTCACCACGCCTTCGGAAGACTCGCCCGGAAAATTAGAGTATCCCCCCAGGATCACGGCGTCGGAGATCTGGGCAACGTGCTGACTGTTGTGCGCATAGCGCAGCCCGCCGGTCACGTCGAACTTCGGAGTCAGGTGCACGGTCAGATCGCCGAAGGCGGCATACTCCTTGTAGACCCCGGGCAGTTGCACGTCCAGGAAATAAGGATTGAAGAAGGCCTCGGCCGGACCGCTGATGGGTCGATAGTCCGCATCGTAGACCCGGATCTGCTGGTGATTGGTGCTGCTCTCACGGGTGTAGTAAGCACCGGCCAACCATTCGACCGGCCCGCCGGTGGGCGACACCAGTCGGAACTCCTGAGTGAATTTTTGCAGCCCCAGGCCCAGCTCGAACACGCTGACGCCCGCGGGCAGGCCGACCATGGTCGGGAACGCACCGTAAGCGTCGGTCATGTCGCGCTGCTCGGCCGTAGTGGACTTCGACCAACTGGTGGCGGAGATCGCCGTCAGCCCGCCGAGGTCCCAGTTGATGGTGCCGGAGTAGTAGTCAATGTCTTGTGCGAACGGCTCGCGAAACGCGTAGTTCTGCGAGAAGTCGCCCTGAGTGGGCGTTCCGGAATAAACCAACGCCCCACCGCCATCCGTGTAGGACCTCACGTCCCCCAGGCGCACGGAGTTATTGCCGTCGGAACGAAGACGATACCAGATAGCATTGAGATTGATGCTCAGATTGTCGGTGGGCTTCCAGGTCGTCGCGGCGCGACCGCCGTATTGCTCCACACCGTTGATGCCCTCGAGGCCGAGCCGCGTGTTATTCACGTAGCCCTGATCCTGCTGATCGAAGCCGCTCAGGCGGATCGCCAACTGGTCCTGAATGATCGGCAGGTTCACCGCGCCACGCACGGCATAGCCGGCTCCATTGGAATGGTCGATATGGCTGAGTTCGGTGCCCGCCTGCGCACTGAAGCGCGTCGGGTCGGCCTGCTTGAGCACGTACTTGATCAGCCCGCCCATCGAACCCGCGCCGTACAAGGTTCCTTGGGGTCCGCGCAGCACCTCCAGGCGCTCGAGATCGTACGGCAGCAGATCGAGTGCGAACTGAGTGGCCTTGGCGAAATTGCCGCTCGACCCCATGGGCGTATCGTCGATGTAGGCGCCGACCATGGAACCTTGACCGATGGGCGCCATGCCGCGCAACGTCACTGTCGTGTGTCCTGGGGAACCGGCCTGAGTGATCTCCAATCCAGGCACATACTGGGCGTAGTCACGCAGGTTCTTCAGGCCCAGATCCTCCATGGTGGAACCCGAAATGGCGCTGATCGAAGCAGCGACATCCTGGAGATCGACTGCTCGCTTCTCGGCCGTAACCACGACCTCTTCCAGCGTGACTGGTTGGCTCTTGGCATCAGTTTCGCCTTGCGCTGCGAATGCGCCGTGACTGGCGGATAGCGCAAGCGCCCCTACGGAGCACACCAGCACCGAACACTGCGGAAATACCACTGAACCACGCATGCATGTCCCCCTTCTGTTATCCCGTTGTTCATACCCAAACAACCGCGCCCCTCAACTCGCTTGGAGCATGGCGAGCAGATCATCCGCGGCACGGGCCTTGACCGGCCCGAAGCCCCGCACTCCCATCGCTGCCTCGGCAATCGCCAGTGCCTGCTGATGATTGGAGTGGTCCAAACCTGAAACCAATCGACCAATGGCGGCGAGATAAGCATCACGAAGCTGACGCTCCACGCGCCGCTCGTGGGTCCGTCCGAAGACATCGAAGGCTGTCTCACGCAGCCCACGCGAACTGGCGAGCACTCTGAACAGAGCCATGGTCCAGGCTCCGAGGCGTACCTTGCGTGGACGGCCGGTGCGTGGGTCGGCTCGGGTCAACAGGGGTGGCGCAAGATGAAATGCGAGCTGCGGGGCGCCCTCGAACTGAGATTTCAGCTCGGCCAGGAAACGACCGTCGCTGTAGAGACGGCCGACCTCATACTCATCCTTGTAGGCCATGAGCTTGAATGCTCCCCGCGCAACTGCCCAGGTCAGCTTGTCCCCGACACCAAGCGCCTGTTCGGCTGACCGAACGCCCGCGACCAGATCCGCGTAGCGCTGGGCATAGCGCTCATTCCAATACGCCCGCAGGTCGGTGATACGCCGACCAACGAACTCATCGAGTGTGGGTGCCGCCGCAAGCACCGCGCTTGCCGCCAGCATTCGCTGCGGGGAATGGATAGCCGCCGCACGCCCCACTTCGAAGGCGAGCAGGTTGGCGGCAACTGCGACTGCGCCGAGTTCGATCGAACGCACGATGGAAGCTTTGGCTAGAGGGATGAGGCCGAGCTGCCAGGCATGTCCGAGCAGGATCGTGTTGGCCGCGATCGGATCGCCCACGAACCGCTCGGCGAGCGCAGTTGCCGCCAATACCAATGGCTCGCGGCCCGACCGCTGACCCAGCGCATCCAACAAGCGGCCGGCGGTCAGATCGAGGTCGGGATTGACGGTGAATGCCGCGGTCGCCGTGACATTATTGTTGGCGACAATGTGCGTCCGGCGGTCGGCAACGGTTTGCAGCGACTCGGCCTGAATTGCGGCAACGAGATCACAAGCGAGCAGCACTGACGCCTGCTCGACGCCGACTCTGGCAGGCGCGACATCGGCGGGGTCGGCACTGATCCGCACGTGACTGTACACTGCGCCGCCTTTCTGACTGAGCCCGGTCATGTCGTAGAGACTGACGCCGCGCCCTTCGAGATGAGCGGCCCGGCCGAGCAGGGTGCTGAGCGTCACCACGCCGGTACCGCCGATACCCGCGATCAGCAAGTCGAATCTGCATTCCAACGCAGGAACCGCGGGTTCCGGCAGGTCGGCCAGGAATTCGGCCGCGCTGGTCCTCGCCGGCTTGCGGGACTGAACCCCCTTGACCGTGACGAACGACGGACAGAACCCTTTGAGACAGGACGTATCTTTATTGCAGGCGGCCTGATCGATGGTCCGCTTGCGCCCCAACTCGGTCTCCAGCGGCTGCACCGCCAGACAATTGGACTGCGTCGAACAATCACCGCAGCCTTCGCAGACCGCAGCATTGATGAACACACGCTCGGGCGGCTCGACCACCTGCTTACGCTTGCGCAGGCGCCGCTTCTCCATGGCGCAGGTCTGGTCGTAGATCAGGACCGTGACACCCGGGATCTCACGCAACCTCCTTTGGACAGCGTCGAGTTCCTCGCGAGCAAACGTGGCAACACCTCGCGGTAGCTCGTTGGAACCGGCCCACTTCGACGGCAGCTCCGACACCACCACCACCTTGACCACACCTTCGGCCAACATTTGCGCCGCAATGCGCCCGACGCTCAGTCCGCCCTCCACCGGCTGTCCGCCCGTCATGGCGACCACATCGTTGACCAGGATCTTGTATGTGATGTTTACACCAGCTTGCACGGCTGCACGCACCGCCATCGAACCGGAATGACTGTAGGTGCCATCGCCCAAGTTCTGGAACACATGACGGGTACTGGTGAACGGCGCCATCCCCAACCAGGCGCCACCCTCGCCGCCCATGTGGCTCACCGGCATTGGATTGCGATCGGCGTGAAACATCGCCATGGCATGGCAGCCGATGCCGGTCATGCCAACCGAATCCTTGGGCACCACGGTCGAAGTACTGTGCGGGCAACCCGGACAAAAGGCCGGCCGACGCATCAGCCCGACACCCGATGCAACCTCCGCGCGCTCGAGTCTGGCTGCCAGATCGGCGCTGCGGGCCGAGAAGCCTGTCACGCGATCGGCAATGTCCGGAACGACGACGCTCAGCCGACGTGCGATCACGAGCGCCACGCCGCAAGCATCGAGCTGATTGTCCGCCACCACCAGCGGGGCGCCGTCCGGATCGGTTTTGCCACTGACGCGCGGCGGCCGTGGCACATTGATCAGGATTCTGGCGATCTGTGATTCCATGACCGGCCGCTTTTCTTCCACGATCAGCAGCTCTTGGGCCGCTGCAGCGACTTCGCGCAGCCCTTCCGGTTCGAGCGGTGAAATCATCGCCACCTTGTAGACGGTCAATCCGATCGCCTGCGCCGCCGGCTCGTCGATGCCCAGCAAACTCAACGCATCCATCACGTCCGCGTAAGCCTTGCCGGCGGTGACTATGACGAACCGCCCTGCCGCCGCCCCCAGCGCTATCCGATCCAGACGATTCGCACGCGCGAAGGCCAATGCACGCGGCACCTTGCGGCGGATCACCCGCACGTCCTGCTGCTGGACGGCGTACAGCTCTTTGCGGATGTGCACGTCGCCCAATGCCTCGGGCAGATCGGGCATGACGAAACGTCGTCTGCTGTCGAGAACGAAGGCCGCGCTGGCGTCAGCCGTTTCATTGACCAGCTTCAGGCCCACCAGCAGACCCGAGTAGCGCGACATGGCGAAGCCCGCCAGGCCGAACTCGATGATTTCGCCCACGCTCGCCGGATACAGCACCGGAATATCGTGCGCGGCGAGCGCGCGGTCGCTTTGGTGCGCCACCGAGGACGACTTGCCAGGATGATCGTCACCGAACACCAGCAGTACGCCGCCATTCGATTCGACGCCCAGCATGTTGGCGTGCTTGAGCGGGTCGCCGGAACGGTCCACGCCGGGTCCCTTGCCGTACCAGATCGAGAACACCCCATCGACCTTGCGCCCTGGAATGAAGCCGATCTGCTGGGTACCGGAGACGGCGATGGCGGCCAGGTCCTCGTTCAGACCCGGTTTGAACACAATGTCGTTGGCATCGAGTTCCGGTCGGGCCTGCCATAGCGCCGAGTCGTAGCCGCCGAGCGGCGAGCCGCGATAACCGGTGATGAATCCGGCGGTATTCAACCCGGCATCCCGATCCAACTGACGCTGGACGATGGGCAGGCGCACCAATGCCTGGCGGGCGGACATGAATACCGATTCGGACATCGGAGCACCTCGACGACTGGGGATGGCTAGGGCCGATCTTCGCCCGATGTCGCGGGCGATTGGTTGCTTTGTTTGCCCGCAAAATGGAAAACTATGGTCATTAATTGCCATCGCATCCTGGATGGAGACATAAAATGTCCGACTCGACCATCGACAAAACCGACCGGCGCATCCTGGAACAGCTGCAACGCGACGGCCGGCTCACCAATCTGGAATTGGCGGAGAAGATCGGCTTGTCGCCGTCGCCCTGCCTGCGACGGCTGCGACGCCTCGAGGAGCAAGGCGTCATCGAAGGCTATAGCGTCAGGCTGAATCGCAAGAAGCTCGGCTTGGGGCTGACGGTGTTCGTGACCTTGAAATTGGAGCGCTATACCGGCGCCGACCCCCAGGCGTATCGGGATGCCTTCAGCGCCATGCCGGAGGTGGTGGCCTGCCATCTGCTGTCCGGCACTCATGACTTCCTGCTTCACGTGGTCACGGAAGATCTGGAAGGCTATCGGCGCTTCACTCTCGAACGGCTATTGAAAGTGCCCGGTATCCGAGACCTCGAAAGCAGCTTCGTCATCGAAACCATGAAGGAAACCTACTCGCTGCCGCTGCGCCATCTCGGATGAATCAAAACTGTGTGCTGAAGGAGATCAGACGCAGGCTCACGGCAAACCATGCGAAGGCCACGCACGCGACAGCCAGCAGAAGCGTCGCCGCCTTCACCCACCAGGCGGCAAAGCGATCACGCCAGACTGCGAAGGCATTCCACACCGCGACGGCTGCTCCCAGCAGCCCCGTCAGCGACAGCAACTGAGCCAGCCTCAGCCACGGATCGATGGGGCTGTCGAGATAGTAGGCATTCATCATGCTGCCTAGCACGAAGGCATAGCTGGCCAACGCCAGCAAATCGACCAAGGCCACCATCCGTACCCAGAGATGGAGCGTCGCACGGCGGCCAGTCAGGCGGCGCGCCATATCGTAGTGGTATCGCGTCACCGCAGAAATCGGCCACAGCACGACGGTCAGTACCAGCATGCCCACCGTGAAATACAACAACGGCTTGTTCCAACTTGCACTCGCCCAACCCGGCACCCGCTGCATGACCTGAGCCGCGCCGAAGCCACCCGAAGCGAAGTTGACCACCTGCCCGTCCTCGACCACTGCAACGAGTTGCTCGCCAGTGTCGTCTTGCCAGACGAAGGGTCCGATCTCACGCCAGATCCTGGGCGCGCCGGAAAAATCGGTGAGCGAACTCACCTGGAGCGTGCCATCACCGTTGGCGCTCACTTTCACCTGACCCAGCAGATTGGCGAGCCGGAAGAACGAAGAATGGCCGCGCCGGCTCGGCCAATAATATCCTGCCATGGCATTGGCATGCTGTTGCGCGCTCGCAGCGGTCGGCAGATCGACCGGCGCCGCGGGAAAGTAACGATCAATGAAACCGTTCACCAGGCCCTTGCGCACGGAATCGGCGAAATCCGTACCCTCGCTGTTGACGGAGACGAAGATGCCCACCTGATCGTCGGGTAACAGCTGCAACTCGGTGTGGAACACTTCGGTATCGCCGCCGTGACCGATCATGGCATGGCCATTGCGCTCGGAATGAAAGAAGCCCAGCGCCATGGCATTCAAGGGAGGATTGTGTTTCTTCTGCTCGGTGTGCATCTGCTGCGCGGTGGCGGCCTGCAGGATGCGACTGCCCTCAAACTCTCCGTCGCGCAAATGAGCGATCATGAATCGGGCCATGTCGGCGCCGGTGGTGCTGATGCTGCCCACCGGATGAGGATTCGCCAGCTCGAATTTCTTGGGCGGTTGCGAAGCACGCACGTAGCCACTGGCCATGTTGGCCTGGAACTGCGCCGGCAAGGGTTCTC